>Ga0209751_10005244_pt1 | contig 12256 bp, 13 predicted proteins | sample RifCSP13_1_FD_184019 | JGI IMG/M metagenome (GOLD analysis project Ga0209751, IMG submission 184019) | Soil microbial communities from Rifle, Colorado - Rifle CSP2_sed 13_1 (SPAdes) (version 2) | ecosystem: Environmental > Terrestrial > Deep subsurface > Rock core/Sediment | place: Rifle... | reverse complement strand
CGGCGGCCGCGAGGGCGGAGGGCCCGCCCTCCCGGTTCGTGCGCGCGCCGAGGACGGAGTTCGCGAAGGTGACCGCGTTGGACTCGGACCAGGCGACGTGCTCCCCGAGGGAGGGACGCACGCCCAGCAGGTACGGCGTGCAGGAGTAGACGGGCCGGACGCCCATCGCCTCGTACGCGCGGGCGATGCGGGCCTGCTTCTCCGCGAACACCGGCGGCACGCCGAGGTCGCGCCACTGGGCGAGGTCGGTCCCAAGCGGGTTCACCGTCGTCGGCACGGCGACGCGGGCGTCCCGGGAGAAGTCCTCGATGAACTCCATGCCCGGGTCGCCGATGAGCTTGTACGAGGCCCCGGAAACGTGGGCCGAGGTGATCGGGATGAGGTCCTCCGCACCGTAGAGGTCGCCGAGGGCGCAGAGGATGCCCATCGCCTTCCGCTCGGCCTGCGTCCCGTCGGAGAGGAGGCGCTCCTGGCTCCGAGTGAGGTTCATTCAAGCGGCCTCCGAGAGGAGCCCGCGGGCCACGCGCCGGATTTCCTCCGCACGCGCAGGGTAGGCCTCGATCTTGACCTGGACATCGACGGAATCCTCCTCCTTCGCGAGCTCGAGCCTCCCTTCGAAGGCCCGCTGCTTGTCGATGCGGAAGTGCAGCACGCCGTCGGCGTCCGTCCGGGCCTCCACATCGAGGCGAATCGCGGAGAGGATCCCCGCGCGGTCCCAGAGCGCCCAGGTTCTACGGATCGCCTTGGCGTCCGCGAGGCGCCGCGCGAGGTGCACGATGGGATTGCCGTGCTGGCCCTCGAGCACCTCTCGATGGTCCTCGCCCCCCGGGCACACGGCCTCAAGGGCGCGGGCCACCCGGTCCTCTTCCTCCGTCGCGTGGCAGTACGCGCGGACCCGGATCCAGCGGATGGGAAGGCTAGCCATCGAGCCTCCTCAGCTCCTGCCTCACACGCTCGTAGAATTTCTCGAGGGCAAGCTCGTTCACAATTCGCACGTCCGCGGCGGCGACGACCTCGCCGAGGCCCCAGCCGAGCTCGCGCGCGTCCCGCCGTTGGAACTCTTCGAAGGTTTTCGCATCGTCGGTCCTCTTGCGTTCCTGCACGCGCCGCCAACGCGTCCCCTGGGACGCCTCGATCCCGAACACGACGAGGTCCTTGCCGAAGGCTTCCCGCAAGACCTCGCGTTCCGCGGGGCTGCGCAGGCCATCGACGAGCACCCGCTCCCCTTGCACGCGCGGAACCGTGCGCTCGGCCCAGACGCCGGGTCCGTGCTTCGCGCGCTCCTCGTGGGCCATGCCGCCGACCGCCGCGTCCGTGATCGGAAGGCCGCGCCGCAGCGCTTCGTCCCGCACCACGTCGCCCATCCGGACGACCGAGTAGCCCAGCTCCGATGCCACGATCTGGAACTCCTCCTTGCCCGCCGCGGGCATGCCGGTCACGCAGATGACCTTCAATGGCCGTGCGCAACCAGCCCGGGACCATAAGCGTTTCCGGGGAGAGCGAGGACGGTTGTTGAGGGTTCGGAGCAGCGGGAACATCACGACTCCCGCACGTACAGAAAGCTTGGGGGCCTCTGTGAGCTACCGGGGACGACTGACTTGAAGGATCGGCTCGGAGAGCTGGACGCCGCTCTGGTCACGCATCCCGAAGACGATGGGAAGCCTGGACCGAGCGAGCCGACGCGACGCCAGTACGATGGGAGCGTCGATGGCCAGGAAAGCAAGAGGGGTAATCGGACCGATTAGCGGCAACAACCAGAGGCCGAGGACGATGCTCGCGGCGACCAAGCCGTAGAACAAGGCCCAGTCGAGGAGCGCCAGGCTGGTCGCTCCTGGGAGCGTACCGCTTACCCCATGGTTCTGCAGGTAGCTGAGAAACTCGCCGGCAGCCTGATTGTGAGGATGGAAGTGGCCAACACGCAGTAATTCGCCCCAGGAATCTTTCGTGTAGAGGACCATGCCGAAGACGTCGAGAAAGGCACCGAGGTTGGACATAGCAACGCCGACGGTCACTTAGAATTCCCAGGGAAGCTGGAGACTCCACCCGCTGAGGACAAACCACACTAGGCCCGCTGGAAGGAACACGTAGACCGTGCCGCCGAGCAGGAGCAGAAAGACTCGTTCCGTCGTGCCGCCGAACCTCCATATGACGGCATGCCAGCGCAGGTACCCTCCTAACCTCGAAATCCGATCCCTCCGCGTCACCTGCGTAGGGCGCCGTAATACTTAAAACGGGGGAATACAGCCTCCTTCTTACCGAAGGCCAAGATCGGCCACTCACGCGGAGGGATCCGGTTGGCGCGTCCGCGAGGTCCCTACTGAGAAGGTCCGATGTCTGGCGGCAAATCACGTGCGCACGCGGAACCAGTCCAGTGCAAGGCTCACGCGGCAGCCAAGTTCCCGGTGTGACGAATCCCTTCTCCCCCCCAAGTCCTTGCCCGTTGGGGCCCCGGTTGCCGAATCGACTTTTTCGAGGATGAGCCTCCCGTCAGACGGTGATTGGACGGACGAAAAACTAGAAATACCCACGTCCCGTAGGTGCCTCCGGAAGTGCAGCCATGCCCCTCGACCTGGACCTCACCCGCCTCCGGTTCGGCACGGAACTGCTCAAGCGCGGCTTCGCGAAGATGCAGAAGGGCGGTGTCATCATGGACGTCGTCAACGCGGAGCAGGCGGCGATCGCGGAGGAGGCGGGGGCCGTCGCGGTCATGGCCCTCGAGCGCGTCCCTGCGGACATCCGCGCCGCCGGCGGCGTCGCGCGGATGGCGGACCCGATGAAGATCCAGGAGATCATGGACGCGGTCACGGTCCCCGTGATGGCGAAGTGCCGGATCGGGCACGTCGCGGAGGCGAAGGCCCTCGAGGCGCTCGGGGTCGACATGATCGACGAATCTGAGGTCCTCACCCCCGCGGACCCTTTCTTCCACGTGAACAAACGTGAGTTCAGCGTGCCCTTCGTCTGCGGCTGCCGGAACCTCGGGGAGGCCGTACGTCGGATCTACGAAGGGGCGGCGATGATCCGCACGAAGGGCGAGGCGGGCACGGGCGACATCGTGGAGGCGACCCGCCACGTCTGGATGGTCAACGAAGCGATCACGGAACTGAAGGACCGCGACAAGGAGCAGCTGTACGCGATCGCGACAAAGTTCTCGGAGAACTTCGGGCGGCTCCTCAAGGAGGTCCGCACGATCGCCGGCGAGGAGGTCGTGGTCCACGAGGCCGACGTCGTCTTCGCGGGCAAGAACCTCGACGAGATCACCGAGGGCCTGTTCCAGATTCTCACGGACATCAAGAAGATCCAGCGCCTGCCCGTGGTCAACTTCGCCGCGGGCGGGGTCGCGACCCCCGCCGACGCGGCCCTGATGATGATCATGGGGTGCGACGGGGTCTTCGTGGGTTCGGGCATCTTCAAGTGCGAGAACCCGGAGACGCGCGGACGCGCGATCGTCGACGCGGTGGCCCACTTCGACGACCCGAACGTCGTGGCCGAGGTCTCCAAGGGACTCGGGCTCGCGATGAAGGGGCTCGACGCGAAGGCCCTGCCTATCGAGGCGCGCCTGCAGGACCGCGGCTGGTGACCTTCTCCAGGAGAAGGTCCAGGACCTCGAGGACCCCCTCCCCGGTCAGCGCGGACACCTTTGGCCTGGTGCTCTCCGGACGCACGAGGTCGACCTTGTTCTCCGCGACGACCACGGGGACGCCGGGGAAGGTCGCCTGCACGGACTCCAGGAGGCGCATCTGGGCCTCGAGGGGGAAGCCGCACGTCTCCGAGGGATCGAGGAGGAAGAGGACCACGTCCGCGAGGTGCGCCAGGGCCGCGACCGCCTGGCGCTCGATCTTGTTCCGCTTCTCCATCGGGCGGTCGAGGAGGCCCGGGGTGTCGAGGATCTGGATCCGTCGGCGGTCGCGCTCGAAGTGACCCACGGTGACGCCCTGGGTCGTGAACGGATATTCGGCGACTTTCGGCTTGCCGGTGGAGACCGCGGCGACGAACGCGCTCTTGCCGACGTTCGGGTAGCCGGCCACGACGATCGTGGGAAGCTCGGGGTCGATCGACGGAAGACGCCGCAGCGCGATGCGCGCCTCCACGAGCGCGTCCAGGTCCTTCGAGACCTGGTTGACGATCGAGGAAAGCCGGCCGACCGCCTCCCGCCGGAGTGCGGGGAGGTCCTTGAGCGGGGCGCGTCCCATGCGCCGCGCGTAGTCCCGCGTCACGTCCGCGCACTTCCCTGCGGCCCAGCCCGCCGCCCCGAGATGCTTCTTGAGCTTGCCGCGGTCCACGAGCACGTCCACGAGCTCGCGGTAGAACGGGGGGAGCTTGTCCAGGCTCGGGAAGCCCTTGACGTAGGCCTCGAGGGTGGACTCCAGGGTGTGTCCGGCGACCTGGACCTTGGCGATCCCCAGGTTCCGCGTCCGCTCCTCGTAGTCGCGGCCCTTCGCGGTCGCCTTCGACGCGCGGCCGAGGGCCTTGTCGAGGAGCTCCGGTGCGCGGAGGATCGAGGGCAGCTCGAACACGCGGTCGCGATGAGGGTGGTCGGGATAAGGGTATGGGTCACGCGCCCCGGAGCAGGTCCACGCCGATCACGAACAGGCCCGCAAGGATCGAGACGCGGTTCAGCGCCGCGAGGAAGTTCGCGAGGAGGAACAGGTTCCGCTCGAGGGCCTTGCCCTCCTTGTTGAACAGGGAGTAGAGGTAGATCGGGATCGTGTCGCTCATGAGCGGGATCGAGAGGAGGAAGTACAGGCCGAGGTACCCGGTCTTCTGAACGAAGAGGTCCGCCTTCTCGACGAACCACTCTGCGAACCGCCACTTCGCGGACCACCAGCGGATGCCGTTCTCCACGCGGACCCCCAGGTAGAAGATGAGCCACGAGCCGACCGTCTTGCCTGCGGCGAGGGCGAGGGCGATCCAGAAGAGGTAGCCCCAGTCCTGGTCGAGGATCGGCTTCACGAGGGAGAGCTCGATGGGGATCGGCAGGACGACGGCGATCGCGATCGCGTACACGAAGACGAGGGGCAGGAACACGAACGGTGCGCTGTATGCGCCGAGGAGGAAGTTGACGAACTCGGACCAGATGTCGCCCACGGCGCTCGGCGGCGCATCGCGGGGTTCTATAATAAGGGAGACGACCCCATTGTCTCAGGCGGAAATGGGATGCAGTTTCCCGTCCTGGGTCAGCAGGACGACGCGGCTGTCCTCGCGTTCCGCCGCGACGCCGTAGCCGAGGCGGCGCGCCAGCTCCTCACCGAAACGTCGGATCGACGAATGGGAGGGCATGTTCTCCGCCGCGAGGCGGAGCCGGCTCTCGCCGACGAAGCTGTAGCCCTTGCACTCGATGAACATCGGACGAGCAGTCCGGTCCAACTCGGCGTATTCGTCCTCCCATCCCAGGTTCCAGCCCTCCACGAGCGTGTGCCGGACGACCGCGCGCGTGGGCAGGGTGGGCAAGAGGGCGAGGGTCTCCTTCAGCTTCACGAACTCGTTCCCCGACTTCGGGGCCATGAGCTTCTCGTAGATCTCCGCGTTCGGAGCCGCGACGGTCACGTAGAGCTGCGTGGGCAGACGTCCCTCCCGATGCATGCGTCGCAGGACCGCCGGCGTCGTGCCGTTCGTCACGAGGAACGTGGTCATGTCGCGGCGCTTGAACTCGTCGATCATCTCCCCCAGACGGCGGTAGAGGGTCGGCTCTCCTGTGAGGCTGATCGCGACCTGGTTGGGGTGCCAGGCCTCCAGGAACCGCTCCCGGGAGACGTTCGGGTTCCCCTTGTATCCGCTCAGGAGCTCCCGCTGAGCGCGGACGGACTCCTCCACGATGAACGCGGGGTCGTCCGCCTCGAGGAGGGAGTCGGAGCCCCACTGCTGCGTCCGCCAGCAGAACATGCAGCCCAGGTTGCACGCGTCCACCGTGGGGGTCATCTGGAGGCAGCGGTGGCTCTCGATCCCGTAGAAGGACTGCTTGTAGCAGCCCACGCCCTTCGTCAGGCTCGCCTTCGTCCAGTGACACAGCTTGACCCCGCTGTGCTCGCCGACGATCCGATAGCCCTGGCGCTCCAGGACCTCCTTCCGCTCCGGGTCCATCCCCGGGTGGATTCGTCTCCACCCTATAGGCCTTTTGCCGACTTCGGGAACCCGAAATCCCTGGCGTCACTCCTTACGATGGTGGCGGAGCCCAAGGAGATCGACCTCCCCCTTGCGGAATATTGCAGGCTTGAAGAAGTGGTCCTTCCCATGCACGGCGACGAGCTCCTGCAGGTTCCCGTCGAACTCCAGGTCGTGGAGGGCGTACCTCACCCCGGAATGATCGAAGGACCCGCTGATGTTCGTGAAGACGATCGCCTTCGCGCGCTCCTTGTCGACACGGGGCTCGACCCGGAAGACCCACCAGGGATCGAAGTGGACGACGTCCGCGAGGGCCTCGATGGGCAACTCATCCATGGGTCGCAGGCCCGTGACGGAACCCTTCGTGTGGAGCCCGTCCGCCCGAACCTCGAGGGGACCCTTGAACAGGCGCGGTCCCTGCACGGCCACGTTGAGGACGAGGAACGGGACCTTCCAGTCGCGGTCTACGAAGGGGAAGGCATGGTTGACGCGTTCCTGGACGTCCGCGGTATGGAGCCTCAGGTTGACGAGGCGCCTCTGGCCCGCCATGGGCTCAGCCAACCGCGTCGCCTCCCTCGTCGAAGGCGCCCAGCGCGGAATCGGCCTTGCCCGGTCCCTTCGTCGTCTCGATCCGCCCTGCGCGCTCCAGGAGGTGCTTGACCGCGTGGCTGTCCTCCGTCTCGTCCAGGAGGAATCCGAGCTCCTTCTCGTCGAAGCCCAGCTCCGCGGTCAGCTGCACCCGAAGGTCCTCGTCGCCCTCGAACAGGGCCCGCACGGTCGGCAGGACATCGTTCAGGATCAGGTTGGAGGACGCGTGCAGGTACCGCCCGAGCTTCTTCGCGACGGAGTTCCGGGCCATGCGCGCGCCGCGGGAGCGGGACATGGACATGAGGAAGAGGGGGAACTCGAGCTGGCCCCCGCGGGCGCGGCCTTGGCGGGCCACGGCGACCCCCTGGGACATCATCTCGCTTGCATAGGACCAGAGGCCGTAATCCTGCCGCCTCCGGACCCGGCCCAGGTAGATGTCCGCGCGGCTCAGGCTCTCGAAGGCCCGCGCCTGGTCTTCCTTCTCCACGTACTCATGGGGCACATTGTGGTCGACCCAGAGGATGAGGTCCTCCGGGGACTCGTCCAGGTCCGAGACGGCCTGCTTGGCCCGCTTCGCGTCCCCGGACCGGAAGATCTCCTCCAGGGCCGCGAAGATCGTCCGGGAGCGGTCCCGGTACCCGATGGAGCGTGTGGCGTCGCTGCCGAGGGATCGCTTGCCGATCGCGATGGACTCCAGGTCGTTGAGGGCGGACCGGAGATCGCCCTCGGATCGTTCGATGATGAAGTCGAGCACCTCCTCCTCCGCCTCGACGCCCTCCTTGGTGCAGATGCCTCGAAGTAGGTTTTTCATGGCGGAACGGTTAACGGCTTGAAAACGAATGGTGCGACATAGACGCCGCAGCGACGAGGAGCGGCGGGTGAGGGCGTAATAGTCGTTCACGACCAGGATCACGGGGTGCTTCGTCTCCTGGATCATCTTCACGATGGCGGAGATACCGCCCTGGTCCTCCCGCCCGAAGACGTTGTCCGCCTCGTCGAGGACGATGAGCTTGCGGCCTCCCTGATCCACGCGGAGGAACTCCCCCGTCGGGGAGAAGGTCTGCAGCACGGATCCGCGGGTCGCCACCCGCTCGATCGCGGAGGCGTTGCGAGAGTCGGACGCGTTCATCTCTGTGACGGGCCATCCCATCTCGCTGGCGAGGGCCAGGGCCGCGCTCGTCTTCCCGACGCCCGGGTCCCCTTGGAGGATCACCGCCCTCTTGTCGGGTCGCCCGCGGCTCCAGCCCTGGGCCCACCTCCGGAGTTCCGCGATCGCGGTCGGGTTCCCGACGACCTCGTCGAGGGTCTTGGGCCGGTGCTTCTCCGCCCAGCTCGTCATGGACGAGCGAGCAACGGCCCGCGAGGTCATAACCCTATCATCCGGACCCGCGAAAACGCGGATTTCGGTCCCAGATGGTGTTTGTATAGCTGTTACCGAACCATAGATGAAATGATAGGTTGTGACTAAACACGACTTCGGATGCTCATTTCTGCTCAGTGTGGTGGAGCCGCTCGTAGACGTCGCAGAGTTCCTGCAGGAACGCATCGTACGTCTTGCGGAACTTGAGGCGGTACAGTCGATCCCGAGTGTCGGGCGTCAGCTGAATCGTCGTGATCTCCGTGACACGCTTTACCATGGACATCACCCGTTGCCCATAGGACTATGTGTGCCTATAGAACTGTGTGTTGTCAATTCCCATTTCACCCCTATCCCATTTACGGACGGCTTACCGTATGTAAATGGAAAAGGAACCCGAAAGTGCCTCGTGACTCCCTGGATTTTCGATGCACATTGTACGTTTCTCCGACGGGCCTCCTGGAAGAGCCAGGAATTTGGGGGGAACGCCCTTCAGGCCACCGCGGCGGAACCGTCCGATCGTGCGGAGGCCAGCCGGAGGTTTCGCGATCCCCTCGGAAGTTATAGTTATTTAACTATAACGCGCAGCCGCGAGCCACGGATCACCGCGGTGGCCCCCCCGCCGAGCGCTCGTCTCGGCGTTCCGTGCGGATGTGGGCTTCTACGTCGAATGGCAGGCCATAGCATGGTGGGAGGGCGATCCGCGCCGGCCTGCGGGGGCACGGCGCAACAACCTCACTCAACGTAGTCTTCGAGCCTGAGCTGGGGCGTCTCCGTCTTCCTCTGGTCCGGCCGTCGGATGCGCCGTTGCATCTCGTACTGGACGCGGTTGAACGTGTCGAGTTCGATCAGCGGCTCGTGCCGCCCTTTCTTGATCCCGCCATTCAGGCGGGAGAGGCCGCAGTACACGGGATTGCTCAGGATGTTCGCGATGGTCTGGCTCGCCCAGGCGCGGCCTGTCTTCGTGCGGAACCCTTCGCGGTTGAGCTCCTGGCATATCTTCGCGATCCCCTTGCCCTCGAGGTAGCGGCGGAAGATGATCGACACCACGCGGGCCTCGTCCTGCCGCACCTGGAGTGCGCCGTTCACGTAGTCGTAGCCGTACGGGCTCGCGTAGGCGAGGAAGGAACTCGTCTTCTTCGCCGCCGCGTTGAGGGCCTCCGCGCTCTGCTGGCCTCGCGCCCGGCGCAGGACCTCCCGCTCGTTCAATCCGCGCTCGAGGCACAGCTTCCGGAGGGCCTCCTCCTCGTCCTTCGAGTCGTAGTGCTGCAGAAGTTCCCGCGGCGAGCCGAAGCGCATGTACACTTCCCAGAACAGGAGGGCGTCCGACGGCGCGCTGTCCGCGCAGTGCTTGCACAGGACCACCTTCTCCCGCCGGATCGTCGGATCCCCGCGGGGGTTGGCGTCGGCCTCGTGGTTCACCAGGTTCTTCGCGCCCCAGCAGCGCTGGCAGCGACCTTCCACGGTCAGGCCTCCAGCTGGAGGGGCGGCTCGCGTGCGGTCGCCGCGAAGGCCCGGGACCGCAGCGTCTCCTGGACCTCGTTGAACGTGGCAATCGAAACGAGGGCATCGTGCTCCGCCTTCCGGAGGACGCCATCCCACCTGAGGTACCCGGCGTAGAGCGGGTTGTGGAGGATGCGGTAGACCTTGATCGGCGCCCATCCCCGGCCCGTCTTCGTGAGGATGTGGCGGGCGTTCAGCACTTGGCCGATTTCCTCCATCGTCTTGCCCGCGAGGGACATCGCGAAGATCTCCCGGACGATGGGGGCCTCCTTCGCGTTCACCCGCAGTTGGCCCTCCTGCAGGTCGTAGCCGAGGGGCGCGGGGAACCCGAGCACACCGGGGCCGACCTTGGCCTTCTGGGACATGCCCATGTAGACGCGCTCGCCGATCTGCTCGGACTCGAGCTGGGCGATCCGCTGGATGATGTCCATGACGAACCGCCCCATCGCGGTCGTCGTGTCGAGGGATTCCGTTGCGGAGACGAAGTCCTTCTCCCATTCGCCTAGGCTCTCCATCATCTCCATGAAGTGCCGGGAGTTGCGGTGGATCCGGTCCATCTTGATGACCAGGATGGTGTCCCACTTCTCCCGCTCGGCCATCATCCTCTGGTACGCCGGCCGGCGGACGTCCCGCCCCGAGTGGCCGTCGTCCACGTACGTGGCCGCGATCTCCCAGTCGCGGGCCTTGCAGAACGCCTCCAGCCGCTCCCGCTGGGCATCGAGAGAGAAGCCCTCCTTGGCTTGGTCCTCCGTCGAGACCCTAGTGTAGATTGCAACTCGAACCGTGAGAACCCATCCCGCGCGCCGCATCGGGGTAGGAGTAAAAAAGGCTAGCGGTCGCGTGCGGTCGACCGAGCCTGCTGTCTGACGCACATCCTCGCGGGCGATGACGCGCCAGACTTCGATTTTTATTCATCACAATGAATGCATGTGAGGGGCGTCGGGGCTTTGAACGGCAACCGAAGCACCCGTGCTACATTATAGCAGGGGAAAGTGCGAATCTGGTCCAACGTATACAAGTAAACCCGAAATCGCTTTCGGCTTAACGATTATAGCTCCAAGAGGTACATGTCCAGTCGGAATAATTCACCCCTGGCAATATTAGTGTGACTTCTTGCGCAATTCCTCGAGGATCTCCCTTGCGCGGTCCATCCGGACTTTCTTCTCCTTGACGAGCAACTCGGCCACGCGGTCGATCTCCTCGCCCTTTGCTCCCACCGTGGCCGCGATGTTCCGCGCATGGAGGGACATGTGTCCCCGCTGGATCCCCTCCGTGGCGAGGGCCCGAAGGGCGGCGAAGTTCTGAGCCAGGCCCACGGAGACGATGACCTCCGCGAGCTCCTGGGCGGTCTTCACCCCAAGCAGGTGGACGTTCGCCTTCGCGGTCGGGTGGACCGCGGTCGCGCCGCCGACGAGCCCGACAGCCATGGGCATCTCGATCGTGCCCACGAGATCGCCGTTCGCGTCCTTCTCCCAGGTGGAGAGCGAACGGTAGCCCGTCGACTTCCAGGCGGCGTAGGCGTGAGCTCCCGCCTCGATCGCCCGCCAGTCGTTGCCCGTCGCCACGACGACCGCGTCCACGCCATTCATGATCCCCTTGTTGTGGGTCGCGCAGCGGAACGGGTCCGCGTCCGCGAACGCGTACGCCTGGACGATCCCGTCGACGACGTCCTCGCCGCCGATCGCGTCCTTCGCGAACAGGGCACGGGCGCGCGCGAGGCGCCGCATCGCGAGGTTGGAGATGATCCGGAGGTACACCCGCCCGCCGGTCCACTCCTCCAGATGGGGTGCGACGGCCTCCGCCATCGTGTTCACCGCGTTCGCCCCCATGGCATCCCGGCAATCGACGATCAGGTGGGTGATGACCATGGGACCGCGGGCGGTCTCGATCACGCGGACCTCGACGTCCTTCGCCCCGCCGCCCAGCTTGACGAGGAGCGGGTCCTTCTCGTTGGCCAGCGCGAGGATCTCGTCCCGATGGCCGAGGATGGTCATGCGCGCGCCGTGGGGATCCTTGAGCCCGACGAGCTGGATCTGGCCGATCATGATCGGGCCGCTCGACGAGGTCGCGAAGCCGCCCTTCTCGCGCGCCATCTTCGCCGCGTTCGACGCCGCCGCGACCACGCTGGGCTCCTCGATCGCCATGGGGATGAGGTAGTCCTTCCCGTTGATCCGGAAGTTCACCGCGACGCCGAGGGGCAGGGGCATCGCGCCGACGACGTTCTCGATCATGCGGTCGACTTGGTCGAGTCCCAGGGCCCCCGTGTTGCCCAGGATCGCAATCTCCGACTCCGTGAGCTCGCCGAACTCGCGGACGATCTGCCATCGCTCCTGGGGGTTCTTGCGATAGAAGCCCGAGATGTCCGAGGACTTCATGGGGGCACCGTGCGCGGGAGAGGGCTCGCCCCGCCATAAAGGCATCGCGGTTCAGACTTTCGAGCCGCAGTTCGAGCAGAAGGCCGCGTTCGGGGCGAGGGGCGCGCCGCAGCTCTTGCAGTTCGTCGGCCGTGCGGCCGAGGCGGGGGCCGCTGGCCCCGCCGGGGGTGGCCCGGGCGGCGGTGGCATCGGAGGCGGGTACGCGGGCGGCGCATAGGGGGACCCATATCCGCCGTAGCCGTATCCTGCGGGGTACGAACCGTACGGATGCTGCCCGCGGACGAGGAGGTAGATGATCAGCACGACAATCAGCCCGAGGAAGCTGAAGAAGAGG
>Ga0209751_10005243_pt1 | contig 12257 bp, 14 predicted proteins | sample RifCSP13_1_FD_184019 | JGI IMG/M metagenome (GOLD analysis project Ga0209751, IMG submission 184019) | Soil microbial communities from Rifle, Colorado - Rifle CSP2_sed 13_1 (SPAdes) (version 2) | ecosystem: Environmental > Terrestrial > Deep subsurface > Rock core/Sediment | place: Rifle... | reverse complement strand
CCCAGTCGAGCCGATCCAAGGCTTCGTCCGCCTTCTGATGGAACCGCTCAACCCGCCGCCGGAGACTCTCTGTGGCCATCCTGTCCTTGGAGGAGTGAACAGCACTCGCGCCTTCTCTGGCCGCTCGTGCGCTGTTTGATGTGGAAGTCGAACTGGGCAGATAATGCGCTCGCGGCCTCTAAATCGTCAAGCAGACTAACGTTTCAAAGGGAATCCTTCTGACAACGCCTCGCTAATGCCGTGTTGCACAACCTCTGTTACCGCTGGTCGCCCATCGAATGGGCCTTTCGCCCCTACGGCACGGCGGACTGGGGCGAAGCGGGCATAGCGAGGATGCAGCCGGATTGTATGAACTCGCCGGGCTGCAAAAAGCAAGGCCACACGGGCGAGTGCGCGGAGACACCAGCCCCGAAGCCTCTCGCCGAGCGCTTCAGGCCGCGCCGGGCCGTAATGCCCCTGGCATGGCGGTTCGCAACCGTGTATCTTAGCGCTGACACATTCCGTGAGTAGGAGGTCGCATGTCAACCGAAGAGAACAAGGCCATCGTCCTGCGGTTCGATGAAGAGGTATGGAACCGGCATAACCCGGCGATCATGGACGAGTTGCTCACTTCGGACTATGCCCTCTACATGTCTGGCAGCCCGCCCCTCGACCGCGAGGGGCATAGGCAGTTTAACGCGGCCATGCTCGCAGCGTTCCCCGATGCTCGAAGCACCACCCACGATCTGATCGCGGAAGGGGACAAGGTGGCGTGGCATTGGTCGTTCCGCGGCACACACAAGGGTGAATTCATGGGCATCCCACCCACAGGCAAGGAAGTATCGCTGTCCGGCATCAGCATCTTGCGGCTCGCAGGCGGCAAGATAGCCGAGCAACGGGCTGAGGCTGACATGCTGGGATTCATGCAGCAACTGGGCGCCGTGCCTGCGCCAGGCTAACCTCAGCCCCGCTACCCTGTGCGCCCTATACAACGCGGGGCAGTTTCGCTGCGTGGCCTCCGGGTAATCCTTCTGAGCGGGCCCAGACCCGTGGGTGTCGTTGGTGTGCGGGGCTCTCATCCTTTTGGCAATGCCTCTCCGCCAGGCAGACTACTGGGCCAGGTCGCCTGCGCCGCGAGCCCGCCGGTGATTTTCTTGTTGAATGGCTCGCATGTGTCTCGGTCAACGACTTTCGAGCAGAACGGGCCGGAGCTGTCCCAAGTCGGCGTTGAACCTTTCGCATGAGGCCCACATCGACGTGTTCGCCCGCGGCGAGCCACTCTAACCTTGGAGGAGCGCCGCCTATGGAACGAGACGCGCTAGGCTCTGAATTGTGATCTCGCCCTCCACCATGTCGCCCGTGAAGGTGAACCGAGGCCCGAAGATGGCGTGGTTCAGCGGGGCTGTCTTCTCATCAAAGAAGACCGTGAAGGCGAACGAGTCGCCTCTAATGCCGCCGCCTACGCCGCCGTCCACCGCCACGATCTCGTAGGAAGCGGGCTCGGCAGCCGTACGGGAGCCTGCCCGCACTGACGCGGTCACTACCTCCGTGTGGCAGTCCAGGACGCCGCGCATGGTGGCGACGGTCTTACCATCTGCCCGCTCTTCGATGTTGGTCTGCTCGATGGAGGTGGCGCTCATCGCCATGTAGAAGCCGTTTGCCGGGATTAGAACCGTCCCCATCTGGTTAGTGGGCATCGCGAAGGCCGCTGGGTTCGTGTCCACGCGGCAGTAGGCATGGTTACGGTCGAAGCTGAACACCTCGCGGAGCTCGATCTGCTCGCCGGAGGCACCTGGCATGTGCTTCAGGTTGGTACCGCCTCCAGAGGCCACCCAGCGCTGGCTGAGCCGGCCGACCCGCTCCTCTAGTCGCGCCAGCGTGGAACGCATCCCCCCTTCCTCCTCCCGAAGGTCCTGCAACTCCCACTGCGTTCGGCGTCGTTGCGCCCCCTCCGACAGGCCGTAGACCAGGCCGCCCCCGCCTAGCGCCGCGCTGATGATCCCGAGAATCGCGGTACGCCGCGTCCACCGAGGCTCTTGGGCGCCGCCGGCAACGACCGGGAGCCCTCTGGCACCCGGTCGGACTGCCGGCCGAGGCTCTGCCCTAAGGCGGTAGCCGAACAGGAGGACGAGGATGGGGACAAGGGCGACCAGGTTGAAGGAGAAGTGGAGCCAGATGAGGTTGAAGAAGTTGCCGAGAATCCCGGGCGTTCCCTGAGTCATGGTGGCCAGGTGCTGGTTGAATTTGAACAGGTGCTCCACCTCATGATAGCCCTGGAACACGACCCCGAAGACAAAGAGCGACCCCAGGGACCAGTGCTGCCAGACGGCCGCACTCCGGCGATGGAAGCCCACGCCAAAGAACAGGACCAGCAGCAGCGCGAAGTACCCGCTGTTGTAGAGAAGATGGACGGCTTCCAGGTCTAGGAAGCCCAGGAGTCCGTGGGCCTTCTCCCAACCCAGGACGAACTTCTGCACTACTTGGCTTAGATGCTCCAATACGTGCAAACCCTGTAGGACAAAGGTGGCCTGGGCGAGGAGGAGCAACCAAGGTCGCACAGGCACGGCTGCGCTACGCGTCGGGAAATCGCGGCGAATGCTCATGGTAAGTCAGTATTTCGGCCTCAAAGAGGCCGGAAGAAAATCCCCGACGGCGCCGCGCCCAGGTCGATCCGGTTCGTCAGCTGCCAGGTGGCCGTGTCGATCACCGCCACAGCGTTCTCTCGTGTGACGATAGCGTAGATCGTGCGGCCGTTGGGGTGGACCGCCACTTTCTGGGGATTCGCTCCCACCTCGATCTCACGGACCACCGCGAAGGTGGTGGCATCTTGCACGACGACCTTCGTGTCGCTGCTGTGTCCCGTGTAGCTAAAGCGTCCATCGGGGCTGAACGTGTTCATGATCGCCCCACGTCCGGTGGGGACCCGTCGCACCACCTCAAGCGTCCGTGCGTCGAGGATGGCGTTGCCGGCGGTGGACCGCTCTTGCACCCAGACATAGCGCCCATCTGGGGAGGCTGTGAGCATGAAGGGCCGGATCGTGGCAGCGTCGTTTCCCGCCACCGGTTCGCCGACTTTCAGCGTCTGCACGATCTGCCGCGTTGCGGCGTCGAGTGCCAGCACTGTGTTGCCGTTGTCCGTGGGGATGTAGACGCGCTCGACTCCGTCGGGCCCGGTCACGACATCCATATCGCAAGCGACGCCGCCGCTTACCGGCACGTCTTTGATCTCGAGGACCTGCCGGGCCTTCGTGTCGATGATTGCCACTTGGCCCGAGGCGTGCTTGCTGACATAGAGCAGGCCGCTCTTGGTCGCCTTGCCGATGTACAGGGTTGTCCGGTCTTGGCCCAGCGGTATGCGCTGCGTAACCTGAAGTGTCTCGAGGTCCAGCAAGATCACTTCGACGTCGTTCGTATCGGTATCCCGAACGCCCAGCCACAGGTTTTTGCCATCGAAGTAGTTGTTGTCGTCGTTCCAAGTCCAGCTCTTGAAGCCGGGGACATCGCCAGTGCGCGTTACCTCGTTCGTCGCGGCGTCAATGACCGAGATGTGAGGGGAAGCGTTGTTGAACACGTACAGAAGAGCCGGTTTGGCAGGCTCCGTCGTCTGCGCTGTCGGTCCGGGGCTGGCGGCCGGCTGACAGGCGGCGAGTCCCCAGACCAAGACGGCGACAACCAAGGCCCACAATCGGTCTTTCATGACAGATCCTCTCTTGCTGGAAGGTCCTTACGAAGCGCGGCTGATGACGTCCGATAGCTGCGACATCACCTGCATCGGGTCCAGAGCGCCCTCTGCCTTGCGCAGTGTGATGCGCCACTCCGAGCGAGCGGCTTCCTCGATCTCGGCGCGGTATCCCATCTTTGCTGCCTCCCAAGGGATAGTCGACAGCGCCGGCGGATGATCCGTAACCACCTCGAGGTCGTCGCCGTCCTTGAGCTTCTTGAGCGCCGCCGTCGCCTTCATCATTGGGTACGGACAGATCTCGCCTCGTACGTCCAGCTTCATCGTTACCTCCTATGCACGATCGTTAGGGAAGGAATCGCAGTGCTTTCACGCCCAGGTATGAGCCACCGAGGAGCGCAGCGGCAAAGATCCAGCCACTGACACTCAGAGAGGGAATCGCCGAGAAAAAGGCCCCGATGGTGCAACCGATGGCGATTGTCGCTCCGTAACCCATGAACACGCCGCCTCCCACCGACTGTAGATAGCGCCGCTTCTCGCGCGGGAAGCGGAGCTTGAACTCGCGCGCGCCCAGGGCGGCGACGAAAGAGCCGAAGACGAGGCCCGTGTCCAGGAAGAAAGTGTCCGTCAGCCAGGAAGCGCCTTGCATCAAGACCAGGTTGCAGCCCGCCAGGACCTCCCCTATGAAAGGCGGGGCCGAGAGCTGCACCAGTCCCGCGGCGCGATCGGCCCATACAGCGAGCTCGCCGGTCACGCCGAGCGGGTGATCGTCAACGAAAAGCAGGATATTCAGTCCAGCGAGGGCGACCCCACCGGCCAGAGCCGGCCACCCGTGGACGAACACTTTCCGCGCCTCCGATCGCAGATGCGCGCCGACACCTGCGGATGCCGGCTCCCTTGGTGGCGACCAGGCAAGAAGCGGCGGCCTGCGTGACTCCCACCACAGCACAGTCAGGTATAGTGCGGCCAGCGCGGCCAAAACGAGTGTGACCGACCCGCCGTACCCCAGGTAGTTGGGCAGCCAAAGGACTGGCCCACCGCCCATGCTGAAGCTCCACCACCAGTTCCATGTGTGACTACCAAGCTCCAACCCAAGCAGCATACCCGCCACAGCAGCCCAAGATGCGACGTATCCCTCCCCAACGCGGTAGAGCGAGCCGGAGACGCATCCCCCGGCGACGACCATGCCGAAGCCAAAGAGAAGCCCTCCGGCTATCAGATGGATACCTACGGGCGATACGTGGGCGCCCGAGGGAACGCTGCCGAAGCCTGTGCGTGGCAGCAGGTCCATCATCACGACGGTGAACCCCACGGTGGCTATCGCCAGGCCGGCAAGCACAGCCCTCATGAGGCGCCCGTCCTGCATCAAAAAGAGGTCCCGAAAGGCGGCCGTGAAGCACAGGCGGCTCCGTTGGAAGACGAAGCCAAACGCCATGCCCATGATCCAATAAAAGGCCAGCCCCTGCGCTCCGGCGCCCACCAGCGTCCACACCAGCGCGGCCGCAGCGAAAACACCGAGCAAGGCCTGCCCGTTCGCCCAGCGCGCCGCTTTCGAGGTGAGCGCGACGTCAGCCATGTTCCTCATGAAGCATAAATCTAGAGTTTGCGGACAGCGAACTCAACTTTGACACTATTGTAGGCTTGGAGGGTTGGGGTTGCCAAGTTATTGGGAGTACAAACGCATCACTCTGCCACCTTCGAGGAGTCAGAGGCGCGCGCTCGCGGGGATGGCGTGGTTCCAAGCCTCACACGGCGAGCGGGCGGCAGAACGCAGGTCTTGAGTGGTGTGGGAATCCTTCTCACGCGTGCCGAGACACGTAGTCGTTTCGCGGGATAGGCGGGGCTTCGTCACGAATACAGCCGCAGGGTGCGAGGCAGTCAGTGATAACGGCCACTCGGCAAGTCTTGCAGCGCGCTGGGAGAATGCGGTCAAGGGTGGTCACCCGCCCCCGGCTTTGGAGGGACGGACTGGGCTGGATGGTTTGTGCGGGCTGACCCCGTCCTCTTTTCCTTTCCGGACTCCTGAAGCTGCAGTGGCGCGAACAGTGCTGGCAGGGTGCCACTGACAAGCTTAACCAGTCGTCGGCAGCGGTGGCCAGGGCGTGCGCTGCCGTCGCAGAAGCAGGGCCTGCCGCAGCACCTCGCGCAGAAGCCTCGCATTTGTCCGGCCCCTGGCTCCGGTTGTTCGTGATTATCAGGAGGTGCAGCTCCTCCGCCCGCTCGGCCATCTCCTCAATGCGTGGCACCCACTCCCCGAACTCCTCATCCGTGTAACAGTGATCAAAGCGCTCGGCCGACGTGCGCCCCTTGGCTTCCCAGGTCTCGGCGTTGCGGCCGTCGAATCGCACCAGGCTCATTGGCGCCGTCACGGCGGCGATGGGCGGCAGCGTCGACTCGAACCCCTCATCGAGCTGCTCTGGAAAACTCGCGAAGGTAGCCGGAGCAGCAGGAAGCTGGCGCCGGGCCGCGAAGTTCGGCGCCAAATCGGGATCGTCGCTGATCTGCGCAAGGGCGGGGGCAAGCGCCATAGTGGCCCCTTGCGCCCTAGTGATCCTCAAGCCCCTTTACCGCCTGGTTCTGTTACACGCGCCATGCGCCCAATGGCCGGTGACGAACGGCTGTGCTGCCAACTGTTTTCCTTCTGGACCAGTGACCTCGACGGGCTTGCCGCAGATGCTGCACGGAAAGGTGATCGCGTACCTCGCCCTAGCCTCCTCATACCCCTGCCGATGTCCTTCCCTGCCGGGCCTTCTCCAGCGACTTATCAGCGGCCGCTTGACGCCCGAGGCCGACCCGAAGGATATCGCCCCAGCTCCTGCCGTTCGCCCGCAGTGCCTCCATCTCTGTGAGCATGTCCTGTGTCACGCGGATGGCGATGACCGGGTGGGTCCGGTCGTAGCGCTGTCGAGATGGCGGCTTGTTCTTCGACTTCGGCATCAGCGTCTCCCTCTGCCTGTCGTCACCCTACCCTTTTACCACGCTGTTTACCCCTGCTCGCGGCCTATCGTTTACCCCCTAACGTTTACCACGCTCGGGCCTCGCCCGACGGGGGTCGCCCACGGAGCCCCCATGGTGCCCCCTGCAGCGGGGGCCGATATCCAGGGGGGAGGGTCCCCCCCTCAGGGGACCCGGGGGACGGGCAGGGTCCCCCAGTCGAGGCCTACTGGGCCCCCTGTTCAGCGGGGTCGATGGCCCTGCGGATGGAGCCGACGCTGGGCTTGACCCTCCGGCCGCTCGAGGAGCGCACCGAGGGGTGAGCCCGCCAGACCTCGCGCCAGTTCTTGCCCTGAGCCCTGAGGGCCTTGACCAGCTGCGCATCGACCCGGTCCCGCACGATCGGTCGCCCAACGTGCTTCCCTTTGGACTTGGCCTTCTCCATGCCCAGGCGCACGGCCTTGCCTTTGCGGACGCTCTCCTGGCGCGCCAGCCAGGCGAAGAGCGGGATGAGGAAGCCGGCGAATGGTCCGGTGGTGTCCAAGAAACTCTCGCTGTATGAGTAGAACTCGACGTGCCAGTCCTGGAGCGCCGCCATGATGCGGCTTACCGACCACTCGCCCTCCCGGCTGAAGCGGTCCATGCTCCAGACGACAAGCACATCGAATTTGCCCTTTCGGGCGTCTTCCAGCATTGCCTTGAACTGCTCTCGTGGCGTCCTGCCGAAGGCGCTCTCCTCGACCTCGTAGACCGTCGCTATCTCCCATCCCCTCTGCTCGCACACAATCTCGAGGTCGCGGCGCTGAAGCTGTGGATCCTGGCCTCGGTTGTCCGTGCTGACGCGAAGCCAGAGGGCGGCCCTAACCGGTCGCTCAAATCTCACCGTATTGCCCTGCCAGAACCTGTGGCAACCGACCAGAGGGCAGACTTGAATTTCGGGTAAGGCCGAAGCGGTCAGCCCATCTAACGGTTGTCGAGAGCTTTCGCAACGGCTTTGTTCCAAGAGCTGATGATGCTCCAGTTGATCAGTGCGAGCAGATGGCCATCAGGGAGCTTCCGCAAGCTAGCAGGCAGGTATGGCCGCAGTGGCGTGCCCCCCGAGAACTGATCCACCAATTATGAGAGTCCTCCGGTAGGATAAGCGGAAAGGAGGGCTCATGCGCAGGAGCAGGTTCAAGGAGGAGCAGATCATCGCCACGCTCAAGGAACACGAAGCGGGAGCGGCCACAGGAGAACTGTGCCGGCGTCTGGGCGTCAGTGAGCAGACGCTGTACCGCTGGAAGCGCAAGTATGGTGGGCTGGCGGTGAGCGAGGCCCGCAGGCTGCGGGTGCTGGAGGAGGAGAACGCCCGGCTGAAGCGCCTGGTGGCAGAGCAGGCCCTGGATGTCCAGGCCCTGCGGGACGTGCTCGCAAAAAACTTCTGAAGCCCGCCGCTCAAAGACAGACCGTGTGTTACCTGGGGGAGCGGTGGGCGATGTCCGAGCGTCACGCCTGCAGAGTTGTGGGCCTCAGTCGTTCCAGCGTCCGCTATAGGGACCGCAAGGCAGACGACGGGGCGCTGAGAGAGCGGCTGCGGCAGCTGGCGGGCCAGCGGCGACGGTTCGGGTACAGGCGGCTCCACGTGCTGTTGCGCAGGGAGGGGGCAAGAGTGAACCACAAGCGGGTGTACCGGCTCTATCGGGAAGAGGGGCTCGCCGTGCGCAGACGAGGGCGCAAGAAGGTGGCCAGAGAGGCCAGGCTTCCGGTCGGCGTCCCCGAGGGCCCCAACCAGCGGTGGAGCCTCGATTTCGTGAGTGACGCGCTGGCCTAGCGCGTAGTCCCTATCCAAAATCTGCTCCTTTTCTTGGAGGCAAGAGACGAGGCCCTCCTGCGGTCCCCCGGGACCTGAATGGCTCTTAGGGATTCTCGCTTGGTTTGTCCTCCGGCTCAGGCAGGCGCATCCTGGGCTCAACCTCCTGCCCAGTTTGGGGCTTAGCGAGGAGGATCAGATCATAAGCACGTCTAAGGCGTTCCTTGGAGCCAACTTCAGGGACATGCACCATCTGCACCAAACAGTGGTACGGCTGATGACTGCCTCGTCGTGCGGGCATGCCACAAGGTTGCTACCATGTCGGCAGCACGCGAAAGAGCATGTTTTGACACGGCCAATCGGCGTTGGGTGCGCGTTCGTTCGGGAAAAGGGCCATGATCGATAGACGTACACGGCTCAAGCGGGATGCACTCGGGCGACGCTCGGATAGGGTCCGCCCCGGAGAACGCCAAAGGATGGAGAGGTTCCATCGAGACGGGAGAACTATTCCGGAAATTGCGGCTGACCTTGACCGTGATCCGCGCACGGTTCGTAAGCATTTGGGCATTCCACTTAGCAAGACAGCACAGGCACCGAATACCACACCATCGGACGCAGTTGCGGCCGCTAGCTGCATGGCAGATCAAGAGCACATCGCCTTGATTTGCAGAACTCTAGCTTCGTTCAAGATACTGCCCTTCCCGAATGCCTTGCGCCTCGGTGCTGTTACTGCTCCGAAAGACCTGCGGTCCGCCTTGGTCGTAGACCAACCATCGCTGCAACGATCCCAGGACTTGTGGGGGATACCGGGCTCAGCGGTAGCTTGGGTCATAGAAGCTGCTAAGGATCACCTTGAAGCAGACGCCGTATTCAACTCCCGAATGCAGGGCGACTTGACGCAGTGGCGGCGCCTGCACGTTCGAGGGCGAACTCGCAGAAGGGAGATGTCTGTCGTGTGGGAGAACATCGTTTCGAAGGTGGGGGGACGTTTGCCCGCAGGCGACGGGCAGACCGATTGGTGGAGTGCGACGTTGTTTATGGCGGCGAGCCAAGATGCCGTGCCAGAGCGATTCTATACGGAGCATCGAACAACGGAAGGAACCCTCATCCTATGCGCGGCCGCTGGCGCAGTAGCGCTCCTGAGCGTTCAGGCATCCGACGAGGCGGTGTCGCCGGTGATTCAAGAGCACATCCGGGTCGCGAGGGAATTTGGCGGCAGCCGCAGTTACAGAGGGCTCAAGCGCGGGCTCGCCGCCGTTTACGGGGCAGCAGGTCTATGTAGGGAACGGATCGGGTGGATCATCTTGAGGCGAGAACTGTTCGGCGTCTGCCGACTGAAATCTGACTGGAGCACGTCGCCGGCAGCTTCATTGACGTGACGATCTGGCTTATCCTATCGTCGGTGCGGAAGCGCAGCTACCAGCGTGAGTCTCAAAGGTTCGATTGAGTACAATCCCTGCAGAGGGGGCTTGCCCCCTCCGCACTCCCCCAGGCCGACCAGAGCTAGACCTTCCTCTTACCACCGTCCTATACTGCTGCGCAGTCAGTGAGCGGAGGTGCGGCATGCGGTGCACCCGTTGCGGCCATAGCGTGAGCAGTACCGACAACTATTGCCGCTCCTGCGGCGTGGCCCTGCGTACGGGCCTGCCTGCCCCCCGCGATACGCGGCTCCCTGCCCTCCAGGCGACGCCGCCACCCATTCCCTGGCGCGGCATCGCCACCGTCGCCGCCGGCGTCGCCCTGGCCGTGGCGCAGCGCCAGCTCATGGCTCATCTTGGCAGAGGTGCCCTCGGCCTGGCAGCGCGTCAGGCCCCCGCGGCGGGGCGCAGGCTTCTGGGCCGCCGGGCCGAGCAGCCGAACCACACCGTCTTCGACTCCCTCGTCGTCCTCTGGCGTCGCAACGCCGAGTAGAAGCCGGTCCTCATGTTTGACAGGACTGGGTGCCATCACTAAGATTGGGACGTATTGAGACAGAGTCTCATTCTATCTGGAGGTCACACGAGTGTCGAGGAATGAGTGGACGGGTGCGGCATGAACGCATGGGTCCTCTCTCTTCTCAGTGTCGGGATCGTGAGCGTTGTATCTTTTGTCGGAGCCTTTGCTCTCTGGGCCGGCATCAGCCGGCTTCAGTGGATGGTCCCGTTGCTCATCGCGCTCGCCGTCGGCGCGCTTTTCGGCGACGCGCTCATTCACCTCCTGCCCGAGGCTTTCGCTGATTCGTCCTCGTCGGCTTTGACCGCTTCCTATGTCTTGCTTGGGATACTCCTATTCTTTGCCTTCGAGTCATTCCTCCACTGGCATCACGAGCACCGGAGCCAGGCGACGGACAGCGCGGTCCACCCGATGGCGTACGTGAACCTGCTCGCCGACGGCCTGCACAATTTCGTGGACGGACTCATCATCGGCGCGAGCTACCTCGTCAGCGTTCCCATTGGCCTGGCGACGACTGCTGCCGTGGCCCTTCATGAGATCCCTCAGGAGCTGGGAGACTTCGGCGTCCTGGTGCGGGCAGGGTTCACCCGCCGACGAGCTTTGACGATGAACTTCCTGTCGGCCCTAGCCGCGCTCATCGGCGTGCCCATCTCGCTCCTCGTAGGTAGTCAGGTCGAAGGGTACGCCACGGTGATGGTGGCCGTCACGGCCGGCGGCTTCATCTATCTGGCGGGCGCGGACCTGATCCCAGAGCTCCACAAAGACCACCGCCTGCCGCGCTCTTTCATCCAATTCGTGGTTGTCGTCATCGGCATGGGGCTCATGTATTTGCTGCTGCTGATTGAGTGATGGCCCGGAACCGCGAAGGCGTCACCTCCCGAACCTCGTCCTGACACGCGACGAACAAAGCCCAGTGAGTACCGCTGTGAAGGCAAAGTCGGGGATTCTGTACGTGATGGGATTCATGTTAGACTGCCTATGTGGAAGATTATCCGGGAAAGGGCGCGTGCTTCAACTGCGGATTTTTGTCGCTACGGGATACGGCCAATAGCCATCTCTCGGAGTATTTGGAACTCACGCAGGAGACTAGAGAGAACGGCAACTTGTTCCGTAGGAACACAGGCTATCGGCCTTGGTGCTTCCGAAACGTGGCTATCTTACGAGAAACTGAAGTCGAAGCAGACAAATTGCCCTTGGAGACGCAGTTCGAGCCTGAAACTCGCAGCCTACGTGCTCTCCAGAAGGCGGCTACGGCTGTCATCAAACGTGACAGAAGATGCAAACTGTGGTTTCCATACACGCCAGGAATCGGCCCTCGTGAGCATTTTGAGGAATTCAAGACGCTCGAATTAGAGGAAGATCGCAGACGTTGGGAGGCAGACCAGGCTCGGATTCGGCAAGAATGGGAGGACAAGCAAGCTGAACTCAGAGAAGCCTTTGATGCTCGACTTCAACTAGAAAGCGATAAAACACAAAAGGCAATTTTGGCCGTGGCTAATCGCCAATTCTGGATCGGATTGGGGGCTATCTTAGCCACATTCTTGGCCACGTTTCTTGCGGGCAGGTTCGATCCTATGATCCCTAACCCATTACCGGTGACAATTCTAACGCCGAGCGCTGTATTTACTGCCTCAGCCACAGAGACGCCCATTTCTAGCTTACCACCTCCCGATACGTCGGCTTCTCCGCCTTGATTAGCTTCAAAAACGTGCCCCGAACGCACAGTTCATGACAGAAGTTGTTTTGGAACCCTTCTGGCTTGACTGGGGTGAACCTAGCATCCTGGGTTCTTCCCACCCACCCGCCCAATGACGTACTGGGGGACACCCCCAAGCCCCCGTCATAGGGCTTCGCCCTCTGGACGCCCGTCGAGAGCGATCTTTCATCCGCAGTGGCGCGCCCAACGCATGAACGATTGGGGCGAAAAAATAGCTCCTGGGTTCT
>Ga0209751_10005239_pt1 | contig 12262 bp, 13 predicted proteins | sample RifCSP13_1_FD_184019 | JGI IMG/M metagenome (GOLD analysis project Ga0209751, IMG submission 184019) | Soil microbial communities from Rifle, Colorado - Rifle CSP2_sed 13_1 (SPAdes) (version 2) | ecosystem: Environmental > Terrestrial > Deep subsurface > Rock core/Sediment | place: Rifle... | reverse complement strand
CAGGGTCACATTCCCCAGGCGCAGCTAGTGCCGCTGCCGAAACTGCTCACCGCCGCGCCGGGCGACCGCGAGGGATCGCCCCTACTTCCGCGCGATCGCGACATCGTTCTCGTCTGTCGCACCGGCCGGCGCAGCATGCGCGCGGCAGCCACCCTGCAGCTCCACGGCTACCGCCGGCTGCGCATCCTGGGAGGCGGCATACTGGCCTGGGAGGCGGCCGGCCTGCTGGAGGCGTTGGACGATCTGCGATGAGCGAGAGCCTCCCGCGCAATCTGGGGCTTGATCTGGTCAGGGTGACGGAAGCAGCCGCCTTGAGCGCCGGGCGATGGATCGGCCTGGGCAGCCGTGACCAGCCCTACCACGCCGCCGTCGACGCCATGGCGAGCATCCTCGAGACGATCGAAATGGACGGGCATATCGTGATCGGCGAGGAAGGCCGGCTGGGTGAGCACTCGCCGCTGGACACGAACCAGCGCGTCGGCACCGGTGGAGGCCCGGTAGTCGACGTCGTCGTCAACCCGATCGACGGCGCAAACCTGGTCGCCCGCGGCCATTCCGGCGCGATCTCCGTCGTCGGCGTCGCGCCGCGCGGTGCGCTGTGGTCGCCCGCTCCGGCGGTCTACATGGACAAGATCGTCGTGGACGGCGAAGTGGCGCCATCGCTCGTGTCCGAGTGCCTGGGTGCGCCTGCGGCGTGGGTGCTGGCGCTCGTCGCGCGCAAAAAGAAGAAGGCCGTGCGCGACCTGGTCGTCTTCGTGCTCGAGCGGCCGCGGCACGCCGACCTGATCGACGAGATTCGCGCCGCCGGAGCGCGCATCCTGCTGCGAGCCGACGGCGATATCGGCGGGGCGATCATGGCCGCCGACCCGAAGATCGCCGTGGACATGCTGATGGGCATCGGCGGCGCAGCGGAGGGGATCATCGCCGCCTGCGCCGTGAAAGCCCTCGGCGGCGCGATGCTGGCGCGGCTGGCGCCTCAAAGCGACGAAGAGCAGGCAGCAGTCCAAGCCGCCAGGCTCGACGCGGAGCGCGCGCTGACCTGTGACGACATCGTGGCGAGCAATCAGAGCTTCTTCGCCGCGACCGGCGTAACCGACAGCCTGCTGCTATCCGGCGTGCGCTACCACGGTCGTCTCACCGAGACCGATTCGCTCGTCCTGCGCAGCGAAACGCACACCCGCCGCCGCATTCAAGCCGAGCACGTGATCGACAGCGATGCCCCCGACTGACTCTATCGGGGGCAGGCGTGACACTCTCGGAGAACTGCCCACGTTCGCCGAATACGTCGAACTGAGGGCGTCTTTCGTCGTGACGCGCGATCTCGCCCAGCGCGCGCTGGCCTGGGCGCAGCCGTTTGCGATGGAGGCCCTCGGCATGCATACCCGGCGCCAGACGCTCGTCGACGGCGAATTGCCCGCTTACGTCGTGACGACGACGCCGGAGACGAACGGCGGCTGGGGCGAGCTGATGCCCGTCTGGTTCAAGCCTTACGATCGACCGGTGCCGCTGCACTGCCTCGACAACTGGGCGCTGTTCGCGCTGTCGTATCGCTCGGCCTTCGGTCGCGACGCGGACCTGTCGGCGTTCACCGTCGAGAACCTGGCGCGGGTCGTCCTCGGCGCGGACCTGCTCATCCCATTCCTGCCGGGCACCGACGGGGCAGGGCGATTTCTGCGGCACGGCGCGCTGCCGATCCTGCTCGCGATCCTCTGGCTCGAGCCTGAGGCGCGGGATGCCTGGCTGGCGCTGCACGAGCGCGGCGCGCGAAAGTTCGCCACGGACCACGACCTGAGCCATGTCCTGAGTGAAGCCGAAGGAGCCGTCGAGAATCTGGGCGAATGGCTGGAGCGCGTCGAGAACGAGGCGTGGCTCGTGCCCGAGCGCGGAATAGTGTCGGGCGAGGCGTCGGTCGGCGCGTTTCTTGCGGATACGGATCGCGTCTCGTCGTATGGTATGTTGTTCGGCGGCTTGTGCCTCGGCGTGTCGGCGCTGGTGGCCGGTTACGGCGTCGATTGGCGGAAATGGATCTTTCAGGTGGTGAATGTTGCCTACCGCTTGCCGGAGTTCGGGCTAGACGAGATCGAGACGTGGCTGAGATCGACCACCGGTCAGCCCCTTTCTACGGACGTGGTCTAAAAAGGCCCGTCGCATCCGCTCGGCCGTTGGCTGATAGTCGAAATATCTCCGGCGGATCAGTGCCTCGAATGTCACGCGGCGGGCTTTGTCTCGCTCGTAGAGCAGCAGCCCTTCCTGGATAATCCGACCCTGTACTGTCAGCGGAGCATGGTTGATTGCCCGCACGTCCACGTTGGACAGGCCACAGGCATTCTCGAGGGCGGCCTGTATCTCCAGTTCGAGCCTCAATCGTCGATAAGGCGACAGCATCTCGGTGAGCACCAGCGCGATGTCGATGTCGCTGGAGGGCAGGGGACAGCCCCGGGCCACCGAGCCGTACAGGTACGCCATTTCAACCGGGTATGCGGCCAGAACATCGACTATGCCGGCTCTGAGCCGGTCGATGATCTGAGCTGCGCGGTGCTGTCGCTCGATTCGGATATGTGGCTGCTCGGCCATATCGATATATCGATATTATACCGCGTTCACGGTCAGGGATGAGGCGTGTATCGTGGGGCATGGATTGCGGGCGAGATGGCAGTCGGCGCATGTCTCGCGGGTGCCGAATGCGTCTCGCCGTACTATGCTGTTCGGCAGCTTATGTCTTGGCGTGTCGGCGCTGGTGGCCGGTTACGGCGTCGATTGGCAACGGTGGATCTTCCAGATTGACTGTTCACCCATTCTCAGTTATACTACCTGCGGCTGACCAAGCCAAACAAAGGAGCCTGACATGCCAAGTAGTCCGAAGACGAACTCATCCCGCCGGCAAGCCGGCCAACTCGGCGGCCAGGCGACGTGCGAGAAGTACGGCCTCGACTATTACCGAGCGATCGGCAGCCTGGGCGGCAGGACGACGATGGCGCGCCACGCCCGCGAGTACGACGTCTATCGCCGGCGCGGCGGGCAGGCGACGAAGCGTCGCTACGGGCGCGAGCACTTTCGCAGACTCGCCCGGCGCTCGGCGGAGACGAGGCAGGCGGCCACCGCCCAGCGCGATGCGGTAATCCTGGACATGTTGGCCGACGGCTGGAAGATACCGACGATCATTCAACTGACATTTGACGACCTACCCGGATTGAGAAAGTACTTGCGGAATGGACTGGGACACTATCTGAAATCCGAACGCCCTGAAACCGATTTGCCAAACCTGTTTGTCTCGAAATCTGGCCGGCCCCTGACACTGGCGAATACCTACAAGGTAATGCGGTATAAACAGACCAAGCAGAACAGGCCTAAAACATAGACGAAAACGCATTTTGGCTCTTGACAATCGTAAAAACAGTTATATAATATCAACGGCTAAGCAATCATAGTGCATTGAGCGGAGCCATGTTAAGGATATCGTCACCCATCAGCCGAGAGCAGACAATGCTCAAATCTGCGCCGTGGCACTTCGCCGCCGGTACGGATCATGTCCGTTGTGCGCCTGTTGGGGGAGGTGGAAGTTAGGCTTCCGGTGTTTACGCTCAGCAGGCGCGAGGGATAGCGACGACCTTCGCGCTTTTTATTTGTGTAAGCCAGCCCGGCGCGGAGGCGCGTAACCTTTGCGCCGGACTGTTTTGTGGGGATGTTGCCTGGATTGCATAATCGGGAGTGCGGCGCTCTTGTAAAGCGATGGTCGTGGTTCAAGTCCACGTCCAGGCTCTGAAGGAAACGCGCGTTTCCTGGCGGCGCTGGCTCGCACGTCCGGCGCGCGGCGTGCGAGTCGGCAGCGGAGGGGGTTGGAAAGACATGCCAGGTCTCTACCCCTTCTGCTGTGTTGCGGGATGTATCGCGAGACCTGGCAGGTCTGAGGGTCACGACTTGGGCCTGTGGGGAGGAGTCGGGCTCCTCGCTACCCTTGCAGGTACTGGAGTTTGGCAACAGCCACATGTGGCGTCCGGAGTACAGGCTTCAGCCTGCGGAGGCCGAAGACATGGCGGCCTGAAGAGCCTACCCTGAGCCTACCGAAGGGCCGCACTCCGGCATTTTGCCAAACTCCAGCACGGTAGAGAAGCGGGTTCGAAGCCCGCCAGGGCCACTGTGCGGAATGGATCTTCGATGGTCGCCGCTCGAACGCAGCCGCGCACCCGGCGAAGAGCCGTGAGAACATGCACGCGGCGCGGGGAACGCCTGGTTTTCGCAGGTAGCGGTGGGAGAAGTCGGCCCCCTCCGCACTGGATTCATGAGACCTGCCAGGTCTTCCTGACACCCGCACTCCGATGCGTAACGTGGGATACAAGACCTGGCAGGTCTGGATATAAGGGTCGGGAAAATGGTGGCCAATCGGCATCTCTCCAAAAGATGCAACCCAGGTTCGAGTCCTGGCCGACCTGTCGTTAGACCCTCGTGGCTCGATCGGACGAGCGGCTGTCTTCTAAACAGCAGGCTGCGGGTTCAAGTCCCGCCGAGGGTGTGAGGCCTGATCATATGGTGACCGATGCCGAAGCGGTCGAGGCGCGGCGCTGTGGCCGCCGTGGAAGCGAGTTCAAGTCTCGCCGGTCACCCCTGCGGTGGAGACGTCGGCATAACGGGAGTGCCACCCCGTCTCGAAAACGGGCGCCCGACGAGGGCTGCGCGTTCGACTCGCGCCGTCTCCTCCTCGTCTGATGGCCACGGGTGTTGGCGCAAGACGACCCCTCACCGGCTTTGCAACCGGTGAGGGGTGCATCGGGAAGTGGCGCAGTTGGCAGCGTACTGCACTTGGACTGCAGAGGTCGCGGGTTCGAGCCCCGCCTTCCCGACTGCCCTCGCGGTGCGATGGGACGCATGCCGCGCTTCGAACGCGGAGACAGTCGGTTCAAATCCGACCGAGGGTTCTGCATTGATCCGTTCCCGTACCCGCTACCGTGCCAGCCTGGCGCAAATGGCAGACGCACCGCGCTCAGACCGCGGTTCATCTCGGTTCGAGTCCGAGGGCTGGTACTGGCCGAAACGATCCACAGTCGCTGCCGCTCTGGCCTAGCCGGTAGGGCTCCGGTCTGAAGCGCCGGGAAAGGGTCGGTTCGAGTCCGACGGGCGGCACAGTGTGGGCCTGGTGCTCTCCGGTTGAGGGCGCTGCTCTTATAAGGCAGTCAGAGAGGGTTCGACTCCCTGCAGGCCCATAAGGATTGGACATGGTCAACGTATTGCTGCTGAACGCCAGTTATGAGCCGCTGCACATCATCGGCCTCCCGCGCGCGGTGAACTTGCTACTGGCAGGCAAGGCGGAGATGGTCGAGGCGGCGCCGGGTCGCGAGGTGCGTTCGCCGAGCCGCCGCCAGCCGATGCCCAGCGTCCTGCGCCTGCGATACTACGTCAACGTCCCGCAGCGCGGCGCTGCCTGGTCGCGGCGCGGCGTGCTGATCCGCGATCGCTACACCTGCCGGTACTGCGGCCGGAAGCTGCACGCGCGCCAGGCGACGATCGATCACGTCATCCCGCAGTGGAAGTGCCGGCGCCAGAGCATCCCGTCGAATACCTGGGGCAACACGGTGGCGAGCTGCTGGCGCTGCCAGCAACGCAAGGCGGGCCGCTCGATGCACGAGGCAGGCATGCGCTTCCACGATCCGGGCTTCGAGCCGAAGACGCCGCGCGCGAGTTACCTGGTGATGACTTCGGACATCCGGCCGGAGTGGCGGCAGTATATCCGCCTGTAGACACATGGCAACACCCCCGCCCGAGTGAGCAGGGCGGGGGTGTGCGGGACGTGGTCCTCACTTGGGTCGCGCGGGCCGCCTGAAGAGGTTCCTCAATCGGCCTGTCCGGCCCAAAAGGTCACGATACCTGTGCAGATCCGGATGATCCGGATTGACATCCGCCCACATATCTAGCCAGGACAGAGCGGCTTCTCGATTGCCTTCTGCAAGCAACAGCTCGATCTGCGCGCCGCAGAACGACGCATATTCGCTGAAGTGCCAGCGCTTTTTCGTCCACAGTGGCTCGAGCAGCGCTCTGGCTTCGGCAAGCTGCCCATTCTGCACGTGCAGCCGGGCAAGCCCCATGCGGGCGAATAGATAGTCGGGATGCTGCTCGTGGATTTGCCGGAGCAGCGCTCGAGATTCGACCGTGCGCCCCTGCCGATCGTACGCTGCGGCCAGGTTATTGAGCAGGTCGGGCTGGTCCGGCTCGATCTCCAGCGCCTGCTTGAGCAGGCGCTCAGCCTCGATAAAATCGCCGTCGCGCAGCGCCTGCATGGCGTCGAGAGCCCATTGCTCCACCGGCGGCCGGTGCTGTGTGAGCGGCTCGCCATGTATTTCGAAGCCCAACAGCAATAACTCGCGCCACTCGCCATCCAGCCACAAGCGTGTCGGCCCGGGGGGCAACAATCCGGCCTTGGCGGCGGCCTGCGCCGCCTGGAAGCGCATCTCGTCCGGCCCGCGCTGGCCGAGTGCGAAGTCTTGCAGCACGGCCAGCATCTCGGGCGTTTCTGCCATCAGCGCCAGCCGCAGCGCGAAGCCGCGCGCGTCCGGGTCACCTCGATCGAGCAGGACAGGTGCCAACCCGTTCATCTCTGGATGCTTGCGCAGGTAGCGCCGTGCGGCCTGCGTGACGGCGTCGTCGTCGGCCCGGCGGGATGCCGGCTCGATGTGCACGATGAGATCCTGGATGGCCTGCTGTGTGAGCCAGTTGCCTGTTCCGAAAGCCCACGGCGCGTGCCGCTCGCGAGTGGCCTTGCGCAGGTCGTTCAGGTTGTCACGCGCCAGCTCGAAATCCGTAGATAGCTTCAGCGCGCGTTTCCAGTATTCGCGTGCATCCCCTTCGCGCGCCAGACGCAAGGCGGCGACGGCGGCCAGGTGATAGAGCGTCGGATCGGCATTGGGCGATTGCAGCGCGCCGGCTTGCTCGGCGCGATGGAAGACATCCAGCACGCCCTGGTCGTCGCCGAGGATAGTGAGCGCTTCCATCTTCTTTAGCCACACGTCCGCCGCTTGGGCCGCGCTGACCTTGAGGCGTTCTGCCCACTGCCTGGCCTCGTCCGGATGGCCGCTCAGGCACAGGTAACGCGTGAGATTAGACAGGGCGTGGACGTTCTCCGGTTCGAAGGCGAGCACGCGCTGCGTCGTGGAGATCGCCTGATCGAGCCTGCCTTCGGCATAGTAAGCCTGGCTCATGTTGTTCAGTGCAGGCGCGAAATTGGGGTGGCGGCGCAGCAGGCCTTCGGCGGCCTGGCGGGCTTCTCGATACCTGCCCTGCGCCAGGTACAACCGCACCGTGTCATGCATCGTCAGCAATTCAAGCCCTTCTTCGCCTGGCACGTCCAATTTACCTTGCTCTGCGCGTAATAACGACTCCAGATCGGCTGCCATCTTGCGCACTTCATCGGCGTGTGCGTGATCGGGCCAGCGGTTGAGAATGCGGCGGCATGTGTGCAGGGCCAGCGCCGGAAGCAGGTTGGCTGCGTATGCCCCGGCGAGGGCAAGCGTGAGGTCGGGATCGTTGGGCCTAAGCCGGCTCAGGCGTTCGGCGACGGACATGTAGCCGACCATTTCTTCAACGTCGTGATAGGCGTTCATCAGTTGGGTCAACACTTCTGGCCGATTGGGATATCGCCGGTCAGCCGATTCGAGGATGTCGATCGCCTCGTCGAGCCGTCCTCGCTGCATAAGCGAGTCTGCTTCTTCCAGCGCGTCGACGAGCTTCGCGGAGAGGGGACGAGCGGCTGAAGGGCCGGGCTTCTTGCCCGATCGAGACTTCTTTTTGGACATAGGCTTGTGAGAGATCGCGATCTATTCTACCGGCAATCGGCCCAAAGATCAATCGGCTTGCACGATTGGGTGCACGCGAAAGGTGTCAGACGGCTAAGGGCAGGGCCGCCCGCTGAGTGCATAAGGTCTCCCATTGGCCACTGAGCCAAGCGGCCCGCGCTTTGGCTGTGCGCACTGCACCGTCCACCGTCCATTGCGCGCCGGGCCGTTTGAGGCGTTGGGTCACGATCTGCTTGCAGCCACTCTCCACCGTGCCACTCCCAATCACATAGCCCGCGGCGCGGAACTGGTCGTATCGCATGCGCTGGGCATTGTTGGTGAAGTAGGTTACGGCGTGTCGGGCTTCCTCACAGCGAAGCGCCAACGCCGCCGCTTGTCCATTGTCAGATGGCCGCTCTTTTTCGGCTTTAGAGATTCAGAAACGCGCTGACCGTTCGCCTGTCCGTCTCCGATTGCCGAATGGCACGGTCGCCGAGTTGACGCTGGAACACTTGGTCAAAATTCCCACTGTGTGGATGGCAAGCGTGCGTGCCCGCCTGACGCGAAGCGTGTCGGCGGGGTGTGGGGCTCTGACACCTTTTTAGAAGCGATGCGCGATTCCCACCGTCCTGAACACGATGACATGGTACAATGGATCGGTGGCGAATTTGATCCCGACGCCTTTGATTTACGAGGAGTGAATGGGGCGCTGCAACTTTTCAAATCATACATCGAGAGGGAATGGAGATGAGTAAATCGAAGAAAACCAAAGCGCCCAAGATTGATCCGCGCGTGATGACCCGCCCCCGCCTCGACGCACTGTTCGAGCGGCAGGCGCGAGGTGAACTCGATCTCGATGGGCTGGAAGCGGGTGTGCGCGTGTTAATGGCAGAGGTCGGTCAGCCGGCTGCGCTCGACGCGCTCGTCAAGCGGATGGAGGGGACGCCCGACGACGAGCGCGAAACGCTCATGTCGCTGCTGCCGCGCCTGAAAAGCCGCGAGGTGATTGACTATCTCTGGCAGCAAGTGAAAAAGCGCGGTGCGCTTTCGCTCGACGCCAAGATGACGGCGCTGGTCATCCTCACGGAGATGGGCGAAGAGGTAGACCTGAGCGATCCGAGCCGCTATTTCTCGCCGCGTGATATCAAGCCCGGCGACATCAAAGCGGCAGAGGATCTATTCCGCACAGGCATGCGCGGCCTGGCACGCTCCTTGCGTGAATCGCGCGATCCGGCCGAAGTGGAAGCCTTTATGCACCACATTAACCGGATGCCGGAAGAGGCGATTGACGGCACGGGGATTTTGATGGAGTATATCAAGAGCGGCGAGGAAGGGGCCACCGACCTGGAGGCGGATTTTCTTTACGCGCTGGCGCACACCACTCCTTTTCCGGAGGTACAGCAGAAGGCCGAGCGCGCGCTGGAGCGCCTGGCCGCGCGCGGCGTCAAGCCAGTTACCCGCGCCATCCTCGACCTCGCGCAAGATCGCTTCTATGCCGCGTATGCGACCGATCCGAATCATCCCTGGCAACAGAGCGTGACTGTGGCCTGGGAGCGCGTGGGCGGCGCGATTCAGGCGCTGGTCTTTTTGCTCGATTTTGGCGTGCCGTGGCGTGGCGCGCTCAAGGATATGTTTCCTACGCAGGGCATGACGCCTCAAAAGTTCCAGCGCGAGCTGGTGGACAAGGCTGGACGCATGATGGGCGAGCGGTTGTATCGCATCGGCCTCGCGCGTGCCCAGGCAAGTATCGCGGCCGCGGTCGAAGCCAATCGAAAGTACAACATTCTGCTGCCTCAAGAGTTCAACGAGGTGCGTCATCTGGTTGAGCGCTGGGTGCTGCATCCAACGGCGGCGGCTCTTGCAGCAGATTCCACACGCGACGAGTTGGGTGACTTGCCCCTGGCGCCGGATCGCAGCGGCAAACCGGCAAACCGCTGATGTTTGACCTGCGCGACCTCGAGCGCAGCGAGACTGCGAAACACTGGTTTGCGCAGCAAGCCGCCCAGGCGAGTGACGAAGAGGCGGAATGGGACGAGGAAGAGTTCGGACAGAGCAACCAGGACGACTTTTTTAGCTTCGAGGATGTATTGGAGGATGTACGGAATGTTCATTCTGTATTTCGAGCAGCGTCAGCTCTTTGCTACGGTTGGTAGATGCGCGTCTCCGGCTTGAAGGCTGCCCACGAGAACCAGAAGTGGTTGATGGCGACGACAGGCGTCAGCGATTTGCCCGCCAGTTTTCCGCCGACCGCCTGCCCGAGCACATTCCACTCGCTGCCGGTCTGGTCATCGACGATTCGCCCGCCGTCGAGGGAGAAAGTCAGTGTCTCGCCGTCGAGAACACGCGAGTACGCACTCGCCGCGCCGACATCACGCCCGTCGGCGATGCGGCTGGTGTCGAGCGCGGAAGCCGTGCCTCCCTTCCACACCACGACGACCTCTGTCCCGCCGACCGTGTCGTTGACCATGCGCACGTCCTGCAGCACGTCGTAAGGGTAAGCCACTGCCTCGCCGTTCAAGGCGATTGTCAGCACGCGCGCCACAGCCGGCAGCGCGCCGGGTGTCTCCGGCCCGCGATACAGGAACGGCGAGCTGTTCACGTCGTCGTAGCCAGTATACGGATTGCGCCCGTAATCCCGACCAAAGCCCGTATCGCGCGAGAGCACTTTGCCATCGGGATGGTGGGTATTGAAATCGGCCCAGGCGATGATGGAGGCCGGATAGAACTTCAGCCGCGTCCCCGTTAGCTCACCGGCGATCGCCTCGCCGGTGGCCTGCTGCCACCACGTCTCGGTCTGGCGGTCATACATGATCAGGTTGCTGTAGCGCAGCCGGCCGGTCGTGCCGAAGTCGAGCACGCGCCCGTCGACCGTCCGCTCGAAGGCGATGGCGGTGTTGCACAACGGACAGAACGTCACCGTGAGCGGCACACCGTCGACGGCGTCGTTGACGATCTCGTGCCAGGTCAGGATCTGCAGTGGATAGGCGCGGGCGTCGTCGCCAACTTGAACGAGAATGACCGGCTCGACCGGTAACAGCCACTGTTTGGCCTCTTCGACGCTGATGAACTTGGGATCGTCGATTGCGGGAATGCCATCCTTGGGCGGTCCGCCCGAGAGGATTTCGCGGTACGAGACCGCGTGCTTGCTGAAGTCGGTGGTGAACTCGAACTGCGCGCCCGCAGGCGGCGGCTCGTCCAGAGAGGGCGAGGGAGTCATCGTAGGGGCTTTCGTCGATTGGGAAGTCTGGGTCGGGGCCAGGGCGGGCAGCGGGGGCTCGGCCGGCGTTGGGCCAGTGGCTGCTCCCGCGCAGGCCGTGAGTAGCACGCCGAAGATCATCAGCCAGGTGATTCGAGGTAGATTGACTGCGACTTGTCCCATATCCACACCTCACATCTGTCGAAGTACCGACAAGAGCGAATCAACTGCCGGGCGATCAGTCGGGTCTTCGCTCCGGTGCGCGAAGCGCAACATCCCGGCGGCATCGACAACGAAATCGCCGCCCAACTGGTGCGGATCGTCGCGGATGCCGCGCCAGCGCTGCCCTTGCAACAAGGCTCGCGCGTAATACGCCAGCACCTTAGGCTGCCACACGCGCCAGATCGAAGACCGTAGACCATAAGCGCGATAGACAGCCCGATTCGCATCGAGCAACAACGGAAAGTCGATCCCGGTCTCGTCCCGCCAGCGGCATGCCTGCTCCGCGCTGGAAAAGGTGATCAGCAATACCTCGCCATTCAGCATCAGCAGTGCGTCTCGTCGGCGATGCAACTGCATCGCGTGCTCGCGGCAGGGCAGTCAGCCGAGATGACGCAGAAAAACGAGCACGACCGGTCGGCCTCGATAATCCGACAGTGCGATCGGTGATCCGTCCAGACCCGGCAGGCGCAAGTCGGGCGCCGGTTGACCGACGCGAAGCATCAGCCTCGACCTCCGGCCAGCCGCGACTCCAGTTCGCGGATGCGCTGCAAGTGATGCTCCCGGCAGTCAGGGCAGCGCGCCAGGTGGCGCTGGGCGACCCTCCACAGGTCTTTCAGATCACTTTCCGCGCCCGACAGATCAGCCAGATACTCAAGCGCGGCAAAGCATTCCTCACAGGTCAGCACACTGTTTGGAGAATGCGTTGTGCGGGTGAGGATCTGCCAGATCGGACGCACAGTGTAAGTCCTTCTCTTGTGCGGGTTGTGTGCCCCGACAGAAACTATCTGGAGCATTGGCCCGCTATCTTGTAGACGCGCGTTCCGGGTCAAACCTTACCCTGACGAAAAGACTTCCGAAATCCCAGAGACTTCGGAAGTCTTTTCACCTGTTGGCAGAATAGGCCGGCGCACCTGCGGAGGCACATTGAGTGGGCGGAGATTCACTCTACGATGGGCGAAACGTGTCGATGGGCCGTTAGAGGGTTGTTCACTGACAGCCTCTCAGGCCAGTTCGGTTCTCGCAACGACAGGCACGGGAACGAACTCGCCAACAGGTCATAATAGCCCTCGCCCGCGCAAGCGCG
>Ga0209751_10005238_pt1 | contig 12263 bp, 14 predicted proteins | sample RifCSP13_1_FD_184019 | JGI IMG/M metagenome (GOLD analysis project Ga0209751, IMG submission 184019) | Soil microbial communities from Rifle, Colorado - Rifle CSP2_sed 13_1 (SPAdes) (version 2) | ecosystem: Environmental > Terrestrial > Deep subsurface > Rock core/Sediment | place: Rifle... | reverse complement strand
CTCGGGCCGGAGCACGAGCGCGCTTTCATGGATGCCGCGTGCGACGCGCTGGGCGTGGTCCTGATCCGGCCGTACGTCGGCGAGCAGGAGTTCGCGCGGTTCTGGGCATACCAGCCGGTGTTCGGGGCGCTTCCGTGACGCGCCGGGCCCGCAGAAACTGCGCGAGGTCGCGTCCGTAGACCGGCGCCCACTGGCGGACCGGGAACGGCAGTACCAAGATCGAGGCAACAACGTCAGTCAGGGCAAGCGATCGCCGCACCGCGTCTGCGATATCGCGCTTGACCACGACGATCTGCTCCGGATGTTCGGATCTGATGACCTCGGCGAGCCGCGGGACGCCTGCTTCGACGGCCTCGCGTCGGTCTGAATCGGAGAGCCGATTGACGGGTTTGTCGGCTAGGTCGACCAGCCAGCCCCCCTCATCCCTGAAGAACCGGAGAAACGCCTCACCTGATGGGACGGCATCTTCGCCTAGCGCGTCGGCGTAAGCATCTCTGGTGGCTCGATAGAGATTCGAGCTCGCTCGGTAGAAATGCGTTCCCTGGGCAGGCGACGATTCGCCGACGAACAGGGTCTTGACGCGTGTTGGCTTGTATCTCGCCCGGAGCTCGGCGACGCCCGTGTCGGCGTCGCTTGATGTCCCGTACGGGACGTCGCGTTCCGCGACCCGTGCAGGAACACGAGAGAGACGCGCAAAGTCATCCGGATCGAGCTCATACGGGATCCCGCGCTCATGGATTCGATCCAGCATCTCGTACAACGACACTCCTGCGTCGCGCGCCGCCTTCCAGGCCGTGACCCGGCCGGCTGCGTAGTCGCCCAACGCCCGATCGACTCGGGCCTCCGACACACCGACCACCAGGATTCGACGCGCGATCTCCGTGCGATCGACGTGCTCGGTGCGGGCAAGATCGTCCAGCTGATCCACGAGCTCTCGTTCGAGCCTGAGGTTTACCTGCTGCCTCTCGATCATCTCTCACGTTCCTCGATCAACTTCAGGAGTGGCGGTACATCCTCGAACCGCATCTGAACCAGCGATGCGAAGCCGAGGACTCTGTCGCGGAGGAGATTGGCGTCCGGGGTGCCCGCGAACAGCAGTCGGACTGGCGTCCACGCGTCTATCCCCATCGATCGGGCCAATCGGGTCGCGCGGTGCTCGAAGAGCAGGGCCGGCAGGCGGCGCTGCAAGGCCCCAGCAAGGACCTCGGCCTCTCCGGCGTCGATGCCTCCCGACTCCCCACGCAAGCGCTCCGCGGTCGCCCGTTCAGCAGTCGTCAGCTTGGTTCGAACGAGTCGACCAGACCGCAGAGCGTCGGCGATCAGCAGCGAGTCTGGATGTTCGTAGCCCAGTCCAGGCCGTGCGGTCTCTCTTTCCACCTCCTCCGTTATCAGTGGCGTATGGCCGGCGTGGTCAAACGTGTCCAGCGCATCAAGCTTCGCCAGGTAGATCAGCGGTCCAGCGTCCACCATCACGGGTACATGGTAGCACTCAGTATGACGCGCTAGCACTCACTCAAGATCGGGGCTTTGGAGATGCAGGCTCCTGGTTCGGTGCACTAGGGCCGAACAGCCCTACTGCGATGGGCCGCACGGCATTGGGCAGCCGAACCACCCACCCACGACGCTTCAGCCGATGGCCGCGTGGGGCCGTGAATTGCCGTGCGTTCGCGGCGTTGCCCGTTGCTCTGGGAGTAGACGGTGAAGTTTTCGTTCGAGATCTGGCCGAACGACCCATACCCGGGCGACACGACAGTTGGCGTCTGCACCAACAGCTGGGGTGACAGGCCGATCGAATGGTGTGTCGACCGCGTGGCCGAGGCGGGATATCAGGGGGTCGACTTCTTCTTCGATCGGTTCCTCGAGCTCCCCAGCTCCGAATTCGATCGGCTGGCCGCGACACTCGGTGGATACGTCAAGAGCAAGGGCATGGAGGTGGCCTCGATTGGCGCCCATCACCTGCTGTTGACTCCGCGCCCCTGGGACCGGGCCGAGAGGGTGGTCATCACCAAGAGGGCGATCGATCTCGCCGCAATGATCGACGCGCGGACTGTCGCCGCGTACATCGCCGGCTACTACAACCCGCCCACGTACAAGCTGATGTCGCGGCGCGAGGCCAATGACGCCATCGTGGACATGATCCGCGAATGCGCCGAGTACGCCGGCGAGCGCGGTCTGACCTTCAGCATCGAGCCTCACCAAGAGACCTTCATCAATACGCCGGCCGCGACCCTAGAAGTCATCGATCGTGTCGCCCTCGAGAATGTTCGGGTCACGCTGGATTTCGGCGGCGTAGAACTCGGCATGAAGCCATTCATGTCCGTGGCCGACGCATTCAAGTCTTTCGCCGGCCTCCTCAATCACGTTCACGCTAAAGACATCACTGGCGTCACCGGCCGCTGGAACATGTGCTGGTTTGGCGGTGGGCTGGTCGACTTCGCTGCCTACGCCAGGGCGCTGAAAGACATCGGGTACTCCGACTACGTCTGCGTCGAGTGGGAGGGCTGGTTCAACGGAGGCCTGCTCGGCTGTGGCGACATTGCCGAACCGGGACTTGCGGACATGGACCGTGTCGCCGTTGAAGCCCTGGAATTCCTTGGACCTCATTTTGGTCGCGACTCAGCACTTGCTAGCTGACGCGTAACACGAGAAGGAGGAGATTGGCACCAATGGGTAGACGCTTGAGCGTGCTCGTGGCCGTCGCCGCAGTTGTCTTCACTGGTTGCGGCACAGGCACGACGCCGTCGCCGACGGTGAGCACCACGGCCACTCCCAGTCCTGCAGCACCAGTGGAGATCGTCTGGTGGCACATGGAGCAGCCTCCTAATCGGGTAGCTGCCTACCAGCAGGTTCTCGACGATTTCAACGCCTCCCACCCTGGGATCCATGTGACGCAGCAGGTCCAGGACTGGAACACGATCTTCAGCAAGATCGGCGGCGCTATTGGAAGCAATACAGCTCCTGACATCCTGCATGCGTCAGGTGACTTCACGCCTTACACGCGCTCGATGGGCGAAAACGTCGTGGTTCCGGTCACGGACCTGGTGAACGAACTCGACCAGCTGTACCACTTCAACCCTGCAGCCACCGCGCTTTATCGCGACGGCGAGATGTGGGCCGTCCCCATGTACGGGATGATCCAAGTGCTGTGGTATCGCAAGGACTTCTTCCGCGACGCCGGAATAGCCGAACCCCCGGCGACCTGGGAGGAGCTGCTGGCCGATGCCGAGCAACTGACCAACGGTGATCGGTATGGCATTGCTCTCCCGGCGGGCAAGAACATGGCCACCGACCAGGTCATTTACAGCCTGATGGCAACCGCACACGCCGAAGACCTGTACGACAATGACGGCAACGTCACGTTCGACAACGCGAACACGGTCAGAGCGTTCCAGCTCTACAACGACCTTCTGCCGTTCTCGCCTCCCGACAGCACCAACTACTCATGGGGCGAGCCGCAGGCAGCGTTCAACAGCGGCGCAGCCGCGATGACCATCGAGAAGGGCCAGTACCTCCCGCCATGGGAGGCGGAGTCCGGCCAGCCAGCCTCTGACCTTGGATGTGCGCTGATCCCGCAGCCGGCTCAAAACGGCCAGCCGGGCAGCATCTACTACGCCGAAGGTATGCAGATCATGACCAAGGATCCGGTGAAGCAGGCCGCGGCCGCAGAGTTCATCAAGTACGTCATGCAGCCCGACGTCTACGGCGTCTTCCTGAACGCTGAGCCCGGCCTGTTCCTGCCCGTGACCGAAGCTGGTCTCCAGGCCGAGTCGTGGCTAAGCGACCCGACCATCACCAAGTACAGGGACTGCGTGAACCTCATGCTCGACCAGGCCGAGTCGGGCGTGCTGTTCGGGTTCACGCACGGCCAGTACACGATGAGCATCGGCGAGATCACCGGCCAGAGCATCATCGCGCAGACGGTCCAGAAGATGTGGGTCGACCACATGACACCGCAGGCAGCAGTGACGTGGGGTCAATCCGAGATGGAAGCCGCTGTCGAGTAACACCTGGAGCGTGGTGCGTGGCGCCCGCCTTTTGGGCGGGTGCTGCGCACCACGGGGATCCTAACCGTGGCCCACGCAGCTACTCCGAGTCCAGTCAGCCCTTGGCGCCGTTTCGTCGCGATTCGCGAGCGTACCTACCGAACCGCGATCGGCTACGCGCTGCTCGCTCCCCTGGCTCTCTGGATCGCGTTGATCCTGGTCTACCCGCTCATCAACACGATCGGCCTGAGCCTTACCAATATGCGGGTGGTCGGGTCGCCGTCGTCGTTCGTCGGCCTGGACAACTACGCCACAGTGCTCGCCTCGGACGACTTCTGGCATGGCCTGCTGCTATCGCTCCTTTGGTTGCTCGGCAACAGCATCGTCCTGACCATCGTTCCATTCGCGGTTGCCCTGTTCCTGCGTCAGCCATGGCGTCCCGCGCGCCAGGCCAGGATCTGGGTCTTGTTGCCGTGGGTGGTCCCCACGGTAGCCGTCGCCGTGTCCTGGCAATGGATGCTCAACTCGAACTACGGCGTCGTCAATCACCTGCTCGAAGCGACCGGCATCATCAGCGCGCCACTCAACGTCTTCGGCAGCGCCGATCTGTCGCTGATCGGCCTGATCTTGACCAACTCGTGGCACTGGTTCGCGTTGCCGGCCGTAGTCATCTTCGGCGCGATGCAAACGATCCCGTCCGATATCTACGAGGCGGCGAAGGTCGATGGTGCCACGAATACACAGACATTCCGGCACATCACTCTGCCGATGATCGCGAAGGTCCTGTTTGCCCTTGAGCTTGTCGGCAACCTGTGGACTTTCAACGTGCTCGACATCATCTTCTTCATCACGCGTGGCGGGCCCGCCGACGCGACGATGACGCTCCCCATGGAGCTCTATTACAAAGCGTTCAAGGCGTGGCGCATGGGCGAGGCAGCCGCGATGGCCGTGATCGTATTGATCCTGTTGACCATCGTCTGTGCCGTCTACGTGAAGCGCTTCCGACCACGAGAGGACTGAGACGTGCGCGCGAGTGTGACCGAACGGATCGGACGCTGGGTCGCATTGATACTCCTGGGAACCATTGTTCTTGGCCCTATCTACTGGATCGTGGCTTCGTCACTCAAAGATCCACACGAGATCATCAGCACGACGCCCTCGCTCTGGCCGACGTCAATCTTCCTTGGTCACTACGACCGCCTTATCTCGAACACGCCCTATTTGACGTACTTGATGAACAGCACGATCGTGGCGATCGCGACGATGCTCGTCACAGTGATCGTGTCGGTCGCCGCATCATTCTCGATGTACCGCCTGAAGGTCCGCGGCGCCGAGGCCGTGGGCACGGCCGTACTGCTCAGCTACCTGATCCCCGGAACGCTGCTCCTCGTCCCGGTATACGGCATGTTCGCGGGGGTCGGCCTGGTGGACTCGCCGGTGGCGCTCGTCATCGTGAACGTCGCGTTCGCTTCGCCGTTCTGCGTCTGGTTAATGCGCGGCTTCTTCGACGCGATCCCGCGCGAGCTCGACGATGCTGCAGCCGTTGACGGAGCCGGCCCGCTGACAACGCTCATTCGGGTCAATCTGCCTCTGCTCGCGCCGGGGATCGGCACGATCTGCCTGTACGCCTTCATCTACTCGTGGACGGAGGTCGTCTTCGCCTCACAGCTCATCCTGACCGACAACCTCAAGACGCTGCCGATTGGGCTGGCGGCGATCATGGGCCAATACAACATCGACTGGGGGCTGCTGATGGCCGGCGCGTCGCTGACCATGATCCCAGGAGCCATCCTGTTTGCCGTCGTCGGTCGCTACTTCGTACGCGGATTGACGACGGGCGCGATTCAGTGATCCGCGCTGGGATCATGACGTGAGCCTGCACCAAGCCTGCTTCCTCGGAATCGACATCGGGACTTCGAGCACCAAGGTGCTCGCCGTCACCCGCGACGGCAACGTCCTGGCGGCCGGCTCGGCGGCGCACCGGCTGTGCTCGCCGGCCCCCGGCCGGTTCGAGCAGGAACCCGCGGACTGGTGGAAATCGCTGTGTCAGGCGGTCGCCACAGCCCTGGCCGCATTGCCCGGCGGCGCCGCGGCGGTAGCCGGTATCGGCTTATCGGGCCAGATGTCGAGCCTGGTCGTGCTAGGCCCGGACAATCTTCCTTTGCTGCCGGCATCAACGGTCACCGATACGCGTGCTGCCGATGAGGCGGCCTTGCTGGCGGCCCGTTTCGGACCGCGCTTCGAACGGCTCGCCGGCGGGCGGCCTGTCGCCTCGGATGTGGCCTCCAAACTGCTCTGGCTCAAGAGCCACGAGCCGGAGGTGTACGCCCGGATGTCAACGTTCGTGTTCGCCAAGGACTACATCCGCTTCTTACTCACGGGTGAGCTCGCGACCGAGCCGACGGACGCGGGCAACACCTACTTCCTTGACCTGACTACTCGGGCCTGGGACGCCCGCCTCTTCGAGGATATGGGCCACAACCCGGGGATCCTCCCGGCGCTCGTCGGGACGACCCAACTCGTCGGCAGCGTAACCGACGAGGCTGCCGATGCGACCGGGCTCCTGGCCGGGACGCCGATCGTCGCCGGGGCGGCGGACATGGCGGCAAGCGTGGTCGGCGCGGCCGTCATCGACCCCGGCGTAGTCGCCGTCACCATCGGCACGTCGGCGCAGGTGACAGCACCTGTCACCACACTTCTGCCGGCCGCGGATGGTCGAGTCGACTTTCATCCCCATGCCTGCGAGGGTCTGCTCTACCTGCTCGGCTCCATCTTCAGCGGCGGGCTGACGATGCAATGGCTCGCGAAGGCGTTCGGCGAGGAGGCAGACCTGGAAAGGGGCGGAGCGGGGTACTTCGACGGGCTCTCGCAACAAGCCGCCCTTAGCCGGACCGGTGCCGAGGGGGTGCTGTTCCTGCCGTTCCTCGTCGGTAGTGGGTCACCCGAGTTCGACCCCAGCGCTCGGGCGGCATTCATCGGCCTGTCACTCGCAGCCGGCCGGCCGCAGCTCGTCCGGGCGGCGATGGAAGGGGTAGCGCACGACGTGCGCCAATCGCTCGACATCATGGTCGAGCTTGGCGTTCCCGTCGAACGGGTTCACCTGGCCGGCGGTGGCGCGGCGAGTGAGGTTTGGCAAGAGATCATCGCCGGCGTGCTCGGCCGGCCAGTCTTCCCGACGCGTGTTCGGGACGCATCGGCACTCGGCGCGGCGGCCCTGGCGGCGGTGGGGATGAAGGCGCTGCCCGCTGTGCGCGAGGCCTCGAGGGCGATGGTTCACTTCCGGGCCGCTGTGGTACCGGAGCAGTCCGCCGCGGACCGGTACGCGGGCGATCACGAGGTGTTCCTACGGGCCAGGACGCTTGTTGGCCAGATCGACCGGATGCGCGCCGGCTCGTCCGCGCCGGATCCTCAGAGCAGCGGCAGATGACCGTCGTCATCGTTGAGGGCCAGCTCGTCCTGCGCGATCGCGTCACGCCTGGGTGGGTCGAGGTCGAAGGCGATCGGATCAGCGCGGTCGTCGCCGACCGTGCGACTGAGGCCGGCCAGGATGGCCCCTACATCTGCCCAGGCTTCGTGGACATCCACGTTCACGGCTGGGGTGGTCAAGACGCAGCCGGTGGATTGGAGGCTCTCGACGGGATGGCGCGGGCTCTAGTCGCGCACGGCGTCACCTCGTTCCTGCCAACGGCCGAAACGGTCCCACTGGGCGCACTCGCCGAGTTTGCCGATCACGCTCGGGCCTTCATCGATCAGCGCCAAACGAATCGGGCAGAGGCCCTCGGCTTCAACCTCGAAGGTCCATTCATCTCGCCGCGCAGAACAGGTGCGCAGAACCCGGCGCACATCCGCCGCCCGGCAGATGTCGACCGCCGGGTGCTCGAGCAACTTGTCCCCGCCAGCAGGGTTTGGACCGTCGCGCCAGAGGTTGACGGGGCGCTCAGCCTGATCCGGTGGCTGTCGGACTGCGGGGTAGCCGTCTCCCTCGGCCACTCCGACGCCACAGCCGAGGAAGCCTCCGCCGGCTTCGATGCCGGGGCACGCAGCACGACCCACCTCTTCAACGCCATGACCGCGCTCGACCACCACGCACCGGGGCTTGCGGCGGTGGCCCTCGCCCGGAACGACGTGTTTGTCGAACTGATCGCCGACGGCCTTCATGTCGATCGCTGGCTATGGCCAACGGTCGTCCGTGCCAAGCCGGGGCGGGTGGTGGCGGTTTCCGACGCAATCTCGCCCGCAGGGATGGGGGATGGCGAGTGGCTCGTCGGTGGCCTCGAGGTGGCCGTCCGCGCCGGCGAGTGCCGGTTGGTATCGAACGGGCGGCTCGCTGGCAGCGTGATCGCCCTGGACGACGCGGTGAGCAACCTCGTCGGATCAGGGGTCACACTGCCCGACGCCGTTGCTGCCGCGAGCCGGGTGCCGCTCGAGTGCATAGGCGTCACCGACCGCGGGCGCCTGGAGGTTGGAGCTGTAGCCGATATGGTCGAACTTGATGCTGACCTTCGCGTACGAGGGGTGATGAAGTCCGGGCGGTGGCTGATTCCCTCTGGAGGTGCATGAGGCGATGAACGAACGCTATTTTGACGTCGTCGAGCGGATCCTCCGCGAGGCACGCGAAGTCAATCACGATGCAATTCACGCAGCAGCCAAGATCATCGCCGATGCCATCGCTGCGGACGGGATCGTACGCACCTTCGGCACCGGCCATTCCGAGCTGCTGGCGCGCGAGATGTTCGACCGAGCCGGCGGTCTGGCACCGATCGACGTCATTCTGGACGTCGCCCATGGGCGGGCGGAGAACCTCGAGGGCTACGCCGCGGCGCTACTCCACGAAGACCAGCTTCGGCCGCCTGACTGCCTGATCGTTGCGAGCACGTCGGGTCGCAACGTCGCACCAATCGAAATGGCGCTCATCGCGCGGGAACGCAGGGTGCCCGTCATCGCCGTGACATCGGTTTCCTTCTCGCAAGGCGTCGCGTCACGGCATCGATCTGGGCTGCGACTGGCCGAAGTCGCCGATGCCGTGCTTGATACACGCGTTCCGTCCGGCGACGGCGTGGTGAAGATCCCAGGCGTGCCTGTAGACGTTGGCCCGGTGTCGACCGTGGTTGGTGCCGCGCTGGTGAACGCCGTGGTTGTTGATGCCGTGGAAATTCTCGTGGCCAGGGGGGTGGACGTCCCGGTTTTCGCTTCTCAGAACGTCGACGGAACTGACGAATCCAACGCCCTCCTGAACGCGAGGTACCGCGGGCGGATCCGGGAACTAGGCTGACCTTCGTGCGGCAGCACTGAGGTTGGTCCTCAGCCAAGTGCCGCGCTGCGCGTTACCAGTCAGACCACGCGTTCTGCGACGCGAGACCTCTGGGCGAACTGACATCCTGCTCGAGGACGCCCACGGCCGATCGAAGACGATCGACGCGGCGCAGGAGGCGCTGGCGACCGTGCTCACGACCGCCGGCTTGCGCCAGTCATGGTTCGAGCTGCGCGCCACGGTCAAGACGATCGCCGACAAGGCGGCCGCCGACTACGCCGCGCTGACCCACGAGGAGCCCGCGCACGATCGAGCACGTCGCGTCGGTCAACGCCTGGGACGGCCAGCACGAGGCGTCGAAACTCGAGGTGCTCGGGCCGGAGCACGAGCGCGCCTTCATGGACGCCGCGTGCGACGCGCTGGGCGTCGTCCTGATCCGCCCGTACGTCGGCGAGAAGGAGTTCGCGCGGTTCTGGAAGGGGTACGAGCGGGTGATCGGAGGCCTCGCATGACGGTTGCCAAGGTCACGACAGAGGCCTCGTAGTCCACGGCCACGCGTGGTGCGTCAGGTGCAAGACTCGGCACATTTGACATCTGCTGCACTATATGTCTAGTCTTGGAGCGTGAATGTCACTCGAGAAGGCGCGAAGCTCGTCGAGTTTCTGCACCTCGCGTTTCTCCAGGTGCTGCCCACACGGCTGTCGGTCGCAGAGTACGTCGTAAAGGGCGGGGCCAACCTCCGCCTGTTCTTCGATAGCCGTCGCCGCTCCCAGGACATCGATCTCGACTACGTCGGGCCCGCGTTCTGGCGAGCCGAGGAGAAGGTGGATGCCGTGCTCGCCTCTCGCGCCCTGAACGACCTATTGCGGGTCCAGGGTGTCGAGCTCGTCGACGTTGCCAAGACCAAGCAGACCAACACGACACGTCGATGGAAGTTCGCCGTGCGCGGCGATGGCGCGTGGCTCAACTCCAAGATCGAGTTCTCTGCTCGCGGCAAGACGGACCCAGAAACTGGTTTCGATGTCGCCCGAGCTGATGTTGGGCGCGCCGCCGGCCTCCGCGCGGTGAAAGCGAATCACTACCTGGCGCCCGCGGCAACTCGCCAGAAGATCCACGTGCTCGCCGAGCGCAAGCAAACCGAGCCGCGCGACGTATTCGACCTCGACCTCCTGGTGGCGGGCCATCCGAACGCCGTTCAGCGCGGAGATGTACCACCCGACCTGGCGGCGAAGGCCAGTGAGGCAGCGTATGCCATCCCGTTCGCGGCCTTCGAGGAGCTTGTCGTGGAGTACCTCGAGGATGAGTTCGTGGAGCTCTACGACCGACCCGAGGTTTGGGATGAGATGGTCAGCCGTGTCGCCGAGTTTCTCGAGACACTCAAATGAGCCTCGCGTCGTTTTCGGAACTCTCGCGTCTGGGCCCCACGATCAGAACGGGCGAGGCCGCGGCCGCCCTCGGCGTCTCGGTCAGCGGTGCCAGCCGGTTACTGCGGAGGCTCGAAAGCAGAAACCTGGCGCGCCAGGTCAGGTACGGCCTTTGGATCGTTGGCACGGACTCGATAGACCCCAGGGCGCTGGCGCAGGAGATCACCCGACCTCACCCAGCGTACGTGTCCTTCACGTCTGCACTGAACGCGCATGGCATGATCGACCAGGTACCCCGGGAGATCAGCCTCGCGTCATTGGATGAGGCCAAGCGAGTTAAGACCGCGTTAGGCACGTTCGTCGTCCACCATCTTCCGCCCCGCTTGTTCGGCGGTTGGGAGGAGCGCGAAGACGTTCGGCTGGCACTACCCGAGAAGGCCCTCTTCGACCTGGCCTACGTGTCGGCGGTGCATCGCGGCCGTCCGCAGCGCGTCCCGGAGCTGGATCTTCCGGCCAATTTCCGCAAGTTCGAGCTGGATCGCTGGCTCTCGCGTATCGAGTCTCCGCGCTTGCGGACGCTTACTTCTCGCGGCCTGAGGTACGCACTGACACGGGCCACGCGCTAGACCGAACGCGGGCGGCCTGCGCCAGTCCTGGTTCGAGCTGCGCGCCACGGTCAAGACGATCGCCGAGGAGGCGGCGGCCGACTACGCCGCGCTGACCCACGAGGAGCCGCGCACGATCGAGCACGTCGCGTCGGTCAACGCCTGGGACGGCCAGCACGAGAAGTCCAGCCTGGAAGTGCTCGCGCCGGTGCACGAGCGCGCCTTCGCGGCTCCTCCGTGACTGTGCTACACGCGTAGTACAATCTCCGGGCCATGGCAAGAGCAACGCAGGGACCACTTTCGACTCGCTACCCGAACGAAACGCTCCAGCGCCTCGAGCGGCGTGCCCGTGGCGAAGGCCATTCCCGTTCGGCGCTCATCCAGCGCTACGTTGCCGAAGGGCTGGAGATGGACGAGCACCCCGGCATCGTCTTTCGCTCCGGACCCGCAGGACGGCGGCCGGGTCTGGCTGGCGGGCCGGATCTCTGGGAGGTAATCGCGGTCTATCGCAGCTTCCGCGATCCCGAGCGGACGGCCTCATGGCTCGACCTGCCGCCGAGCGCGATTTCGGCAGCCTTGCGCTATTACGACACCCATCGGGACGAGATCGATGACTGGATCCGTAGAAACGAGGAGGCAGCGGCAGCGGCCGAGCGCGTCGGACGCGCGCGGCAAGCCACCTCGTGAAGCTGCTGCTCGACGAGATGTATCCACGCCTCATCGCCATCGAGTTGCAGGCTCGCGGACACGATGTCGCCTCCGTCCACGATTTGCCTGGGCGCGGCATTACCGACGAGGATGTGCTCGCCTATGCGCGCCGCGAGGGGCGAGCCGTGGTGACCGAGAACGTTCGCGACTATCGACCCTTGGCCGAGGCATTGATCGCCGCCGGCGAGAGCCACGCCGGACTCGTTCTCACGACGCCGAAGCGCTGGCCGCGGAGCAATCCAGGCGCTCTCATCGCCGCGCTCGATAAGTTGTTGAACACCACGCCGGAGCAACCCGTCGACGTGGAGCTCTGGCTGTAGATCAGGTCGAGCCGACGTGACTCCGCCCACCT
>Ga0209751_10005234_pt1 | contig 12264 bp, 12 predicted proteins | sample RifCSP13_1_FD_184019 | JGI IMG/M metagenome (GOLD analysis project Ga0209751, IMG submission 184019) | Soil microbial communities from Rifle, Colorado - Rifle CSP2_sed 13_1 (SPAdes) (version 2) | ecosystem: Environmental > Terrestrial > Deep subsurface > Rock core/Sediment | place: Rifle... | reverse complement strand
AGGGTCGCGGCGACTTCCTCGAAGTGCCGCGCGACCGCCGCGAACGTGTCCGCGAAGCGGCGCTCGACGGTCTCTGCGAGCTCTATGCGGAGCCGCTCGAGCTCCTCGAGGCTCCGTTCCAGGTCCTCCCGCTGTGCCCTCAGGTCAGCAAGCCGTTCCTTCTCCGCCTCGTACTCCTCGCGGGCGAGCGGGTTCACCTGGCCCAGCGCCGCGCGCCGCGTTTCGAGGCGCTCCGCGCGGGCGGCGAGCTCGTCCCGCTCGTCGCCGTCGGCCGGCTCCACGTGGCCGCTCGCCTCGAGCCTGCGACGCGCGTCCTCCGACTCTGCTTCGATCCGCGCCAGCTCGACCTCGGCCGCGGTCGAGCGCTCGCTCGCCTCCTCGAGCTCGCGCCGCAGCCCGACCTCCGCTGCGCCCAGCCGCCGGAGCTCCTCTCCCAGCTCGCCCGACCTGAGCGCGCCCGCGTCGACACGGGCGCGCAGCGGGGCATCGAAGCGGCCCGCGGGCCGCTGAGCACTCGCGATTCCGGCGACGAGCGCCCCCACAACGGTGACGAGGCGCTCGAGCACGTCGCGTTCGATAGTCGGGGTCCTCGGCACCGATGACACGCGGCTGTACGCAGCCTCGGCCGTCCTAGCGCGTTCGGTTGCGTCGTCCGCCGCTCGAGCGGCCGCCTTCGAGCGCTCGAGGAGTTCCGCCGCCTCCACCTCGAGCTCTCGCCGCCGCGCCTCGAGCTCGAGCAGGACCGCCTCCGCCGTCTCGCCGGCGAACCAGAGCTCGCCCCGCTCGGGGTCGTAGCCGAACCCCTCACGCGTCACCGACGGGACGCGAGCCTCGAGCAACGCCTCGCGCGGCACGACGGGGAACTCATGCACGAGCTCCTGCGGGTCGCAACCCGCGAGGACCGTGAGGCTGCCGAGCCCGTCGGCGCTCGCGCGCTCGAGCAGCGCGAGCGCGGCCCTCGGATCTTCGGCGAGGACCGCCGATGCTCGCGCGCGCAGGGCCGCCGCGACCGCCCGCTCCGATCCCGGCTCGATCTCGAGTGCGCCGAACGCGAGGCGCGCACCCCCTTCGGCGAGCGCGCGGGCCGCAGGCGGGAGCCCTTCCTGCTCCGCGAGGACCCGCTCCAGCGAACGGAGACGCTCACGGGCGACGTCCGCGCTCTGGGCAAGCTCGTCCCGCTCGCGCGCGGCGAGGCGTGCGGCCGCTGCAGCCTCGAGCGCATCGCGTTCGAGCCGAGCGGCGTCAGGGTCGCTTTCGGGGCGGGGCGAGAGCGCGCCGAGCTCGGTCTGCCAACGCTCGAGCAGAGCTGCGGCAGATTCACCCCTGAGGGCAAGACGCTCGACACCGCCCTGCAGCCGGTAGAGGGCCGCGACCGCAGCCTCGCGGCGCCCGGCGGCGTCGGAGAGCTCGTCCTCGGCGCTTGTCCTGTCCGCGAGCAGGCCTTCCAGCCGGGCCTGGGCGCCGCGACGCGCGAGCGCAGCGGCATCCCTCCGCTCCTCCGCCTCCGCACGCCGCGCATCCAAATCGGCGATATCGAGCTCGGCGATCCGCGCCCGTAGCGCCGCGATCTCCACCGCGAGCTTCTCCGCGCGCTCGGCCGCCGTCGCCTGGAGGGCGAGGGGGCGCAGGCGCTTCCGAACTTCCTCCTCGACGTCCCGGGCCCGCTCGACCTGGACCGCTACCCGCGCGAGCTTCAGCTCCGCGCGGTGCCTCCGGCGCTTGAACTTTCCGAGACCGGCCGCTTCCTCGACGAGCGCACGCCTGTCCTGCGGCTTCGAGGCGAGCACCTGCTCGACCTTTCCCTGCCCGACGATCGAGTGCATCGCCGCACCGAGGCCGACGTCCGCGAGCAGCTCGACGAGGTCCGTTCGCCGGACGGCTGCTCGGTTGACGAGGTACTGGCCCTCCGCGCCGCGGACGAGCCGTCGAGCGATGGACACCTCGCTGAAGTCGAGCTCCGGCCAGGCGTCGTCCTCGTTGTCGAAGACGAGCTCGACCTCGCAATGGTCTGCCGGCCTGTGGTCTCCCCCGCCCGCGAAGAGGACGTCGTCCGGCTTCTCGGCGCGGAGCTCGGAGGGCGTCAGCGAGCCTGCGGCCCAGACGACGGCGTCCGCGATGTTCGACTTGCCCGAGCCGTTGGGCCCGACGATGACCGCCACGCCCGGCTCGAGCTTGATCTCGAGCGGTTCCGGGAACGACTTGAAGCCGCGGATGCGGATCGAGCGCAGGTGCACCGAGGCTGCATTCTCACGATGCCCGCGGACGATACGGGGTCAGACCTGACCCCATTTCAGATCCGCTCCGGCGTGACGCCGAGCGCCTCGAGCGCCTGCCGCGCGGCTTCCTGCTCCGCGGCCTTCTTCGTCGAGCCTCGGCCGATGCCGAGCTGCGCGCCGGCGACGTGCGCGGCGCACACGAACCGCCGGTCGTGCGGCGGTCCCTCGACCTCGAGCACCGTGTAGTGGACCTGACGTCCCGATCGCGCGAGCGCCTCCTGCAACTCCGTCTTGTAGTCGACGTGACTGGAGCGCGCGTACTCGATCTTCTCGCCGAACGCAGCGACGATCGCCGGTTCGATGTGCTCGAAGCCGTGCTCGAGGTAGAGCGCTGCGATCGCGGCCTCGAGGACGGCGGCCAGGACGTTGCGGCTTCTGGAGATGCGCTGGAGCTCGTCGCGAGGAACGTCGACGGCGGACTCGAGGAGGCGCTCGCCCAGCCCGAGCTCCTTCGCGACCGCCGCGCAGCTCTGGCGCGAGACGACGTGCGCACGGATCTTCGCGAGCCTCCCCTCGGAGGCCTCCCCGAAGCGGTCGAAGACGGCCCGCGCGATCGCCAGCTCGAGCACGCTGTCGCCGAGGAACTCGAGCCGCTCGTACGACTCGGCGCGATCGAGCGCCCAGGACGCGTGCGTGAAGACCTGCTCGAGCCGCGCAGCCGGCAGGTCGGCGATCAACCGGCCGAGCTCGGCCGGCCCGGTCGCGTCGGGGCTACTCCTGGTGCGCGATGACGTAGTCGATCGCCTTGCCGACGGTCGTGAGCTCGCGGGCGTCGTCGTCGGGGATCTTGAGCCCGAACTGGTCCTCGAGATCCATGACGACCTCCACCAGGTCGAGCGAATCGGCGCCGAGGTCCTCCTCGAAGGACGCGTCCTCAGTGATCTCGCTTTCCTCGATGCCGAGCTTCTGGCTCAGCTCGCTCTTGATCTGCTCGAGAACTTGCTCACGCGAAAGTGCCACTTGGAAACCTCACTTCTCAGCCGTTAGGGTCGTGGAGCGCGCCGATGCTACCACGCCTTTGGGCAAACGCTCCGCGAGGCGTTCGACGACGCGATGCTCGACTCCGAGGGCCGCCAGACGGACGGCGTTCGCAATCGCGACGCGCGAGCTCGAGCCGTGCGCGATGACGACGAGTCCGTTGAGGCCGAGCAGGTACGCGCCTCCGTAGGTCTCCGGGTCGAGCCGCTCTCGGAGCCGCCTAGCCGCGGGGCGGATGATCAGCCCTCCGAGCTTCCCCCGGAGCGACAAGCCGAGCTCCCGGCGCAGCGATTCGAGAAGGCTCTGAATCGTCCCCTCGAGCGCCTTGAGCGCGATGTTGCCCGTGAAGCCGTCCGCGACGACGACGTCCGCACCTCCCTCGAGCAGCCGCCGGCTCTCCGTGTTGCCGGCGAAGCGGAGTCTGCTTCCACTCAGCAGCTCGTGCGCCTCGAGCGTGAGCTGGTTGCCCTTCTCGTCCTCTTCGCCGATCGAGAGGAGCCGAACCTCGGGATCCGCGACGCCGAGAATCTCCTCTGCGAAGACCGTGCCCATGTGGGCGAACTGGAGGAGGTGCTCCGGCCGCGCGTCGGCGTTCGCGCCCGCGTCGATCAGGACGCTCGGGCCTCGGCGCGCGGGAATGACGACCGCGATTCCGGGCCGGTGGACGCCCGGCAGCCGCCGAATGTGGAGCAGCGATGCCGCAAGCATCGCGCCTGTGCTCCCCGCCGAGACGACTACGTCGGCGTCTCCGTCAGCCACAGCTCGGACGGCCCGGACGAGCGAGGAGTCCGGCTTCGCCCGCACGGCCTCGACGGGATGCTCGTCCATATCGATCGAAGCGCCAGCCTCGACCAGGCCGAGGCCGTGCGTGTCGAGTCCGGGGGGGCCGTAGAGAACGGGCTCGATCTCGGAGGACGCGGCGGCAGCCGCGCCGGCGACGATCTCCTCCGGCGCGCGATCTCCGCCCAAGGCGTCGAGGGCGACCCGAATCATGCGGGGAGTATCTACGGAGCCTGGATCCGGAGCGGTTCGACGTCGCGGCCCTTGTACGTCTTGCAATTCGGGCAGACGTGGTGCGGGCGCTTCGGCTGCCTGCAGGTGGGGCAGACCTGGACGCGCGGGACGGAGATCCCGTGTTGCGCGCGGCGCTTGTCGCGCCTCGACTTCGATGTTTTCCGCTTCGGGACGGCCATGGGCGGCTGCGGAGTATAGCGGCACGAGCCCTGAGAGCGTCAGCTGCGCTCCGGGCTCGGCGGCGGCGATCCGGTCTCACCTGCGCAGGCGGGCCGGCAGCTCGGAGTGACCGCCTGACTTTCGGAGGGAGATAAGGCCTCCGGGAGAGGTGGGAGGGGCGCGAAAGGCGCGCCCCTCCCAATGAGGCCGGTGACTACGGACCGGTCTTCTCGGCGACGGCGTCCTCCCCCTTGCCGCTCGAGCCCAGGAACGTGATCGTCTTGCGCATGTCCGTCCAGCTCGACCAGACGGCTCCATCCAGTGCCATCGCGATGTGCGTGTAGTCCCCGATGAAACGAGTGTTGAAGTCCGTCGACGACGTCCGGAAGAAGCGGCTGTCCGACGCGATCGACGGGTTCGTCTCGAGCGTGATGCGCGTGAACGCGTTCGCGGCCGTCGTCGTCGCAGTCGAGAGCGAGTAGCCATAGACGCACGACTGTCCACTCACGGCCGCTCGGTCATGGTCGATGTAGCCGACGCGGAGCAGCCCGTTGGAGCCCACCGTCGCCCACGGGTAGACCTGGTTCGCAGCGTTGGCGTACACGGAGACCGGTGCGGACCACGTCGCTCCGCCGTTCGTCGACGTGACGACCCTGATGTCGGTCTGTGTCGGGCCGGCCGCCCCGGGATTCAGGTTGTCGGTGTAGACGTAGTAGAGCTGGCCCGCGTTCGGGGCGCTTGCCGGAGCGACCGCGAGCGCACCCGCGCTGTTCACGCGGTACTGGCAGCCGCTGAGACGCTGACGGCCGTCCCCGTTCAGCGGATAGTCGCTCACGCCGTCGTTGATGAGCGGCGTGGCGGCGACCGGGTTGTTCCACGTGACCCCACCGTCGGTCGACTGGACGACGAGCACCTGGTCGCGGAACTCGCCGTCGTTGACCTTCTGCTCGTTGAGGAAGGGGACGTAGATCGTCCCGTTAGATGCGACGACCGGCTGCGAGAACTGGTTCTCGTCGCAGCGGGTCGCTCCTGTGCTCGAGTCGATCTGCGCGGAGCAGAGCGTTGCGCTCGCGCCGCTGATCTCCTTCCCGTCGGACCACGTCTTGCCCCCGTTCGTCGACCGGCTGAAGTAGATCGGCGACGCGACATAGGCCCCGTTCCGGAAACGGAAGCGCGTCCAGGTCACGTAGACGTTGTCCTTGAACGGGCTCGAGGCGTTCGCGTCGGCGGTGCCCCATTCCTTGTCGTTGAACACGACGTTTGCCAACGGGCCGAAGGCGACCGCACCGTGTCCCTTGGCGACCGTCACGGGCGAGCTCCAGCTGAGCCCGCCGTCGTCCGAGCGCTGGGCGATGACGCTCGGGCCGGTGAAGGGCCCGCCGGGACCCTCGTGGTCGGCGATGTTGAAGTAGTAGGCGTTGCCGCCCGAGTCGAACGCGAGGACGGGGTCGCCCGTGAACTGGTATTGGCCGACGGGCGGGTGGACGTTCGTCCAGTGCGCGCCTCCATCCGTCGTCACATAGGCGGCCGCGTAGATGCGCGCGACGAGGGTCGCGCCCGTCACCGCGAGCTGGTAGCTGTGCGAGCCGGCGATCACGTTGCTCGCATCGGTCGGGTTGACGGCGATCGTCGTCTCGTTGTGAGGCCCGATCCCGTCGCAGTCGAGCAGGTAGTTGCCGGCGAACTCCGCAGGGATCGCGGCTGTCTCCACCGTGCACGGCGTTCCGGGAATCGTGCCCTTGCCCGGGCCCGATGTCCCGCTCGGCAGGTCCTCCTGGAACGTGCGGAAGTCGTGGAAGCCCGACCATTTGTCGAGCGGTACCGGGTCGCGCGGAGCGGCGGATGTCAGTCCGACCACGACGCCCGCCACGACGGCGCAGGCGCCGAGCGCCCCGATTGTGCGTACAAACGTTCCCCTCTTCATCGATTCACCCCCTGGGCACATCGGCCCAATCCCCTAGCTAGATGGCACGCCAAAGTGTCTGCCCGCTTCGTGGTTATGTCAATCGGGACCCGACCGCCAGCGTCGAGCGCGGTCGCGTAGGTGTCGGTGGCCCGCCTCTACGCGGCGACGAGAAACGCGATCGCCGGGCGCCGCCGGAATTGTCACAGCCGGTCGCGCAACTCTTCGAGCGGGCCCCACCGCGGATCGGTCTCGAGATCCGCGTGCTCGTGCGGATCGTCGTTCAGGTCCTTGCCGCAGACCGGGCAGAGACCTGCGCAGCCGGAGCGGCACAGGATCTGCTCCGGCAGCGCGAGCGCGATCGCATCTCGCGCCCACACCCCGACCTCGAGCTTCTCGTCGACCACGTAGTCCGAGCGAAGGCCCTCGTCCGGGTGCCCGGTCGGATCGTGGAACTCGCGTGCCGCGACGGCGACCTCGAGCTCCGCATGACCGAGGCAGCGCATGCAGGGACCGGACACGCGCACGTCGAACCGAAGGGCGAACACCATGGCCCCAGAGGCCTGGGAGATCTCGAGCTCCGCCGGCACTGCGGCGGGGTTCGGCTCGTAGCGCTGCCCGCCGAGGCGAAACGGCTCGAGCTCGACGTCGATCAGCTCCCGGCGGAGCTCGCCGGGACGAACGCGAAGCCGGCGCAGATCGATCGAGGTCGTCATGCGGTGAGCGTAGCGCCGCCTGCTCCCGTATGCATCATAAGTCAGAGTAGTGCTAAGCTGGCTTTCGATCATGGAACCTGATCGTTGGCTCGGACTCGACCTCCGCCACCTCGTCGCCCTGAAGGCTATTGCCGACGAGGGCTCGTTCGGGCGGGCGGCGGAGCGCCTCGGCTACACGCAGTCCGCGATCTCGCAGCAGATCGCAACCCTCGAGCGTATCGTCGGGCTGCGCCTGATCGAGCGGCCGGGCGGTCCGCGGCCGGTCTCGCTGACCGAAGCGGGCCGCATCCTCCTCCGCCACGCCGAGGCGATCGAGGCGCGGATCCTCGCGGCGAAGGCCGACATGAGCGCGCTCGAGGCCGGCGACGCGGGTCGACTGCGCGTCGGGACATTCCAGAGCGTCGGCACGCGCGTCCTGCCCACGCTGCTTCGCCGGTTCTCCGAGGATCACCCCAAGGTCGAGATCGTGCTCCGCGAGTCCGCAGTGGAGGTCGAGCTGCTCGAGATGGTCGAGCGCGGTGAGCTCGACCTCACGTTCTGGACGCTGCCCGTCCCCGCCGGTCCGTACGAGACGGTCGAGGTCCTACGCGACCCCTACGTCCTCGTCGTCCCGGCCGGGTCGCCGCTCGCCGAGCTTCGGCGCCCGCCGACCCTGAAGGAGATCGCGCTCCAACCTCTCGTCGGCTTCAGCCGCTGCAACGCGATGGACGAGGTCGAGTCTCACCTCGAGTCGACGGGGCGCGTGCCGAACTTCGTGTTTCGCTCGGACAACAACGGGACCGTCCAGGGTCTCGTCGGCGCGGGTGTCGGCGTCAGCGTGGCGCCGCTCCTCACGGTGGACGAGTACGACGAGAGCGTCGCCGTCGTCGACCTCCAGGGGCGCATTCCACCGCGTGTGATCGGGCTCGTCTGGCACCGGGACCGCCACCGCAGCCCGGCCGCCGAGGCGTTCGCCAAGACTGCGATCGCCGTCTGTCGCGAGCTCGCACGCGAGCCCGCAGCCGCCTAAGAGCTGATCCTCTCGAGCTCCTCGGCGTCGAGTGGCTCGGGCCCGATGCCGGCGACGACCGTCTCCTGGGAGCGCTCGTGGAGCCGCTCGCGGCCGCGCCTCACGGCGGTGAGGAACTTGTCGAGGTTCACCTCGAGCGTCGAGAGGATGCCGTCGGCCCAGTCCTCCATCTCGAGCCGCGTCTCGCGCGCCTGCCGGCGGGCGTCGTCGACGATGTCCTCGGCCTGTTTCTCGGCGAGCTTGACGATCTCGGTCTGCGATGCCTCGCGCAGCGCCTGCTCCCGGGCCTCCTGGATGATCCGGTCGCACTCCCGCTTCGCCTCCGCCAACATCTCCTGCCGTTCTTTGACGATCCAGCGGGCCTGCTTGATCTCCTCCGGGATGGTGGCGCGCATCTGGTCGAGGATCTCGTAGATCTCCTCGCGGTCGAGACGGACCTGGTCGGTCAGAGGCACGGCCTTCGCGTTGTGCACGAGGTCGTCGAGCTTGTCGATGAGAACGAGTACGTCCATGGGCCGGGAAGTCTACGGGAGTACCCGGCTAGGCGCGAAGCCGGAATCCGCTCGCGCGGAGTCCGGCCGCGCAAATCCCTGAAGGCGTCCGCTTCGCGGCCGCGCGCGCGGCGGTCGTCCGCTACTCCTGCGGTGAGACGGGGGCGCCGGGGCGCCCGTCGGGGTAGAGCTCGGCGAAGCGCCGCGCGACGGCCTCGGGCACAAGCTCGTCCACCTTGCCGCCGAACGAGGCGATCTCCTTGACGCCGCTCGAGGAGACGAAGCTGTACTGGGGGCTGGCCATCACGTAGACGGTCTCGATCTCCGGCGCGAGCAGGCGGTTGAGGTGGTTCATCTGGAACTCCCACTCGAAGTCGGAGATCACGCGAAGACCCTTCACCATCGTCTTCGCATCGTGCTTTCGTGCGAACTCGACCACGAGCTCCGAGAACACGTCCACGACGATGTTGTCGAGGCCGGCGAGCGCGTCCTCGAGGAACGCGACCCGTTCCTCGACCTCGAAGAGCGGCGCCTTGTGCTGGGGGTCCCGAACGACGCCGACCACGACGCGATCGAAGATCGACGCGGCACGCCGGATGATGTCGACGTGCCCGTTTGTCACGGGATCGTAGCTGCCTGGACAGATCGCAGAAATCATTTGGCGAAGACCGTAACCCGTGCGGAACCGTAACGGCGTGTCGTGACGAGGTCGAGCGGAAGCTCCGGCTCGACGCGGGACGCGGTCTCGACGACCGCGAGGCCTCCGTCTTTCAGGACGCCCGGAAGGAGCTCGGCCAGCGGCGCTGCGTATCGCCCCCACTCCTCGTAGGGGGCGTCGACCACCACGAGTTCATAGCGGCGTCCCCGCGCCCGCTCCTCGCGGAGTGCGTGCACGGCGTCCCTACAGAGAACGACCGCGCCGGTCAGGCGCAGCTTCTCGAGGTTGCGCTCGATGACGCGGCATGCGCCGCGATCGCGCTCGACGAACACGCAGCGGGACGCGCCGCGCGAGAGCGCCTCGAGGCCCATCGCCCCCGAGCCGGCGAAGGCGTCGAGCACCGATGCGCCCTCGACGGGGCCGATGAGCCCAAATACCGCCTCGCGCACGCGGTCCCCGGTCGGCCGGGTGACGACGCCCTTCGGCGCCGCGATCCGGTGTCCCTTTCTCGAGCCGGCGACGATCCTCATGCGGCGCCGGGAGCTTCGACGCGCATACCGAGCTCACGGGCAGCACGGCCGAGCTGGCGATCGTACGTCACAAGGGTCGTTGCGCCGGAGCGCAGGACAGAGGCGAGATGAATCGCGTCGAGCGCTCCCAGCGTCGGACCGGCCAGGCGTCGAGCTTCCTCGAGGGTGTCGCGATCAACGTCGAGAAGCGCACATGAAGCCAGCATCTCGAGCGCTTCCTCCTCCCCTTCCACTCCGGCTTCGGCGACGCGAGCGCCACGCACGACCTCGACCTCCGCGAGAGCGCTCGAGACGAGCCGGTCTGCCTCACCGTTCAGGAAGCGCGCGAGATCTATCGACCACTGCTCCCGTACGACGAGCTTGACGAGCGCCGACGAGTCGGCATAGACGACGCGCTCAGCGGTCGGCACGGTCGCGCAGTATCGCCTCGGATGCCGAGATCGGCCCTTTCGCCTCGAGCAAGCGCCTCGGCGGTGTGAAGGGCCGACCCGGCGTCGCTCGCCCCTCGGCGATCAGCTGGTCGAGCCGACTGGGGCGGTAGGGCGTGATCACGGCAACCGGCTCGCCGTCGTGTGTCACCTCGATCGTCTCCCCCCCGCGGACTCGGCGGATCGTCTGCGTCAGCGTGTCCCGAAGCTCGCGAATGCCCATTCGCGTCGCCATGTGGCCACATGTTACCACCTGAAGACCGCGATGCCGCCCACCCGCGCCTGCTAAACGTGTCCGGACGCGGTCGCTGCTGCTGTCTCACACGGCGACGTGCCGCGGGAGGACCGATCACGATTCGCCCACGTGCTCGGCAGCGCCGAGCAGGCGGTCGACCTCGTCCGCGAAGCGTGTCAGACGAGATCGCACGCCCGCTCGTAATCGCTCCTCGCGATCTCGGAGTTACTCTACTTGCATGAGGCACGAGGTCCGCTTTCTCGACGTCGATAGCGGCCGAATCGCCTGTGGCATGTCCGGAGCAGGAAAGCCGCTCGTGATTCCGTGCTCGTGGGTAGGCGACGTACAGGAGCTCCTCGGCTGGCCGTCGTTTCGCTTTTTCATCGACGCCCTCGGGCACGAGCACAGCGTCGTACGTTTCGACCGCCCGGGCTCCGGACTGTCCGGCCCTGGCAGTCTCCCTGCGACACTCGAGGCTGAGGAGCGTCTTCTCGAATCGGTCGTCGAGCAGCTCGAGGCACCGGTCTCTCTCTTCGGGATGTCATGCGGAGCGTGCTCCGCGGTCGCGCTGGCGGCGAAGCGACCCGAACTGGTGGATCGTCTCGTTCTCTGGGCGCCGTACGCAAACGGCGCCGAGATAACGACTCCCGCGATCAGAGAGTCGCTGACGTCGCTCGTGCGCGCGCACTGGGGTCTCGGCTCCAGCACGATCGTCGACCTGCTCATCCCGGATGCGTCAGTTGGCGACCAACGAGCCTTCGCAGAAGCTCAACGCCGCCTGGCTACTGCTGAGGAGTCGGCGCGTCTGCTCACGCTCGTTTACGACGTGGATGTGACGGACATGCTGGAGGACGTCGCCGCGCCGACACTCGTTCTTCACCGCCGGGGAGATCGCGCGATTCCTTTTGCGCTCGGGCGTGATGCCGCGTCTCGAATGCGCGATTCGCGGTTTGTCGCTCTCCGCGGGCGCGATCACTTCCCGTGGATCGGTGACTCGGCCGACGTGGTCCGTCACATGCGCTCTTTCCTCGAAGCCAGGTCTCGGGTTCCGGAGCCCGCGGAGCGGCCGCGGGAGCCCGCGGCGTTCGTCTTCACCGATCTGGTCGGCTCGACGGCACTCCTCGAGGCGGTCGGCGACGACGCCTGGCACGATCTTCGCGACTGGCACGACCGCACGCTCCGCGAGCTCTTCGCAGAGCATGGCGGTGACGAGATCGACAACGCCGGAGACGGCTTCTTCGTGGCCTTCTCGAGCACCGAGGCAGCTCTCGAATGTGCGATCGCCGTGCAGCGCGCCCTCACGACCCACCGTCATGATCACGGGTTCGCACCCCAAGTGCGCATCGGAGTGCACGCGAGCGCCGCCATCCGAACGGACGGCGGGTTCGTCGGCCGCTCTGTGAACGAGGCAGCGAGGATCGCACAGGCCGCGAGCGGCGGCGAGATTCTCGTCAGCCGCGAGACGGCCGAGGCCATTCCTTCGCTGGCGTGCTCGGACGTTCGTGTGCTTCACCTAAAAGGCCTCGCAGACCCTGTTGAGGTCGTCGCACTCGAGTGGCGCTGAGTCGCTGCAATCTTTGACGCCGCGCGAGCCCTTGTAGCTTGTCGATGAGCCTAGGACTCGCCGAGGTGCTCCGACGCCCCGAGCAAGCGGTCCACGGTCTCGGCGAGCAGCCCCTCGTCATCGAGGGAGAGTGCCGCGTCGCGCGCGCGCTCGAGTAATTGACGGTCGCGCCGGAGGCGAACGAAGCGGAGGTCGGAGAGGCCAGACTGGCGGGCGCCCAGAAGGTGGCCCTCGCCGCGGATCTCGAGGTCACGCTCTGCCAGCTCGAAACCATCCGTGGTCGCCACCATCGCTTCCAGACGC
>Ga0209751_10005233_pt1 | contig 12266 bp, 11 predicted proteins | sample RifCSP13_1_FD_184019 | JGI IMG/M metagenome (GOLD analysis project Ga0209751, IMG submission 184019) | Soil microbial communities from Rifle, Colorado - Rifle CSP2_sed 13_1 (SPAdes) (version 2) | ecosystem: Environmental > Terrestrial > Deep subsurface > Rock core/Sediment | place: Rifle... | reverse complement strand
CAATCTGCCCGCCCTGGCCGGGGTGTGCCGGCGGCACGGGGCCTGGCTGATGGTCGACGAATCGCACTCACTGGGCGTCCTGGGTCCCCGCGGGCAGGGCATCGAGGCCCACTTCCGCCTGCCTGGGGTGATCGGCATCAAGATGAGCTCGTTGTCGAAAAGTATCCCGTCGGCGGGCGGGTACATCGCCGGCTCCCGTGATCTCATCACGTTTCTAAAGCATGCCTCGCGGGCGTTTGTCTTCTCGGCGGCGCTGCCGCCGGCGAGTGCGGCGGCGGTGATGGCCTCGCTGGACGTGATGGCGGCCGAGTCCCAGCGGGTCGCGCGGCTGCAGGCGCACATCCGGCGGTTCCGGGCTGCGCTCCAGACCGGCGGCATCCCGGTAGGGAACGACCCGACTCCCATCGTGCCGGTCATCACCGGGGACGATGAGAAGGCTTTGCGCATCGCTCGGCTCCTGGACGAGCGGGCCATTTTCGCGCTGCCCATTCTCCCGCCCGCCGTACCGCCGGGCACGAGTCGGCTGCGCATGACCGTGACGGCGGCGCACTCCGAGGCGGAGGTCGACGCCATCGCCGAGGCCCTCGTCGCCGCCTGGCGCGAGGTGGTCCTGGCCCCCGCGGAAGGCTAGCCGGAAGGCACGCGTCGGCTCGCGCAGCCGTTACTTCAGGGAGGGCTTCAGCTTGCCGATAAAATCCTCCACGGCTTCCTGGGTGGCCCTACCGATCAACTGGCCGTCGAAGTTGTTCACCGTCACGTCCGTCCACCAGGGACCGATCCAGATCGAGACGGAAGTTTGCGTCTTTTTCACCTCGCTGCGCGGCTCGATCACGAACGTTCCGGCGGCCACGTCGAGCACTTTGCCCCGCAGCGTCACGGTGGCGGTCACCGTGTAGGCGCAGCCGACGATGGGGAGACAGCCACCCGCGTACTGCTGGTCAAAGACGGCCACCTGACCCATGACGACGTAATCGACTTCGAGGGCTTTGGCGACCTTCTGGGCGGCCTCCCAATCGAGGTAGCCGGCCGTCTCCAATCTGGCTTGGCGCAGGGCCTCCTGCACTTGCTCCCGGGGCAGGACGCGCAACGTCGGCTCGTCGCGCAATTTGGCGATTACGCGGGCCGTGACCACATCGCGGGTGTACGACCACCCCCGGCCCACATCATCGAAATCGACCACCATGACACCCTTGCGCGGCGCCTGACCCTGACTGGGCGCCGCCAGCAGCACGGGGCCGAGGGCAATCAGTGCAGCCAGCGCCCACCACCGCACTGAACTGTTCATCTGTATCAACCTCCTCATCTCGGCAGGAGTATTCCACCGGTACGGGCGAGTGCCTGCTCCGCTGCTCAGGTGTCTACTTCACGCGGGCCATCATAGACAAATGGGACTTCGATGCGCATAGGCTTCTCGCGAGCCAACTCCTCCAGGACATGCGCGGCCACGCCGGCACACCGGCCCAGGATGAACGCAGCCTTCCCTGCGGCAGGCTCGAAGCCTAGGTCGACCAGCACAGCGGCCAGCGCCCCGTCCACGTTCACGGGAAGGAGCCGACCCGCCGGGGACCCGGCGACGCCGATCGCCTGCATCACGTCGATCCCCGGGCCGGCCACGCCAACCTCCCGGGCCAGGCTCCATAACGCTGCCGTGCGGGGATCGCGCGTATGCACGCGGTGGCCGATCCCGGGAACCCGCTGACCCCGGGCGCTGTACCCGTCCACCACGCGCTGCGCGGCTGCTTCGGCAGTGAGGCCCTCTGTGGCCATGAGGTCAAGCGCCCGCCGCAACATGCGCATCGCCTCCTCCCCCGCCCCCCCATGCGCGTCTCCGATCGCCAGCAGCCCACCCGCGACGGCCGCCTCCACGGCCCGGCGGTTCCCACTGGCGATGACGCGCGCGGCCATGGCTGACGGTGGTGTGGGACCATGGTCAGCGACCGCGATCAGGATGGCGTTCCAGACGCGCGACTCGGAGGTGTTGGGCGGACGGCCGCGCAGCAGCAGAAAGGCAACGTCGCCGAAGTTCCCCCCGGCCATGAGTTTCTCCACGGGATGACCGCGGATCAGGATGCGATTCTGCTCGAACGTGGACACCGCCGTGCGCCAGGGCTCCACCGACGATCCCTCCCGCTTTTTCGGGACCAGGAAATCCTACACCACGCCTTCCTCCTGCAGACGGCTGAGCTCCCCCGGCGACAGCGCAAGCTCTTCGCCGAGGACCTCGGAATTGTGCGCACCAAGGGCGGGACCCGGCCAGCGGATCCGTCCCGGCGTCCTGGAGAAATGCGGAATCACGGCGTGCATCGGCGTGACGCCATCTGCTGGACCCGGGACCTCGACGACTATGCCCCGCGCCTGCACATGTGGGTCTCGGAGGAACTGGACGATGTCATAGACGGGAGCCGCCCCCACCCCCTGCTCCTCGAAGCGTGCCAGGATCTCATTGAGGTCGTACCGGGCGATCTCCGTGCCGACGATGCGATCGAGTTCCTCCACGTGCCGAATGCGGGCCTCGTTCGTGGCAAACCGTTCCTCCTGCAGCAAGTCGGACCGTCCGAGGGCCCGGAAGAACTGCGCGGCCATCGCCGGGGTCGACGCCGAGATGGCAATCCAGGCGCCGTCACGAGTCCGGTAAGTGTTCCGCGGTGCGGAATTGTACGTCCGGTTCCCGATGCGGCGCCGCACGCGCCCGGTCAGGCGATACTCGGCAGCCAGCGGCCCCAACAGGGAGAAGAGTGGCTCCAGCAGCGAGAGATCGATAACCTGCCCCTTCCCGCGCTGCCCGCGGTGGTATAGGGCGATCATCGCCGCGCCCACGCCGTAGAGTGCCGCGCTCATGTCTCCCAAGGGGACCGGGGGGAGCGTCGGCGGGCCCTCCGCCGTCCCCGTCATCGCCGCGAATCCGCTCATCGCCTCGACAAAGGTCCCGAAGCCAGGACGGTGCCGGTACGGGCCGTCCTGCCCCCAACCCGAGATCCGGATAATAATCAGGCGGGGGTTGCGTGCCAGCAGCGTGTCCGGTCCCAGCCCCCACTTCTCCAGTGTACCGGGGATGAAGCTCTCGACCAGCAGATCCGCGGTCGGCAACAACCGCAGCAGCAGCTCCTGTCCGGCAGCATGCCCGAGATTCAGCGTGATGCTCCGTTTGTTGCGCCCGTAGACGCGCCACCACAGGTCGAGCCCGTCGCTCATCCACGCCCGCAGGGGATCGCCGGCGCCCGGCTGCTCCACCTTGATCACCTCGGCGCCGAAGTCCGCCAGCACCATCGTCAGCATGTTGCCGGCCACCAGGCGGGAGAGGTCGAGGACGCGGACGTCGGCGAGCGGCAGCTGGCTCATCGTGCGCCCGGTACTCAGGAGGCGCCCGGCCCACGCCGGTAGCGCGGGGGAACGCAGGTCAATGTGCGGCGGATCAGGTCCTCGATCGAGGAGTTATCGAATCCCGCCAGGCTGGAGCGGACCCGGTCCCGCAGCGGCCCCGACCATTTCTCGCCGATGCCGCGCCGGCCGAGCATCGTGCCCATGATTGACCCCACCGTGGCGCCGTTGCAGTCGGTATCCCAGCCGCCCATCACCGCGTATCCAATCGCTTTTTCGTAGTCCCCCCGCGCGCAGAGCAACGCCAGCACCACGATGGTCGCGTTGGGGATAGTGTGGACCCAGTGATAGTGACCGTAGCGCTCGTACAACCGGTCGACCGCCTGTTCGTAGTCGTCCATCGCTGCGACGTCGCGGGAAAACCGAATCGCTTCGGCCAAACGGCTGGCGGGGGAAATCACGCTGAGTCCCGCGGCCACAACGTCCTGCGGGTCTTCCGTGACGAAGGCGGCGGCGATCATGGCTGCGATCGCCATCTCTCCATATATCCCGTTCTTCACGTGGCTCAACCGCGCGTCCTGCCAGGCCAGCTCGGCGGCCCGCCGCGGGTTGCCGGGCTCGACCCACCCCCACAGGTCGGCCCGGATCTGCGCCCCGATCCATTCCCGGTACGGATTGCGGAAGAGCGCGGTCTCGGGCGGCGTGAGCAGGGCGAGCAGGTTCTGATAGGCGACCCGCTCGGCGGTGTACGTGCGCAGGGCCGGCAGCAACCGCAGCCAGGCGGTGGCGACATCGTCCGTCGTGAAGTCCCCGCCGGCAGTCTCACGGATGTACAGGGCCAGCAGCGTGTAGTTAATGTCGTCGTCCTCGGGCATGCAGGCGATGGTCTCGCGCAGGCTGTGCAGCCGGGCCGTGCGGTTGAACGGATGGGTCTCCCGGACCTTCTCGGGGACGCCGTCCGCTGTGATGTAGTCGGACAGCGGCCACTGGCCGCTGCTCTGGAGAATGGCGCGAATGCCGTCGCGCGGGACGCTCTCCATCGGTTTCCCCAGCAGGCAGCCCGCCGCACGACCGATCCAACCGCCGCCGATGCGGTCTGTCAGGAACTCGTCAGAGAACGTTCGTCCTGACGAAGCGTGTACTGCCGCCGCGGCGAAGATGTCGGTCAGGTCCGAAGGTTCCGGTTGCGGTCGGCCGCCGGCGCCCTGCGCCTCGAGCAGCGCACGGCATTCGTCCAGCAGGCGTTCCGCCTGTGTCCGCAGGCGGGCCGGGTCGTCGACGCCCCGCCGAAGGCGGTCCCACTGCGAACGCACAGGATTAGGATCGACCCCTTCTTCGAGGAGTTGCTGGAATTCGAACTCGAGGCGCTCCTCTGGCTTTAGCCATGTGATTCTGATCACGGCGGCTCCTCTGCGTGTTTCAGTGAGGCGGAAAGTGGGCGGCGCGCTGCGCCCACCGTGCTTGATCCTGCGCGAACACTTCCACGGCGACCTCGGCCAGTTGATCGGCCAGACGCCGCAGGTCGATCTTGCTGGCCGTAGACACTTGCGCTTCCCACTCGGCGGGAACGGCCTCGATCCCTTCCAGGGCCCCCGCGATGGCGCCCGCCATGCCCGCGATGGAATCGGCGTCGCGCCCGTAATTGACGCTGCCGAGCACGGCGTCGCGCCAGCGACCGCCGCCGGCCACAACCATGCCGAGCGCCACCGGGAGTTCTTCGATGGAGCGCGTCCGGCTCGGCCTCCGCGCGTCCGGCTCGGGGTGGCGGTAGTCGTCGCCCACCGAATCAAAGGGGCGCACCGCCGCACGAAGGCGCGGGATCGCTTCCTCCCACCCCCGACAGTCGCGCGCCGCGGTGGTCACGGCGCGGATGGCTTCCCCCGTGCCGTCTTTGGCCAGCGAGAGGCAGGCGTCGACAATCGTGTCGATTGTCGCGCCGGGCCGCAACGCTTCGGCGACCGCCGCGGCCATCCCGCCAGCCGCCTCCCGCCCGTAGCTCCACTGATGGGCGCCCGCGATGGCGATGGCCTCGCGGTACGCCCCCGCGGGATCCCCGGCGTTGACGATGCCCACGGGCGCCATGTAGATGGCGGCGCCGCAGTTCACCATGTTGCCCACGCCAGCCTCGCGGGGGTCGGCGTGGGCGTAGCGGAGCCGCAGCACGAGAAACTTCTCGGCCAAAAAGAGCCGGTGCACCAGTTGCGTCTCCATTTCCATGTCGGGGACGTAGACGGGACGGTCGGCAAGTTCGGCCAGCAGCGCGTCCGCCACATCATGCGCGGTGAGATGGCGCCGCAGCCGGATGTAGACCCGGCTGAGCGCGACGGTGAGCAGCGTGTCGTCGGTCACCCGGCCGGCGCCTTTGCGGAGGGGAGGGATCCGGGTTCCGGCGGTGGATTCGACCACACCGCCGAATCCCGTGATCCACCCCCCAAACCGCCGGCGAATCTGCTCCGGGGTCAGTCCCTCCGCGGGCCCGCCCAGCGCGTCGCCGATGGCTGCGCCGGAGAGGCAGCCGCGGACGCCGGAAGCGAGGCGATCCGCCACGGTCGAACGATCCTAGCGGTACCGGTCGAGGATCTCTGCGCTCCCCGCCACCACGCGCTCTGCGAACTGATCAAGCGTGATGCGGTTGGCGAAGAGTTCGTTCATCAACGGCGTGGCCAGCCGGGTGCGCCATTCGCTGTACCCCAGCACCTTCTGCCACGGCGCCATGCGCAGGAATCGGACCGAATCGGTGGAGACGTCCCAACCGTACTTCGTCGTCGTGAAGCCGGACAGCCTGATCGAGGATTGCCGGGTGGGGAAGAGCCAGTCGCCCAGAGCCTGTTTGGCCATGTTGTCGCGACTGAGCGCGAACTCGATGAAGCGCCACGCCGCCTCCTTGTTCTTTGCGGCGGCGGGGATGGAGAGCGTCTGCGTCGCCGAGCCCTGATACTGGGTCTTCGCCTTCAGCGGCGGGAGAACGCCCCACTCGAAGTCGGCGGGTGCGGTCTCTACCAGACTCTGCCTCGCCCACACGCCGATGCCGGGCAGCATCGCGTAGCGGCCCGCCAGGAAGCCGGGGATCAGTTCGGGGCTGCCGCGGCCGAGCCCGTCGGGCGACGCCGTCTTGTCCACGTACAGCATGTTCATGAGGATCGTCAGCAGCGCGCGCTCCGCTTCGCCGACCAGGACCACGTTGCGGCCACCCTGCACGTAGAAGTAGTTGCCGCCGAAGCCGATGGAGAGGTTGAGGACGCGGTTGACCGGGCTGCGCAGCCCGATGGCGGCGCCGAACTGGTCGGTCCGGCCGTCGCCGTTGAGATCCTTGGTCAGCGTCTTGGCGGCCCTCTGGAGATCGTCCCAAGTCCACGGCTTCTCCTTGGTGGGCGGGGTGATGCCGGCGTCCCTGAAGAGCTTCTTGTTATAGATGATGATCAGCGACTCCCAGAGGTAGGGGACGGCGTGGATCTTGCCGCCCTCGCTGAGCACGGTCTGCCAGGCGCCTGGGAAGATGTCGGCGCGCATCTCCGGCGTGATCATCGGGGTCAGGTCGGTCAGGAACCCCCGCTTGGCGAAGTCGAGAATGGGAATCGATTCATAGTGGAAGACGTCCGGCACGTTCCCTGTCTGGAACGATGTCAACATGTAGTCGTGGATGGCTCCCCAGTCCACCTGAGCGTAGTCGACCTGGATGGCCGGGTTGGTGCGGTTCCACGCCGTGACGACCTCTTTCACCGCCTCCACCGCTGTCTTCTGCCAGGCCAGGCTGACGAAGCGGACGCGGACCGGCGCGGTCCCCGCGGTGGACGCGCCCGTGCTGGCCAGAAAGGCGACCAGCAGGGCGGCGATCAACAATCGGATCCGTCTCATCGCTCTCCTCCTCATCTGAGATCGATCATGCGCGCAAGGGTGGCGCCCTCTCCCCCGCCACACCACCTCCCGTCAGTTCTTCAGTCCTCCCGACAACAACCCAGACACCAGGCGGCGCTGCAGGAACGCAAATGCGGCCATGGCGGGCAGCGTCGCGATCACGCTGCCGGCGGCCAGCGGCCCCCACCGGGCCAGTCCTTCGAGGCCGCGGAATCGCGACAGGCTCACCTGCACCGTCATCAGCTGCGGATCTTTCAGCACCACCAGGGCGAAGAAGAACTCATTCCAGGCGTTGACGAAAGCGTACAGCAGCGTCGTCGCCAGCCCGGGCAGCAGCAGCGGCATGAGAATACGGAAGAGAATCTGCGGAAACGACGCGCCGTCGACGGCCGCCGCCTCTTCCAGCTCATTCGGTAACCCCTTCACGAATCCGTGCAGGATCCAGAGGACGAAGGGCAGGCTCCAGACGACGTACACCATAATCAGCCCCAGGTGCGAGTTGGCCAGCGAGAAGCGCGCCAGGATCAGGAAGAGGGGCACGATGATCAGAATGCTGGGGAAACTCTGACTGACGAGGATCCAGCCGATGATGGCCTTGTTCAACCGCGACTGCTTCCGCGCTAGCGCGTAGGCCGCGGGCAGGGCGATCGCCAGCGCCAGCACGGCCGAGGCCACGGCGACCTTCATCGTGTTCAGGCTGGCCCGCACGACGCCCTCGGGTCCCAGGACCTCGCGGTAGTTGTCCAGCGTCGGGGCTTTGGGGATGACGGTCGGGCGCAGCACCAGGATCTCGTTGGGACGTTTGAAGGAGGTCGAAGTCAGCCACAGCAGCGGAAAGGCCAGGAAGATGATGTAGGCGGCCAGGGGCACCAACAGCAGCGCGGTGGTCGCCCGGCGGCGAAGGGGTGCGGACAGTGTCATCGCCATCGGCTCGACCTCCCGCTACCCGGTCGCGGCGCCTTGCCGCCGCACGCCGTAGAGGACGAAGCCCCCGATGATCAGCACCATCACGTTGCCCAGGGCCGCCGCGTATCCCAGGTTCCCGTACTGGAACCCCTCGAAGTAGGCGAAGAGCATCGGCAGTCGGGTCAGCCCCGCAGGGCCACCTTCCGTCAGCACGTACACCAGCCCGAACGAGTTGAAGTTCCAGATGAACTCGAGCGACGAGAGCGCGACGATGATCGGCGCCATCAGCGGCAGTGTGACGTAGCGGAACTGCCGCCAGCCGGAGGCGCCGTCGAGGGCGGCGGCCTCCTTCAGTTCGTCAGGGACCGTTTGCAGGCCGCTCAGCAGCACCACCGTCGCGAGTGGCAGGCCGGTCCAGATGCCCACCAGGACCACCGACTGGAGCGCCCAGCCGAAATCGGCCAGCCAGTTGATCGGATCACGCAGGATACCAAGCGAGATCAGCGCGTAGTTGAGCAGCCCGGCGTCCGGATGATAAACGAAGCGCCAGATCAGTCCCTTGATGACGGGAGGCATCGCCCAGGGGATGAGGATGAGGATGCGCCAGAGGCCGCGGAAGGGCACGCGCGCGTTGAGGAGCAGCGCGAGGCCCATCCCCAGGATGATCTCCCCGCCGGTGACGGTGAACGTCCAGACGAAGCCGGTGCGGAACGAGGTCCAGAAGTCCCGGTCGCCCAGCATTCGCGCGTAGTTAGCCAGAAGATTGAACCGCGCGGGCGAGCCGAGCCTGTAATCGGTGAACCCGAGCCAGATGCCCTGCACCAGGGGGATGAGGGAGAGCGCGGCCACGGGAATCAGCAGGGGTAGATAGAGCGAGAGGACGCCCAGCAGCCGGCGACGCGCGGCTTGCGGCGCCGCCATCTGGACAGACCCGGCAGTCGCCCTCATCCCTGGACCCCCTTTGCGACCGCAGTCTGCGTCGTCGCGACGGGCTCAGTCTTCCCCGCATACAGCGCCGCGTGTTCGGCCCGGACCGCGTACTCCAGGGCGCGGCCCTCGAGAGCGGCGATGGCCTCCGTGCAGGCGACCGTAAAGCAGCCCCGGTTGGCCTGCACCGTGTTGCCGGCCAGATGCGGGGTCGGCAGGACATGCGGACTTGTGCGCGCGAGGTGCTCGCCCGGCGGCGGCTCGGGGAGGAAGACATCCACCGCGGCACGGATCTCGCTGGCGGTCACACGCCGCCACAGGGCTTCCTGCTCCACCACCCACATGCGGCTGACCAACACGAAGAGAGCGCCGCGGGGCAGGGCGTCGATGACGTCCCGGCTGACGATGTTCTCAGTCGCCGGCGTCTTGGGGATGCCCACGACGAAGATCTCGCTGTCTGCGGCCAGATCCCGCATTGACTCCGCGCGGCGCACGCCCCTCCGTGCCATCACCTCTGCCGGCACGAAGGGATCGTACGTGGAGACGACGCAGCGGAAAGGGGCGAGAAGTTCGGTCAGCCTCCGGCAGATGACGCCGAAACCGGCCAACCCAACCCGGCGCCCGGAGAGGTCCCCGAAGACGAAGCCCGGCAGGTCCTGCCAGCCGTGCGGCCATCCCCCGCGCCGGACCTCGGCAACCGTATCCGGGATGTCTCTCAGGAGATTGAGGATCATGGCCAGGGCGAACTCGGCGACCGTGAGGCTCATCGCGCCGGAGGTATCGATGACGGTGACGCCGCGCCGCTGCGCCTCGCTCACGTCCAGCCAGGCGGCAAAGCGATGATCGAAAGTCCCCGCGATGACCCGCAGCGCCGGCGCCCTCTCCCAGCGCTGTGGCGTGAAGATAGGCACTCCCTGGCGCCCCCACGGCGCGACGAGGAGCGCGTCCGCCTCCGGCAGCGCCCGGTCGAAGGCCTGCTCCCGCCGCGCCTCATCGGCGATCGCCGGCAGATCGAGCCGGCGTACCGTCCCGCCGGCCTCGAGCAGGCGCAGCCCCTCCCCGGTAAGCCAGCGCTCGGCCTCGGTTGGGGCGACCACGAGAAATTGCTTCGACATCCCGCTCATCCTCGCGCCCGTGCGGCGACCTCGTCCCGGGTGGGCATCGACGGCTGCGCTCCCATGCGGGTGACTGAGAGGGCGCCCACGAGATTGGCGAAGCGCGCGGCCGCCACGGTGTCGCGCCCCTCGGCCAGAGCGACGGCCAGAGCCCCCGCGAAGGCGTCGCCGGCGGCCGTCGTGTCCACCGCTTGCACCCGGATCCCCTCGACCATCTCCCGAACGGTCCCCCACGCGACGAAGGCACCCTTCTCGCCCAGCTTGATCACGACCGCGCTGCATCCCCTGGCCAGCAGGGCTTCAGCCGCCGATCGAACGCCGGCGTCATCGTCGACGGGGATTCCCGTCAGTCGCTGCGCCTCGCCTTCGTTCGGATTGATCAATGACACGTGCTCGTAGAGCTCGGGCGGCAATGGACCCGCCGGGGCGGGATCCAGGATCACGCGCCGCCCTTGCTCCCGCGCGAAGCGGGCCGCGTGGAGGACGGCGTCGACCGGCACCTCCAGCTGCATGAGGAGTACGTCGCTCTCCGCAAGGACTCCCTGGGCCGCCTCGATGTCCGCCGTTGTGACCCGCCGGTTCGCTCCCGGCGCCACGACGATCGTATTGTGGCCGGTCGGGTCGACCGTGATCAACGCCACCCCCGACGGCGCGCCGCGGTCGGTGTGCACGCCGCGGATGTCGATGCCCTCCTCGCGCAGCCCGTCCAGCAGTTGACGGCCGAAGAGGTCGTCACCCACGCACCCGACCATCGCCACGTGCGCGCCGAGCCTCGCGGCCGCGACCGCCTGGTTCGCCCCCTTCCCGCCCCGGAAGGTCGCGAACTCCCCGCCGGTCACCGTCTCTCCCCGCGCGGGCAGGCGTGGCGCCTTGATCACCAGGTCCATGTTCAGGCTGCCGACCACGCAGACCCTGGTCATGATCTCGGCGCTCCCACCGAGCCGCGCACGACCAGACGGGGTTCCAGAAGAATCCGCCGGTGGTCGTTGCGGCGGGAGTTCAATTGCGCCAGCAGGAGCTCTACGGCGACCTCGCCCATGCGCCGGACCGGCTGGGCCACAGTTGTCAGGGGCGGTCTCACCAGGGCCGCGACCGGAATATCGTCGAAGCCTGCAACGGAGATGTCCGCCGGAACGCGCAGGCCGGCATCTTCGATCGCCTGCACCGCGCCCAGGGCCATGACGTCGTCACTGGCCGCCACGGCCGTGGGACGCGGGGTGGCGTCGAGGAGCGCCTGCATCGTTTTGCGGCCCCCCTCCACCGTGAAGTCCGCGTACTTGATCAGGCCCGGGTCTGCCGGCACCTTGAATGCCCGGAGGGCGCGCCGATAGCCCCGGAGACGGAGTCGCGCCGGCGTCAGGGCCCGGGGACCGGCCAGGAAGGCGATCCGGCGGTGTCCCTGTTGCAGCAGGAAGCCCGTGATCTCGTAGGCACCCCGTTCGTTGTCGGTGGTCACGGAGTCGGCGGCGAGGCCGGGGATTTCCCGATCCATCACCACCAGGGGACGCCCCTGCCACGACCGGCGCAGGTGCACCGCGTCCCCGGCGGTGACGTAGATCAGACCGTCGACCTGCCGCTCCCGGAGGAGTTCGAGGTAGCGGGCTTCTCGGGCCAGCTCGTTCTCCGAGTCGCAGAGCAGGACGGCGAACCCGCCCCGGTGCGCCGCCTCCTCAACCCCTTTGGCCGCCTCGGCGAAGTAGGGGTTCGTGATGTCGGGGATGAGCAGCCCAATCGTGTAGGAGCGTCTCTGCTTGAGGCTGCGGGCCACGGCATTCGGGCGGAAACCGAGACGCCGGATCGCCTGCCGCACCTTCTCCTGCTTCGCGGCGCTGACAGGCGTGGTGCCGGTCAGGATCCGCGAGACGGTGCTGGGGGAGACGCCGGCCCGGCGGGCCACGTCCCAGATGGTCGGGGTTCGGTCCCGACGCTCCAATCTTGAAAACGATTTCATGGGATTACCGGGGGGTTCGCTGCGGCACCGAATTCTCCTCCTCCGGCCCCCCGCCCCCCGGGAGGTTTCTCGGGCGTCCACAGCGGTGTGCCTTCAGGCAGATTCCTAGGCGCCTGGCTTCAGCTCCGCCGCACGCTGACGGGAGGAACCGCCAGCAGAACCCAATGAGGAGAGCGGGCAGCGCGCAATTTCTT
>Ga0209751_10005232_pt1 | contig 12266 bp, 9 predicted proteins | sample RifCSP13_1_FD_184019 | JGI IMG/M metagenome (GOLD analysis project Ga0209751, IMG submission 184019) | Soil microbial communities from Rifle, Colorado - Rifle CSP2_sed 13_1 (SPAdes) (version 2) | ecosystem: Environmental > Terrestrial > Deep subsurface > Rock core/Sediment | place: Rifle... | reverse complement strand
TGAAATACGCCTCAGGGCTCGTGCTTGCCTTCGAGGGCAACAATCGGTTTGTCGGTAAACAGATAATCGCGCAGTTCCTTGTCGAACCTCGGGTCACGGCGACGTATCCACTCCAGCACCATGGCGGCGTGTTCCTTTTCCTCGTCGCGGTTGTGCGCGAGGATGGCGCGCAGCTCCTTGTCCTGGCAGGCATCGATCCGCTGGTTGTACCAATCCACCGCTTCCAGCTCCTCCATGAGCGAGACAATGGCGCGGTGCATGTCGCGGGTTTCCTCGCTCAGGTTCGATTCGTGATAGCCCTCGTTAGCCATAACTCCTCCTGTGAGTATCAAATTCCATATGCCACACGCAGCAGCGACATCGGGTGCTCCGGCTGCTTACCGGTCTTCAGGCCGTTCTCGATCTGGTGCCCGGCCATCGGACAGTCACTGCTGTAGTGGTCGCACTCGCTCGCCGTGACGCGATCGACCACCGGACGGCAGATCTTCATCGAAGTTGCGTGGAACTCGCTCTTCACCGCGTAGGTGCCATCGTGCCCGGAGCAGCGCTCGATGGTGTCGATCTTGGTGTCCGGCACGAGCTGCAACAGTTCACGCGTCTTGAGGCCGATGTTCTGCACGCGCAGGTGGCAGGGCACGTGGTAAGCGACCTTGCCGAGCGACTGCTTGAAGTTGGTACTCAGCTTGCCCTCTTTGTGGCGCAGCATCAGATACTCAAACGGATCGAACATCGCCTTCTTCACCTTCTGCACGTCCGGGTCTTCCGGAAACATGAGCGGCAGCTCCTGCTTGAACATGAGCGCGCAGGATGGAACTGGCGCCACGATGTCCCAACCTTCGTCCACGAGTTTCGCCAATACCGGGATATTCGCTTCCTTGGCACGCACCACCGCTTCGAGGTCGCCAAGTTCAAGCTTGGGCATACCGCAGCACTGCTCCTTCACGGCGATGGTCACAGGAATGCCGTTGTGGCGGAACACCGCCACCAGATCTTCGGCGACCTGCGGTTCGTTGTAATTGCCATAACAGGTGGTATACAGCGCCACACGCCCGCGTGTGCTGGCCGTCGCTACCGCCGTTCCCGCTGCGGCGACATCGTCGTAACGCTTGCGGAAGGTGCGGCTGTGATACTCCGGCAGGATCGCGTTCGGGTGCACGCCCAATATCTTATCGAGCGCCTTGCGGAACACTCTGGTTTTGTTCGAGGCATTGACGGTTTGCACCACGATCGGAATTCCCGCGAGCTTGCCGACTGTGTCGGTGCTGGTGAGCAAGCGGTCGCGGAACTTGGTGTCGCCCTTCTGAAACTTTACCGCCTTGGCACGCAGCATGAGGTGCGGAAAGTCGAGATTCCACTCGTGCGGCGGTACATACGGGCACTTGGTCATGAAGCACAGGTCGCACAGGTAACAGTGGTCCACGACCTTCCCGTAGTCTTGCTTCTTGACGCCGTCGACTTCCAGGGTGGGCGACTCGTCGACCAGGTCAAACAGCGTCGGGAACGACTGGCACAGGCTTACGCAGCGGCGGCAACCGTGGCAGATGTCAAACGCGCGTTCGAGCTCCTTGTTCAGCGCCTCCTCGTCATAGAATGCCGGATTCTGCCAATCGACTGGATGGCGGGTGGGCGCCTGGAGACTGCCCTCGCGCTTGCCTTCGGTCGGTGCGGGGGTTTTTCCTTCATTACTATTGAGTGAGAACAAGCTACCCAGCGTGCAGCGGCCGTGAATGCCGACCGGCTTCGTTCCAGGCTCTCGAAAATGCAGGGCCGGCCAATCCGGCCGGCCCTGCTTGCCGTTCTGCCCTACTTGCCGAGCGTGTCCAGCGCCTTCTGGAAACGGTTGGCGTGGGAGCGTTCTGCCTTGGCCAGGGTTTCGAACCAGTCGGCGATTTCAGCAAAGCCCTCGTCGCGCGCGGCCTTGGCCATGCCCGGGTACATATCGGTGTACTCGTGGGTCTCACCGGCAATGGCGGCCTTCAGATTGTCGGAGGTGCCACCGATCGGCAGGCCGGTGGCCGGATCGCCCACCTGCTCCATGTATTCGAGGTGGCCGTGCGCATGACCGGTCTCACCTTCGGCAGTGGAACGGAACACAGCGGATACATCGTTAAATCCTTCGATGTCAGCCTTGTTGGCGAAGTACAGGTAGCGGCGATTGGCCTGGGACTCACCGGCAAAAGCGGCTTTCAGGTTATCATGGGTTTTACTGCCTTTGAGCGACTTCATCTTGCATCTCCTTCATTTATGCGGTCAGTTGATGGGTGAGATTCATCTCGTCAGTAATTCCTACTGATTTAGAATTATTCTAATTCTTGCCATTCAACGTGTCAATGTCATCATGGCACGCATTTCTGGCCGGGCATTGACCCCAATCAAACATCTACTGCCTACAGAATTAGCGCGCGCCGTGGACACGACATGCATAAATAATGGGCAACAATAAAACGGATGAGCAGAAACAACACCGATTTCGGCAATATGGCATTTGGCGAACCGGCTTCTCTCATCTACTATTAACTCTTGAATCGAATGGCCTGATCAGGCACAACATTTTTCAATTTTATCCCAGAGAGATATGGCAATTCCCACACCTGTGAGTAGTAACCTGAGTGGTCTGGCCCTGCGTCTCGTACGCGAAGGCTATTTGCCCGCAGCTGACGCGACACGCTTGCAAAGCGAGGCCAACACCCAGAAACTCCCGCTGATTACCCATCTGGTCAATAGCAAGAAGCTCAATAGCGGAACGATCGCCAAGGTTGCCTCTGAGGAGTTTGGCGTTCCGTTGTTCGACGTTACCGCACTCGATACCGAGAATGCACCCTTCAAGCTGGTTAGCGAGAAAATCCTGCGCAAACACAAGGCCTTGCCGCTATTCAAACGTGGCAACAAGCTGTATGTGGCGGTGGCTGACCCGACCAACCTCCAGGGTCTGGACGAGATTAAGTTCAACACCGGCCTAGCCACTGAGCCTGTATTGGTGGACGAGACGAAGCTGACGCTCGCGCTCGACAAGATGCTGGAAGCGGCTGACACCAGCCTCGTCGACTTCGCTGGCGGCGGGGACGACCTGGAAGGCCTGGACATTGGCGGCGACGAGGACACCAGGAACAAGGGTCCGGAGTCCGAAGACGAGGTTAATGATGCGCCCATCGTCAAGTTTGTGAACAAGCTGCTGCTGGACGGCATCAACCGTGGTGCCTCGGACATCCATATCGAGCCCTACGAAAAATTCTGCCGTGTGCGCTACCGTGTTGACGGCATGTTGCACGAGGTCGCGCAGCCGCCGCTGGCGCTCGCCGGACGTCTCGCGGCTCGCATGAAGATTCTGGCGCGCCTCGACATTGCCGAACGTCGTGTGCCGCAGGACGGTCGAATCAAACTGCGCATTTCCAGGAACCGTGCGATCGACTTTCGTGTCAGCACCATGCCCACGCTGTTCGGCGAGAAAGTGGTGGCACGTATCCTCGACCCGAGCTCGGCAAGTCTCGGCATCGAAAAGCTCGGCTATGAGCCGGAACAGCAGCGCCTGTTCCTCGATGCCATCCATCGACCCTATGGTATGGTGCTCGTCACCGGCCCGACCGGCAGCGGCAAGACCGTGAGCCTTTATACGGCAGTGAATATTCTGAATACGCCGGAGACCAACATCTCCACGGCCGAGGACCCGGTGGAAATCAACCTGCCGGGCATTAACCAGGTCAATATCAACGACAGAGCCGGGCTCACCTTCTCCGTCGCATTGAAGGCTTTCTTGCGCCAGGATCCGGACATTATTCTGGTAGGCGAAATCCGCGACCTCGAAACCGCCGAGATCGCCATCAAAGCCGCGCAGACCGGCCATATGGTGCTCTCCACGCTACACACCAATGACGCGCCGAAGACCCTCAGTCGCCTGGTGAACATGGGTGTCGCGCCATTCAACATCGCATCCGCAGTGCTTCTGATCGTGGCGCAGCGCCTGGCAAGACGGCTTTGCCCGCACTGCAAGAAATCCGTGAACATCCCCAAAGAGGCCTTGCTCAAGGCCGGCTTTAAAGAGTCTGAATTGAGGGACCTTAAAATATACGGCCCCAATCGTGACGGCTGCGACAACTGCAGTCTCGGCTACAAGGGACGCGTCGGTGTCTACCAGGTGATGCCGATCACGGAGGGTATCAGTGCGATCATCATGCGCGGCGGCAATGCTCTGGACATCGAGATACAGGCCAAGAAAGACGGCGTTGCGGACCTGCGTGAATCAGCACTAAAAAAAGTGCGCGACGGCCTGACCAGTCTGGAAGAAGTCGAGCGCATCACTAACTAGCGGTCATTTATACAGGAAGATTCATACTCATGGCTGAACAGGCGGCGGTAAAGGCCGGGAAAGTGGAGAAAGTCGAGAAGCAGAAGCTCTCCCTCTTTAACTGGGAAGGTATCGACAAAAAAGGCAAGAAAATGCAAGGCGTTACCGAGGCGATCAGCGTTGCCTACGTCAACGCCATGCTGCGTCGCCAGGGCGTCAATCCGACCAAGGTGCGCAAACAAACCAAGTCGATCTTTCAGACAAAAAAGAAAATCACACCCAAGGACATCTCGATCTTCACCCGCCAGTTCGCCACCATGGTGGAATCCGGCATTCCGATCGTGCAAGGCATCGAGATCGTGGCCAAGGGCCACGAAAACCCGAGTGTGCAACAATTGCTGACCGCGGTTAAACAGGACATCGAATCCGGCACCACCCTGAGCGCAGCGCTCGGCAAACACAAGCTGTACTTCGATGCCCTCTACTGCAACCTGGTCCAGGCCGGCGAGCAGGCCGGTATTCTCGACGACATTCTCCAGAAGGTTGCCACCTACAAGGAAAAGATCGAAGCCATCAAGGGCAAGATCAAGTCCGCACTCTTTTATCCTGCAGCCGTTATCGTGGTGGCCTTCATCGTTACCGCGATCTTGCTGATTTTCGTTATTCCGCAGTTCGAAAGCATGTTCAAGGGATTCGGCGCGGAATTGCCGGCATTGACCCAGTTTGTGGTTGAGCTTTCCAGGTTTATGCGTGAATGGTGGTGGCTGATCTTCGGCAGCCTGGGCGGCTCGGTGGCTTTCATTGCCTATAGCTACAAGCGCTCAGAAAAGATGCAGCACATGGTCGACCGGCTGGTCCTGCGCGCGCCGGTTGTCGGCGAGATCGTAAAGAAGGCAACCATCGCACGTTACGCCCGCACCCTGGGCACCATGTTTGCGGCCGGCGTACCGCTGGTTGAGAGCCTGGACTCCGTGGCCGGCGCCGCCGGCAACCGCGTGTACTACGATGGTGTCAATGCCATCAAGAACGAGGTCTCCACCGGAACACACCTGCGCGTCGCCATGGAACACACCGGCCTGTTCCCCAACATGGTCGTGCAGATGGTGGCCATCGGTGAAGAATCCGGAGAGCTCGACAAGATGCTTGGCAAGGTGGCGGACTTCTACGAGCAGGAAGTGGATGACGCAGTCGAGTCGCTGAGCAGTCTCATCGAGCCGATGATCATGGCGTTCCTCGGTGTCGTTGTCGGCGGTCTGGTTATCGCCATGTATCTGCCGATCTTCAAACTCGCGGCGGTGGTCTGACACACAGGATTGCGCACCCCAGCCGATCTTTACGGGTTTCTCCTCCGCCGATGACATTACTGGCCCTCCTTCAGACGAGTCCGCTCGCCTTCGGTCTGCTCGTGGCGATCCTCGGCCTGATCGTGGGCAGCTTTCTCAACGTCGTCATTCACCGCACGCCGATTGTGCTAATGCGAAACTGGCAACGGGATTGCCTGGAACTGACCGGGCCGGCTGCAAACACCGCTACCCATGAGAAGTTCAACCTCATCACGCCTCGTTCACGCTGTCCGCACTGCGGGCATGCCATCAGCGCGCTGGAAAACATTCCGGTCGTGAGCTATCTGTGGCTACATGGAAAGTGCTCGGCCTGCCGGAAACCGATCAGCCTGCGCTATCCGTTTGTCGAGATTCTGTCCGCCATGCTCGCCGCGGTTACCGCCTGGCATTTCGGTTTCAATGCAGCCGGTGTCGCGGCAATTGTGCTCACCTGGCTGTTGATCGCACTGGCCTTCATCGATATCGATCACCAGCTCCTGCCAGACGTGATGGTCCTGCCGTTTCTGTGGATCGGTCTACTCGTGAATCTCTTCAATGTGTTCACAACACCGTCAGACGCCGTGATCGGGGCTGTCGCCGGTTACCTGTCCCTCTGGATCGTGTTTCATCTGTTCAAGCTCGTCACCGGGAAGGAAGGCATGGGCTATGGCGATTTCAAGTTGTTTGCACTGTTTGGTGCCTGGTTCGGCTGGCAGAGCCTGCTGCTCATCATTCTTCTTTCATCCCTCATAGGCGCACTCATCGGAATCGGGCTGATCGTCTTCCAGGGGCGCGACCGCGCCAAACCTCTGCCGTTTGGCCCCTACCTGGCCGTCGCCGGCTGGGTGGCCATGCTCTGGGGTGATGAAATCACACGGCAATATCTGCAGCTGGCACGCCTCTAGAATCCACCTGCCATGTTGCGGATCGGGCTTACCGGCGGCATCGGCAGCGGGAAATCCACTATCTCCGCGTTGTTCGCCGCACACGGCGTTCCCGTCATCGATGCGGACGCGATTGCCCATCAGCTCACCGTTCCGGGCTCACCCGCCACGACCCAGATCCTGCAGCGATTCGGTCCGGATATTGCCACCACCGCTGGCGGTATCGACCGCCAGCGCCTGGCGCGGCGCATCTTCGATGATCCCGTAGCGCGTGTCCAGCTTGAGGAAATCCTGCATCCGCTGATCCGTGCTGAAATGCTGCGTCACCAGGAAAATATCGATGCACCTTATTGTCTGCTGGTAATCCCGCTGCTGTTCGAGACCGGCCAGCGCGACATGGTGGACCGGGTGCTGGCCGTGGATGTCGACGAAGATTCGCAGATCGCGCGTGTTGCGGCGCGTGACGGGCGGAGTGCCGCCGAAATACGCGCCATTCTTTCGGCCCAAGCCGATCGCGCGCGGCGCCTGAAGATGGCGGATGACGTCATCGACAATACCGGAGATATGGCCGCACTCAAGGCCCAAGTCGATGCCTTGCATCGAAAATATCTGGCCCAGGCCGCAAACAAGTCCAGCCGCCGTTAACCCAACATGGCCTCCATGGCCAATTCGATTGACGGTGCCTCCCAGAGACCCTGGATCATCGCAAGACCCTGGGCGCCCATTTGGCGCGCCACATTCAGATTCTCCGGCCGCATGCCTCCCAATGCGTAGACCGGCACGTCAGATTGGAGTCGCTGCTGCCGGAAACCTTCCCAGCCCAATGGTATAGCCTGCGGATGCGAACTGGTTGGCAGTACCGGTGACAACACCGAAAAGTCCACGCCAATCAGCGATGCCTGTACCAGTTCCATCCTGTTGTGGCAGGAGGCTGCGACCAGGCTGGACCGGGGAAGCGGTCGTTCTGACAAGGCCATGAGCCGGCGGCCGCTGAGATGAACACCGTCCGCAGCACATACTCCGACCAGCGACGGATCGGCATTGAGCAACACGCGTGCACCAAACCGACGGGTAAGTGCAACCACACTGCGCGCATATTCTGAATATTCTGCCATGGACATATGCGGCTCACGAAGTTGCAAAAGCCGCGCACCGGCGCGCAAGGCGCGCTCGATGAGCGCCAGCATTCCGGTTTTTCCATACCGGCGGCTGTCAGTGATGAGATAATGCAGCGGCAATTGCAGGGTGCGCACAACCGGCAGGTCGGCGTCAGGAAGATCGAGGCCGGTCAGTTCCTGCGGCGTCACCCAGCGCAGCGGTTGACCCTCACGACCGTGCGGCTCGCCTGTATAATCCATTACCCGCCAGACATCGAGCAGCACGCTCCGGTCGGGGTAGTCATGCCGCACACGTTGCATTGGGCATGCATCACGCAGCGTGATCCCCAGCTCCTCATGCAGCTCGCGCGCCAGTGCATCACGCGCGGCTTCGCCGGCATGCATTTTCCCACCAGGGAATTCCCATTTCCCGCCCTGGTGCTGATGCACGGGACGCTGCGCGACGAGGATCCGATGCTGTGCGTTCTCGAGAATGCCGACCGCGACCGGCGTCGCGTCAGGTACGGTACTCGGCATTGATGGTGACGTAGTCATGTGACAAATCACAGGTCCATAGTCGCGCCTTCGCCGTGCCGCCGCCGAGGTCGACGCGCACGCAGATCTCGGATTTTGACATGATCGCCTGACCCTGCGCCTCGCTGTACTCCGGCGCACGTGCGCCATGGCGCGCAATGCACACGTCATCGAGGTAGATCGATACCCGGTCCACAGCGAGGCGCGGAATGCGCGCCCGGCCAACGGCGGCCAGGATGCGCCCCCAGTTCGGATCGCTGGCGAAGAAGGCAGTCTTCACGAGTGGCGAATGCGCAATGGTATAGGCCACTTCAAGACAATCAGCCTGGGTCTCCCCCTGGACGACATCGATCGTGATGAATTTGGTCGCGCCCTCGGCGTCGCGCACAATGGCCTGGGCTAGTTCGGCCAGCACCTCGCGCACGGCATCGTAGTGGGCCCTGTAGTCCGCACCCTCGGCAGCATGGATCTCAAGCCCTGACTTGCCGGTGGCCAGCAATACGCAGGAGTCGTTGGTCGAGGTATCGCCGTCCACGCTGATGCGGTTGAAGCTCTCGTCCGCAGCCGCACTCAGACAATGCTGCAATACATCGCGCTCAACGGCTGCGTCGGTGGCGATAAAGGCCAACAGGGTGGCCATGTTTGGACAAATCATGCCGGCGCCCTTGGCGATACCCGTCACCGTCACGGTCTTGCCCTCGATCTGCACGCGCCGTGAACTGCCCTTGGGCAGGGTATCGGTGGTCATGATTCCGTGCGCCGCCTCTTCCCAGCCGTTTTCGCTCAAGGCGCCGAGGCTGCCCGGCAGGCCTGCGACCAGCCTGTCGACCGGCAGGCGCTCGCCGATCACGCCCGTGGAAAATGGCAGTACCTGATTCGGGGTACAACCCAGGCTCGTTGCGAGTGCCGCACAGCTGCGGCGCGCATCGTCCATGCCGCCGGATCCGGTGCCGGCATTGGCAAACCCGGTATTGATCAGCAAGGCACGCGGTGCGGCCTGCGAGAGATGTTCGCGCGCCACACTGACCGGCGCCGCACAGAAGCGGTTCTGCGTGAACACCGCTGCGGCCTGCGTGCCCGGTGAACACTCGATCACGACCAAGTCACGTCTATCCTTCTTGCGGATCTGCGCCCGGGCGGTACCCAGGCGTACACCGGGCACGGGATGCAGTTCGGGAAGAGGCGGAAGATTGACGGCCATATTCAAGCAAGAGAAAAGAAGAAAGTGATAAGTGGAAAGGGGAAGATATATGGGTTTCCGACCATCGACTTTTCTCTTTCCTCTTTGCCCTTTTCCCTGCGGTTACGCCAGCCGGCCGTGGCATTGCTTGTACTTCTTGCCGGAACCGCACGGGCATGGGGCATTGCGACCAACTTTCGGGGCGTGGCGGGTAACGGTCTGGATTTCGGCCGACTCTGCCTCGGTCTCACTGCCAGTCGCGGACGGATGTTCATAACGCACACTCGACGGCGTCTGGCGCTGCGCTTCCAGTGCCTCGACGTCCTGTTCCTGCCGTATCTGCACACGTGTAATGAGGCTGATCACCTCGTGTTTGATGCGATCGAGCATGTCGGAAAACAGCTGAAAGGCCTCGCGCTTGTACTCTTCCTTCGGATTTTTCTGCGCATAGCCACGCAGATGGATGCCCTGGCGCAGATGATCCATGGCAGCCAAGTGGTCCTTCCATTGCGAATCCAGCACTTGCAGCATCACCGCCTTCTCGAAGTGGCGCATGACATCGGCGCCCGTATCGGCGGCCTTGGCGAGATGCAACGTCTCAAACTCGGCAAGCACCCGCGCGCGCAGCCGTGTCTCGTCCATGCTGGCATCGTCATCCAGCCAGCGCTGAATCGGCAGCTTCAACCCGAACTCACGGTCAATGTTCTCTTCCAGTCCTCGAATATCCCATTGCTCTGGGACACTCTCCGGTGGAATAAACATGTTAATGACGCTTTCCACAACGCCGGCACGGATTGTTCGAATGCTCTCGGAGATATCGTCCACCTCCATCAGCCGGTTGCGCTGGTCGTAGATCACCTTGCGCTGGTCGTTGGCGACATCGTCATACTCGAGCAACTGTTTGCGGATGTCGAAGTTGCGCCCCTCGACCTTGCGTTGGGCGTTTTCGATGGCGCGCGTCACCCATGGGTGCTCGATCGCTTCACCCTCCTGCATGCCAAGCCTCTGCATGAGGCCGGACAACCGCTCGGATCCGAAGATGCGCAGCAGGCTGTCTTCAAGCGACAGATAAAAACGGGTCGAGCCCGGATCGCCCTGACGACCGGAACGGCCGCGCAACTGGTTGTCAATGCGGCGTGACTCGTGACGCTCCGTGCCGATTACATGCAGGCCACCGGCGGCGAGCACCTGATCGTGACGGTTTTGCCAGTCGTCACGAACCTTTCGCTCTTTCGCCGGATCGCCCTCGACGGCCGAAAGTTCCATTTCCATATTGCCGCCCAGCACGATGTCCGTTCCGCGGCCGGCCATATTGGTGGCAATGGTAACGCCACCCGGCCGCCCGGCCTCGGCCACGATCTGCGCTTCGCGCTCGTGGTGCTTGGCATTCAGTACCTGGTGCGCAATCTTCTCTTTCTGCAGGAGATTGGCCAAAGCCTCTGAGGCTTCAATCGAGGTTGTGCCGACCAGCACCGGCTGGCCGCGTTTGTGACAATCACGGACGTCGGCCAGCACCGCGGCATGTTTTTCTGCTCCGGTACGGTAAACCTGGTCGCCCATGTCCTGGCGGATCATCGGCCGATGGGTCGGGATCACCACGACCTCCAGGTTGTAGATGTGCTGAAACTCGTAGGCTTCGGTATCGGCGGTGCCGGTCATGCCGGAGAGTTTCTTGTACAGACGGAAGTAATTCTGAAATGTTATTGAGGCAAGTGTCTGATTCTCGTTCTGGATGCGCACACCCTCTTTCGCCTCGACGGCCTGATGCAGCCCGTCAGACCAGCGCCGGCCCGTCATCATGCGCCCGGTGAACTCGTCGACGATAATGACTTCATTGTCCTTGACGATGTAGTCAACCTCGCGCCGAAACAACGCGTGCGCGCGCAGCGCGGCGTTCAGGTGATGCAGCAGGCTGATGTTGGCGATATCGTACAGATTGCTGCCCTGCTCCAGCAGCCCGGCACGTATCAGCAGTTTCTCGGCCGTCTCGTGTCCGGCCTCAGTCAAAAAGGCCTGGCGGCTCTTCTCGTCCACGCTGTAGTCGCCCGGCCCGTCTTCCTTCTCCTGACGGGAGAGGCTGGGGATAATGGCATTGATTTTGTAATAAAGATCGGTGTTCTCCTCGGTCGGACCGGAGATAATGAGCGGCGTGCGCGCCTCATCGACCAGTATCGAGTCCACCTCGTCCACGCTGTAGTCGCCCGGCCCGTCTTCTTTTTCCTGACGGGAGAGGCTGGGGATAATGGCATTGATTTTGTAATAAAGATCGGTGTTCTCCTCGGTCGGACCGGAGATAATGAGCGGCGTGCGCGCCTCATCGACCAGTATCGAGTCCACCTCGTCCACGACCGCAAAGTTAAGCCCACGTTGCACGCGGTCCGTGGCACGGAATGCCATGTTGTCGCGCAAATAATCGAATCCGTACTCGTTGTTGGTACCGTACGTGATATCCGCGGCGTAGGCCGCACGCTTGGTCTCATTGTCCTGGCCAGACACCGCGACCCCGACGGTCATGCCAAGAAAATTGTAGATCTTGCCCATCCACGCGGCGTCACGGCGCGCCAGGTAATCATTCACCGTCACCACATGCACGCCTTTGCCGGTCAGTGCATTCAGATAAACCGCCAGCGTCGCCACCAGGGTTTTTCCTTCGCCGGTGCGCATTTCGGCGATGCGGCCGGAGTTCAACACCATGCCACCGATCAGCTGCACATCGAAGTGGCGCATGCCGAGCGTGCGCTTGCCGGCCTCGCGCACCACCGCGAATGCCTCGGGCAGCAACGCCTCCAGTGTTTCGCCGCGCTCCAGACGCTGACGGAACTCGATGGTCTTGGCACCAAGTTCGGTATCGGTGAGCGCCGTCATCTGCGGCTCCAGGGTGTTGATGCGCGCAATGATGCCCTGCATCTGCCGGACGATGCGCGTGTTGCGATCACCGAAGAATTTCTTGAGTATGTTCACAACCAT
>Ga0209751_10005230_pt1 | contig 12267 bp, 12 predicted proteins | sample RifCSP13_1_FD_184019 | JGI IMG/M metagenome (GOLD analysis project Ga0209751, IMG submission 184019) | Soil microbial communities from Rifle, Colorado - Rifle CSP2_sed 13_1 (SPAdes) (version 2) | ecosystem: Environmental > Terrestrial > Deep subsurface > Rock core/Sediment | place: Rifle... | reverse complement strand
GACGAGCGCGACCACTTTTGCCGAACGCTGCGCAGTTCTCAGCGCTGCGTCAATCTCCTCGGGCGTGAAGACCTCGCCCCACGGTTTCTCGATCTTCGTCACTTCCGCGCCGTGGCGGAGGGCCACTTCTTCCAGCCGGTCCCCGAAGAACCCGGCCGCGCACACGAGCGCCCTCTCGCCCGGCTCAAGCAAATTGCTCAGGACCGTTTCCATTCCGGCCATCCCCGTGCCGGAGACCGGGAGCGTCAGTTCGTTGCCCGTCTGGAACACATAGCGCAGCAGATCCTGCGTCTCGTCGAGCATTTTGAGAAATTCGGGGTCGAGGTAGCCCAGCAGGGGCGTGCTCATCGCCCGCAGCACGCGCGGGTGCGCCGAACTCGGCCCGGGGCCGAGGAGAAGACGAGGGGATGGGTCTAATTCGGAGTAAGCCTGGGGCATTAACGTATTTCCTTGTCGAGTAAATGGGATGCCTGATTGTACCTCAGCGAGGCCGGAGGGACTTTGCAAAAGACTCCGCCCGGCTTTATACTGTTGTCCAAGGTGGAGGCAGTTCTGCCCCATGCCCACCATCTACCGAGAAGGTCCTTACCGCTTCTTTTTCAACAGCCGCGAAGAGACGCGGATGCACGTTCATGTCGAGTCGTCTGATGGCACTGCAAAATTCTGGCTGGAGCCTATCATCGCGCTCGCCATGTCACATAACTTGACCGCGAAAGAGCTAACCAAAATAGAGGAGATCGTGAGGAAACATCAAGATGAGTTCATCGCCGCCTGGCGCCGCCATTTCTCACAGTGAAGTCACCAATATCACCGCTCACGGTTTCTGGCTGTTGGCCGATGATCGGGAGTACTTTGTGCCCTTCAGTGATTACCCGGTCTTCCAAAATGCCACCGTCGCGCAAATCTACGCCGTCCGACGCATCGGCCCAACGCAGTTCCACTGGCCGCAACTGGACGCCGATATTGAATTAGAAGCGCTGGAAAGGCCAGAAGCCTATCCGTTGAAGTTTCAGTGAGCATCCACGGTTTACTCTGGAAAACAAACCACCCCGGGCGCATGGCTCGGGGCGGCCTTTTTGAAAGTTGGCGAATTGCGACGGATTATCCAAACAACAATTCTACAAACTCTTCACGGCGGCTCCATGAAATTCCGATGATTTCATAAGCTTCGAGCGCGTGAAGCGAGTCAGCCGAAATATTGCGTTCTTCATCATTCAGAAAAGCGAATGCTCGCGCATTCTCTTTCCTCACTTGACGAACGTCGTTCCAGGCAAAAATAAACGCGCCAATATTATCGCGGTTGGGAGTATTGATCGCCCGCGCCAGCCGCTCAGGGTGCTTGTCCGAGGGAGGAATGGCAAAGTCAAATGTATGATCATATCCGCTTTGGCCGGCCAGTTTGATCATTGCTACAAACCGCACATTTTTGGCGACGAGATACCTCTCGACGTCCTCCCGGAAGAACGAGGCAACATGCTCCCGACCCATAATGAATAAGTCGTTGACAGCCAGCATGGCCTGAATGAGATTGTGCTTGCGGCGCGGCAGGTCTTCGCGACTGGCCTCTACCCACAGTTTCCCCTCTACTTGTGTCACCCCATACCCCTGTAACACGGTTGCCAGCGCATGTTTGCGTTTCTCAGTATCAAATTCGACCCCTGATTGGCGCAGATCGGCCAGGATATAGCCGTCGTCGCTCAGGATGTACTTGCCGTTCTCGCGCTGGACGTAGATTTGCAGTTGGTCGTTGTGACGGTCAAGGAAAGGCGTGGTGATCTCACAAACTTCACCGATTTGCTCGACGGAAAGACCTTTTCTCAGCCACGCGATGTATTCATCTACTAGTGTCAGGCAATCACTCGCGGTAGTCATAACATACTCCTCTGAATGCGAGGAATTCGCTGAATGTTGCAGAACCGAGCAAAGTCATCGAAGGTAACTATAATATCATCCGGATCACGAAAGGGATAGTCGGTCAGCGGAAAAGCCCATTTGTCGTCGTAGCCTTCGCGGTAAAGATGAATGTGTGGGCACGGAACAAGGTTACCATCTGGATTCGGATGAGGCGCTCCTGCCACATCCACTCGTACCAGCGGGATCACAACCTGCGCGCGTAACTGTAACTTGTATTTCTTCAAGTTCAACGTGCCGCGCCAAACATCCACGATGAACTGTTCGCGACCATCCAGGGAAACCACCGGCCGTGAGAATTCCAACCTGGTGTCGCCCAATATCAGCACGTCGTCGGTCACAAACTGTTTGTCCAGCCCGATCAGGTAGTCCGCTTCGGCTTGAGTGAGCGACATGGGTTTTGCTCCGCGCGCCAGTTTAGAAGCGCCTGAGCTGAATTACCCAAACCCACCATTGAGTGCCATTTTCACTCTTCTGCAAGGCACTGTTGTTTTTGATGCCCTTGGCTTCATCATCAAGCACTTTCATTGGCTTCGAGAACACTTCGCTTCGGTTCGACGAGTATCCTTTTGTCTGCCCTGCCCGCATCCAATTATTGCTTAAAAACAGTTTTGACTCATCAGCAGTACAAAGTGTGTCTAGCGCATAAACCTTGTCTCGATATTTCTTTTCCCACAGTCCTACTCCTTCAGTAAGCAATAAGCCATGTGCACGGATACCAAGCCCTCTACCCTGAAACTGTGGAAAAATGAAAGTGCGTGCATGGTTCACGACTCTCTGTAGGTTATTCCAATATGATTTGTTGTCCCTTGACCAAGGATTCCTCAGCCCGCGTTTTTTGTAGTTCGTGACAAACTTACGTAACCCAACAGCCTCGTCTCGTACCAAGATATTCGGGAATGTTGACCCGAGAACAATTCCCCCTACCCATTGTCCGTCCTCAACAACAGCCAGTCGCATACATCGGCCTACTCGTTGACAAGAACCTGAGTAGTGAATCAGATCAAGCGCTTCGTCAAAAAGCATGCGCCACGCACCATCATTTACTTCCACAAAAGATAACCCTTTCGGAGGAAAATCGTAATTCTTCGCCATGCAGCTAGTGCCCATTTCCTGAATTTTGACACATCTGACAATAACGCTTTTGTGTGTTCTAGCCATAGTCTACCCCTCCGATTCTTCGCTGTGATAGCACCGACAGGCGGGGATGACACACGGCACAGGAAGGCGCGAATACTCCAAGTTGAAGAACATTCCCGTGCCTCGACGCAAATTTTGAAGTGATGCCATTAGCTTATCATCAAGAGGCATTATCCGCTTGATCTGCGTAGCGGACTCCGCCGACATGATTCCCAGAATCCGCGTTCTCAGGTTATTCAAAATGGTTGTCTCAGCCGCACCAGTTGGAATAGATTGATCAGCAAGCCATAGACCGATTCGAAGTGAGCGCCCCATGCGAGAGATTGTCTCAACCGCGTCCAGCACTGTTTCACTCCGAAAGAACCGCCATGCCTCATCGAGAAACAGTGCCAACCCCTGATAGGCAACATTGCCCTCCTCGTACTCCCGCCGGTTGGCGTAGTTGAAAATAGCTTGCAGGAGATGCCGTATGAAGACCTCTTGTGCGCGAGGAGAGTCATTCGTAGCTACATCAATGACGCTGATGTGCCCTGGAGTAAACAGGCGGCTGATAGGAATCTCATCCCCTACGTCAAAGATGTTCAATCGCACAAGTCCCCCCAAGGCACGCAAAATAGCATCTGCGGCCCAACCATTTATGAAGACATTAGGGTCCGATCCTGTTCGTCCACATTCCGAACACTGAATCACAAAATTGCCACTTCCAGCCCGCCTACGTGCTTGTGCTAATGTCTCCAAGAAATTTGCCAGCGTGTCCCCCGCTTGACCAGTCCAGTTTGATGATTGCGGGGAGCCAGGTGGTGCATGAATTCCTTGCGAGGTGAAATGTTGTTTAAAGAAAACAAAGTAATCAATCAAGTAATCGGAGCTTGCGGGTGGCAAGTTAGCGTCAGTGAGCAATCGCAAGAGCGCGGTAATTCCATCTCGATCGGGCGTTAGAGAGTGTTCCTTAAATCTTAGGGATGAAAATCGAAGGGTGTAGGGCTGACCAATCCTACCGCGAGCGACTTGGCTGAGAGGATAATATGTTATACGTTCCGGCGGAACACCTTGCCGTTTGTATTCTCGGTCTTGCCAAACAGCCTCAACCGCCGGATTCTTCTTCTTGATCTGCTCCCACTGGGCTTCAGTCATTTCCCTTTCTAAATCATAGAAGTCTTGGCCCTTGATGTTGAAAACAAGAATAGCGGGAGGATCACTAACACCTAGAAACTCCTGAATGAAATGCTTCATCGCTACAGTTTTCCCCCACCCCGAGGCTGCAAACATCGCGCCATGCAGAAAGATTTGCTCTTTGCCTAGTGAGAGCGATGTGATCGGGGTATAAAGTCCCTTCAGCGTGGCGTATGCCCCAACCATAAACTTCTTGAGATTGGATACTGGCCGCATAAGCACCCTACGCACCTGATCGGGTTGAGCAAGATACACGGTGCTTTCGCGTTCTGGCGGGCGCACAGGGCCGTACAGTTCACCTTGCTCATCCTCATGCCCAACCGCTCGCACGATAAGCTCCATACTATCTTCTGCTGTAGAGGAGTACACGCTGCGAAAGGTGTCATCGCGGTAGTATGAGCTTTGCCCCATTTGTTTCGAATTAGAGAAGGCAAATCCTGGCGTAATGTTCGCATCGTCCACAATGCCATAGGTCGTGAGTGACCACTTTGTGCCGTCGCGCTTCCACGCTTCCGTATTTGCTCGCACGATCGTTCCACGACAAACCTCGTCTTTGAAACGTGAAGGCGCTTGAGCGTTTACGACAACCTTGAAGGTATCCGTTGGCACTGATTCGTCATATCCGCCTGCGACCACGCCGATATAATCCTTATTGCCTTCTGAAGATTTCTTTTCACTTCCGGCCACACCCAGAGCCGAACCGGCGGAATTTCCTTCTGCAGATCTGCTTTGTGGAGTCATCTGATCCTCGTTCATTGAAGTGCTCCTCGATAGTAGATGTCGAGATAGGCGCGCAGTTCATGCGCGATACGCTTGTCTTCGTCATCAGTACTACTCTCAAATTGAGCAATCAGACCATCTATACTCCTGGTAAGTTCAGGACGATGAACTTTGGCATAGCCATCTGCTATCACAATCGGCTGCGGCAAGCCTAGCGGCGATCCAGAGCCTGTGCATAGAGTGTAAACTTGCTCTGATAAATTGTCGGCAAACCAGGACCGATAATGGTTGTTGTGTAGTATGAAATCCACACGGATTGGAAGAACGCCTTCTTTTGGTTTGACGAAGAAGCACCCTGTATTCTGATAAAACCAGTGAACCAATTCTCTTCCATCGGCCCGCTGAACATCTACAGGTTGCTCCACTCCACTACGCCCATAGCCAGACTCGCATATTTGCCATAGACACGATCGCTTTCCCGCACCGTACATACGTTGAGTGCGTTCTGAGGGCATGGGTTCAATTGTGCGATAGTAGAGCAAGGCGTCGGAGGCAACGTACTTAGCAGACTCGACGCCATTCCGAGTATACCAGCCAGTGCAATAATTAGAACGTGGGTGCTTGATAATTCCGAGAACTCTAACGCCGTGATCCACTGCGCTGCGAATAGCTTCAATGACCTCACGAACTATGGCGTTGCCTTTGTCACCTTCTTCCAAGTCTTGCTGTTGCTTTACAAGTCGGGTCAGAAAACCTGCTCCACCGTGGATTCGGCCATCGCGCATTACGATGTCTTTCGCACCAGCATTACGCAGCGCATATATTAAAGCGACAGTTTCAGCAGCATCGCGTATCTGATCTACGTACTGCATAAGCGCAGCACGTCTTGCTGCCGATGCAGCGTAGTATGACTCTGGAAGAGAAGCTAAAAACTCCTCAGAATCTGCAAAATAGTTGGTTGAACCACGATTCGGCTCCCGAGGCGAGGGTAGAGGCAACTTTCCCAATACATGCTGCAAATAGTCTCTTGATAGATTCTCAACACTCATCGGAGCCGATGCATCGGGTTGCATTGGTGGATAAACAACAAATGGGATCACTGGAACATCAAACACGCGCTGAACGGACTCGTAGCCACTGAAACTTGTGCGTGATACTACGGCGCGTCCTACGAGGAGTAACCCGTTTGGGAATTGCCAAGTAAGAACCCCCCCATCTATCGCCCAAATCGTGCGGCCTTTTAGAAATCGAATGCCATCCTGCAAATAGCCGCTGGCCGGATAAAGAGAGGGACAGTCATTCTCGATAGCCATCTCCGTCGGCAAGGGCTGAGCGTAGATTGTCCCGCTTTCTTCGTCTTCGGTCTCTTCAGGGAGTTGAAAGGGCTGCGAAACAAGGCCGCGTATGATTCGCCCGGCGGCACCAATAACAGAAATCCTTTGTTTGTCTTGACTCATAATGGTTCTCCCTGCCCACGCTACTATCTGGATTTTACGTCCATTTGTAGCAAAAGCAACTCAAAGTTTCGCTAAGTCGCCCACCACATGCACCCCCCACCCCTCCGGCAGCAAACTTTCCACCGCCACGCCAACTGCAAATAACCAGTCGCTGAACGCCAGATAGGTCGGGTCGGAAAGGGCGCGCAGGGAGAGGATGCGGAAGCCGTGCGCGGCGAGGGCGCGTAGGCGCGCGAGGGTGTTGATGAGGTGACTAATCCTGTGGCGGGTGCCAGCCTGCCCTGATCCAGTTGCGCCGGACGGTCGTCGCAATCTCATTGTTCAAACGAAGCGCGGATACAGTTGCCCTTCCGATGGGTGTCAGGCCGACGATCTCAAGGCCCGAGTCGCTCCAGCGAAAGTGATCCAACCATCGCTGACGGCGGGGATTGAACAGAGTGACGCTCAGTCCCGCCGCCGGGTCAATCGCCTGAGTTTGCATCCCCTTCGCCAGGTTGCAGGCGCGGCAGGCGAGCCATAGATTTTCTTCGTCGTCCAGGCCGCCTGCGCCAGTGGGGATGATGTGATCAATTTCCAACACGCCCAGGACCAGTTCCTGACGGCTGAGGCAATAGCCGCAGCGGTTCCGCGCCTGAGCGCGCACGCGCTCCCGAACCGAGTCGGGAATGCTCATGCCGTGAGCGGGGGGCGCAGTCCACGCCGGACCGCTTCGGCCAACGCTTCAGACTGCCGCAGCCAGAGATGGAGATAGGCTTGAAACAACGCCAGCAGTTCGGGTCTCTCGACAGCGGCTAACTGCCCTGCTTGCTGCTTTGCCAGCAAGACCGAGAGACGTTGGTCCTCAGTCGCCAACATCCTCGCCTGCGTCAAGGCCAGCACTTCGGCGTCGGGTAAGTTGACGATTGACGGTTCAGTCGTCGTCGGCAGGTCGGGCAGCGCCAACGCTAATGCATCCGCCAGGACGGTTTCGACCGGGCGCCCCATAACCTCCGCGAGACCCTGCGCACGGTCAAGGACTTCATCCGGCAAAGTCAAGGTGATTTGGCGTGTCATGCGAGTTACCTTTCTACTCCAGCACTTCTGATTGTAGCATGGTCTTTTTGCCCCGGCCAAAGCGCATGCATCGCGCATCAGCCTTAACGCCTCTCCCACTCCCCCACCACATGCACCCCCCACCCCTCCGGCAACATTGACTCCAACAGCGCGCTCAACTGAAAAAACAAATCGCTGAACGCCAGATAGGTCGGGTCGGGGATGGCGCGCAGCGAGACGACGCGAAAGCCGGTCTCGGCCGCCAGGGCGCGCAGGCGCGCGAGGGTGTTGGCGCGGTAGCGCACGCGGAAGGTGTCGGCCTCGGCGCGGCCATAGAGCCGGGGGACGAGCAGGCGCTGCACCGCCGGGAACGCCCAACTGAAGCGGTTGAACAGGATGAGCGGGTGATGCGCGTTGGGGGTGAGGAAGATGAAGTGTCCCCCCGGAATAAGCACACGCCGGACCTCGCTCAATACTTTCTCCGGCTGGGCCAGATGCTCCAGCACCCACAGTGCGACGACGAGATCGAACGACTCGGCGGGGAAAGGCAGCGCGTCGCCGAGGCCGCAGACGAGGGGCATCCTGCCCGTAATCGCCGCATCCTTCGCCCCTTCGGCTTCGTTCCGCTCAGGATGCTGCGTTCGGTGTTCAACCAGCGAAGCGTGATCGGGGTCGAGGCCGACGGCGAGGCGCACGTCGCGCCAGAAAAGCTCCATCACGCCGCCGCGCCCGCAGCCGAGGTCGAGCACGCGCGCCTGCGGCCCGACGTATCTGCGCAGGAGCGCCTCGAACTCCTCGCCGCTCGGGCGCCAGCCGGGGAGAAGTCTTTTGTAACGCTCACGGTACGCGTTTTGCTTTGAAAGCGGCAGCATTTTCAGCCATGAATTTCGCGAATTACACAAATGGAAGTTCGTCCCATGCGTGTAATTCGCGGCTACTGATCAAGCCGATAGGGAAGAGAGCACAAGAACGCTATTAGATCTTCAGCCTCATCCTGTCCCATCGCGAAGCCCATGCTATGGAAGCCTTTGGCGAAGAACGTCTCTCGCAAGGTGGGGGCCGAGCCGTCGTGAAAGTAGGGCGCGGTGGCCCAGACCTCCAGGAGCGAGGGCGTGTCAATGTAGGGGCGATCCTGTGTGATCGCCCGATCCTGTATGATCGCCCGATCCTGTGTGATCGCCCGATCCTGTGTGATCGCCCGATCCAGCGTGATCGCCCGGTCGCCGACCTCGGCGGGGTGTGCGCGGAGGTCGGTGTAAAGCGGGGCCGGATGGCAGGCGGCGCAGCCCCACCGCCGGAAGGCTTGCTCCCCGCGCCGCGCGCTTTCGGCCAGAGTCCCATCGGGATTGGTGTACGGCGAAAGCGGCGCCTCGAGCGAGGCCAGGTAAGCGGCGAGGGCGTCGAGTTCGGCGGAACGCCCGGCGTTCGGCTGCCCCAGCGAGTCGAAAACCTCCCCACGGATCAGCCCCGCGCCGTGCTGAATGCGCCGGATGGTCAGCTCGACGTCCTGCAATTCGTCGAGGTCGCCGCGCCAGTGAAAGGGCGGCGTGCGCTCGACGCCGAAGAGCGCGGGCGTGTTGCGCGGCCCATCGGGAAAGCCGAGCCACGTGCGCCCGTCCATCCCGCCGTCGAAGTGGCACGCGGCGCACGAAATCCAGCCCCCGGTGGACATAGGCGCGAGTGCGCTGTTGAAGAGGCGCTTTCCTGTGAGGACATTTTCAGGCAGAGGGAGGGTAGTAATTGCAAGGGTGCGGGGGAGCAGGGGAGTGGGGGAGAGGAGATCGAAGATAGATAAGGCGCCGTCTAAGGTGTTGTTCACGAACAGGCGCGAGCCATCGGGGGAGAGAGCGAGGCCGCGCGGGTTGCGCCCGGCTGCGATGTGGGCCACAGCCCGACTGGCTGTGAGGTCTATCACCGAAACGTCGTCGCTCCCCGCGTTGGCAACGTAGAGCGTCTTACCGTCGGGGCTGACGGCAGCGGCGAAAGGCAGGTTTACTGGCCGGTCGGTGCTGTGCAGTTGGAGGCTGGCGGCCGGCACGTAGGTTGCCGTCGCGAGGTCGAGCACGCTCACGAGGGGGAGTACAGTCGAGGCGTAGCCCAATGAGAGGCTGCCGGTATTGGAGCGGGTCTGCGGCAGGTAGGCGCGTGCGCCGTCGGGGCTGAGGGCGATGGACTGCGAGAGATTAGAGTCTGCGCCGGTCGAAATGACCTGCCTGACGGTCAGGGAGCGCAGATCAATGTGCGTGACACGGCCCGAATAGAGATGCGTGACGTACAACGCGTCGCCCGCCAGCGCGAGGCCGGACGGGAAGGGTCCAACCTGGACGGCACGAGAGACGGCGCGCGCAGCGAAGTCAATCACTGCGATTTGCGCGAGGGCGGAGAGACTCACGTAGGCGCGGCTGGCGTCAGCCACAATCCCATAGGGTCGTCCACCGACGCCGATTTCATTGGCGACTTTGGCGCTGGCTGTGTCAATGATCGAAACAGTGCCTGAGCCATGATTGGCGACGAGGGCGAACGAGCCGTCGGGCGTGAAGGCAACCGTGCGGGGATCATCGCCCACCGGGATTTCGGAAATGACTTGAAGCGATTGCGCGTCAACGAGGGTGATGGAGTCCGAGTCCGGGTTCACGGCGGCGAGGCGCCCGCCGTCGGAAGACAGGACAAGAGCGGAGGAGGCAACCGGGGAACGTGGGGGCTGGGGAGCAGGGGTGGGGAGACAGGCAATCAGGATGAGGGGCAGAGCCGCGATCAGGGAAAAGACCGAAAAACGGCGGGCAAGCGTCGGGGACATTCAGGTGAGATTGAAAACAAGGGCGGCCATCCTGGCCGCCCTTATCTTTTATCTCCGCGCCACGGCGGCTTTTTCCGTCCCCACCTGCGCCAGAATCTCCTCCGCGCTCTGCACGGTCTTTTCGCCTGCCCCGCCCAGCATTTGCGCCAGTTCCACAATCCTTTCGCGGTCGTGCAGGGGTGCAACCCGCGTCACCGTGCGGTTGCCGTAGACGATCTTCTCCACGCGGAAGTGTTGATCGCCGAAGCCCGCCAACTGCGGCAGGTGTGTGATGCACAGCACCTGGTGCGCGGCGGCGAGGTTCCACAATTTGCGCCCCACAATCGCCCCCACCCGGCCGCCGATCCCCTGGTCAATTTCGTCAAAGATCAGCGTCGGGGTGCGGTCGGCGCGGGCCAGCACACTCTTGAGGGACAGCATCAACCGCGAGGTCTCGCCGCCCGAGGCGATCTTCACCAGGGGTTTGAGGCCCTCGCCCACGTTTGGGGCGACGAGGAACTCGATCCGGTCAATCCCGGTCCCGTCGAACGCCACGCGCCGCCCCTCGAAATGCGCGCCGTGAGGGTCGTCCTCCGTCTGCATGTCCACCGCGAACCGCGCGCCCTCCATGCGCAGGTCGTTCAGCTCGGCCTCGATGGCCCGCGCAAGTCTCTCGCCCGCCGCCCGCCGCCCGCCGGAGAGCCGCGCGCCCAGTTGGCCGATGCGGCGCAGCAGGGACTCTTCCTTCTGTTCCAGCTCTGCCAGCCGTTCGCCTGAGTGCGTCAGCCCCTCGCGCTCGACCTGCGCCTTCTCGCCGTAGGCCAGCACGTCCTCGATGGTCGGGCCGTATTTGCGCTGCAGGCCTCGGATGAGGTCGAGGCGCTCCTCGACGGCGTCAAGCCGTTTGGGGTTGAACTCGATCCGGTCGCGGTAAGCCTGCAGGTCGCGGGCCAGCTCGCGGAACTGCGCGCCGAGCGCCTGGGACTGGTCGCGCGGCTCGACGAGGCCGGGGTCAATCTTGGCCAGGCTATTCAGCGCCCGCGCGGCCTCGCCGAGCAGATCGGCGGCGGAGGGAGTTTCGTCGGTCCCGTCGGACAGCGCGCGGATGGCCTCGTCCGTGAGGGCGGCGAGTTTTTCCGCATTCGCCAACCGGGTGCGCTCGTCGAGCAGGGCGCCGTCCTCGCCCGGCTTGAGCTTGGCGGAGGCGATCTCGTTGACCTGGAAGTCGAGCAGGTCCAGCCGCTGCGCCATGTCGCGCTCGGCCCGGCGGAGCTCGTGCAGCTCGCGGCGCACGGCGTTAAGCTCGCGCACCCCCTGGGCAAAGGCCTCGCGCTGGTCGTCCAGGCCGCCGAAGCGGTCGAGCAGGAAGAGATGCTCGCGCGTGCGCAGGAGCGAAAGGTGCTCACTCTGGCCGTGCACGTCCACGAGCAGTTGGCCGATTTCCTTGAGGATGGCGAGGCTGACCGTCCGCCCATTCACGCGGCAGACGTTGCGCCCCTCGCGCCGCACCTCGCGGGCCAGCGTCACGACCGCCCCCGCGTCGTCGTCCAGCAGCGCCTCGCGCGCGAGGATTTCTGCGACGGCCGGGCGCAGCTCGCCCTCGAGCGTGAAGGCCGCTTCCACGCGGGCGACCTCGGCGCCGGCGCGCACCAGCGTGGCGTCGGCCCGCCCGCCGAGGAGCAAATCCACCGCATCAATGATGATGGATTTCCCTGCGCCGGTCTCGCCCGTGAACGCGGCGAACCCCGGACCGAGTTCGAGCCGGAGCTGGTCAATGATGGCGAAGTCGGTGATGATTAACTCAGAGAGCATGGTCCAGAAAGTCCCTTGCCTGAGTTCCCGAGGTTCCTTGCGTTCTTGAGATAGGGAGGGCAAGGGCCTCGGGGAAGTGAAGGAACTCAGTTGATGGAAATCCCCCTCAACCGCGCATACAGCGTGCTCGCGCCGATGAACGTGTAGACCAGCACCCACAGCGCGCCGAAGGCCCCCCGCCCGATGAGCATGATCAGGATCAAGGGCAGGCAGCCCACGACAAACGCGCCGGCCGCAGCCAGGCTC
>Ga0209751_10005227_pt1 | contig 12273 bp, 10 predicted proteins | sample RifCSP13_1_FD_184019 | JGI IMG/M metagenome (GOLD analysis project Ga0209751, IMG submission 184019) | Soil microbial communities from Rifle, Colorado - Rifle CSP2_sed 13_1 (SPAdes) (version 2) | ecosystem: Environmental > Terrestrial > Deep subsurface > Rock core/Sediment | place: Rifle... | reverse complement strand
CCACCACAACCACCACAACCACCACAACCACCACAACCACCACAACAGTGCCGCCGACCACGACCAGCACGTCTACGTCGACGACCAGCACCTCGATTCCCTAATAGCGTTCTGAGACTCTCAACCGAGGTTGTCGAGCAGCGACCGAGAGGAGGCCGTGCCGCCAGCGGTGCGGCCTCCTCTCGTTTGAGAGCGATCGACTGGGTCGCCCGGCCCCTGTACGGCGGGCTTAGCCCAGCTACGATGAGCCCCACTAGGCGAAGGGGCGTGATTTCTCGTGAAGTGGGGCCGGCGGGTGCTGGGGCGCGTCACGGCATTCTCATTGTTTGTCTCTGCGCTCGGCGTGGCCACTGCTGCGCCGGCAGCGGCGGATGCGCCTTCCGTTATTAACGCGCCCGGCTTTTCCCTAACCGAGGTCTTCTCAGGTCTGAACGCGCCGGTGGCTACCCGGTTCGCACCCGACGGTCGAATCTTCGTGGCCGAGAAGAGGGGGGTCGTCAAGGTGTTTTCGAACCTGAGCGACCCGACGCCCGACCTGCTCACCGATCTCTCGTCGGCGGTCTACGACTGGTGGGATCGGGGTCTGCTCGGCTTGGCCGTCGACCCCAACTTCCCCGCCAATCCCTACGTCTACGTCCTCTACACCACCGACATTGCCGGGTACAACGACCTCTGCCCGTCGCCACCGGGGGCCAACACCGACGGTTGCATGGCCAATGCCCGCCTTTCCCGCATCGAGGTGAGCACCAACAACAACCAACCACTGTCCATCAACCACCTGCTCGATGGCTATTGGTGTCAGCAGTATCCGAGCCACTCGATCGGTACCTTGGCGTTTGGACCGGACGGCTCCCTGTACGTCGGCGCAGGCGACGGCGCTTCGTTCACCTTCGTCGACTTCGGTCAAGGGGGGGGTACCCAAGGAGACCCTCCTCCAACTCCCCAGAATCCCTGTGACGACCCAATAAATGAGGGAGGATCGCTGCGTAGCCAGGATCTGCGGACGAGCGAGGACTCGGTTAGCTACGACGGGACCATTCTTCGCATCAATCCTCAGACGGGGGCGGCCTGGCCCACCAACCCACTGATCGGCGGAGCAGCCGATGACGACCGAATCGTCGCCTACGGCCTTCGCAATCCCTTCCGATACACCGTGAGGCCCGGGACCAATGAGCTTTGGATCGGCGACGTCGGATGGGGAGAGACCGAAGAGATCAACCGATTGAATCCGGCCGGCCCGGTGGTCGAGAACTTCGGTTGGCCTTGTTATGAGGGCAACGCGACCCAAGGCAACTTCGATCCTCTCAACCTCAGCATTTGCGAGAACTTATATGCCGAAGAACTCGCCACCGGCGCGGCCCACACCGAGCCCTACTTCACCTATGCGCACTCGCCCAGCCCCAACGGCTGCTCGGGAACGGGCGGCGCCGCCATTGCGGGGGTCGCCTTCTATGCGGGCGGTGACTACCCGTCCCAGTATGACGACGCACTGTTCTTCGCCGATTACCCCCTCGGATGCATTCGAGTGATGCTCGCGGGTGCGGGGGGCCTCCCCAACCCGAGCACCGCGCAAACCATCGTGACCAACGCCAAACCGGTGGACTTGGCGGTGGGGCCGGGCGGCGACCTTTTCTATACCGACCTCGACCGGGGAGCGGTGTACCGACTCGAATACGACAACGCGGCGCCCACGGCGGTGGCGCTGGCTGATCCGACCATAGGCACGGCCCCATTGGCCGTTCAGTTCGACGGCTCACAAAGCACCGATCCCGAGAGCGACCCGCTCACCTACGCCTGGGACCTGGACGGCGACGGGCAGTACGACGACTCTTTCGTGGTGGGGCCGTCGTGGATTTTCGGCACCCCGGGATTGAAGACCGTCGGACTCCGTGTTTCCGACGGCCAAGGCAGCGACACCGACTCGGTGACGGTGAACGTCACGATCAACCAGGCACCCTCTGCCGTTATCTCCTCGCCCCTCGCGTCGATGCAGTGGACCGTTGGCCAGTCGATCACGTTCTCCGGTCAGGGAACCGACCCGGAGGACGGGATCCTGGGGAACGCCGCCCATTCGTGGAAGATCATCGTCAACCACTGCGAGACGCCCACCGACTGCCATCAGCACGTCGAACAGACCTTCGCCGGCATCAAGAGTGGGAGCTTCTTCGCCCCCGATCACGATTACCCCGCCCATCTGACAGTCGAGCTGACCGTGACCGATTCGGGCAACCTCTCCGACACGGCTTCGGTCGACATCTACCCGCAGACCTCCGGGGTGACTTTCAACACCTCCCCAACCGGACTCGTTCTCGTGGTCGGAGCGGAGTCGGGCCCGGCGCCACTGGTGGAAACCGGATTGGTGGGCGGGCAGATATCGATAAACGCACCGCTCACCCAGCCATGTGGTGCATCCACCTGCGCGTTCGCCTCCTGGTCCGACGGCGGGGCCGCCTCCCATTTCGTCACGGTCCTGCCGACGGCGACCAGCTACACCGCGACCTATAACGTCACGGGTGGTGGAGGAGGAGGCGGCGGTGGCGGCGTTCCCCCCGCCACGTTTACCGACGTCCCAGCGGCTCACATCTTCTTTGCAGCGGTTGAGTGGCTGGCAGCAAGCGAGATCACCAAGGGGTGCAGTTCGACCGCGTTCTGCCCCGACGAAGCAGTCACTCGGGGCCAAATGGCCGCGTTCCTGACCCGGGCGCTCAAACTCACCGCGCCGCCCGGAGTCGACACGTTCACCGACGATGAGGGATCGATCTTCGAGACCGAAATCGAGGCGCTCTACGCGGCCGGCATCACCGTCGGTTGCAGTCCAACCGCGTTCTGTCCCGACGACCCGGTCACCAGGGGCCAGATGGCGGCGTTCCTTACCCGGGCCCTCAAACTCACAGCGCCGCCCGGTGTCGACACCTTCACCGACGACGAGGGCTCGATCTTCGAGAATCAGATCGAAGCGATCTACGTCGCCGGCATCACCGTGGGCTGCGGCCCGGGCGTGTTCTGCCCCGATCAACACGTGACGCGCGGGCAAATGGCCGCCTTCCTCTATCGGGCCCTGAGCGGCGTCTGAGAGTTTGGGCCCAAACGACCCACGGGGCAAGGCCGGTCGTAAGAACCATGAGCCGACCAGCGTCTGCGTCGTTTCGATGTGAGGCTGGCCAAGTGCCACGCAACGATCGACCACGGTCCCTCGATGCGGCGCAGGTCACCGGTGGTCGAGGATGGAGGTTGTCGCCGAACGCCATGCGCAGATTCACGAAGTACCAATCTTCCGAACCGATGACGGAGGACGCCGCCGGAAAGAATCCGGCGGCGTTCCTTATTGATGGCTGGTGGTCGCTAGGGCGCTAGTGACGTACTGGTCGTGGACGTTGATGTACTGGTTGTCGACGTCGACGTGGTAGTTGTCTCACACACCGGTGTATCACTCAACAACAGCTTGCCGCCACTCACATTGTCGGACGCACTCAAAAGTGTGGCGCCGGTCGACAGCGTGATGTGATAGTGCAAGTTGGCCGAATTTGACGGTGTGTTGGCGACAACCCTGAGGCCGGTGCTGAACAGAGCAGTCAGGGTCCCGGAGGTGGCGCTCGTCTGGTTGTGGACCCAATGCCACGTGCCTCCACAGGCCACGGTTATCGGCACCGGCTGCTGTTGGACCTGCGCCCCGGCCGGGCTCACCACCAGCACGGATACCAGCAGCGCAAACAGCAAGAGCACTCCCGCCGCTCGCCTCTTGAACAAACCTCCCATGTGCCTCCCTTTCCTCGATTTCGGCAAGGGTTGGGTTGGCACCCTGCGCTCGCTGCCCCGGCAAGAAGCGGATGAACCTTTCCCACTGCCCCAGGGGGATCACGTTAATCGGTCATCTATGGTGCCGCAACGGGCGCCAGCAGTCTCTTAGTCGACGAGCGCCAGCTCCCGAGAGGAATGGTTGAACTCCTCAACGCCATCATTGGTGACGACGACGATGTCTTCGATCCGCATGCCGAACCGGCCAGGAACATAGATCCCCGGTTCGATCGAGAATGCCATACCGGGCAAGAGCTGTTCGCGATTGCCCTCCACGATGTAGGGGTCTTCGTGCCCGTCCAACCCGATGCCGTGCCCGGTTCGATGTATGAAGTACCGCCCGAACCCGGCCTGAACCAGCAGCGAGCGGGCAGCTCGGTCGATCGACTCGGCGGTGACGCCCGGTGCGACGGCTCTCCGACCAGCTTCCTGAGCGGCGGCCAAAGCTGCGTATACCTCCATTACCTTCGTCGGCGGTTCGCCGATGTAGAAGGTTCTAGTGATATCCGAGCAGTAGCCGGACCACCGGCCGCCGAAATCGACCACCACGGGGTCACCAGGCGCCATTACCCGCTGGCCCGGCTCGTGATGAGGAGAAGCCCCGTTTGGACCGGAGGCGACGATGTGGAACGTCGCTAGGTCGTGGCCCTCCTCGACGGTCATGGCCCGCACCAGCGCCGACAGCTCCCGTTCCGATCGACCGGAGAAACGCATTCTGCGCAATCGATCGACCACTCGATCGGCGGCGGCCGCGGCCAGGCGGAGCAGCCCCAGCTCGCCAGGTTCCTTGACCACACGGATGGTTCTGGTCAACGGTGTAGCCGGCAGATAGCAAGTGTGCGGCAGTCTCTCCTGCAATCCGATCAGGAACCGGGCCCAGGTGTGGTCGCCTATCGCCACAGTGACCGGCTGTCGGGCCAGGTCAGCAACCAACGCGACGGGATCCTCGTTCTCGCCAAACGTCTTGATCGCGAAAACATCGGGCCGCGCCTGGACCCGAGGCGCCTCCAACTCCGGCACGACCAAGACGGCCTCCCCCGCCGGAACGACCAGCATGGTGAGCCGTTCGAGTGGCATCGCCTCGTAGCCGGCGAAATAGGGCAGGTCGGAGCCCACCGACAGCAACACCACGTCCACGCCCGACTCGGCCATGCCACGTCGCAGCCGCCCGAGCCGTCCCTCGTAGTCGAATTCGGCCATCATCGGAGGGAGCCAGGGACCGACGGAAGTGACCCTCGAATCAAAGACAGGCGTTCACCGGTCAAGCTAGAGCGCCGCTATCGACAGGGGCTTCCTTCCCACCGAAGCCGACGCTGCCTCGCGGGCGTGATAGGAAGACCTGACCAGAGGACCCGACTCGACGTGTCCGATGCCCAGCCGTTCACCCAACTCCTTATACCGGCGGAACTCATCGGGGTGCACATAACGGTGGATCGGCCGGTGCTTCGCGGTGGGTCGGAGGTACTGGCCGATGGTGACGATGTCGACCCCAATGGCGGCGAAGTCAGCGAGGGTTCCGTTGACCTCCTCCTCGGCCTCACCCATCCCGACGATCAGCCCAGACTTGACCTTACCGAGCGGGTTCATCCGTTTCGCTCTCGCCAGCAGCGCCAGAGAGCGTCCGTAGCTCGCCGAGGTTCTCACGTCACGCTGCAGGCGAAGCACGGTCTCGGTATTGTGATTTAGCACATCGGGCCGCTCAGCCATCACCACTTCGAGAGCGTCGAGGTCACCCTTGAAGTCAGGTATCAATACCTCGACGGCGCATTGCGACGATCGACGCCTCACCTCGCGGATGGTGGCTGCAAAAATGCTTGCCCCGCCGTCGGCCAGATCATCTCGATTGACCGATGTGATCACGGCATGGCGGAGGCCCATCCGGGCTATCGCCTCGGCCGCCCGAAACGGCTCCAGCACGTCAAGCTCGGTTGGTCGTCCCGTGGTGACGTTGCAGAATCCGCAGGCCCGCGTGCAGCGGTCCCCGAGGATCATGAGGGTGGCGGTTCCCGACCCCCAGCACTCATAGATATTGGGGCAATTCGCTTCCTCACACACGGTGTGCAGCTCGAGGCCTCGCATCAACTTCTTAAGGTCGAGAAACGGCGCCTCCATCCGAGCTGTCACCCGCAGCCATTCGGGTCGCGGCGGCTCCCCGGGAAGCCTTCGAATGTTGATCGTCTGCCCGATGCCGGTTGTCTTGGGTGCAAAGGTGCCCGTCTCCACGAGTTGGTCGACCTCGAACTGACGAGGTCGGCCTTGCCCCCGTACAAAGGCGCCAAGCTGGACGTCCGCATCCTCGTAGGCGAAGGTCTGGGCGAAAGCGCGGCGGAGCGGTTCGACCGTTTCCTCGATGGAAATCGGTCTCCCCAGCAGCTCGGTCATAGAGGTCACCGACCGATCGGTGATGCCGCAGGGATTCATGTGACCGAAGAAGCTCAGATCCGGCGAGACGTTGAGGGCGAACCCGTGCATGGTCACACCGCGTGAGACTCGCACGCCGATGGCGGCCACTTTCCCTCGGACCGTCCACACCCCGGTGAGCCCCTTTTCCGCCCGCGCCGGCACGCCCAGTATGCGGAGGGCCTCGATCAGGGCCGACTCCAACCGCCTCACGTAAGGGACGATCTGCTTGCTATCGGAAATGTGAAGGATGGGATAACCGACCAGCTGGCCGGGCCCGTGATACGTGATGTCCCCCCCCCTGTCCACCCGGTGCAGCTCCGCCCCGAGCTGGGCAAGCCGCTCGTCCGACACCAAAAGGTTGGACCCGTTGCCGTTGCGACCGATGGTGTAGACGTGGGGATGCTCGAGGAGGAGCAGGTAGTCGTCGCGACTCCGCCCCTCTACCCGGCCCTCCCACAAAGCCCGCTGCAGATCCCAGGCCTCCTGGTAGGAAAGCCGGGACAACCAGCGGACCCGAAGCAGAGGGTTGCTCAGCTCAACTCCTGTGCCCAGTCCCAGGTCTCCAGGTTCTGCTTGATCCGTTGCACGAATAGCACCGCCGTCGAGCCGTCGAAGGCGCGGTGGTCCCAGCTCAATCCCAGGTATCCAATGTGGCGGATGGCGATCGTGTCCTGACCGTCATCGGTGGTGATCACCGCCGGTCGTTTGGCGACGGCGTCGGTGGAGAGGATGCCTGTGTTGGGCACGTTGATAATGGGCGCCGACATGAACGACCCGAAAGGGCCGGGATTGGTGATGGTGAACGTGGACCCCGAGATGTCGTCGGGTTCGAGCTTTCCGGCCCGTGCCTTATCGGCAAGTTCTCTGATCCGTCTGGCCAGGCCGACCAGTCGAAGAGCGTCGGCGTTGCGAATCGTGGCGACGATCAAGCCCTTCTGATTGAGGTCGATGGCTATCCCAAGGTGGACGGCCTTGTGAAAGACGGCCTTCCGATCCTCTAGGTAATAGGAGCTGTTGGCTACCGGAAACTCGCCGAGGGCGTCGATGGTCGCCCTGGCAATGAAGGGCAGGTAGGAGAGCGAAAACCCTTCTTGCTGCTTGAAGGCATCCTTGTGGGTCGATCTGACCCGCTCCACTCGTTCGTAGTCGACCTCGACCGAGGTCCAGACGTGGGCCGCAGTCTGTTTGGCCTTGATCATGTTCTCTCCGATCCGCACCCGGAGCCGGTCGAGAGCTACGACTTCTTCGTCGGCGGCGACCGCCGCCCGAGGGCCCGGAGGCGCCGCCATCGGCGTCGTCGTCGGAGCAGGCGGCGCCGGTATCGTCGGCGGAAGTGTCGGCGGCGCAGTTGACACCGCAACGAGCGGAGGGGTGGCCGGAACCGTGGGGGGCGGCGTGGCAGCCGTCGGTCGGGTGGCCAGGTAACCCTCGACATCCTTCCTCGTGATGCGCCCGCCGTCACCGGTGCCCGGAATGCCGGCGAGATCCAGATCGTGCTCACGCGCTAGTTTTCTGACCACGGGTGACAGCAGGCGAGCCTGGGTCTCGATGGGAGTCTCCGCCGCCGCCATGCCTCTCGCTTCGACGGCGGCCACCGCCGGAGCGGGAAGTGGTTCCGACAGCGGTGCGGTGGGAGGTGGTGGGGAAGGCTCGGCGAGCGGAGCCGGCGGGGGCGATGGGAGGGCCACCGTGCTTGGTTCTGGGCGTGAAGACGGGGGAGCCACGGAAGCGGCGGCGGACTCGGCGATTACCGCCAGGGGTGTCCCCACTGGGACTGTTCGGCCTTCTGGAACCAGTATCTCGGCGATGATCCCGCCGACTGGCGAGGGTACTTCCGTATCAACCTTGTCAGTCGAGATCTCGACGAGCACCTCATCGACGGCGATGGTCTCGCCCACTTGTTTCGCCCAACGCAGAATCGTTCCTTCCGTAACAGTCTCGCCGAGTTGGGGCATCGTGACGGTGCTAGGCATCGGGTTCCTCCGACTAGTGCTCTGTCTGGGAAATAGCGTGAGGGTATCGGCGAGGCCACGGCGTTCCTGGCCAGGACGCACGACGAAGGCGCAGCCCATGTGCTGCGTCGAGGAGGAGGACGCCGCTAGGGGCGTCGTGGGCCGGCGAGATCCCACGATTATTTCCTAGCCGGTGCACTAGTGCAGACTTCGACCGGACGCCGCCAGCAGGGTTTCTCCAACGGCCTCGGATAGGGTGGGATGAGCGTGAATAAAGGCTGCCGCTTCGGCAGGCAGAGCTTCCCATCCGACCGCGTACATCAACTCGTGAATTATCTCACCGGCCTGTGGTCCAACGACCGACGCACCGATGATCGGGCCATCCTTCCGCGATATGACCTTCACGAGACCTTGATTCTGCCCAATGATGACTGCCCGCCCTACCCCATTGAAGGGGTGTCTGTGCACGACGACCTCGGCATCGGTCCGGCGCGCTTGTTCTTCGGTCATTCCGACCTCGGCCATTTCGGGATGCGTGTAGGTGACCCGGGGGACGGCTCGATAGTCGACCGGTGCGACGGAGCCGGTGGCGATGTGGGTCACCGCGGCGATTGCCTCAGCGAAGGCGGCATGTGCCAATTGAGGGGTCTCTGCCACTATGTCGCCGACGGCGTAGAGCCCCGGTTGGGCCGTCCGCATGGTCTCGAGGTCGACCTTCACAAAGCCTTTCTCCGTTTCCGCCTTCGTCGTTTCCAAACCGACCGTAGCGGTGTTGGGACCACGACCGACAGCAACGAGAACGACGTCAAACTCCTCCGACTGCTCCCCGAACGGGACCACAACCGAGGAGGCACCGACCTTGGCGGCCGCCACTCCGACACCCAGATGGAACTTGACGCCGCGCCGAGCCAGCTGCTTCTCTAGTTCTCCAGCCGCCTCACGGTCTGCCCCGGGAACGATTTGGTCCATCAACTCAAACACATGGACTTGGCTTCCCAGGTCGGTGAGCAGACTGGCAAATTCACATCCGATGACGCCCCCTCCGATGATGCCGACCCGCTCGGGTTGAGCTGGCCAATCGAGGGCGTGATCCGACGAGACGATTCGCGTGCCATCGATTTCGTACCCGGGGATCGTGCGCGGGTGGGAGCCGGTGGCCAAGATCACCGTCCGCCCCTCGACCATCTTTTCGGCCTCCGATACGGTGACGGTTACTGAACCTGGGCCGGAAAGACGACCCGTCCCCACTATCACTTCGACATTGCGCCGCTTGAGAAGGCCCGCTAAGCCCTTGATTTGCCTCTCCACGGTTTTCGTTTTTCTGGACAATGCCGCTCCCCAGTCGAGAGAAGGAGGCGACGACACGACGCCGAAATCGGCGGCGTGGCTGACTGTCGAGAACACCTCGGCAACGTAGAGCCATTGTTTGGCGGGTATGCACCCACGCAACAGGCAGGTGCCGCCGGGCGCTTCGTTGGTCACCAGGGCGGTTGTCAAGCCGAAGTTCGAGGCGTAGAGGGCGGCGGCGTAACCGCCCGGCCCTCCCCCGAGAATGACGAGGTCGAACACAAATATCTCCGCTCTGCTAGCCGGTCGAGCCTAGTGCACCGTCTGGGAAATAATCGTGGGGGTCTCGGCCGGCCAAGATGCTTCCGAGGCCGCAAGAACCTGGCTAGCCTGCTGACAACCACGGGGCGTGGCATGGCGACTGGGAGGCTGTGGTGCAGAGGGAAGCTGGGGGATTTCCCGCGACTTCGGTAGTTCGATCGAACGCAGCGGCGGAGCCGCTCGCTCGTCTTGCCCAACCCGTCAAGGCGCCACCTCCTGAGTTGATCCAGTTGGCCACCAGGCACCACCCTGGCCCCTACGAACGATGGGTGAAGCCCGCGATCGACCTTGTCGGGGGCCTGGTCCTGACCGTGCTGTCGGCACCGCTCCTGCTCTTCGGCATCTTTTCGGTCTGGGTACGACTCGGTCGACCCGTTATCTATCGGCAGGAGAGGGTCGGCCGAGGTGGCCAACCCTTCTTCGTCTACAAGCTGCGGACGATGCTTCCCGACCGGAGGACCGGAATCATCACGTACGTTGGTCCGGAAAGGAGGGTTGCCCACAAGCGGGATGATGACCCTCGTCATACCGGGTTAGGAAGGTTCCTGCGACGATTCAAGATCGACGAGCTTCCCCAGTGTTGGAATGTTCTACGTGCCGAGATGAGCATGGTGGGACCCCGACCGGAGCTCAAGTCCGTAGTGCAAGAGCGTTACGAGGTATGGCAGCACCTTCGTCACCGAGTCAAGCCGGGGCTGACGGGACCTTGGCAGATCTCGCCCCATGAGGACGGACTCATGTACCTCGACACCACCGTTGATCTCGAATACATCGCCAGGCTCTCGGCGCGCGAGGATCTCCGCATCATGCTCGCCACTCCCGCCACGGTGCTCGGGCTGCGTCGGCAGGACTAAAGCACCGGCGTTCCAGACCGATTCATGACCATCGCCCAGCCGATCACTCAGCAGGCTCCAGATTGCCGCCAGCTATTAGGCGCTTCGGTGGGCTTTGCCATCGACTCGACCATTGGACTCTATTCCATGCGGTCCGGAGGCGGAGCGCGCCTTGCAATTGCCGAGGAATCGCTACCCGCCCCGGAGGGGGACCTGCTTCAGGAATGGCCGGCCCAAGCGGGCAGGCGCGCCATCCGGTTGCACGCCTTCGGGAGCGGGTATGAAGTTCACACCGAGACTCTCGGAACCTTCCGAGTCCTTCCGTCGGAGGGAACGATCCTTGTTCCTCCCACCGACGATCATCTCCGTCGGGAAGCCACGATCTTTTCGACGCCTATCGCTCTGTGCACAGCAGCGGGCGGCGACATCGCTCTCCACGCAGCTTCAGTGGCGTTCGGATCGTCGGCGGTGCTCATCGTAGCCGCCGGTGGGGGGGGGAAGAGCACGACGGCGGCCGCTTTTCACAAAGCGGGCTTCCGTCTGCTTGCCGATGACTTCACGAGGTGCTCTGTCGGTAAGGAACCGCTCGCGTTTCCCGGCCCGGCGATGGTTCGGCTGCGACCCGAGCCGATCAAGCGACTTCGTCTTCCCGACGTATCCCCCATCGGTCGGCAGGGCGGCAAGGTCTTCTTGGGCATCAGTCCAAAGCGACGGGGAACCGGGGACCCGGTCCCCCTGCGAGGAATCCTGTTCCTGGCCGTCGGTAGCGAACGACCTCGGCTCGAGCAGCTGAGGTCCGCCGAAGCGCTGGCGCTGCTGTGGAGGCAAAGCTTCTTCGTTCCCACCGCAGCAGACCGAGAGCGAGCGTTCTCGGGACTCGCCAGCCTCGTCGCGAAGGTCCCGGCCTGGACACTCCGCCGGCAGCTGCGGATCGAGGAGCTTCGCCCCACCGTCGACCTCGTTGCGACCACATTCGCCGGATGAAGCGTCTGGGGCGCCGGTTGTCGCTCGTCCTCGCCATCTGGTCCCGCTGGGGAAAGATCCGGGTCCGACTGCTTGATACCGATCTGCCGCACGTGGTCAACGAGCTAGAGGGGGCCAAGCGAAAGGCTCGGGCGAGAGCCCACCCCATTCACCTCGGCCGGACGATCAGGCGAGTTCTCTCCATGGGTCCGTTCCAGGCCCGCTGCCTTACGACGGCCCTTGTCCACTTTCAGCTCCTACGAGAACAGGGCGTGCCAGCTCAACTCGTGATCGGACTCCCGGACCAGGCGACCAGCAAGGATGCCCACGCTTGGGTGGAAGTGGAGGGTGTAGATGTTGGTCCCCCGCCCGGCCGAGGATCGCACCAAGAGCTGGCCCGCTACGGTTCCGTATCGACCGCCTGATCGGTGGCATCTTCGCCGGCGAGCGGGACGCCCTCCACGACCAACAGGCCCCTTTGCCTTAGATCCTCGACAAAGAGCGCGACGGCTGCAGCGACGTCGCCGGGAGGATCGTCGACGCGATGCCGAAACTGCTCCACCAGCTCAGGCAGCATGATTCCTTCTGCTATCAGCTCCCAGAGCAAGGAGCCGGTTTCATTCAGACCGTGATAGGCACCAGAGTCGAGCTTGAGCAAAACGCCTCCTTCCCCGGGGGAAAGTCGTCGGAACACGACTCCCTCCGGGCGTCGGAGAAAC
>Ga0209751_10005223_pt1 | contig 12277 bp, 11 predicted proteins | sample RifCSP13_1_FD_184019 | JGI IMG/M metagenome (GOLD analysis project Ga0209751, IMG submission 184019) | Soil microbial communities from Rifle, Colorado - Rifle CSP2_sed 13_1 (SPAdes) (version 2) | ecosystem: Environmental > Terrestrial > Deep subsurface > Rock core/Sediment | place: Rifle... | reverse complement strand
CCCAACCTCCCGCGCCCGCGAAAACCGAAACCCCCGCCGCCAAAAGCAAGAGTGGCGCTGAGTAGGTCTCTCCGTAGCGCGCTGTTCCGATCCTTCCGTTCTTTCTACAGTTCCGAAGTCGATCCATCCAGAGTCGTCACTAAGTACATCCGCGTGGGCAACGAGACCCTTGCGGCAAAGAAAGTCAGCGACAAGCTCTTCTACCCTAACGATCATCTGGGTAGCGTCGACGTCATCACGAGCATCCTCGGCGCGCTGGTGTTAGCTCGACGCGTACGATCCTTGCGAAAGAGTCAGCGAAAGGGGAGAAAGGATCAGTCTGACTCACACTTTTTGTTTTTCTGGCCTGGCGTCGGACAGTCGTGGCGTGACGCCGTCGAAGCGTTTCGATAGCTATTTTCAGGACTTGCAGGAGAGCGCTGGAGATTTTTCAAAGGATTTGCACAGCGATTTCTCCCTTGGCGCGCCAACTATTTATGCGCTGAAAGTTAAGAGTCTCGCCGCAGGCGGTAAAGCGAGGGCCTGTTTTGACGCTTATAACAAGGTCATTCGGTTGCGTTTTTTAGTTTGACGTGAGCGGCAAATCGCAGTAGATTATAACTCTTTTGAGGCACAAGGCCACTGTGGAGGGTTTCTCCAATTCTCACACGATCTTCAATCTTTAGCGTGTTACTTGTGGCGGTTCTGGGGTTGGCCGTATGGGAAATTTATTGGCTTTGGAAACGTGGCCCATGGAGTTTGCCCATCCCTGGACAGACTAAGTCACCGGCGGCCGTCGAAAAATCTGCAATCTTTTCGACCCGGAGCGAGGAGCCGGGTTGACTAGAGAATCCGAGGAAAATTCCAAGGCGTTTCAAAGAATTCGTGGAATGATTTTACTGGGCACGGCGATCATTGGGAATAATCGACTAGCAGTCTTGCAGGATGGGGTAGCCGCGCCGGCACTACCCGGAAAAGCCGGACAATCGGCGGGTCCGATGCGAATCAAGCAGGGAGACGTAGTTGAAGGCTTTAACCTGTCCGAGGTCGGGGATAAGCGAGTCGTGTTCAGCAGGGGAGCGTCGCGGGTGGAGCTTGTCTTGGATTACTTTCGAAAGGTTGAACCGCCGCGTCCGGCGACCACAGGCCCCGCTCCCGCAGGCCAAATCCGTCCACCGTCTCCGGTTGCGCCAAGAGTGATACCGGCCCTGCCGCGCCGACAACCGACGCCGCGGGGCGCCGGTGCGGACACAAGCTCATGATCGCTGGAGGTCCAATGGCGATTAGGGTCTTCACCCCATTTTTGATCTTGCTGCTATTAGCTGGCTGCTCATTCGTGCTTGCTGCGCAACCGACTTTTGACGAGTCGACTAAGGATGCACCGATAAGCGCGCAGTCGTCCCCTGTTCCAGGCCTGTTAACCCCGGTGGCGGCGTCCCCCGCACCAAAACCGTTCCCGCAGCCACCGATCCCTCGGCACGCTCCCGCCCGGCCGCAGCCGGAAACTGCAGCGGCTGACCAGGCCGGAACAGCGCCAGCGGAGTCACCGGCGCCCGCGCCGCCGCAGCGCAGATTGCTGCCGACGCCTTCGGTTTCCGGCGCGGGCATGGTCTCGCTTAATTTTAATCGAGCCGATTTGATCGAGATCATACATATTATCGCCCAGCACCTCCGGCTCACGTACACCATCGATCCGGAAGTCAGAGGCACGGTCACGATCAACAGCGCCGAACCGCTGAAGCCCGACGACCTGATGCCGATCTTTCACCAGATCTTGCGCATGAACGGCGCGGTGGCGATCAGGTCTGGAAATCTGTATCGCATTACACAGATCAAAGACGGTAAGATATTGGCGCGGCCCGTGGGACCGGGGAAAGAGGATAGTTTCGCTCTCCAAGTAGTGCCCGTACGTTTCTTCTCGGTGGCGGAAATGAAAAAGGTGCTCACGCCATTTCTCGCTCCCGGAGGGGAAATCGTCGAATACCCGCGGGGCAATTTTTTGATTATCATGGAGCTACATTCAAACATCCAGCGCTTGGTGGAGATCGCAGATATGATCGACGTGCAGGTCTTTGCGGGCACGCGTATGGAGATCTACCAGCCCAAAGTGGCGAGCGCGGAAGAGTTGGCCCAGGAAATGACCAAGATCATGCAATCGTTTTCCGCCTCGGTGCCCCAGGCGGAAAACTTTGCGGCTCAGTTCATCCCCATTCCAAGGATCAATCAATTATTGGTCATCAGCTACAGCGAAGCGGCTTGGACCTACGCAAGGCGATGGCTGGAACGCATCGACGTCATCGCCGAAGGTCCGGGACGAAGAATCTTTATTTACCCTGTCGAGAACGGGAAAGCGACGGAACTGGCCGACGTGTTGAACCAAGCACTTGGCCAACCGTCGACCGGCGCGAGAGGTACGTCTCAAACTATACAGAGTCTGCACCGCGGTACCACTGGCAGTACGAGCCCGAGTGGCGGGTTCGGCCAGCCTAGCGGGTTAAGTCAACCTCCAAGAACCGGAGGTCAGCCTACGTTACAACCCCCATACTAATGATGCAACGAACGACCATTTTTGTCTTGTGTTTGTTGAGCCTCACGGGTATGGCGAGTGCTCAGTTTCAGCCCTACGGCGGGGGGTTTGCTGCCGTTCCAGCACCAAGGCAACCGGCAGCGCCTGTAACGCCAACTCCGACCGCTCCGCCCACTCCCGGTATCGCACGGCCACCTACGGCGCAAGCCCCCGGAGCGAAACCGGAAGAGCAACTCCGCATCGTCGCCGACCCGGCGACCAATTCTCTGATCATCTTCGGTACGGCGCAAGAGTTTCAGAACATCAAAAATATTCTCAAGGAGCTGGATGCGGTTCCGCGCCAGGTACTGATCGAAGCCATGGTGTTGCAGGTCGATCTTAGCGATACGGAATCCCTCGGCGTTGACTACGAGATTCTCAGAAGGAACCCGAGCAATATTTTCGGGCAGAAATTCGGCTCAGCCGGCGCCATAAGGAGTCTTGGAGATCTGTTTCCAAGCGCCCCCGCAACGGGATTGAGCGGATTTGGGGGTGGAGTTAGCGGAGTGTTCGGTGGAAAGGACATTCGAGCGTTCGTCAACGCGCTGATGACGGATTCTCGCGTGAAACTGATCTCGTCACCGAGCGTGCTCGCGGCCGACAATCGCCCAGCCCGTATTCAGGTTGGCACCGAGGAACCAATTCCAACAGGTACCATCAACGCGGCGGTCGGAGCAACGACCCCTTCCTCTAGTACGACAATTCAATATCGCAATACCGGAAGGATTCTAACTATCATTCCGCAGGTGAATTCCAAAGGCCTGGTAAACCTGCAAGTTAAGGCTGAGGTGAGCGCGCGCGGGGAGGATGTACCCTTTGGATCGGGGGAAACCTTTCCGTCCTTCAACACCCAGGACGCAGAAACCACGGCAGTAGTTCATGATGGGGAAACGTTGGTTATCGTGGGTCTCATCGGCGAGCGCAAAAGCAAGACTCGATCGGGGATTCCGTACTTGATGAATCTACCCGTGGTCGGCCGATTTTTCGGTACGACGACGGAGGAAAGTAAACGCACCGAACTCATCATGTTGATCACGCCGCACGTGATTCGCAATCGGGAAGAATCTCAAATCGTGACGGAAGAGTTCAAGAACAAAATTTCGTCAATAAGAAACGAACTGGAAAGGGTACGTCGGGACCAGGAAAGGGACCTCGAAAAGCTAAAGAGTCAAATGCGCGAGCAACCGAAGCCCGCCTTGCCGATGCCTCCGGCCGTGGAGCCTCAGCCACCGCCCGTAACGGCTCCAGCCCGGCCAGGAACCTATTTCGGCCCGTTGAATCCCTCTGTTGCGCCCGCTGCGCGGCTCATTGAAAGTTCCGTTGGCCGTGACGATCTGCCGCCACCCGCCCAAACTCAAGGTGACCTGGAGCCCGTGCTGGCCGCGCTTGAAGCCGCTGTTGACGCCGCCAGGAGTGAAAAACCCGTTGGTGCTGCGGCAGCGGCTGGAACTTCATCTGAGAGACTTGATACGGCGCCCGCCGCGGGCGCGCGAACAAAAGAAGCGGTACCCCCGGCAGTTAAAGTCACGCGTGTGTGGGTCGTTCAAGTGGGCGCCTACGCTGAAATGAAAGATGCCGATCTTCTCGCCAAGCGGCTGCGCGACAAGGGCTATGACGTGTATGTGATCGCGGCCGATGTCGGCGGCAAGATCTGGCACAGAGTCCAGGTGGGTGAACTCGCCAGCCAGCAACAGGCTGTCGATTTGCAAAAGAGCCTCAAATCCTCGGAGAAGCTGGAGCAGGCATTCGTCGCGAGCCGCTGACGGCGGACGCGCAGACGTCGCGTGAGATTGAGCGTATAAATCGGTCTTCAGTCCTTTTTCCCGCTTGCCTTTGGTGATATCCGGTCACGGCGAGACGGGCGCGAATAGCCCCGAACGCAAAGGCGCTGCACAGGGTGAGCAGCTCTCGATCCGCACCGAGATTCTCAGGTCTTCTACAATAATGGGCGTTAAGGATTTTGCTCCGCCGTGTCGCTCTGTTATGCTAGTTGAAAGTGGGGACGACGCGGTAAGGGCCGTGGGTTTCAACGCAATCGACCCTTCAACTCGAGCGCCTCGGCCTTGGCCGGGGCTCTTGCTCAGGATTCCGCCCCGCGGGCGTACTCTAAGGTGTCACGGATTTGCCCGTGGGTCTCCACGTTGATCACCGTGGTGAAAGAGGGTATGGTTTATCGATTTCCGGTTGACTGGAGAGACGCGTGTGAATCCAAAACAGCTTACGATTGAAAAAGTGCAGGAGATCCTGCGCAAGGAACAGTACGTCTGCGACCGCGCGCTGGCGACGGTGGTTTATCTTTCACTGGTCATGGGTAAGCCGCTGCTACTCGAAGGGGAGGCTGGCGTGGGCAAGACCGAGATCGCCAAGGTGCTTGCCAAAGTATTGGACGCCAAGCTTATCCGGCTCCAGTGTTACGAGGGGTTGGACGCCAACACGGCGCTATACGAGTGGAACTATCCGAAGCAGATGCTCAGGATCAAGCTCGAAGAGGTCGAGCATGGCGATAAACAAAAGGTTGAGACGGAGATTTTTACCCAGGATTATTTGATCAAGCGCCCGTTGTTGGAGGCGATTCAGAGCGACGGCACGAACCCGCCGGTACTTTTGATCGACGAGATCGATCGCGCCGACATGGAATTCGAAGCTTTTCTGTTGGAAGTGCTATCGGATTTCCAAATAACGATCCCCGAAATCGGCACGATCAGCGCGAAGCACCGGCCTTATGTTTTTCTAACGTCGAACCGCACGCGGGAAATCCACGATGCGCTCAAGCGCCGCTGCCTCTACCACTGGATCGAATATCCGACTTTCGAGAAGGAATATGAGATCATCACCACCAAGTTTCCGCAGGCGGAAGCCAACATGGCCAGGCAGATCTGCGCCTTCATGCAACGGGTGCGCGAGATGAATTTTTACAAGCGCCCCGGCGTCGCCGAGACGCTGGACTGGGCGTCGGCGCTGATCGCGCTTAACCGCAAGGGGCTGGACGACAAGACCGTGGTCGAAACCATGGGCTGTGTGTTCAAGTACCGCGAGGATCTGCACCATTTGAAAGAACAGATCGACGGCAAGCAGCTCAATTTGGAGGCGCTCTTAAGGGCGTCGCCGGAGATGGTTAGCTAGGGAGCCATGGAAATAACCCAGGAAACGGTCGCAGCCGCGGTCAACAGCGTCGCCTCAGCGCGCGGCCGGGGCACGCTGCCCAACATGATGGCTTTCGCGCGGGCGCTCAAGCAGTTGGGCGTGAAGGTGAGTCTGAGCCAGGTTATCGACGCGGCGCGCTCGGCGGATCTCGTCGATATCGCCGACAAGCAGGACTTCCGTGCCCTGCTGCGCTCCAACCTGATTTTGCAGAAGGAGGATTTTCCCGTTTTCGACATGGTCTTCGATTGCTTCTGGCGCGAGCAAAGCTACGAACGCGTGCCGATGGAGACGCTCGAAATCCAGGGAACGCCCAGCGAGTCCGGGGCGGAGGAAGGCGGCGACGAAGAAGGGTTGGAAGAGGCACTGGCGGAGGCCGCCGCCAAGGAAAATGTGCCGCTGGAAAATTTGGAAGAGTTTTCGATCCCGACTTATAGCCCCCAGGAGCTGCTCAACAGCAAAGACTTCAGCGAGATGGGCGTGGAGGAAAGCCGCGCCATCGCGCGGGCGATTCTGCTGATCGCCACCAAGATCGCCACCCAGATCAGCCGGCGCAAAAAGATCGGCCGCAAAGGAAGCACGGTCGATCCGCGCTGGACCATGCGGCGGAGCATGAAGTACGGGGGCGAGATCGTTGAATTGGTGCAGCGCAAGCGGCGCATCAAGAAAACCAAGGTGGTGCTGTTGTGCGACGTCAGCGGCTCGATGGATTGTTACAGCCGCTTTCTGATCCAGTTCATGTACGGGCTGCAGAACGAGCTTTGGGGCGTGGAAACGTTCGTTTTCAGCACGTCCCTCAGCCGTATCACCCATCTGATTCGCACCAAGGACATCGGCAATGCCCTGGAAAAAATTTCCGGCAGCATTCTCGGCTGGTCCGGGGGGACGAACATCGGCCGCTCGCTGCACACCTTCAACCGCAATTTCGCGCCGAGCATGGTGACCCATCGGTCCGTCGTCGTCATCATCAGCGATGGCTGGGACCGAGGCGACGTGAGCTTGCTCGAACGGGAGATGCAGGATTTGAAGCGACGGTGCAAGAAGATCATCTGGCTCAACCCGCTATTGGCGAGCGACAATTACGAGCCCCTGTGCAAAGGGATGCAGGCGGCGCTACCGTACTTAGATCTGTTTTTGTCCGTGCATAACGTCAATAGTTTGGTGGCGCTGGGACGCACGTTGCAAAAGATGGTCGCGTAGCGAAAACTACGTCGAGGATAGAGAATGGAGGATGGAACGTCGAAGATAGAAGATCGAGGATGGAGGATGGCGATCCTCGATCAACGATCTTCCATCCTCGACCACAGGAGGTGCTAAAATGGCTGGACTAGGCTCTTGTTACGAAGGACCCGATGCCGAAGGCAAAAAGAGAGACTCGATCTATCACCAGGTGAAAGAATTTCTCGACAAGGGGGAGACCGTGGCGGTGGCGACGATCGTGTCGGTGAAAGGTTCGACGCCGCGCGAAGTCGGCGCCAAAATGGTCGTGACCGCCTGGGGCGAGATCCTTGGCACCGTCGGCGGCGGCTGCGGCGAGGCGGACGTCAAGCGGGAAGCCATTGAAGTGATTCGCACGCGCAAACCGAGAACCGTGCGCATCGATCTGCTTGACGATATATCGTCGGACAGCCCCGCGGTCTGCGGCGGTATCATGAATATTTTTATCGATCCTTGGTGGCCGGAGCGCGATCAGGAAGCCGGCAGCGCCAGATGACTTCGTTTTCCGAAGAGCTGGTCGCCATCAGCGAGCAAGGGGCGGCGGCCGTACTCGCCACAGTCGTCGAAGTGGCCGGCGAGAGCCGCGTCGAGCCCGGCGCCAAGTGTCTCGTGCGCGACGGCAAAGTCGCGGCCGAGACCATCGGCGACTCCGCGGTGGTCCAGGCCATCGTTCAGGAGTGCGCGGCGCGGCTCAGCGCTGAAAAATCGCAGCTGGTGTCGCTCGATCAGCCGAGCGGCAAGCTGGAAGTATTCTTCGAAGTCATGCCCGAGCCGCCCAAGCTGATCGTCGTCGGCGCCGGCCATATCGCAGTGCCGCTGGTGAAGATCGCCAAGGTCTTGGATTTTTACGTGACCGTGATCGACGACCGGCTCCTCTTCGCCAATCGCGAGCGCTTTCCCGACGCCGACCAGGTTCTGGTGGGTGACATGGCGCGGATGCTCAAGGAGATGACGCTCACTCCGGCGTGCTACATCGTGCTGATCACCCGCGGCCATAGTTACGACGAGCCCTGCCTGCGCGAGATCATTCACAGCCGGGCCAAGTACATCGGCATGATCGGCAGCCGGCGGCGCATCAAGGCTTGCTTTCAGCGCTTCCGCGATGAAGATAAGATTGCCGAAGAAGTGCTCAAAAGAGTCTACGCGCCCATCGGGCTCGATATCGGCACGGAAACGCCGGCGGAGATCGCGCTCGCGATCTTGGGCGAAGTGATCAAGGTTCGCCGCGGCGGCAAGGCGGCGTCGCTGTCGGACCGTTAGTTGGGTTTGGGTCGTGCAACTATGGAAAGCGACGATGTACGGTCAATTGAGGTGCGGACGGTGGTCTGTTTCGTTCAAGGTTCAAAGTTCAAGGTTCAACGTGGGAATCCAAAACGTCGATCCGATTCTTTGAACTTTGAACCCGTCCTTCGACAGTCTCAGGACGTGGTGAGCCCGTCGAACCACGGAACTTTGAACTGAATTAAGGGGTCTTGCTCTAAGGGCCATGAGGTTAGGGTCGTGGTGACAAGACGAAGGATGACAGGAGTGATATTTTCCGATTTGGGCCAGGCGGCTTCCTTCATGGCTTTAGACTGGGTGCAAGAGGCTTTACGGAACAGCCTTGGTTTTGGCGCTTTTCCGGCGACACTCAACTTACGGCCCAGGGCAAAGGAAGACGCGCAGATGTGGGAGAAGATTCAGGAGGAATTTAAGGGCGTTGAACTCCCTCCTTCGAGCGCGGGTTTTTGCAGCGCGCGGTTGTACCGCATCGAGATTCACGGTCCGGCGAATCGCCCCGGCGATACGATCAAGGGAGCCGTATTGGTGCCGGACGTGAGCGGCTATCCCAAAGATAAAATTGAAATCGTCGCGCCGGTGCGGCTCAAAGATGCCTACGGCGTGCAAGACGGCGATGCATTAACATTGGAGTTCGTCCATTGAATGATAAGAAAAAATTGATCGTCGGTATTTCCGGCGCCACCGGGGCGATCTACGGCGTGAGGATTCTCGAAATTCTCGCCAAGCTCGACGACGTCGAAACTCATTTGGTCTTGACCAAGGCGGGCAAGATGACCATCGGGGTCGAGACGCCCTACTCGGTCAAAGACGTCGAAGCGCTGGCGGACGTCGTCCACGACATCAACAACGTCGGCGCGAGCATTTCGAGCGGCTCCTTTCGCACCGCGGGAATGGTGATCGCCCCTTGTTCGATGAAGTCCATGGGAGGAATCGCCAACTCCCTGGGCGGCGACCTTCTGGTGCGCGCGGCCGACGTTATCCTCAAAGAGCGGAAAAAGCTCGTCCTGGTAGTTCGAGAGACGCCGCTTCACCTCGGCCATCTGGAGGCGATGGTTGCGCTCACGCGGATGGGGGCGGTGATTTTCCCTCCGGTGCCGGCCTTTTATCATCGGCCCAAATCGCTTGACGACGTCATCAATCAATCGGTGACGCGGATTTTAGATCAATTCAATATCGACGTAAAATTATTCCACCGCTGGGACGACGAAGGGATGAGCCGCCATCCCGACGCCGGCAAGATCAAGCCGCCGGCGAGCGCCAAAGCGCGCCGGGAAGCCAAAAAGCAGCGGTGAGCATAGCCGCTGCCAACCCATCATGTCACGCCGCGGGGTTAGAAAAGCCCTCAGCAAAACTCAAAAGCGTAAGAAAGAGCATCTCGAACTCTGCCTCGACACGGAGAGCGTCGCCGGTCCGTCGAGCACGGGGCTCGACTGGTATAGTTTCACGCACAACGCGTTACCCGAGTTGGATATCGATGAGATCGACCTGAGAACGTCTTTTCTCGGCAAAAAACTCAAAACGCCCCTGCTGATTTCTTCGATGACCGGCGGTTTCGAGCTGGCGCGCAAGGTCAATCGCAACCTCGCCGCGGCGGCGCAAGAGCTCGGCCTCGCCATGGGTGTCGGCTCGCAGCGGGTCGCCATCGAGGAACCCTCGGTGGCCGATTCTTTTCAGGTGAGAGATTTGGCGCCGGATATCCTTCTGCTCGGCAATCTCGGCGCGGTCCAGCTCAATTATGATTACGGCATCGAGCAATGCCGGCGCGCCGTGGCCATGATCGGCGCCGACGGGCTGATTCTTCACCTCAATGTCCTCCAGGAAGCGGTGCAGCCGGAGGGCAATCGAAACTTCAAAGGGTTAACGGAAAAGATCGCGGCGGTTTGCCAGGAGCTTGAAGTTCCGGTGGTCGCCAAGGAAGTGGGCAGCGGTATCTCCGTGGATGTCGCCTTGCGCCTCGCTCGGGCAGGTGTGCGCGCCATCGACGTTGCCGGTAAAGGCGGAACTTCCTGGTACGCCGTCGAGGCGACCCGCGCTGCGAAAGCGGGGAAGCCGGTGGATGCAGCTTTCGCCAACTGGGGAATCCCGACTGAGGAAGCGCTCGTTTCCGTGCGCAAATGTTTGCCGGAGATGGAGCTTGTCGCCTCCGGCGGCATTCGCAGCGGCCTGGATATCGCCAAGGCGATCGCCCTGGGCGCAAACGTCGCCGCGTTGGGCCAGCCTCTGTTGGCACCCGCTTTGGAGTCGCCCCGCAAGGTGGTAGAATTTCTCCGTGGCATTCTCTATGAGCTCAAGGTGGCGATGCTCTGTGTCGGAGTGGGCGATCTGGCCGCGCTGCGCCGCACCCCGATCATGCGGAGATCGAGTTGAGGAGTGAGTAACGAGTGCTGAGTACTGAGGGAAGGAAGGATTTTACTCATCACTCAGGACTCAGCACTCATTACTATTTAGATTAGAGCGCCATGTCTGACGGATTAAAACAGCAGATTCTCGATTACATGCAGGTGCATAACACGATGACCCTGGCAACCACGTTCGGCGATGTTCCTTGGGCGGCGACGGTCTTTTACGCGAGCGATGATCTGCGTTTATATTTTTTCTCCGCGCCGGACTCGCGCCACTGCCAGAACCTGACGGCCAACGCGCGGGTCGCCGTCACGATTCAAGAAGATTATCATGACTGGCGGCAAATCAAGGGCATCCAGCTGGAAGGCGCCGTGACTCTCGTGGATGGAATCCTGGAGAAAGCCAGGGCGATGGTAGTCTACGCGCGCAAGTACCCGGGAGTGATTAAACTTTTTACCGATCCGGCGAGCGGAGTTTTTTATAAAGCGTTCCTAAAGGTCAAGTTTTACTGCGTAGTCCCGCAAAGAGTTTTTTATATCGACAATGAACAGGGGTTCGGCAAACGTCTGGAATTGCCGGTTACGGAATAGACGATCCGGCTTATTCTTCGTCTAAATATCAGATGTCGCAAATCGTTGGAAAAGAACTCACCCCGGCGTTGCTCGACCGGCTGAGCGGGCGGGAAATCGAGTCCCATGAAGGCAAGATCATTCCGATCTTCACCACCGACGAGCAAGGGTGGGCGTATCCTGCTTTGCTGTCTTATTATGAGATCGTGGCTAAGAACCCGTCGACGCTCGACATGGCGCTGTGGAAAGACAGCTCGACGGCGCACAATCTCCGACGGACTGGTAAGGTTACGCTGATGATCATCGACCAGGCGGTCAATTATTACCTGAAAGGAAGCGTGTGCGAGCTGCAGCATGAAATGGCGGGCGCGCCGCCGGTTTCGCGCTTTCGAGTGACTCTGGAGCAGGTCATCGAGGATCAAGAGCCCAACGCCGAGATCACCACGGGCCTGACTTATCGCCGTACGACCGACCGCGACGCCAACGATTTCAGCGTGAAAGTTTTCCGCATCCTGCGCGGGGAGCCATGAAAAGAAAACGGGTTGTAATCATTGTTATCGTGTTGCTGATGATCGCCGGGGCCGGATTCGGCTATTGGCGCATGGGAAACAGCGGCAAGGAGTCCTTATACGCCACCGTGCCGGTCAGCCGGGGTAACGTGACCCAGGTCGTTTCGTCTACCGGAACTCTGCAAGCCGTCGTTACGGTGCTGGTGGGCAGCCAGGTTTCTGGCACCATCGCCAAACTCAACGCCGATTTCAACACCAAGGTAAAGAAGAACCAGGTCGTCGCGGAACTCGATCAGGCGAAATTCAGCGCGCGGGTGGAGGAGACCCGGGCCAACGTGCTCGCGGCCGAGGCCAGTCTGGCCAAGTCTAAGGTGACGGTGGAGGACGCGGCGCGGACTTTATCGCGAACCAAAGAACTGTTGAAACGCGAGTTGATTTCGCAGAGCGAGCTGGATGCGGCGCAGACGGCCTACGACGCCGCCCGCTCTCAGTTCAACGTTGCCCAAGCCCAGGTGGGCCAGGCCCAGGCGTCGATGAATCAAGCGCAGATCGACCTGGGGTACACGACCATTCGCTCGCCGGTCGATGGCATTGTGATCTCTCGCAGCGTGGATGTCGGCCAGACCGTGGCGGCTTCGCTGTCGGCCCCGACGTTGTTCACCATCGCCAAC
>Ga0209751_10005220_pt1 | contig 12283 bp, 10 predicted proteins | sample RifCSP13_1_FD_184019 | JGI IMG/M metagenome (GOLD analysis project Ga0209751, IMG submission 184019) | Soil microbial communities from Rifle, Colorado - Rifle CSP2_sed 13_1 (SPAdes) (version 2) | ecosystem: Environmental > Terrestrial > Deep subsurface > Rock core/Sediment | place: Rifle... | reverse complement strand
AACTATAAGGAAGGGGGCAAGGCAGACTTCTGGATTTGAAAGAGGCAAGTTTCAGTCTGCCGCTGCCCCCGCTCAACTGTCATGCCAGTCAATATTGAAGTAACCACTCAAGTTAGTCTCAAATTTGTAGCTGAGTGATTCATTCAAGAGAGTGGCTTCTGAGGCAGCGGGGGCGGCGGCAGACTGAATCTAGCTTGTTTCCTGTCCAGAAGCCTGCCTTGCCCCCTTCCTGACTGCAACTATCTAAGAGAGCCCTCAAAGACCAAAGCCCTAAATCAAAATCAGTCAATAAACCTTTGAAACCACAACTCCAGCATCAGCAGAGTCCAAAGCTGATGTGAATAATCGCGCTCGGCTCGCGTGTGCAATTCGACCATCTGCTTGACGGCCTCCGGCTTGAACAGATCACGGCGCAGCGCCTTCTCCGAGAGGATTATTTCCCGAAGGAAGGGCTGCAACTCACCACGGAACCAATGCCCGATTGGTACTCCAAAGCCCATCTTCCGGCGTTTCAAGTTCTCAGCCGGCAAGATCTTCTTCAGAATTCGCTTCAGCAGATACTTGCTCGTGAGACCTCTTAACTTTAACTTTTCAGGCAAACTCGCTGCAAACTCAATTACGTGATGGTCCAGAAAGGGCGATCGCGCCTCGAGGGAAACAGCCATCGTTGCAATGTCCACTTTTACTAACAGGTCATTTGGCAGGTACGTCATGATATCCGTAAGCAATGCGGCGTCGACGATTCCCGCGCCGTTGGCCCGAGCAAACCACGGATCGATTATCGCTGAGGCGCGTGCGTTGGCGGTCACATTGCGAAAATTATCGGAGTAGAGATTTTGTTTCGCCTCAGAGGTGAACGTGCTAACCCAGCGAAGATAACGGTCCACTCTGGGCAGTGATGCCGCCTGCAAAAAGCGTTTTATATCCCGAAAACGGCTGCGTCGAATTTCCGAGGAAGGCAAGAGTTCGATCGCCTGCTGCACGACCGCATCGCGCAGTAGGGCAGGCACTTTGTGATATTTCTCCGCTAACCGCATAGCCGCGTATCGCTCATAACCGGCGAAGGATTCGTCACCACCATCGCCATTTAGAGCCACTGTGACATGCCGGCGCGTTTCACGGGCTACGTAATAAGTGGGAATCGCCGAAGAGTCGGCATAGGGCTCGCCATAGTGCTCCACGAGAATAGGCAATACCTCCATCGCGTTGGGCCGCACAATAAACTCATGATGATCCGCGCCCAGGTGTTCCGCTACTCGGCGAGCATGATGCAGTTCACTAAAATCCTGTTCTTCGAATCCGATGGAGAAAGTCTTTACCGGCGCGCTCGACGCTTCACTCATGAGCGCCACTACGGCGCTCGAATCTATTCCTCCAGAAAGAAAGGCTCCCAGCGGTACTTCCGACATGAGACGAACGCGTACCGCCTCACGCAGGATCTCGACAGCTCTCTCCCCGGCCTCCTCTTCGCTGAGCTCTAGCTTGTGAGAAAAATCGGGCTGCCAGTAGCGACGTACCTCAAATTGACCATTGTGCCAGCGCAGCGTATGGCCCGGCTCCAATTTCCAGATCGCCCGGTAGGCCGTTCGGGGAGCGGGAACACAAACGTATGAGAGGTAATGGTCCAACGCCTCCGGATCGATGTCGCGGCCAATATCCGGATGCAGTAATAGCGCGCTGAATTCTGATCCGAAAATTAAGCTCCCGTTAACAGATGCATAAAGCAGCGGCTTTTTGCCCACGCGATCGCGAGCGAGGAAAAGTTCCTGTTTCCGCTCATCCCAGATCGCGAACGCAAACATGCCGCGGAGATAGTTTGGGCATTCAGCGCCGTATTGATCATAGGCGTGAACTATCGCTTCGGTGTCGCTGTTGGTATAAAAGGTGTGTCCAAGCTTTTCCAGGTCCTGGCGCAACTGTAGGTAGTTATAGATTTCGCCATTGAAAACAATCCAGCTCGTCCTTTCCTGATTGTGGATGGGTTGTTGGCCGCTCTTAAGATCTATGATTGAAAGGCGCCGCATGCCGAGTCCGACTGGACCATTGAGGTAGAAGCCATCATCATCAGGGCCGCGATGCCGGATGGCGGCACACATCCGCGACAGCAGGGCCGAATCCACAGCTTTACCATCATTACGCACTATGCCTACGATGCCACACATAACGCCAAACCCTATTCGATGAAGGGCTACAAAGCAAGCGTATGAGTGAAGGGCCTTTTGTTCCTCCGGCAGATGCCTCTCGGACAGGGTGGCTCTTTATTCAGTGGCGGCAACTCACGAGCAGTTCCACTCACCGTCGGGTATTTGCGGCCGTGGCCACGATTGCATTGCTCACAGCGCTTGCCAGATTTGTGGGGCTCGCCAAGGAACTCCTTGTGGCGCGCCGCTTTGGTACTGGTGCGACAATTGAGGCTTATCTCATTGCGCTACTGATTCCGATGCTGGCCATCAACGTGATTTCCACTTCGCTCAGCGTGGCGCTCATTCCAACCTATGTTGCCACCAGGGAAAGGAAGGGAAAGGTGGCGGCCCAGGAACTGCTTTCGGGAATAACGGTTTGGACCCTACTGTTGCTTCTAATAATAAGTCTGCTGATCATCGCGCTCGCTCGCCTATATCTCCCCTACATTGCCTCTGGCTTCAACGAATATAAGTTGGCGCTGACTTTTGAATTACTGATCGCCGTCACCCCGATCGTCGTTCTGAGCGGGATAGGAAACATCTGGGGAGCTGTACTCAACGCTGGAGAGCGATTCGCATTGGTGGCCCTTGCCCCGGCTGTGACGCCCGCTGTAATGATTGTTGCTCTGCTTGTCGTGCGACACTCAATTTTTGCGCTGCCGCTAGGAATGGTAGTTGGGGCTGCCCTGGAGACCATTCTTTTGGGTATGGCGCTGAGGGCCAGAGGTGTAAGCCTGCGACCGCGCTGGCGCGGCTTCGACAGTCAGTTGCGAGAAGTGGCGGGTCAATTTGGGCACAGGGTCGGGGCCAGTGGGCTACGAAGCGGGTCGGTGGTGGTCGATCGATCGTTGGCGGCTATGCTGGCTCCAGGGAATGTAGCGGCATTGAACTACGGCAGCCGGATTGTAATGACCGTACTCTCTATTGCAGGTGTAGCGCTTGGCTCTGCCGTGACACCATATTACGCAAACATGGCGGCCCAGAAGGACTGGGAGGGACTGCGTCGCCTTCTCAAGCGCTACACCATACTGGTCCTGCTGGCGAGTGTTCCAGTCACTATCTTGCTTTATTTTTCTGCTGCTCCAATCGTGCGCCTAATCTATGAACGGGGATCGTTCAGGGCCCGCGACACGCAGATTGTGGCCCAGGTCCATGCCTTATACGCTCTCCAGATCCCGTTCTATTTAGGCACTGTTCTGATTGGCCGCTTTTTGGGATCGCTGCTGGCGAGCCACGTTCTGGTCTGGGCGGCGGTTATTAATGTTTCCCTCAATATCCTGCTCGACATTTTGTTAATTAAGCCGCTGGGCGTTTCCGGTTTGGCCTTAGCCAGCGGTTGTGCCAGCCTGATCACATTTTGTTTCCTCTCGTATGTTTCGCTCAGGGAGGTTAATGCAAGGGTCTTAAGGTGAATGGAAGCCACTCTTAGATAATTACAGGTCGGGAAGGGGGCAAGGCAGGCTTCTGGGCAGGAAGAGAGCTACTCTCAGTCTGCCGCCGCCCCCGCTGCCTCAAAAGCCACTCTTCCTTGAATGAATCACTCAACTACAGAGATGAGATTAACTTGAGTGGTTAATTCATTGCTGACTGGCATTAAATGTCGAGCGGGGGCGGCGGCAGACTGAAACTAGCTTCCTTCCAGTCCAGAAGCCTGCCTTGCCCCCTTCCCGACCTGAGAGATTTTTCTTTCATGACTCCTCAGTTGTCCCATTCTTGACTGGTCTTCCGAGAGCAGAATAGACTACCGTTCTGTCAGCCATCGCACCATTACCAGCGGTGCTCCGCAACCCGCTCAGGTTCTGATTTTCGACCTACTTTTGCGTGGTTTTCATGATTGCGAGACCGACGCTCGGTCACCGTATTCTGGAAGCCTTCGCCCTATGATCGTCTCTTTTAACCATAGCTTTTGTTTCAGGAGGTAAACGTGAGAAAAGCTTGTTGTCTGGTTTTCGTAACGATGGTAGTGGCGAGTCTTGCGGAGCCAGCGCGGGCGGCGCGCCTCTTTCAAGCCACGCTCAACGGTTCACAGGAGGTGCCGGCCCAAGCAGTCGCCTCTTTCGGAGCCGGCAGCGTTCTATTAAACGATACAGAAGATCAAATTACCGTCAATCTCAACTTTACCAGCCTGACCTCCAACGCAACTGCCGCCCACATACATGGCGCGGCGGACCCAGGTGTAAATGCGGCGATACTTTTTCCGCTGGCGGGAGTGCCGGCCGCGACCTCCGGAACGCTTACAGCACAGGTATTCTCAATCACTCCTGCGCAGGTGGCCCAGCTAAAAGCCGGCCAATTCTATTTCAACGTGCACAGTGCCAACTTTCCCGGCGGCGAGATCCGCGGCCAGATCCTCGGAGCTCCCAACGACCCCTGGACGACTGCTGCTTCCACCGGAACCGTTGATGAAGACAGTCTGAGTATTGTTCGCCTTAATGCCTGGGCGGCGGGTTTTGACCCATTTGGACCAGCTACCGGCACCGTCACCATGCGCTATCACATTAACGCCACGAACGGTGTTTCGCGGTTTTGTCCGGCGGATTTTTCTGCTATAGCCATTCGGTACAGGAACAGTGATCCTAGTGGGGCAACGGCGCACATAGTGTTCACAATACGTTCAAGTAGTCTGGCTCTGGGCAATAACACCGTGCGCTATACATTTGACAGCAGCATTGCCGGGGCCCCTTCTGATAATGCTTTTCATGTTGTTTACTTACCTGCATTGATGGATTTTGATTTTGCCAATAACGTTTACTGGATTGAGGCAACGATCTTCCGAGGAACGACGAGTGCTCTGGCGAACTTGGGAACAATTCAGATCTGGGAGAGTAATGGAGCGGCATGCCAGTGAATACGGCGTGGACAAAACTCGTCATTCCTTTGGGTATCTAACCGACTATGGTTAAGGGCAGCGCATCAGATTCGAATACATGCAAGGGAGCAGGTGGGCCTGCTCCCTTTTGTTGTCAAATTCGCTATAAGAGTCTTTGTATGGTACTGCAAGGGCCGACCAATGCTCCCAAAAGCGCAGATCATGTATAGAATAGAAACCTTGGAATGGTTCCTCGCAAATCGTAGTATCTGTATCACTGCAACTTTGGCATTGTCGGCTGGCCGGCGATGATTGAAGACGATGAGAAAACCGGACTTCTTCATTGTTGGGGCTCCCAAGTGTGGCACCACCGCTCTGTACCGATTCCTTTCTCAGCATCCGGAGATCTTCCTGCCAAAGGTAAAGGAGGTTCATTTCTTCGGCTCAGATCTCTACCTGCCTGGTTACGTTCCTGATACCGAGAAGTATCTTCGCTTGTTTGCGAACGCACGGGACGAGACGCGTGTGGGTGAAGCGTCCGTCTGGTATTTATACTCAAAGGTATCTGCCGCTGAGATCAAGCATTTCGCTCCTGAAGCGAGCATACTGATCATGCTTCGTAATCCTGTGGACATGATCCATTCGCTCCATTCGCAACTACAATATGTTGGTGTTGAACGAATCAAAGGTTTTGAGAGCGCCGTAGAGAATCCACGCCGCAGCGTGCGTTTATGGAACGACCCACGCGTGATTAATGGCGTGACATATCGAGATGTGGGAAAATACAGTCATCAGGTCTTGCGGTATCTGAATGCTTTCGGTCCCGACAACGTAAAAATCATAATCTTCGATGATTTCGAGAATAGCCCGCTGCTGGCGTTTCAGGAAACCTGCAAATTCCTCGGAGTGAATCCACATTTTGAACCAGCCATCTCGGTAGTAAATCAAAACAAACAAGTACGAAGTAAGATTGTTCAGTCTATCGTCGCTCACCCGCCGACGGTAGCCAGCAAATTGTTACGAAGACTGACTACGACCTCGGAGCGAGAAGAAATCATTAAGTGGATGCGACGCCTTAATACGCGATACCTTCCTCGTGTACCAATACGGCACGACCTGAGAAACCGGTTGCAAGAAGACTTCAAACCTGATGTTGAACGCCTGAGCAAGCTACTGAACCGCGATCTGACACAATGGTGTGGACCCCCGACACTAAACATTTGATCAAATGGATCAAGACAAAATATGGGATCACTTTCAGACGCAGGGTCTGGAACTCTTTGCACATTCTTTGCCACGCCTCAAATTCTTACTGCACGAAGCGCAGAACGCGACCCGCAATGTCAATGTGAAGATCCTCAATATCGGTGTGGGAGATGGATGGCTTGAGCGCCAATGTCACCAACAAGGATGGAAGGCATATGCTCTAGATCCCAGTGAGCCATCTCTCGTCGGATTGACTGGGGTAGGCATAAAAGGAGCGGTCGGCTATATTGAAAATATTCCTTTTGCAAACGATTCTTTTGACTTCGTGTTTTGCTCGGAGGTGATCGAACATTTATCTATCCCACAAGTCGAAAGCGCGCTTCGGGAAGTTCAACGGGTGCTAAAAGGATCTGGGCTGCTTCTTGGAACCGTTCCCTTCAAAGAGAATCTATTCGAGGGACGGGTGGTTTGTCCCGCATGTGGAAATGTTTTTCACCACATGGGACATCAGCAGTCGTTCGATACCGAAAGGCTGCTTTCACTGTTCCCTGCCAAACTCAGAGTGGAGAGGATAAGGGTTATCTACTTTGCCGACTGGTCTGCGCTAAATTGGAAGGGAAGAGTTTTGGCAGTCGTGAAAAGGGCCTTGTTATCCGCGGGAGTTCACGGCACTTACGAAAGTATCTACTTCAGGGCGAAAAAAGTAACGATCTCTTAGTGTATTGCTGGCTGGAAGACGTGTGGCGCCGCGAGCACAAATTCCCATTAAAACATGAGAATCAGTCTGGTATGTCCATCGCTGCAAAGTGGTGGCGCTGAACGCGCAGTGGTAACGCTTTCGGCTGCCTTCCTTAGCCGAGGGCATGAGGTTGCGATAATTACAGTAGCTGCTCGGCCAGACTTCTACCGTATCCCAGTCGGAGTGGAGAGATTCGAGCTCGACATGGCCGTGTATTCGCCAACACCATTGCACGGCCTTTGTCACAACATTAGGAGGTTGCGCGCTCTGCGACGCCTGCTTCATAACACCCGGCCGGACGTGGTTATTTCGCACGTCGATCAAACCAATGTTCTCACAACACTTGCAACAGCCTGGATGAACTTTCCCGTAATTGTTGTTGAACACGTTGATTCCAGTATCTTCTCTCCGGGAAGAACGTGGAAAACGATGAGGCATTTCGCCTATCGGTGGGCATCGAAGGTCGTGAGCGTGAGCAAAGGTGTGGATTTGGGTTTGACTTGGCTGCCTGAGCATCATCGCAGAGTCATTCATAATCCTATCGTACTGCCACCTCCGAATACATCGGAGGGCACACCGCTGCGGGTTTTAAGTCCCGGCCGCAGTCGTGTGATAGCCATGGGCCGACTGGTACATCAGAAAGGTTTTGACCTCCTGCTAACAGCGTTTCAAAGGATTTCGCAAAGCCACCCGACCTGGGAGCTGGTCATCATTGGGGAGGGTGAATTAAGACGTGAACTAGAGTGCCAAAGAAACGCCGCCCAATTGTCTGATAGGGTTCGATTCACTGGTGCCGTCCACGATCCGTTTCCTCTTTTAGAAGCGGCTGATCTCTTTGCTATGGCATCACGATATGAGGGTCTCCCATACGCACTATTGGAAGCCATGGCGTGCGGCTTACCGGTAATCTATACGGACTGTCCGAGCGGACCGAGTGAGATCATCCGCCACGGTGTTGATGGGCTTTTGGTTCCAAATGGCGACATTAATGCCCTCGTCGACGCCCTTGATAAGCTTATGAGCGATGAAAAGGCACGAAGGTGCCTGGCGATCCGCGCGCCCGAGGTTCTCAACCGCTTTGGAATTGAATGTGTGACGAACGATTGGGAAGACCTTATCGCTGATGTTCTCAAAAGCAGCAATTGATTAGCCTTTTTGGTCTGAAACCTGAAGTAGCCGAAGATATTTCCTCCTTTAAGAAGGTTCTGTTCAGCGCCAGTTCAGATCCCTTCCCAGTAAATGATATAAGCGCTGGTTATGAGGTTCGAAAAACAGTCGCAGATGCTCTCTCATGTCAGCCGTCATATGATCATAGTGTTGCAGGTTTAGTCGTTCAAACTTTGACGGCTTCCAAGCGGGAAGCTCAAGAAACTCCAGAAGCTCGCTGTATCCACGTTCCGAATCCGCAAAGAACTCTTCACTCTGCAGCACCAATACCTGCTTTTTGCTAAAACCTGCCTGCCACAGACCCCGCAACTGATTCTCGTATAAGCCCCGAGAGAGATATGAATAGTGTTGGTGGGCAAAGCTATAATAGTGCTCGTCGGATTTCATTGTGTCTTGCTCTGTTGCTAGCCTTTGGGACTCCTGAAGAATCGCTTCGGCAAACGAAAGCTTTTCGTAACCGATGCTAACTTCATGTTGGTAGTGGGAGAGCGCGCGATCGATCGGATTTCGCAGAATTGCGATCAACTTGACACGGTGGGTAGTTTCCGCAATGCGACGTAATGCATACGGATGAAATATGTAGTAGGGGCTGGCTTCTCCGGTTATGCGCTTCTGGGCAATCCTCTTTCGATAACTGTCGAAATCACGGAGAGGAAAATGGGACCGGTACCAACTCAGGCCACGCTCGAAGTTGATGTCAAAGAAGTGAATTTCTTTTGTGCTGGCTCGAACCACATTCGGATGGCTGATTAGATACTCATAAAGGGAGGTCGTGCCGCATCTCTGTCCGCCGATAATGATAAAATCAGGGCCAGTTCGCAAAGTGTTAGTGGCAAGCCGATAAGCTGCAGTGCCCCCGATGAGGACCCGCCGAGCGGGCACAGGAAGAAAGGATTTAAGCAAACGCTTCATTCGAAGGCTGGCCAGTTAAGAGTCAATTGTCTTTGTTCTCGCCCTATTTAAGGAAGGTGCACATGCTAGTCTTTGCGCTAAAGTCTCCAAGCCGATATCAGAGGATACAAGAAAATGGTTTTGTGAGGAATTTTTTTCGGTTCCGGCTGGACAGGCTAGGTGAGTTGAAAGATCCTGGTCTACTGAGCTCTGTTTACACTTCCTTCTATACGAGCGATGGAACCAGCAAGGAGACGAGTTGGGATCGGTTTATCGAAACAGACGAGTTTACAGTCGGTTTTCTAAAGCAAAATGCTAAAAACGTGATTCACGACGTGGGCGTCTCAAGCGGAGTTACATCCCTGGAACTTTATCGCAAATTAAACCAGCGTCGGCTCGATTTCCAACTATACGTTTCCGACAAGTTCACTCGGTACTATTTTACAGGGAAAGGACTACTTAGGATTTACAATGAGGATACGACTTTGGCCCAAGCGTATCTCTTTGGTTTGCTTTTGGACCGCAATATTGATTGGAAATACTTTCTATCTAAGTACGCATATTATCTTGTTGCACTCCTGCCAAAACGGAGCGCCGGCGCCGAACGGCTTTGTCTCTATGACCTCCGGCTCTTATCAAGCTTTCAACAGGGCATAATCCACGAAATCGATTATGACTTATTCCGGACTCGACTAGATGATCGATTTGATCTGGTGCGTTGCATGAATGTACTCAACGTTTCATACTTCCGGCCCGCCAAAATACTTAGAGCTATTCGTAATCTTCAAAGGAGCTTGAAAAACCACGGAGTGCTACAGATAGGAAGAACTAATACTCTGGGCCGAAATGAGGTTAGCTTCTTTCTTAAAGACGGAGGTAACCTGCGCTGGATACTGGATGTGAATGGCGGCAGCGAGATAAAACCGCTTGTCAAATCGCTAAACTAAACAAACGGATAGGCAGATAGAGATGCCACAACGCCACCCAACTACCCAGCATTTGCGATTGCATCGCGAAATCCTCCGTGAACTCGGTCACGAATTGGTACCTCCTGCAAGTATTTTGGATTTTGGTTGTGGAGAAGGTGCAACAGTCGCAGCTTATCGTCTCGCCGGCTTTGATGCTTGGGGCTGTGACATTCAAGTAAGGCAGGACAGGGAGTTTCTGTTGTCTATCAACCCTTCCACAAACGAATTGCCCTTTCCAAACGACCGGTTTGATTTCGTATTTTCCGATCAGGTACTTGAACACGTGCGGGACCATTTTGCAGTTATGGAGGAAATCAGAAGAGTAATGAAGCCAGGGGCTATCAGTCTTCACATATTTCCTGCAAGACTGAAACCTCGAGAAGCGCACAACTTCGTACCGCTGGCCGGAGTTGTCCAAAACTATCCTTGGTTACTTCTGTGGGCATTTTTGGGAGTGAGAAATTCCTTTCAGAAGGGGAAGGACTTTCGTGAGGTTGCCAGGATGAATCATGAGTTCTTAAGTCAGCAGACCAATTATTTATCGGGATCGCAAGTCGCGGAGGTTGTGTTGTCTAGTTTTGATACTATCACTTTTGCAGAACGCTACATGATCAAACACAGCTACGGCCGAGCACGCTATTTGCGCCCTTTGCTTCGGTTTGCCCCATTCGTGGCGTCCCTCTACAGCACCTTTTACACACGAGTGATCTTCTTTGAGAAAAACGAGGGATCACTTCTCAAGCAAGATGTCCATTGAAAGTGGCGATCCGCGAGTCCAAAATCAAGCTGACCTTTCTTGTGAGGTCTCTCGATCATGGCGGCACGCAAAGGCAGCTCGTCACTCTCGCTAAAGCACTAAACAAAAAACAATTCGAGCCTACAGTGATCGCGTTTTATTCCGGTTACGCTCTGGAGAAGGAACTCGCCGCCGCTGGAATACCTTTGATTTCCTTAAGGAAACGCGGGCGATGGGATGCGCTAGGATTCTCCATCCGGCTCATCCGAGAGCTGCAACGCAGTCGTCCCGACATTCTACATAGCTATCTGGACATTCCGAATCTACTTGCTCTCTTCGCCCGACTTTTTGTTTCAACTCGTGTCGTTTGGGGAATTCGCACTTCGGAAATCTACCTTAACCACTACGATTGGCTGCGGTGTTTGAGTGCAAAACTTGAACGGCTAGGCTCGCGCTTTGCTGACTTGATCATTGTGAATTCCAGCGCAGGCTACCAACGTCATATCGCAATGGGCTTTCCGGCCGAGAAGATGGTAGTGATTCCTAACGGAGTGAATACAGGGGAGTTTCGGCCTGATGAAGTCGCGCGCCAGAAGCAGCGTTCACAATGGAGTATCGGTAATGACAGAAAACTTGTTGGCATCATTGGGAGACTAGATCCAATGAAGGACCACGACCTGTTTTTGCAAGCAGCGTCCCTCGTCAGCCGGGTTCGCAGTGACGTACGGTTTGTATGTGTCGGAGGTGGCCCGCCACAATATGCGGAAAGCCTGCGAGCCAATGCAGCAGTCTCGAAGCTGTCGGATCAGGTTCTGTGGGCGGGAGCAATGGATAATATGCCAAGTGCTTACAATGCTCTTGATCTACTCGTTTCTGCGTCTGTGGCCGAAGGATTTTCCAATGTAATCGCCGAGGGAATGGCTTGTGGTGTGCCATGCGTTGTCACAGATGTAGGGGATTCTGCGTGGCTAGTCGGCGACACGGGAATTGTTGTGCCCCCGAGTGACGCTCGAGCTCTTGCTGAAGGCCTGCTCACCATACTCGACAGTGATCCCCGAGAGCTTGGATTAAGAGCTCGCACCCGAATTGTTGAGAACTTCAACGCCCAGCAACTCTCAGAACGAACAGAATTGGAGTTACTCTCGCTGTTGCGGTCTTCAGCTGAACAGGTCACTAGCACGGCGCGGTAGCGAGGTTCCCTGCGCCGAGTGGCGGATCGATCGAGATCAGCGATGGAAACAGATTGAGATGTGTATGGAACAGGTCAGTACTACCACACGGTATAGCAGGTGGGATCGATGCGCATACCCAAGCGTAGGACCTACCCGCTACCGAGCCTGTGTATAAACTCAAGCTCTCATTCTCCCCAACCTTTAGGTTGGGGAGCAGCCGCCGGAGAGGAACTGCAACCATTTTAATGGTTTCACTCAGCTCGCCATTCCAGGCCATACTTCTTAACAAACATCGCGTACTCCTCCCCATACGTCCGCTTGCGATGATGTTCTTCTTGATTGGCAATATAGCGAGCAACACGTCCGACATCAGAATGCGACACGGAAAATGCTCCGTATCCAACTCCCCAGG
>Ga0209751_10005219_pt1 | contig 12284 bp, 13 predicted proteins | sample RifCSP13_1_FD_184019 | JGI IMG/M metagenome (GOLD analysis project Ga0209751, IMG submission 184019) | Soil microbial communities from Rifle, Colorado - Rifle CSP2_sed 13_1 (SPAdes) (version 2) | ecosystem: Environmental > Terrestrial > Deep subsurface > Rock core/Sediment | place: Rifle... | reverse complement strand
CTCTGACCTCGGCATGCAAATAACGCGCCTGACCCAAAGGGTGTGAAATTTGCGGATCAGATCTCAAGATCAGTGCGCGTCAGCGAGCAGTTGCAACGGAATAAAGCTGTGTTTTGGACGGATCAGCCAGGATCAGGGCCGATTGGCACCGCAGGGCTTGCAATACATATCAAGTTGGGTTGATGAAAAGCTCGAACGATGTTTTCAACTGATGGAAACCGATGATCCCAGCGATCTCGACGAATGGATCGCGAAGTGGCACGACGTTGTCGAATTTGAAGTCTACCCAGTCATCTCCTCAAAGGAAGCTGCGGAAAGAGTTGCACCTCGTTTATGAACCACGCCGCCGAACGTATTAAGGTATAAACTCTTCTCCTGCACGCCGGTGGTTAATCACCTTTCTCTGGATTTCCGTTTTTTCATGGGGCATCGGGCTTGGCGGTAAGCTCTTCGAGCTTGTTGTCCTGATTCCAGCGTGGGCGGCCAACCCTCCGGAATCGCTTACACTACTACCGTACGGGCCACGGTGGCCTTTCAATCCGGGAGACTTCTTTCAACCACTGAGTTTGCTGCTCGCTATTGGAACAATTGGAGCATTGGCATGCGGGTGGAACACTTCGCCCCGGTACAAGGTTTGGCTCTGGACACCCCTGATCGCGCTTTTGATCATCTGGATCGCAACGCCAACTGTGTTTTGGCCCATGATCCGGGATCTTTACGGCGCAAGCACGGGTTCGCGCCCGCTAAGTGAGCCCGCCGCGAGAAGTCTTGTCGCGCAATGGATCTTGTACGACTGGATTCGGGCAGCTTTCATTGCAGTGGGATTTGTAGGTGCGGTAAAAGGCACTAGCACGGTATATCGCGCATACGTCTGTGGTTGAGCTAAATACTTGTTGACTGTTTCGCCCTACCGTTCTAAAAGTCTCTTAAGTTGCCCTTCTCATAACTTCCAACTATGTATGAGAAGTTTAAAGAGCTGGACGGTACTCATCCGTGGCGAGATGTTAGCCCGGATGGATTTGTTGACTATCAAGCTCGCTACCGCTCACAGGGTCGAGTTCTCTATTTCAATTTCCCGCTCGCCAAAGAGCTGGAACTGATTCCCCCGGACCACCCACGAACCATCAACAAAGAACTAGAACAGGCCATCCTTCAGACATTCTCCCTACAGATAATCAATGAACATGATCTAAGACATGGAAGGAAATACCCGCCCGAAAACATCAAGCCCAAGCGCTACATGGCGACGCGCTATTTACAAACCCAACATCACAATAGACAAGGCAAGACTTCCGGCGATGGTAGAAGTATCTGGAATGGTTTCCTGAAAACTAAGCGGCTGGCGTTTGATATCTCAAGCCGTGGAACAGGTGCCACAATCCTCAGCCCAGGTGCTCAGAAATCGGATGGCGCCGTCAAGACTGGCGATGAGAGTTACGGTTATTCGTCCGGCCTGGCGGAGTTAGATGAGATGTTGGGAAGTGCAGTGATGTCCGAGATCTTCTACCGTCAGGGTATTCCAACAGAACGTTGTCTGGCGGTAATTGGTTTTCCTGATGGAACAGCGATTGGCGTCAGAAGCGCACCCAATTTGATCAGGCCCGCACATCTGTTTCGTTATCTTAAACAAAATCGACACGTCGAACTCAAAGCGGCGATGGATTATTTCATTAAGAGGGAGATCGAGAATGGTTTCTGGCGCTTTCCCAGCCACAGTGAGCGCTACGCTACCGCGTTGGATTACCTCGCGAGACAATACGGAAAGATGGCCGCCGTGCTCGAGGAGGAGTACATCTTTAACTGGTTGTCGTGGGACGGAGACAACATGCTGGCCAGTGGCGCTATCCTTGATTACGGATCCATCCGGCAATTTGCCGCCAAGCACGATAAATATCGATTCAAGGATGTAGATCGCTATTCGGCATCTTTGCGGGAACAGCGACGATGGGCTCGCTTGTTGGTGCAAGTCTTTGCGCAAGTGGTGGCCTTCATCGAATCAGGTCAAAAAACAAACCTCCGCACCTTTAAGAACGCTTCCTGCTTGCAGGTCTTCGATCGGGCTTACGGAACGGAAAGAAATTATCGCGTGCTGTGGCGGATAGGTTTTAGTCCCCAACAGATAGACCATCTAATGGAAAACGCGCAAACGGAAATTAGGGATTTTCATCGAGCGTTGAGCTACTTTGAAGACCTAAAACTTTCCAAAGGCATCGAAAGAGTGTCCGACGGATTCACGCACAAACCCGTGTTTCTCATCCGGAATGTGCTTCGCCTTTTGCCGGCCTATTATGTGGCCCAGTCAGTTTCCAAACCAGAAGAGGAAACTGCCTACATGCCAGCCAATAGTTTTTGCGACATCATGGCGGCCTCTTACGTAGGCAAGAGAGATCTAAAGTTGACTTCTCCTCGCATTTCGCACGTCTCAAATTTTCAGAAATGCTATCTGAACCTCGTGGCTGCTTTGAATGAACGTTTAGATATCGTGCTTAAGGCAATGCAAGAGAGATCCGCTGTTATCAACCATCGACATCGCCTGACGGGAGATGCCGTCATCTATATCATTGAAGAGGTTATTGCGGTGAAAGGTAAGATCAGAATCGAGGGCTTGCAGGAGGCAATTGAGGCATTCATTGATTCGCAGGTCTTGATTCCAGGTAAATGGCGAGCTGTTCCGACAGAGCAACTCGAAAAGAACACTTTGAAAGCCCGGCTACTTATTAAGATTCAGGACAATTTAGAGAAATATAGGGAATCCATCTAGTAGGCTTTACAACCTCGTGTTGTGCCTCCTTTGATTGCTTCGTCTGCCGCTCCATGATTCAAGTCTCCCAAGGGTTGGCTCGTCACTACGGTCGCGTGAACGACCATTGGTAGGACATTCCCAGTGATTCGCCGAGGGCATCCTTCCCCGTGCCAGACATTTTCTTTCCATCACTCGAAATTGTTCCCTGATCTTCGCCCAGGCTCCAGCCTTCTCCACTCAATACCCTTGTTTGCTTCAGGTGTACCGAGCCGGACGCAGCCGTGCCACTGAAAACGACGCGTACTGGACCCTGTTCCAAGACTCCTTCTATTACTTCTCCTTTATGACTCTTGATGACGAGGGTTGCCGGTTGGCTAAGTGGTCCATAGGTGCCGGTCCATGTGCCTCGGAGGTCGCTTGACGTCGCGGAACTGGGGGCGATAAGTGATTCCGACCCGGTCGCCTGACTGGGCGTTGGCAACGTAGTCGACTGGTTCTCAATATTCTGATCGGCCTTATCGTTGGATGCGAATCGGTCCAATCCAACCTTTATCGCGATACCGAGCACGCCAACCGCGAGCACCACCCCTGCAACAATAGCCAGGATCCACTCTAATGGCCTGCGACTTGGGCCGACATGCGGAATAACTGAGTTGGGTACTGCCGCTTTCGCAGTAGACATCGCAGATTGATCAGGAGCAAGCATAGCCGCTCGCAGTTCCTCGCCGAAACTAATTGCGTCGGCCTGTCTCTCCTCACGATTTTTCGCCAGCGCGCGGAAACACGATTGGGCCAGGGCCGTTGGTTGGAGGTATTGAGGAAAGGCAGGGGGCGCTTCACTCAGATGTTTGGCGATCAAGCCGGTTGGATTGTTAGCAACAAAAGGTGGAGTACCCGTCAACATCTCGTATAGCATCGCACCGAGACTGTAAACAACGGCACGCGCATCCAACTCCTCGCCACGACACTGTTCCGGCGACATGTAGTACAACGTTCCTAAGAGAGTTCCCGTCTGCGTAAGCGCTGAGAGGTTTGCAGCGTCGCGCACCTTTGCCAGACCGAAATCTACCACCTTAGCAGTTTCCCGTTCACCGTCATGCGACGCTGGCGCTACAATTACATTGTCGGGTTTCAGGTCGCGATGAAGTAGTCCCTGCCGATGCGCGACGCCGACACCGGCACATACATCACACATCAATGAGACAGCGCGTTCGGGCGGGCAGCCGACCTTCACGTTCCAGTACCTTACGCAGCGACTCGCCCCTCACCAGCTCCATTACAATGTACGCTTCGTTCATGTAACTCGCATCATTGAAGTCGTGGATACTCACGACATTAGGGTGTCGAATCATCGCAGCTGAACGCGCTTCACGACGAAAGCGCTCGATAGCATTATGGTCGCGGACGAGATTGTGACTCAGAAGTTTGACTGCCACCTCATCACCGATATGAAGGCGTCGGGCACGATAGACACTACCCATACCTCCCTCGCCTAGACGATCAAGAAGTTGATATTTGGAATCGAGCACCAGGCCTATTCGAGGGTCGTGCGGGCGTGGATTGTGGTCATCAGTTTTCGGACTGAGTTGATCGTATGTGGTTGAAGTCTGTTTAAGCGTTTCGGCGCTAAGAGGGTCTGGGTTGGTACGGGGCGAACCACAACTGCTACTCAGAACGCATCCCAGCTCGGTCATAAATACGAAATGGTAGAGTCGCGCGAGGTCCGCATTCTCCTCTACGAGCACTACCGAATTACGTATCTCATCAAGCCCGATGGCAACATAGATATTCTCGGCGTCTTTCATGGTGCTTTAGACATCGATCGATATCTTGTTTAATTGAATCAAGCGTATAGAGCTGAAATAAGATCGCGCGATTTCGCGCTCCACCTCTCCGATCTTCGCCCACCAATTAGGCACCTTTCGAAGTCGCGACTCGTTTGTGGTGAGTCGAAAATTTGGAAATCCGGGTCAGGCTGGCGAGTCTGCGATCTTACTTGACGCTAGGCTGCGCGGTTCTCGATTCCCAGAATCAGAGATTCAGTTCTTCAGTCGAACGTAATAATCCTTAGCCAGAGTCGGCTTGTCCTTCCTCTTAGGTCGTGCATCAACGCATATCACGTTCTTTCCATCCTTACTCAAAACCTCAATCTTGTCGTCGGCTTCTAGTTCCAAAAGGGCTTGGCGATAAGCTGCCTCACAGCGCATATCGGTGGGTCGCATAGTCCATTCTTGGTAAAAGACTGACACTCGAACTTGCCCAACTTTCAAAGCGTCCAAGATCTCCTCTTTGATTTCAGCATGCGTATCAAACATAGGAATAAAGTTTGTACGACTCTTCTGTTTAAGCTCAAGACCTCCAGGTAAATCCTCCCCATGCCCGCGTCGCCACATCACATCCTTCATGATGCTGAACCCTAACGAGTGTTTAGTAGCGTGGATCAAATAGTGACTTGCCTTCCTTTGCTCTTCATGTTCGACGCGGAACGGGATTATGTAGTTAGCTCCCATATCCTCCGCCACAGCTCTGCGGTATTCGAACAGAATAATTTCCTCACGCTCGCGGACGTTATTAATTGTTCTTAGCTTGTCATGCAGAGTTATTGCGCGTTCTTCTGAACCCATCAACTCCACGAGTACAGGACTGAGCGCTGAAAGGCCTGCTATCCTTCGCACTCCATCAATGTTAAAGAAAATGAACGCCTCACATTTTTCATTCGCCATCACCGCGCGAATAGTCTCGAAGCTAGCACCGCTGACGCCGCAGGGATCGACGAATAGAAATGTCGGTGCTAGTTTGCCTTCTAACCTACCAAGAATTTCGTTGAGGGTGTCGGGAAAAGTGCCGCATCGGGAAAGGGGCTTTCGAATGTTGGGATGTTCTCTATAGAAATTGTCGACTTTGTCTTTGAGCTGATTGAACAAAACGTCATCAGATTCGATGAAAATTGTGCTCACCTGTTTAGAGAAGTCCTCGTTGCTAGCTATAAGCTGTAATGCAAGAAGCGGCGAACCATCGAACGTTTTACCAGTCGCGGCTTGAAGGTAGGAACCCGGGCCAGCGAAGCCGTCGATATAAACGAGATTGTTACTCCATCGTTTTAGAATGTGGTAATAGGCAGGAAGGTAAGCGGCGAGAATGCTGTGCTTTATTTGAGTCTGCTCGCGGTAATCCTCAAAGTGTTTTCGTCGTTCCCTTTAGCCATTTCAACTTTGGTTATCCCGGAGACTTGTGAAGTCGTGCCTTGCCACTAGACACTGGCGGCCCGCGGGAAATTATCCCAGGTTGTCCCTTTGAGCACTCGACCGGCGAGCTTCTTCCCAACTGCCATCATTCGAACCGGACGTTCAGCTTCCACGGCCAACAGAGTCTTCTGGGCTGAAGCTCTTGTACTATCATCAGGAGCCCAATGGCCCCACTGTTTGAAGTGAAAAGGTACGTTTGCGTGCTGACATTGATGCAATAGTCCAACCGCCCAATCCGGGTGCATAGGTCTTGAATGCGGGCCGCTCTCACCGCCAGCAATTACCCAATCTATAGGGTTATAGGAAGATCGATTAAACCATGATCGTAAGTCCAACGGACCTAGCAGCGGCTCGCAAGATAAAAACCGAACGGCTGCGGGAACCGATAAAAGGTATGGGAGGCGCAGTTCGGCGAGTTTTTGATTTTCTATGCTTGTACCAATCCAAACATTTCGCGGCCAATCCTCGCCCCATGGTGTCATCGACAACACGTGTTGCGGCCTCTTCGTCAGAAGCAGCCAATCCAGATTTGGCGTTTGATGGATAAGATTCCAAAGCCGTACACGTTCCTGTTTAAGGTCTGCTCGACGCTCAAACACGTCCGCCATACTGGCGCAAAATACACGTGACCGAACTCCCTCAGCGCGAGCTTCCCCGTTCCATTTGAGAGGCTCTCGCCAGTGGGTATCTCCAAAAAACCGCCGAGGAGCCCGTTGGCCCCAAAGTGTTTGTCCAACTCGCTTAGCCCACAATTCAGCGTAACAGTTATCACAGGCGGGAGAGACCTTGTGACATCCCCACCAAGGATTAAAAGTGTGATTTGTCCATTCGATGTGAGAGTTTCTTGCCATATTAGATTTACAGCCCGAACTGTAGCACGGGTTCCGTGTTTCATCAATGAAACAGTGGCCAAACGCGGGCGACGCCCCTGACCCGGCAAAGAGCTCTGATATAAACCTCAAACCGTCAAAGACTCCACACAAAAGTCCCCACAGTAAGAACTTACTTGACGTTGGTGAGTGCCTGTAAGTTGTTGAAGGATTTGGAGGCGGCGATCGGAATCGAACCGATGAATAAAGGTTTTGCAGACCTCTGCCTTACCACTTGGCTACGCCGCCGTTTTGAAAATTGTCAATGATGAGAACTCAAAATGAAGTCTCAGTGAGTTTTATGAGACTTCCGTCGCTATGTTCAAAAGCCTTACTCTAAAGATGCGGAATGCCCTTGGATGTTTGGCCGTCCGCGGCTGACGTCTAGGAGCGCAGCGGGTCTCCGGCGAAGTTCAGTTCTTCGGCGAAGTCAGTCTTCGGCGAAGTTCAGAACCTCCAAAACGACAAGCTAAAGCTTATCGAACATCCGAACATAAAGGCGGAGGGATATAATCCATCCGCCTTTATCCCTCAAAATTTTTGGAGCGGGAGACGAGATTTGAACTCGCGACTTCGACCTTGGCAAGGTCGCACTCTACCACTGAGTTACTCCCGCTTCCGGTGGAAACCGATTCTAACCAATAGACTTTGGTTGTCAAGCGCACACAACCGGCGTTTTTTGTAGTTCGTGGTTCGTGGTTGGTGGTTGGTTGCGGCCTTTGGGCTTTGACCTTCGGCCTTGGACTCCTCTGCTTCAGGTCTTGTGTCACTTCAGTCAAGCAAGACTGCTAGGGCATCGACGAATCTTAAAACCCAAAGCTCAAAGTGCCAAAGGTCGAAGATCGAAGGCCAAAGACCCAAGGTCTAAGGTCTAAGGTCTAAGGTCTAAGGTCTAAGGCCAAAGGCCACTGCAGGCCTCAGAATTGCTGGAACCTCGCTGTCAGGCCACAATATCGCCGCTGATGAGATTCCCTGAATACATAAACTTTCTGTTCTTTTCCTTCTTTATCCTGTTTGCCTGGCTGCGACCGATATCCACCCGCAGACGCATAACAACCACGACACTCGGAGTGATTGGCCTCACCCTCACCTTGGTTTCCGTATTTGCTGACCAGATCTTTCCAGGCGTTGCTTCCATCCTTCGCGACTGGCTGCCCGCGCCTTTGATGCCCATGGTCTATTGGCAAGCCGGATGCTTTACACGCGTCCCTAATGAACGCTTCCAGAACCTGCTGCATGGGATCGACGAGAAGTGGTTCCGCCCTCTGATTCTTCGTCTGGCGCCTCACCGCAGCTACCAGGGCATTGCAACGACTCTCGAGCTCGCCTACCTCTCCTGTTACGTGCTCGTACCGTTGGGACTGGCCGCGATGTACATTACCAAAACGGAGCGTTATGCAGCAGAGTACTGGACCGTCGTGCTCGCGGCTACCTATCCCTGTTATGCGTTGACTGCCTTAGTACAGACACTTCCGCCCAGAGTTCTTTCAAACGACTCTATGCGACCCCCTTCTGGTGAGATACGCACATTCAATCTCTGGATCGTGCGGCACGCCAGCATTCACTTCAATACATTCCCCAGCGCACACGTAACTGCGACACTCGCAGGCTCGCTGGTCTTGCTGCGCTACTCACCTAAGATTGGTTTGCTGTTTCTGGTGGTATCGATTGGGATTGCAATCGGCGCAGTAACCGGTCGGTATCACTATGCAGCCGATGTAATCGTTGCCGCCGCGCTTACCTTGTTAGTGTTTGTCATGAGTTAGTAACATTGAAAAGAATAGAGGGAGGGAGTGGGCTCTTTGTAGGCAGGATCTGAACGAACTCTCCACTGCCGAAGCTGTGAAAAATTTAAAAATCATCCACAGATTTCGTAGATTTCACAGACAAAAGGAATGTAAGCAGGACCAGCAGGACAATAAAAGGCACTAATTCGAGACCAAGCCATCGTCTGCTCCTTAAATCTGCGAAATCGAAGTAATCTGTGGATGATTTCTTCACAGCTTCTCCCGTGTGTAGGATTTGGTTGAGTCGCGGCCGATGTTTGAGTCTATCCACAGAAAAAGGGCGTTACGATCACGTAACGCCCCATAACAACGCTCTGATGCAAACTGCTACATGCGTCTTAGTCTCCGTCGCGCATAACCAGCCGCGCCTAACAAGCCCGAACCAAATAATAGGATGCTGGCAGGTTCAGGAACGACGGTGGTCCCCACGTCGCTCAGCTGCCCATCGGGTCCGACGCGCTGGAACCGGATGAAGATGGCGTTGCAGATCTCTTCTTCGGTGAAGCCTGCGAAGCCGGCGCCGCTGACTATAAAGGAGGCTTCGTCACCTGGATCGAGCCCCGGCGGCAACCCATCGTTTGGATCTCCGCCTGCGAAGTTCGAACCAGTGATGAATCCGAAGTCCAGAACTGCGGAGTCGAACTGCGGTACATTCCCCAGGGCAGCGTCGCTAAATACAAAGGCTACCCCAGCTGGCTGGAACGTTACATTGCCAGTGAAGCCATCTAACCCGCTGGTGCTGGCATTTCCTGCTGGCGGTAGATCGAAGCCAATCCCCGTAATCCTGGCGTCAAATGGAGAAGTATTGACTACGGTGAAAGTTAAGGTGTTGGTAGCGGCGTTAAACGAGCACGTGACTGTCGCTGTGGCTAGCGATCCAGTCGTGTTACCTACGACAAAGACCGTATCGGCCTTTGCTGAAGCTGCAGTTAGTAGAATTACGGCGCAAATCGATAGAAGAATTTTTTGCCAGGAGACTGAGCGTGCCATTGGAAACCTCCCGTAAGGACCTTGAAACTGGGTCTTTATTGTGAACTTGAACATTAAATCACTAGCAAAAACAATGCCCTTCGCGGTCCGGCCTCGAGACCATCGATTTTGCTAAGAATTTCGGGCAAGAGTCAGAGTCTGGCGTGATAATTGTCCACCATCTGGATTTGAATTCCAGAATCTGGACAAGCATTGGGGTGTCTTAACGTCGCATTACTACCGCGGTAGTAAAGGCAAATGAGTGCCAGAACCCATTTGAAGCCTTTGACGCATACTTAGGGACCAAACTCGCTGGCGTGTGGCAGTCGTTGCAAACAGCAGCGGACCGATGGCTGGACTTCAACCAACCCACATAATGCTCGGTCATGATGTGACAGTTTGCGCAGGCCGCCGGGTCATTGGTCAGGTAGGAGTATCCCTTCGCATAGATGAACGTATAGCCGCCGATACCAACTGCGAGGCCAATAGCGATACCAAGTATTGTTCCCGGAAGCGCCTGTCTAAGCATCGAGTGAGAGAGTTTCCTCAGATTGAGCATTTAATAACAGGGAATGGAAGGTTGTCTACTGGACCTAAAAGTCACCTCAAGCATCACTCAAGCTTAACCAATTTGCAGTCAGGAAGGGGCCGCGCGCTCTGATCCTTATCTTCAGTGCTCAATCTCAATTGCGCGCTGCCCCCGCTTCAACTCTAGTAATTCATCACCTCCAGAGAAACACCCCATTAGCTAAAAGTTGAATTGTTCTGTTGAGTTGATGGTATTGAAAGTTGAAGCGGGGGCAGCGCGCAATCGGCGGAGCTGTTCCTATCTGATTGATAGCGCGCGCCCCCTTCCTGACTGCAAATTGATCTAGGTTGAATGCTTTTTACGGAACGCCGAATGCTGTAGGAATCGTGGTACCACCAACCACAAACAACGAACAATTACAGCATGAGTGATGGGTGATGAGAATTCCAAACTGCAGATAGTTTAGCTTTACTCTCAGCCCTTGCTTCTCTGCGGTTATTAGCACTATTCTCCTGCCGAGCGTTCAGGCCGCCACCCGTCCGCGGGCAGGACTTGAGTCCACCTGATCATTTCCACGTAAATCAAGGTTCCGAAGCGAACCTCCTTTCGCCCGACGATGCGGACAACGGGCACCATGAAAAGGAGGCTCGTTATGTCCAATAAAACTGACCTCACTCACCGACGACTTCCCGTTCGCCCAAATCTCAAGCAACTGAAACATCAGGCAAAGGATCTGTTGCGCGCAGTCCGAAGTGGAGATCCGAAAGCAGTGGAAGAGTTCAATCGATTTCACCCTGATATTCGGATCGATCTTCACCACGTTCCTGCAGCATCGCACATCAAACTTGCTGATGCTCAACTTGCGCTGGCCCGCAGTTACGAGGCTTCCAGCTGGCCACGACTTGCCCAGGCATGCCAGCTTGTCGATGCTATCTGGAACGACGATCCCGGAGCAGTTCTCACACTGGTCCAGAAACATCCGAACCTGCTTTTAGAGAACGCCGTCATTCGAAATAGTAACTGGGGGCCACCCATGAGCTATGCTGCAAACCTGGGCCGCGATCGCATTATTAGGCTCCTTCACAAACTCGGAGCCGGCGATCTGGAAAAAGCTATCGATCGCGCCGTGCTGCAAAGCAAGATCGAAACTGCACGGATGATTTACGAGCTGCTTGGTTCGCCCGTACCGCCCGCTGATGCGCTCGACGGTCCGGCATACACCCTTAGTGCTTCGGGAACTGCTTTTGTGCTGAGTATAGGCGGGAAAGTGAAGGACCGGAACGGGAAACGCTTGGCACCGGTGGATGTCGTATTGGAAACCGACAGTAGAAAGCCCGAAGCAAAACACCAGATTCTGGAGATGTACGTGCGGCATGGGCTTGACCTGCCCGACACACCGGTGATGGCTTTGCATCGGGGGCGAATCGATCTCCTGCAAAAACATTTCGCACGTGACCCTAAACTATTGCAACGCACGTTTTCTCACGAAGAGATCTACCCACCGGAACTTGGTTGCCATGATGAAGTGCTCGCCACACAGGGCACGCCACTAAGAGGCAGTACGTTGCTTCACCTCTGTATAGATTACGACGAGCTTGAGATTGCACGTTGGCTCCTCGAGCGCGGAATGGATCCTGATGTAAAGGCCGATGTTGACGAAGACGGATTTGGTGGTCACACCCCACTCTTCAACACGGTTTTGTCGCAGCCTAACTACTGGATGAACCGTGGGCGGGCGCCTGAGGTAGCTCCATTTACGCAGCTGCTCTTGGACCACGGAGCAAATCCAAATGTTCGCGCTTCGTTGCGAAAAAAGCTTCATCCTGGGTATGGACCGAGGTACGACGTAGAGACGATGTACGAGTATAGAGATGTGACTCCGCTCTCGTGGGGCCGGCGGTTTCATGCGAAGGTGTTCGTAAGCGAGCCCGCGCTGAAGCTGATTGAGGAACAGGGCGGCGAGGAGTAAAGTGCGGGCTTGCCAAGAAGCGCTATTGGTCATTGCTCATTGATCATTGCCCATTGCTAGCTTTGCACAAAAAGTATCTGCTCAAATGTCTTCTCTGTGGACCTCTGTGTTCTTTGTGACTCTGTGCTTGTGTTTTCGGCGAGTTTCTTCACCACTAAGACACAGAGGACGAG
>Ga0209751_10005216_pt1 | contig 12286 bp, 14 predicted proteins | sample RifCSP13_1_FD_184019 | JGI IMG/M metagenome (GOLD analysis project Ga0209751, IMG submission 184019) | Soil microbial communities from Rifle, Colorado - Rifle CSP2_sed 13_1 (SPAdes) (version 2) | ecosystem: Environmental > Terrestrial > Deep subsurface > Rock core/Sediment | place: Rifle... | reverse complement strand
GCCGGCGTCGACCATGGCCTCCATGAAAAGGTAGACGTAGGCCGGCCCGGTCCCCGAGAGGGCGGTGGCCATGTCGAGATAATCTTCATCCTCGACGTAGATCTCCTGGCCCAGCGCCCCCAGCACGTGGCGCGCGTGCTCTCGTTGCTCTTCCGAAGCCTCGTCTGTGGCCGTCCAGACGGTGATCCCCTCACCCACTTGCGCCGGCGTGTTGGGCATCGCCCGGACGATCGCCGGATGGTCGAGCAGGCGGGCAAGCTGCGCCAGAGAGGCGCCCGCCACGATCGAGAGCACTAAGGCGTCCTTGGGCACCGCGCCCCGCACCCCCTCCAGCGCCGGTTTCAGGCTCTGCGGCTTCACCGAGACCACGACAAGCCCGGCGCCCTCCACCGCGGCGCGATTCTCCGTGGACGTCGCCACGCCGAAGCGGCCCTCCAGCTCGTTCAGCCTCTCCACCCGCGGCCCGCTCAAGCGGATCTTCGCCGCAGACACGCCGGCCCGCTCGACGAGCCCGCCGACCATCGCCTCGGCCATCACTCCCGGACCGATGAACACGATCCTCTGGTCACTCAACATGGTTCGCTCACCTCTTCTGCGCAGCCCTCGCCGCGCACCGACTCCCGCTGGACGATAACCGTAGGGGCACAGCATGCTGTGCCCCTACACCTGCCGAAGGGTCCATCCCTCTGGAAATGCCCGCTCGAGGCTTCGACCGCGCGGCTATATTGTACCGGATACGACGCCCAACAACGAGGGACTCCATGGCGGGCCAACGCTGCCCGCGCCGGAGGTCGAGGCGCGTTGGGTCGCGCGGGACGGCCTCATGCGAGAGCCGAAACGGGCGCGAGAGGGTTGACAAAGAGTAAGATGGGAGAGAGGCCGCCTCAGGAGGAGTGATCGGTGGCGAAACCGGTCTCCACAACCACGGTCAGGGCCTCACGAAATACTGCAGCGCCAGGCGGACGCGCTCTTCCGAATCCTTCGGCGCCTCCGCCGGGATCGATTGAAGAGCAGCCTGGGCCTCGACGAGCGTATACCCCAGCGCCGTGAGGGCCTGGAGCACTTCGGTGTCGGCCTCGCTTGGGGGCGCCAGCCGCGCCAGCATCGGCGCCTCCAGCTTGTCTTTCAAGTGGAACACCATTTTCTCCGCCGTCTTGCGTCCCACGCCCGGCACGCGCGTGAGGATATCCGCCTGGCCGCTGGCCACAGCAGATCGCAAGAGCTCGGGCGAGAGGTGGGAGATCACGGCCAGGGCCAGCCTGGGCCCGACGCCATTCACTTGAAGCAGCAGATCGAAGAGCTCCCGCTGCTCGAGGCTCGAGAAGCCGTAGAGGGAGAGCGAGTCTTCGCGCACGATCATGCGCGTGTAGAGGAAGATCGGCTGGCCCGGCGCGCTCCGGGAAGCCACTTCGCCCGGCACGGCCACCGCCAGCCCCACGCCCCCCACTTCGACCAGCAGCTCTCCGGCCGCCGCGTGCTGAACGATGCCCCGCAGTGTGGAGATCACTCCCGATCCTCCAGCAGGCGTTGAAGCCCGCTCGAATGCAGGTGGCAGATCGCCACAGCCAGCGCGTCGGCGGCGTCATCCGGGCGGGGAATCTCCGGCATCCCCAGAAGCGTGCGCACCATCTCCTGCATCTGCTTCTTCCCGGCGTTGCCATATCCGGCGATCGCCAGCTTCACCGCCCGCGGCGAATACTCGCTCACCGGGACGCCGGCCTGCGCCAGCGCCAGCAGCGCCACACCCCGCGCCTGCCCCACAGAAATCGCCGTCGACACGTTCTTCTGGAAGAACAACGCCTCCACCGCCGCGCAGTCGGGCCGGTGGAGGGCGAGGAACTCAGAGAGCGCCCGGTGCAGGGAGGCCAGGCGCTCGGCCATCGGGAGCCCGGCCTCGGTGGCGATCACGCCGTAAGCCAGCGACTCCAGCGATCCATCTTCGGCCTGCCGCACCAGGCCGTATCCGCTGCTGGCCGTCCCAGGGTCGATGCCGATGGCCAGCATACGGGCCCGCCGCCGAAAATGCGCCTACGCAGCCTCGAGCATCGCTACGGCTGCGTCGGTGATCTTCAGCGTCGAATACACCTGCCGGATGTCGTCCAGCTCTTCAAGCGACTCGATCAGGCGCATCACCTGGAGCGTCTGCTCCGCGGTGAGCTCGATCGGGGCGGTCGGCACCATCCGCACGGAGGCCTCGGCGACCCGCAGGCCGGCTCCGTGCAGCCGGTCGCTAATCTGCTTGAAGGCCTCCACCGGGGCAAAGATCTCGAGGTCGTCCTCGCCGGTGACGACGTCGTCGGCGCCGGCCTCAACCGCCAGCTCGAAGACCTTGTCGCTATCCACGCCCTTGGAGGGGAGGGCGAAGTAGGCCTGGCGCTTGAATTGCCACGCCACGGCCCCCGCCTCGGCCATGTTGCCGCCGCTGTGCGTCAGCGCGTGCCGGACCTCTGCCACAGCCCGGTTGCGGTTGTCGGTGACGACCTCGATCAGCAGCGCCACGCCGTGCGGCGCGAAGCCCTCATACATCACCTGCTCCAAGGCGGCGGCCTTGTCTTCCCCCGTCCCCCGCTTGATGGCCCGCTCGATGTTCTCCTTCGGCATGTTGGCGGCCCGGGCCTTATCCATCGCCAGGCGCAACGCGAAGTTGGTATCTGGATCCCCTCCGCCTTCGCGGGCGGCGATGGCGATTTCCCGAGCCAGGCGCGTGAACACGTTGCCGCGCTTCGCGTCGTTGGCCTGCTTCTTCCGTTTGATGGTCGACCACTTGGAGTGACCGGACATAGCCCACCCCTTAGAGACGATCGGCGAAGGAGAGCCCCCTTCGCTGCCAGCGATTCGAGGCGATTATACCTCGCCCTGCAAGCCGGCACAATCGTACCCCCTCGCAAAGGCCTGGAACTGCTGTGCACGGCCGGGCGCACTCGTTGCCCCACTCGCTGCACGAGTGTTACTCCCAGGGTGCGGGGAGATGCCGGGTCATGACTTCGTGTTCTTGGCTCGGTCAACCTCACCCCCTGCCCCCTCTCCGCTTAGCCGCGTAATTCCACATGGATCGAGCGCAGGCGGAGAGGGGGAATGAGGTCCAAGGAGGAACGGGGGCGCCGTTGCCGCCCCCGTTCCTCCTTGGTTAACCTCCCCCTCCCCCGGCGAGGCGCCTTCTGGTTCACCGATACGCGAGCGCCGGGGGAGGGGGCGAGGGGGTAGGGGGCAGGGGTGGACGGACAATCCCACAGCAAAGCAGTTGGTCCGCGGCGCTTCTCGAGAACTGTTTGTAGCCGATCGGCGGAGCGGGCAGCCACTGCCCAATGTCGTGGCAGGGCTCAACCCGAGCCGCGGCGATCCTTTCGAATCACAAACCGGGTCCCGTATTCATCGGCCGTGATCGAGGCCACCTTGTTGTCCACCAGATCGGTCGTCAGGCCGGCAGCCTGCAGGTCTGCCCAGGCGAAATCAAGGCCCCGGCTGCGAGGCGACGACTTCTTGGGGATCACCGCCCAGATCGCGCCGTCGGGCCGGATCTTCCCCTGCAGCCGGGCGAAGCTCCCCTCGAGGTCCCTGCGGCGGCGCGGCCAGAAGAGGACGATGTCAAACGTCCCTCGACCGAGCTTCTCGCTGAGCGCCGCCTCCGCCCCGCACGCCGCCCGCACTGCTTGCGCCCCCTCCGGGGAAGCGCCCAGGATGCAGACCGCGTGCCCGGGCTTCAGCCCCAGCTTGCGCGCCAGATCGCCTTTGGCCACGTGCCTACATTCCTGCCAGCATCCCCTGAAGTTGACGGATCGTCCCCACGCTCTGCCCGCGGTAGTGATTGTTGGCATACACCAGCGTCAGAGAAACCTCCCCGTCGAGATCCCGGATCCTCTCCGCCCACTCTTTGAGCTCGCCGTCCGTGTACGTGTAGTCGTAACGCTCCCACGCGTTCTCGTGCTCCCACCATTTATCCGCATTGCGCCCGTGGAACCGCACGTAGGCCAGCGGCCCGGTGGCCCGCGTCACGGGCGGCATCAGCCCGGGCAGCCTCGGCTCGTCTACGCAGCAGAAGCCGAGCCCGAGCCCCGCCAGCTGGGCAAACGTCTCCTCGCCCACCCAGCGCGCATCGCGCAGCTCCACCACGACCGGAAGATCCGCCAGGCCCTCGCGCAGGCGAGGCAGATAGTCGCGGTTGGCGCGCGTCGGATGAAACGAATGCGGGAACTGTGCCAGCACGCACGCAAGCTTGCCTGCCTCGGCCAGCGGCGCGAGGCTCGAACGGAATTCCTCGAAGCCCGCCGTCTCGCGTTCGTGCGTCAGCCCTTGATGCGCCTTCACCGAAAACAGGAATCCCTCCGGCGTCCGGTCGATCCAGCCTCGGACCGTTTTCACGTCCGGGATCCGGTAGTAGGTGACGTTCAGCTCGACGGTGTCGAAATGCTCGGCGTAGAACGGCAGCCAGCGCCATTTGGGCAGATCGGCGGGATAGACCGGCCCCACCCAGTCGTCGTACGAGAAGCCCGAGGTTCCCAGCCGGATCATTGGGTCTAGCCTCTCGGTCCGTCCGCCTTGGTCGGACGAGGTAGAGCGGTCGCCCCACGTCCAGGGCCGCCCCACCCCCTTTTCCGCGCACCCGCGCGTTTCCCGCTCACCTACACCATTCCCAGGATCGGGGCCTCCGCGGGCCTATTCCTTGCCGGCGGCGAAATCCTCCACAAGCTGGCGCGCCTGGTCATCGGAGAACTGTTGCGGCGGGGTCTTCATGAAGTAGGCCGAGGGGCCGATCACCGGCCCGGCCAGCCCGCGATCGAGCGCGAGCTTGGCGCAGCGCACGGCGTCCATCACGACGCCGGCCGAGTTCGGCGAATCCCACACTTCCAGCTTGAGCTCGAGGTTCAGAGGCACGTCCCCAAAGGTGGTGCCCTCCATCCGGATGTAGCACCATTTGCGGTCGGTGAGCCATGGAACGTAGTCGCTCGGCCCCACGTGAACATCCTCCGGGGGGAGCTTGTAGGGGAGCATGCTTGTCACCGCGCCCGTCTTGGAGATCTTCTTGGACTCCAGGCGCTCGCGCTCGAGCATGTTGTAGAAATCCATGTTGCCGCCGAAATTCAGCTGGTAGGTGCGGTCCAGCCGAACGCCCCGGTCGCGGAAGAGGGTTGTGAGCACACGGTGGGCGATCGTCGCCCCCACCTGGCTCTTGATGTCGTCCCCGATGATCGGCAGGCCGCGCTCGCGGAAGCGGCCCGCCCAGTAGTCGGAGCTGGCGATGAAGACGGGGATGCAGTTGACAAAAGCGCATCCGGCCTCGAGCACCTGCTCGACATACCACTTCGTGGCCATCTCCGCGCCCACCGGCAGGTAGCTCACGACGACGTCCGTCCGCGTGCGCTTGAGGATCCCCACAATGTCGTCGGTGGGGCCGGGCGCTTTCTCCACCACTTCGGAGAGATACTTCCCGATCCCGTCGTGGGTCATGCCTCGGTGCACGCGCACGCCCAGCCGCGGGACGTCGGCGAAGCGGATCGTGTTGTTGGGATGGGCGAAGATCGCCTCCCCCAGGTCCTTCCCCACCTTGGTCCGCACGACGTCGAACGCCGCCGTGAACACGATGTCGCGTACGTGGTATCCGCCGAGCTCGACGTGCATCAGACCGGGTATCCCGTCGCCGGGTCGAGCCCGGCGGTAGTAGTGGACGCCCTGGACGAGGGAGGATGCGCAATTCCCCACGCCCACAATCGCTACCCGCACCTTCTTCTTGGCTGGCATGCAGGACCTCCTCAAGCCCTCAATCGTGCGCTGCTCCGGCAGGAAAGCCGGGACCTCAGACGGAGTTGGTCGGGGCTGAGCCCTATGCTAGAATCGGGATCGCCAAAGGGATCCACGGATGACCGCAAGCGTCGCCTCCCAAACCAGGCCCGAGAGGCTGCAGCGCCTCCTCGAGGTCAGCCGCACCCTGACCGCCACCCATGATCTGCCTCGCCTTCTCCAGCTGATCGTCGACGTCGCTCGCGAGCTCACGAACAGCGAAGGAGCCTCGATTCTGCTCTACGACGGCGCCTCCGGCCAGCTCCGCTTCGCCGCCGGCCCCGACAGCCAGCGGACCGACATGAGCCAGGTGAGCGTCCCGCTGGATTCGAGCGTGGCGGGATGGGTGTTTCGCAGCCGCCGCCCCCTCATCGTCCACGACGCGGCCAATGACCCAAGGGTCTTCCGCCAGGTGGACCACACCCTGAAGTTCCAGACCCGTTCGGTCCTGGCCGTCCCCTTGACGGTCCGCAGGGAACCCATCGGGGTGATCGAGGCCGTCAACAAGCGAGGCGGGACGAATTATACCGAAGAAGACCAGACGATCCTAGAGACGCTCGCCCCTCAGGCGGCGGTCGCCATCGAGAACGCCCGGCTGCTCGGCCAGCTCCAGGAAGCCAACCTCGAGCTGACGCGCCTGGACAAGATGAAGTCAGATTTCATCGCCATCGCCTCCCACGAGCTCAGGACCCCCCTCGGGCTCATCCTGGGCCATGCGACCTTCCTCAAAGACCAGATCCCGGAAGAGCACGCTGAGCAGATGGACGTCATCATGCGCAGCGCTCTGCGCCTGAAGGCGATCATCGAGGATATGTCGGCCATCGCCCACAAGGAGGAAGGCCAATCGCGGGTCCGGCGCGCTCCGTTCTCGATGGCCCAACTGGTGGTGGAGACCGTCGAGCGGTTTCGCCCGGCGGCCGAGGAGAAGAAGATCGAGATCGGCTACGACGTGCCCCCCGGCGACCAACTGATGGTGCAGGCCGACCGGGACAAGCTGGACGTCGTCCTGGCCCACCTGGTGCGCAATGCCATCACCTTTACCGACGCAGGGGGCCAGGTGGGCATCAAAGCCGAATCCCTCTCCGGGTATGTCAAGGTGTTCGTCGTCGACACGGGGATCGGCATCCCCGCCGGCCAGGTGGAACGCGTCTTCGACCGCTTCTACCAGGTGGAGTCTCATCTCACCCGCCGTCATGGTGGGATGGGGTTGGGCCTCTCGATCGCCAAGGCGATGGTCGAGATGCACCGCGGGCAGATCTGGTGCGAGAGCAAGGAGGGCACGGGAAGCCTCTTTTGCTTCATGATCCCCAGCAGCGCCGAGGAAGCCACGGCGGCCGAGAAGGTGTTCAAGCAGTAGCCAGCCGGCGGCTCACCATGCCAACGGCGGCCGGGGTCCGCCCGGGCACACGCAACAGGCCCTCGGAATCGCAAGCGGGCATCGCAGGCGAGAAGGGGCGTCCGGGTTCGAGGAGCACGGGGGCGATTGACACCGGGGAGTGAATGGCTGAGCCTGGGTTGCTGCCCCCAGAGAAGAGGAGGATCGTCGTGACACCCAGAAACCCGCTCGGGATCCTGGCGATTCTGTTTGTGTTGACGGCAGCTTGCTCAACCCTCGGCCGCACGCCCGAGGCGCCCACCTCCCCGCCTGGCCCCACGTCACTGCCAACGCCCCCCCCGCCCACAGACACGTCCCTCCCCCCGCCCACCGCGGCGCAGTCCCTGCCGCCACCTTCTTCGGTTACCCTACCCGCACCGCAGCCCACGGACACCCAGGGCACTATCCCCACCCTCGTCGTGCATGACGACTTCTATCTCCCTCCGGGAGTCGGGAACGATTGCGCGGAATGCTTTCCTGAGTTCTGGAGCGATTGCTTGTATTGCTCGCTCCGATATGGCGGTTTTGTCTTCGGCCCCAGTCCGGTGTCTGATGTTTTCGTTCAGGAGATCTCGATCTGCGGGGCCTGCGGGTTGCCGATAACGTATCGAATGAGTGTCGATGCCGCATACGGGGAGGGAGAGAACGAGCCGGAGCGGGGCTTTGGCCTCCTTCTCCGGTTCGTGGAAGAGAACTACTTCTTGATTGTTGAGATCAGTCCGTCCCAGTCGATCGACGTCTGGAGGTTTGACGCCGGCAACGAGCCCTGGCTCGCCAGTCTCGATGCCTGGGAGTGGCTCGGCGGGGCGATGAGTGACGCGGTCAACCCAGGACGAGGCCCCAACCGTGTAGGAGCGGTGGCCACGAGATCTCAGGCCGGCACCGTCGACATCTCCATCACGGTAAATGGGACGACGGCGGTCACCGTTGCCGGCCAGCCGGCCGACCGAGGATGGGTGGGCCTAGCGGGTCTTGACCACAGCCTCGAGGTGATATTCGACAATTTCGAGTTCGAGGCGTTCGAATGAATGCCTTGTGAGGGAGGCCAACGGGGATTATAATGTCCCTCGACGACGGGGCGTGGCTCAGCCCGGCTAGAGCGCACGGTTCGGGTCCGTGAGGTCGGCGGTTCGAATCCGCCCGCCCCGACCTGAGACCTCACAGCATGGCGACGGCCTGATGTGAGGTCTTCGCGTTTTCGAGGAAGTTGCGCCCCGCCCCCGCGAAAGGCTGGCCGTGCCCGTCCTTACCGATTGGCTGCTTCCCCTTGAGGTCGACCTTGTCCTGCGCGGCCAGGGCGCCGACCCCGCCGCCCTGCGGTCCCGCAGCCCCGTGGCCGTGGAGGCAGCCGAACGCGCCCTGCGTGACGCCGGCCCCCTGCTTTCCCCTCGCGTCGCCTACGAACGCTTGGCAGTCCGGGAGCTCCGCCATGAGCGCGTTGTCCTCGACGGGGGCCGGTTCTTGAGCGGCCCTCTCGTCGCGCAGCATCTCCAAGGTGCCTCCACGGTCGTGGCGGCCGTATGCACGATCGGGGAATGGATCGACGAGGCCGTTGCCACGGCCATTGCCGACGATCCAGTGTTCGGGCTGGCGCTCGATGGCCTCGGCTCCGCCGCCGTCGAAGCCCTGGCCAGTGCGGCTGCCAACCGCTTCGAGGCGGAGGCTGCCGCCGAAGGGCTGGAGGCGACGATCCCCCTGAGCCCCGGGATGGTCGGCTGGACCGTCGACGAAGGCCAGCCTCAGATCTTTGCCCTCGTGGACCCCGCCCAGGCGGGCGTCCGCTTGACATCCGCCTGGATGATGACTCCCCGCAAGTCGGTCAGCTTCGTGCTGGGGATCGGCCCCCACGTGCGCACGATCGGCCGGACGTGCGACTATTGCAGCCTCAAGGAAACCTGCCGCTATCAGGATCACTACGAGAAGCAATCTCCCCGCGAGCCGGAAGCTCGCCGGGAGCTTCAGGAGTGAGCATGGCCGATCCGAAGCTGGAGACCCTCGGACAGCAGCGCGGCCGCCGTTCCTGGGCCGAGCCCTACAAGATCAAGGTGGTCGAGCCGATCCGCGTGGTCGATCGCGCCGAACGCGAGAAAGCACTCATCGAGGCGGGCTTCAACACCTTCCTGCCACGCTCCGACCAGGTGTTCATCGATCTCCTCACCGACAGCGGCACCAACGCCATGAGCGATCGCCAATGGGCAGGGATGATGCCCGGCGACGAGGCCTTCGCCGGCAGCCGCAACTTCTTTCACCTCGAAGAGGCGATGCGGGCCCACTACGGCTTCCGCCATCTGGTCCCCACCCACCAGGGACGAGGCGCCGATCGAGGCCCCCGAAACTAGTCGAAGAGGCCGGAAGCGAGCGGCAGCCGCAGGGCGCGAGCGGCGGGGCAGTAGTCCTTTGGTCCTCCCCCCATGTGGCCGGTCGGATCACCTCCGAGCCGTGCGTTCATGCCTCCCGACGAAATGTTCCGCTACGATCCAGATACTCACGATTGTCTGCCGGAGCACCGCGAGCCGAATTGCGCCACACGGCGTACAATGCGGCCCGCCGCGCGGCCTGAGTTGCGGGAGGCGGCCGTTCCATGCTTAGGGACCTCTTCCAACGCGAGACCAAACGACGAGAAGCTCTCGCCGTCGCACAGGTCGTGCCGGAGCCCATCCGCTGCGTCCAGTGCGGGATTTGTACCTACAACTGCCCCATCGCCATCGACGTTCGCCGCCATGCCATGACGGGCAGCCCGGTGCTCGACAGCCATTGCCTCACCTGCGGTGAGTGCATCGCACGCTGCCCGCGCGGCGTGCTCCGCTTCGAGGCGGCTCCGGGCCTCCGCCCCCAGGCCAGGGCCTAGCACCTATGGCGACGAGGTATCTAATCATCGGCAACGGCGCGGCCGGCCTCTCGTGCGCGGAAGCCATCCGCCGCCGCGACCGATCGGGGGCAATCGCGACTCTGAGTGAAGAGGCCCACGGCTTCTATTCCCGCCCCGGGTTGGCCTACTATCTCACGGGAACCATTCCCGAAAAGCAGCTCTTCTGTCGAAGCGAGCGCGAGGTTCGCGCGCTGGGGATCCACCGAATGCACGGACGGGCGACGGAGATCTCCCCCTCGCGTCACACCGTGGCCATTGCATCCGGCGGCCAGATCGCCTACGACTGCCTGCTCCTCGCGCCCGGCGCACTCGCCGTCCGGCCCAAGGCCCCCGGGATCGAGCTGCAAGGCGTCGTCACCCTCGACAGCCTCAACGATGCGAGGCAGATCCTTCGCCTGGCACGCCACGCCCGCCGCGCCGTCGTCGTGGGCGGTGGGATCACGGCTCTGGAGCTCGCCGAGGGCCTCACCGCACAGGGGGTGGAGACCCACTACTTCCTCCGCCGCGATCGGTATTGGAGCGGCGTGCTGGACTCCGATGAGTCCAGGCTGGTGGAGGATCGCCTCGAAGAGGAGGGCATCCGAATTCACCGTCATACGGAGCTCTCCACGGTGTTGGGGCGGCGCGGCCGGGTGTGTGGCGTCCAGACCGACCGGGGGCTGCGCATCGACTGCCAGATCCTGGCCGTCGCCGTGGGGATCCGTCCCCGTCTCGAGCTCGCCCGCAGCGCCGGCCTGGCCACCGGCCGCGGCATCGTCGTCGACGAGATGATGCGGACGAGCGACCCGGATATCTTCGCCGCCGGCGACGCAGCCGAAGTGCTCGACCCGGCCACGGGCTCCTCGACCCTCGATTCGCTCTGGTGGGTGGCGCTGTCCCAGGGGCGGACGGCGGGGGAAAACATGGCCGGCGGCCAGGCCCGGGTGGATCGTGGAGTCCCCTTCAACGTCACGCGCCTGGGCGGGATGACCACGACGATCCTGGGGACCGTCGGCCAGCCGCGGAAAGACGACGACCTCGTCGCCATCGCGCGCGGCGACAGCAACACCTGGCGTGAGAGCGGAGACGGGCTGACCATCGAGGACGACCGCGCCCAGAGCCGGCTCCGGCTCCTGATCGGGCCGAGAGAAATCGTGGGCGCCGTCATCATGGGCGACCAGTCGCTCTCCCGTATCCTGCAGATTCTGATCCGCGAGGCGGCGGACATCACGCCGATCCGAGAGCAACTTCTCGCCCACCCTGAGCGATGCGGCGAGCTTCTCACCCTTTTCTGGAACACCTGGAACGGGGGCCGTCATGGCGCGCAACCGTGAGCTGATCCTGGCGTTCCTGGCCATCGTCCTCATCGGCGGCCTCTACTCGGCCATCTCGCTCACCTCCGGAACGCCCAGAGCCGGCCACCTCCTCGGGCACAGCATCGGCGCCCTGGGGTTCGTGCTCATGCTCGCCACGGAGACTCTCTATTCCCTGCGGAAACGAGCCATGCGAAGGGCCTTCGGCCGGATGAGCGAGTGGCTACAGTTCCATATCTTCACCGGGATCGTCGGGCCATTCCTGGTCTTGCTCCACAGCGCCTGGTCCTTCAGAGGGCTCGCAGGTGCGGTGACCCTGATGATGGGGATCGTCGTGGCTAGCGGATTCATCGGCCGCTATATCTACACCGCCGTCCCGCGCACTCCCGAGGGCGCGCTCCTTGAGGCCGAGGAATTGCAGAGGCTGATCGCCGAGGCCGAGGCGGAGCTCAGGCAGGCCGCTGGCAAGCCTCACGCGCCTTCCGGGGCCGTGGCGCCCGGCGTCTCGCTCGTCCTCGGCCGGCGCCCCCGCGATCTTCTCGCCGCCTGGCGCCGATGGCGCTCCCTGCGCCGTCTTGACCCTGCCGCGCGGTCAGCCGCCGCCGGCGTCGATCGCCTGCAGGGCAGGCTCGCCGAACTGCGGCGCCAGGTGGCCTCGCTCGCCGCCGCCCGTCGCCTCCTGGCCACCTGGCACACGATTCACATCCCGCTCGGCATGGCGCTCTTTGTGGCTGCCTTCTACCACATCGGCGCCGGCCTCTATTTCGTCACTTTCCAGCGGTAGGGGGGCAGAGGCGAAAGATGAAACGACCGCTGGGTTGTCTCACCGGATCCGGCCTCCTGGCCGGGATTCTCACCGCCCTCGTTGTCACCGCGGCGGCCATCGCCTCCTCCAACCGCATCTTCAGCCCCGGCCCGCTGCGCCAGACCCCCGGAGTGAGGATCGGCGGGATCGAATCTCACGCGGATCTCTCC
>Ga0209751_10005214_pt1 | contig 12289 bp, 10 predicted proteins | sample RifCSP13_1_FD_184019 | JGI IMG/M metagenome (GOLD analysis project Ga0209751, IMG submission 184019) | Soil microbial communities from Rifle, Colorado - Rifle CSP2_sed 13_1 (SPAdes) (version 2) | ecosystem: Environmental > Terrestrial > Deep subsurface > Rock core/Sediment | place: Rifle... | reverse complement strand
GCAGTCCTATCCGCGACCGGGATGGGTGGAGCACGATCCTCTGGAGATCTGGACGCGCACGCAGAGCGTGGTCCGGCGCGCCCTCGGCGAGGCCGGAGTAGGGGCCGAGGACATCGCCGCGGTCGGGATCACGAATCAGCGGGAGACGACCGTGGTCTGGGACCGCACCTCGGGACAGCCGCTCTGTCCCGCGATTGTCTGGCAGGACACCCGCACGCGCGATATCTGCCAGCGGCTCATTGACGACGGCCTCGAGCCGCTCATCCGCGACCGCACGGGCCTCCGCAGCGCCACCTATTTCTCCGGACCGAAGCTGGCCTGGATCCTGGAGATGGTGCCGGGAGCTCGGGCGGCGGCGGAGCGGAGCGAGGTGCTCTTCGGGACCGTCGACTCCTGGCTCATCTGGTGGCTCACGGGCGGCCCCCGCGGCGGTGTGCACGTTATTGATGTCTCCAACGCGTCGCGCACCATGCTCATGGACCTCCGCCGTCTGCGCTGGGATGATGACCTCCTGGCGCATCTGCGGATCCCGCCGTCGCTCCTTCCGGAGATCCGGCCGAGCAGCGACAGGGAGGCCTACGGCGGCACGGCGCCCGGTGGGCCATTCGGCGGGACCGTCCCGGTCTGCGGGGATCTCGGTGATCAGCAGGCCGCGCTGGTCGGTCAGGTCTGCTTCGATCCAGGCGACGCGAAGAACACCTACGGAACAGGAAACTTCATGCTCCTCAACACGGGCGCGCAACCGGTCCCGTCGAACCGCGGTCTGCTCACCACTGCGGCCTACGCCACGGACCGGGCCAGCTGCACGTATGCGTTGGAAGGTTCGATCGCCATCACCGGCGCGGCCGTGCAGTGGCTGCGCGACAACCTCGGGCTGATCGCGAACGCGGCGGAGACCGAGTCGATCGCCCGCTCCGTGGATGACGCCGGGGGGATTTGCTTCGTGCCGGCGTTCTCCGGATTGTTCGCCCCGTACTGGGACATGTCGGCCCGGGGCGCCATCGTCGGACTGACCCGCTTCACCGACCGCCGGCATCTGGTGCGGGCTACCCTCGAGGCCATCTGCTACCAGACACGCACGGTGCTGGACGCGATGCGCGAGGATGCCGGTATCAGCCTTTCGACGCTCAAGGTGGACGGCGGCGCGGTGCGCAACGACTTCCTGATGCAGCTGCAGGCCGACATCCTCGGGGTCCCGGTCGTCCGCCCCACGGTGCACGAGACGACGGCCCTCGGGGCCGCCTATGCCGCGGGGCTGGCCGTCGGATTCTGGCGAGACTTCGCCGACCTCCGGGGAAACTGGGCAGTGGACCGAGTCTTCGAGCCCGGCTGGGACGCCGACCGGCGGGAGAGCGGCTACCGCCTCTGGCAGCGGGCGGTGGAGCGTACCCGCGGGTGGCTCGATCCCACGTGACGCTCCGCTGGTCGCCCGATTGACCAATTCCCGGCGCTCCTCGTACGGTACAGGAGGAAGATCCCGCAAATCGAACGCTCTCTCGGAGGGCGGACGTCACGCAGGGAGGCCGATCGCATGAGGCATCGTCGCACGGCAATCGCTCTGGCAGTACTGCTCGCCTTTCTCACTCTGGCCGCCGGGCCGGGGCTGGTCCCCAGCCGGGCCCAGGCCCGCGTCCAGATCGAGTTCTGGCACGGCCTGACGGGAGTGCTCGGGACGACGCTGGAGAAGATCGCGGCCGATTTCAACGCGACGCAGTCGGCGTATCAGGTGAACGCCACGTTCAAGGGAACCTATCCGCAGACCATGGTAGCCGCCGTCGCCGCCTTCCGCGCCGGGAACGCTCCGGCCATCGTCCAGATGTTCGAGGTTGGGACGGCGACGATGATGGCGGCAAAGGGCGCGGTGAAGCCGGTGCACGAGCTGTTCAAGGAGGCCGGCATCCCCTTCGACGTGAGCGTCTACCTGCCGGGGGTGCGGAGCTACTACAGCAGCGCGGAGGGAAAGCTCGTCGCGCTGCCGTTCAACAGTTCGACCCCCGTGCTCTGGTGGAACAAGGACGCCTTCCGCAAGGCCGGGTTGGACCCGAACAAGGGGCCGGCCACGTGGGAGGAGGTCCGCGCCGCGGCCCAGCGAATCCGCGCCGCCAGTGCCGCGCCCTGCGGGCTGTCCACCGCCTGGCCGACCTGGACGCAGTTCGAGACGTTCTCCTCGATGCACGACGTCCCGTTCGCCACGAAGGCGAACGGATTCGAGGGCATGGACACCGAGTTGATGATCAACAGCCCGCTGCACGTGCGGCACCTGCAGTTCCTCATGGACATGCAGCGGGAGGGGACGTTCAAGTACGGCGGTCGCGACTCGGCGGGCGACGCCCTCTTCCCGTCGGGGGAGTGCGCGATCCTGACCGCGAGCAGCGCCCTGCGCGCCCGCGTGCTGCGGGAGGCGAAGTTTGACTTCGGCATGGGGTACTTCCCCGTGTACGCGGATGTCGTCAAAGGGACGCCGAAGAACTCGGTCATCGGCGGCGCGGCCTTCTGGGTGATGACCTCGCCGCGCCGGACGGCGCAGGAGTACAAGGGCGTGGCGGAGTTCTTCAAGTACGTCAGCACGCCGGAGGTCATGGCGAAGTGGCACATCGACACCGGGTACGTGCCGATCACGCACACCGCGGTGACGCTGGCCCAGGCCTCGGGGTACTACACGCAGAATCCGGGGACGGACATCCCGATCAAGCAGCTGACGCGCTCCCGGCCGACGAAGAGCTCCTCAGGACTCCGGCTGGGCAACATGCCGGAGATCCGCGTCGTCATCCAGGAAGAGATGGAGCGCGCCTTCCAGGGACAGCAGACGGCGAAGCAGGCACTGGACAGCGCCGTGCGGCGCGGGAACGAGATCCTGCGCCGGTTCCAGAGGGAGAATACCGGCCAGTAGGTGCAGCGCCGGGTCGTTTTCGACAACCGGGTCCTGCCGTATCTGCTGCTGGCCCCGCAGCTGGCCGTCACGCTCGTGTTCTTCTTCTGGCCGGCCGGCCAGGCGGTGTACCAGTCGATGATGCGGCAGGACCCCTTCGGCTTCTCCGCGCGCTTTGTCTGGTTCGAGAACTTCGCGGAGGTCCTCCGCGATCCGTTCTACCTCAGCTCGCTCCGGCTCACCGTTGTGTTCTCCGCGGCCGTAATCCTGCTGGCGATGTCCTCCGGATTGGGGCTGGCCATCATGGCCGACCGGCAGATCCGGGGCAGCGCGCTCTACAAGATGCTGCTGATGTGGCCCTACGCCGTCGCCCCGGCGGTGGCGGCGGCGCTGTGGCTGTTCATCTTCCACCCGGCCATCGGCATCATCGGGCGGGGGTTGAACAGCGCCGGGGTGCGCTGGGACTACCTGCTGAACGGCGCCCAGGCCATGACGCTCGTCGTCATCGCCTCCGCCTGGAAGCAGGTGAGCTACAATTTCATCTTCTTTTTGGCCGGACTGCAGTCCATCCCGAAATCCGTGCTGGAGGCCTCGGCGGTGGACGGCGCGGCCGGGCGCGAGCAGTTCTGGCGCGTGATCATGCCGCTGCTCTCGCCGACGACGTTCTTCCTGCTCGTGGTGAACATCAACTACGCCTTCTTCGAAACGTTCGGCGTCATCCATTCGCTGACCGGCGGCGGCCCGGGGAAGGCCACGGAGACCTTGATCTTCAAAGTGTACAGTGACGGCGTCCTCAATCTGCACCTCGGCAGCTCCGCGGCGCAGTCCGTCGTCCTGCTCCTGATCATCATCCTGCTCACCGCGGTGCAGTTCCGCTACACCGAGAGGCGGGTGCACTACTGATGGCCGCGCTCCGCCGGTTTCCCTGGCAGCCGCACCTCGTGCTCCTCACGGGGGTGCTCATCTTTGTCTTCCCGGTGTTCATCGCCCTGATCGGGAGCACGCACGACGTGGGCACAATCGCCCGGGGGGACATGCCGCTGCGGTTGGGCCGGCATGCCGCGGAGAACTACCGGCAGGCCTGGGCCCTGGGGCGTGCCGAGCGAGTGAACGCGGCGCCCGTGAGCCGCATGATGACGAACACGCTCATCATGGCCCTGGTCATCGCCTCGGGGAAGATCACCATCTCCATCATTTCCGCCTTCGCCGTGGCGTTCTTCCGCTTTCCGCTGCGCATGTTCTTCTTCTGGATGATCTTCGTCACGCTTATGCTCCCGGTCGAGGTGCGCATCATCCCAACGTACGCGGTGGTCACGAACCTCGGGATGATCAACACCTACAGCGGCCTCATCATCCCGCTCATCGCCTCGGCCACGGCGACGCTCATCTTCCGGCAGTTCTTCCTGACCGTCCCGGACGAGCTCGTCGAGGCCGCGAAGATCGACGGCGCCGGTCCGATGCGCTTCTTCTGGAGCATTCTCCTGCCGATCTCGCGCACGACGATCGCCGCGCTGTTTGTCATCCTCTTCATCTACGGCTGGAACCAGTACCTCTGGCCGCTGCTCATCACGACCAGCCGGAGCATGGAGACGATCATCATCGGGATCACGAAGATGATCGGCACGGGCGATGCGCAGACCGACTGGCAGATCATCATGGCTACGGCGCTGTTGGCCATGCTGCCCCCGGTGCTGGTCATCGTGACGATGCAGCGCTGGTTCGTCAAAGGCCTGGTCGAGACGGAGAAGTAAAGGGCGGGGTCACTCGCCCCCGGGCGTGGGCAGCGGCGGACCCAGCGGGTCCTGCACCGGAGGGACCGGGCGCACGCGGTATGGGGCCGTGCCGCGGAAGACCGCGATCGCCTGGATGAGCCCGCCGCCGGCGTCGTCAGGGTAGACCAGCCGGAAGGCGATCCCCGTGCGGTAGTGCAGCCATTCCCCGCGAACGCCTCCGAAGCTGCTCTCGCTGCGGCGCACCGGCGTGCCGTACGCGGCCAGCATGCGGTGCGGTCCGTCGCCCACCTGCACGGCCTCCGGCGTCCGGTACGCTCCCCCGCAGTTGGTCTCCAGCCTTGTGACTCTTCCGTCCGCATAGGAGGCGGTCACGGCGCAGGGGGCCGTGCGGCCCAGCCGCTGCACGTCGGAGGCGCTCATGCCGAGGCGATACGGACCGATGGCCAGGCTCGGGACGATCGTGGAGTGAGGAAACGAAGGGCTGGGGGCGGGGAGGGGCACTGCGGCCAGGAGCAACCCTAGGAGCCACGTGCGGCGGGGGCGCATCATGGGCTGCTGGCATTGTTCCCCGGCTCGTGCCCCTGCGCGTTCGTTCCTTGCCGGGAAGAACAGAAGCGCGGGCCGCGACCGACCAGACCGCGACCCGCGCCGATCCTAGAGCGCTGACTAGAAGTCCTCGTCTCCCATGCCGCCGCCGGGCATCGACGGAGCCGCCTTCTTCTTCTCGCGCTTCTCCACCACCAGGGCTTCCGTCGTCAGCATGAGACCCGCCACGGATGCCGCGTTCTGCAGCGCCAGGCGCGCGACCTTGGTCGGGTCCACGATGCCGGCCTTCATCATGTCCGTGAACTCGCCCTTGGCCACGTCGAACCCGGTCTTGCCGCTCTCGCGCTTCAAGCGCTCGACAATGAGGCTGCCCTCCAGACCGGCGTTGGCGGCGAGCTGGCGGGCGGGTTCCTCCAGGGCGCGGCGGACCAGCCTGACGCCCACCGCCTCATCCCCCTCAGCCTCGAACTTCTCCAACGCGGCCAGCGTCCGGATGAAGGCCGCCCCGCCGCCGGGGACGATGCCTTCCTCGACGGCCGCTTTGGTGGCGTTGAGCGCGTCCTCGAAGCGGTGCTTCTTCTCCTTCATCTCAGTTTCGGTGGCCGCGCCGACCTTGATCTCGGCGACGCCGCCGCTGAGCTTGGCCAGCCGCTCCTGCAGCTTCTCCCGGTCGTAGTCGGAGGTCGTGTCCTCGATCTCTTTCTTGATCTGGGCGATGCGGCCCTGGATCTCCTTGCGCTCGCCCTTGCCGCCGATGAGTGTCGTGTCGTCCTTGTCGGTCTTCACCTTGGCGGCGCGGCCGAGCATGTCGAGCTCGACGCTCTCCAGCTTCATCCCGATGTCGTCGGAGATGACGCGGCCGCCGGTGAGCGCGGCCATGTCCTGGAGCATGGCCTTCCGGCGATCACCGTATCCGGGCGCCTTCACCGCCGAGGAGTGCAGGATCCCCCGCAGCTTGTTCACGACGAGCGTGGCCAGCGCCTCCCCCTCGACATCCTCCGCGACCACCACAAGCGGCTTGCCCAGCCGGATCACCTTCTCCATCAGGGGCACGATGTCGCGCGCGGCGCTGATCTTCTTCTCTGTGAGGAGGATGTAGGGGTCCTCGAGCATGACCTCCATCTTGTCCGGGTCGGTGATGAAGTAGGCGGAGATGTAGCCGCGGTCGAACTGCATGCCCTCGACGACCTCGACGGCCGTCTCGAGGCCCTTGCCTTCCTCGATGGTGATGACGCCGTCCTTGCCGACCTTCTCCATCGCATCCGCGATGATGTCGCCGACCTCGGTGTCGTTGGCCGCGATCCCGGCGACGTGGGCGATGTCGCGCTTCCCCTCCACGGTGGTGGAGATCTTCTTCAGCTCGTCCACGACGGTCTCGACCGCCCGGTCGATGCCGCGCTTGATGAGCATCGGGTTGGCGCCGGCGGCGACATTCCGGAGTCCCTCCCGGACGATGGCCCAGGCGAGCACGGTGGCCGTGGTCGTCCCGTCGCCCGCCGCGTCGTTGGTCTTGCTCGCCACTTCCTTGACGAGCTGCGCGCCCATGTTCTCGTTGGGATCCTCGAGCTCGATCTCCTTGGCCACGGTCACGCCGTCCTTGGTGATCGTGGGAGAGCCCCACTTCTTCTCCAGGACCACATTCCGGCCTTTCGGCCCGAGAGTGACACGCACGGCGCTGGCCACTTTCTCCACGCCGCGCTCGAGCGCGCGCCGCGCCTCTTCGTCGTATAACAGAACTTTCGCTGGCATCGTATCGACCCTCCCCGGATCCGGAATTCCTCGATTAGCACTCGGCGGGTGAAACTGCTAACCAACACCCTATTGTTGTCACCGCTCCAGTCCAACTCAAGGGCATGCTTTTTCAATTCCCACCGTGGACATCCAGATTCTAGCGCGGAATGGCACCAAACCTCAAGATATCTCCTGATTCCTCGCCCGCGCTCCTGCGGGCGCAGCGTGTATACTGGGCGTGCCATGCTCCTCCGCCACGCCCACATTACGCGCTGGCAGGTGACCCTGGCGGTCTTTCTGGTCCTCGTAGGATTCCTGCTCGTGATCCAGGTGCGGGCCGGGCGGACGATCCGCCGCGAGGTTGAGCTGCCCACGTTGCGCGTGCGCGAGCTGGCGGTGCTCGTGCAGCAGCAAGAGGAGGCGGTGAAGAGCCTGCAGGCGGAGATCGCGGACCTCCGGGGGAAGCTGGCGGAGTATGAGACGGCGGCCGCCCAGGGCCGCTCCTCGGCGGAGACACTGGCGAAGCAGGTCGCCTCGTACCGGATGGTCATGGGCCTGACTGCGGTGGAAGGCCCCGGCGTCGTGGTCAGCCTCAGTGAGCGGCAGGGGGCGGGGGGCGTGGTCGCTCCGGTCGTCCAGGCCGCGGATCTCAGCGGGCTCGTCAACGAGCTGTGGTCGGCGGGCGCGGAAGCGATCGCGGTCAGCGGCGTGCGCGTGCTGGCGACGACGGGTTTCCGTGAGACGGCCGACGGGGTTGCCGCGGGCGGGATGCGCCTGCCGCGCACCTACGAGATCGAGGCGATCGGGAATCCGACGATCATGAGAGCCACCCTCAACCTCCGCGGGGGATACATCGAGGGCCTGCGCTCCGTGGGCCTCGCCGTGGAGTTGAGGGAAGAGGGACGCCTGCGACTGCCGCCCTATCGCGGCCCGCTCCGCTTCCGTAACGCGACGCCGCTTCCGTAACGCCGGGCCTACCGGCGCGCCGGGGCGGTCAAGGCGTCGAAGATGGACTGCGCCGGCACCACCGCGGCCAGGGCAGGCTGGTCCGCGGCAAACCCCACGATCATCCCTACCAGCGCACCATCCGCCAGATCAACGACGGGCGCGCCGCTCGTGCCCGGGACGCTGAGCAGGGGGATGGCGACGGCCGCGGGATGGGTATGGAACCGGACCTCCCAGTGCACACGCGGTACTACCACGTCCACCAACCGTGGCGGCGCCCCGCGTTCGCTGAGGACGTAGACTGCGCGGAAGGGTCCGCCGGGCATCGGCTTCCAGGATCGCAACGCCGCCAGTCCGCCGCGCGGGAACCAGAGGACCATCAGATCCAGGTTCTCCCAGCGCACGATGTTGGTGGCGTATACTGCGTCGCTGCCGTCGATGACCGTGAGGCGGTAATGCGCGGCGGGCCGGTAGCAATGCGCCGCTGTGTACGCGGCACTCCGGGTGTCCTCGCTCCAGCCGATCCAACCGGTGCACACACTCCGCGAATCGGCGTCCTCGACCTCGATCCGCACCGCAGCGTGGGCGACGACGGAGCGGACCTGCTCCGCCGTCGGCGTGGTGGGGCGCCCCGGGCCCGCCACCGTGGACGGGGACCACGCCGAGAGCAGGCCAAGTAGACAGAGGAGTAGCGCCAGACGCGGAGCACCGCCACGGGTCATACCAGGGGCATGCCCGGGGGCCTAGGAGGGGTAGACATCCCTTGACACGGGCATTACGAGCATGGTAAGGTTAGCTCCCGTTTCGACGAGGGCCCGCGTCACGCCCTACCGCTTCCAAGATCGCCGCGCACCGCGGCAGGGCCCAAGGGCGCGGATTCCTCTAGATCGGGACGTCGGCGGTTGCGACAGCCAAGAGATTCGGCAAGCCCGGGTCATTTGGCGGCAGCCGCCGATCCGTTTTCCCGCCGCCCCACCCATCCCAGAAGCCTGTCCCAGCGCCGGCGTTGCGCCGAGCTCCCGTGCGTGGTACGGTGGAGATAGCCCTCCCCCCCGGGGGAGGGGGCAAGCCGACGGTGAGGGGGCACGATCGATGAGCGTCCACAGCATGCCGCACACCCGCCACGGCAGCGCGGAAGTGCGGGCGAAAGTCGCCGCCCGGCTGCGCAGTGTCGAGGGGCACGCGCGGGGTGTGGCCCGGATGGTAGACGAAGGGGCCTACTGCATCGACCTCATCAAGCAGACGCTGGCCATCCAGCGGGCCATCGATAAGGTGAACGCGATGCTGCTCGAGGACCATCTCGAGCACTGCGCGGCGACGGCGATCTCGGCGGCCGATCCGGCGGAGCGGCGACGAACGATCACCGAGCTGCTGGATGTCTTCGCCATGTCCGCAAAGCTCTGAGGCCCGCGCACCTTGCGATGCGGTGGGAGGAGGGAACGATGACCACGGCGGTCAAGCGAGTAGATCTCCCCGTGGAGGGGATGAGCTGTGCGAGCTGCGTGCTCAAGGTCGAGGAAGGGCTCAAGCGGACCGAGGGCGTGCAGACCGTTGCCGTCAACCTCGCTGCCCAGCGCGCGGCCATCGCGTATGATCCTCGCGAAGTCTCGACCGGAAGGTTTGTCGACGTGGTGCGCTCTCTAGGATATGACGTCCCGGTGCGCTCGCTGCAGCTGCCGGTGCGGGGGATGTCCTGCGCCTCCTGCGTGGAGAAGGTGGAACACGCGCTGCGGACCGTGGACGGAGTGCTGCGCGCGGACGTGAACTTGGCTTCGGAGCGCGCAACCGTGGACGTTCTGGCGACGACGCCGGCCTCGGCGCTCCGCCGCGCAGTGCGGGAGGCGGGCTACGAGGCGCCGGAGGTTGAGGGGGAGGCGGCGGAGGATTACGAGCGCGCCGCGCGGGCCCGCGAGATCGCCGCGCTGCGAGCCAAGCTGATCGCCGGCGCCGTGCTGAGCCTCCCGATCCTGTGGGGCAGCCTGCATCACATGGGCCTGCACCAGATCTGGATCCCCGAACTCCTGAAGAGCTGGTACGTGCAGCTCGCCCTGGCCACGCCCGTGCAGTTCTGGGTGGGCCGGCAGTTCTACCGCGGCGCGTGGGCGATGGCGAAGCACCGCACCACGGACATGAACACGCTCATCGCCGTCGGGACGAGCGCCGCCTACCTCTACAGTGTCGTGGCGACGTTCTTCCCCGAGGCGTTCCGTGCCGGCGGGCTCGAACCGGACGTCTACTACGAAACCGCGGCCATCATTATCGTGCTCATCCTGCTCGGGCGCTTTCTCGAGGCCCGCGCCAAGGGCCAGACCTCCGAGGCGATCCGGAAGCTGATGAGCCTGCAGGCGCCGACCGCCCGGGTCGTCCGGGCCGACGGCGAGGTGGAGCTCCCGGTGGATGAGGTGGCCGCGGGAGACGTCGTCGTAGTCCGGCCCGGCGAGAAGGTGCCTGTGGATGGCGTCATCGAGGACGGGCGCTCGGCGCTCGATGAGTCCATGCTGACCGGGGAGTCCCTACCCGTGGAGAAGGGGCCCGGCGACGAGGTCATCGGAGCCACCCTGAACAAGACCGGCGCGTTTACCTTCCGCGCCACGAAGGTGGGCCGGGACACGATGCTCGCGCAGATCGTCCGGCTCGTGCAGGAAGCCCAGGGCAGCAAGGCACCGATCCAGCGGCTGGCGGACCGCGTTGCGGCGTACTTCGTGCCGGCCGTGATGACCCTGGCGGCGATGACGTTCATCACCTGGCTGATCTTCGGACCGGATCCGTCACTGACGTATGCCCTCGTCACGTTTGTGGCCGTGCTCATCATCGCCTGCCCGTGCGCCCTGGGCCTGGCCACTCCGACCGCGATCATGGTGGGGACGGGACGCGGGGCGGAGCAGGGCGTCCTTATCAAGAGTGGCGAGGCGCTCGAAACGGCGCACCGGACGACCACCGTCGTGCTCGACAAGACCGGGACGCTGACCAAGGGCCTGCCCTCCGTGACGGACGTCCGCGCTCTCAACGGGTTTGCCGAATCCGAGGTCCTGCGTTTGGCCGCCTCCGCGGAGTGGGGATCCGAGCATCCGTTGGGCGAGGCCATCGTGCGGCGGGCCGGCGAGGAATCGCTCTCGCTCTCCCGTCCCGATCGCTTCGAGGCGGTGCCCGGGCGGGGGATCGCCGCGGAAGTCGAAGGGCGGCGGCTCCTGGTCGGGAATCCGCTCCTGCTGTCCGAACGAGGCGTGCCGCTGGACGGAGCGCCGGAGAGTGGTGAGGCCCTGGCCCGCGAGGGGAAGACACCGATGTACGTCGCGGTGGACGGCCGGCCGGCCGGGATCGTAGCCGTGGCGGATACGCTGAAGCCGAAGTCCCGCGAGGTGATCACCGCGCTGCGCCGGATGGGTCTCGACGTCGTGATGCTGACGGGGGACAACCGTGTCACCGCCGCGGCGATCGCAACGGAGCTCGGCATCGAGCACTACCTCGCGGAGGTACTGCCCGAGCACAAGGCCGACGAGGTGAAGAAGCTCCAGGCGGCGGGCCGCCGGGTGGCGATGGTGGGCGACGGCATCAACGACGCCCCCGCGCTGGCGCAGGCCGATCTCGGGATCGCCATTGGGGCGGGCACGGACGTGGCGATCGAGTCCGCGGACATCGTCCTCATCGGCGAGGACCTGGGAGGCATCCTGACCGCGCTGCGGCTGAGCCGGCAGACGATGCGGACAATCAGGCAGAACCTGTTCTGGGCGTTCTTCTACAATGTGGTACTCATCCCGCTGGCCGCCGGGGCACTGTACCCGTTCTACCGCATCCTGCTCAACCCCATGCTCGCGGCGCTGGCGATGGCGTTCAGTTCGGTCTCAGTGGTCACGAACAGCCTGAGATTGCGATGGTTCAAGACGGCGTAGGGACAAGGCATGCGGGATAAGGGATATGGGAAAGGACACCGCGAGAATCGCGGACGAGGAGGATGGGCGATGCAGGCGACGCTGAAGGTCCCCAAGATTCACTGCAGCGGGTGCGTGAACACCGTGACCAATACAGTCAAGAAGCTGCCCGGCGTGACGAGTGTTGTGGCCAATGATGCCACGAAGGAAGTTAAGATCGAGTTTGACGCCGCCGCGGTGGACGAAGCGAAGATCCGCAACGCCCTGGCGTCCGTCGGCTATCCTGCGGCGTAAATGCCCCTAGAGGCGCAGCCGGCGGCGGCCGGCGGCGGCCGGCGCATTCCTATCGGCCCGCTCTTGTGGCTCATCCCGGTGCTGGCGCTGCTGCTGGTCATCGGCTACCAGACGGTTCGCAAGCAGCAGCCGGCGTCGATCACGGCCGCCCTGGCGCGCGGGCAGCGTCCTGCGGCGCCGGCTTTCTCGCTGCCGCGCTTCGACGGCGGAACGCTGGCCCTGTCGTCGCTCCGTGGGCAGTATGTGCTCGTGAACTTCTGGGCGTCGTGGTGCATCCCGTGCCGCGACGAAGCGCCGCTGCT
>Ga0209751_10005213_pt1 | contig 12290 bp, 13 predicted proteins | sample RifCSP13_1_FD_184019 | JGI IMG/M metagenome (GOLD analysis project Ga0209751, IMG submission 184019) | Soil microbial communities from Rifle, Colorado - Rifle CSP2_sed 13_1 (SPAdes) (version 2) | ecosystem: Environmental > Terrestrial > Deep subsurface > Rock core/Sediment | place: Rifle... | reverse complement strand
GATGTTCTTGTCAAGTTCAATGACCTTCTAACAGAGTTTGCTTTGCATAAAGTCATGAAAGCTGTTGGGGCTATAAATCGTTTACACGGAAAGCCGGGTCTCGACGACGTGACCTTCCTTTATGTGCAACGAGTAGTGTATCCTGACAAGCTCTGTGATGTCCGCGTCGTTGAAATACTTTATCGAGTAGCGCGCAAGCACTATCTTGCAGTTGGCGCAATAAACTTCTTTGAACCGCGTATCTTCTGGCACATCTATCACTTGCCCAAGATTGACGTGTCGTGCTTGTTCTGCGCAAAGCGCATCCTGGATGCCTTGTAGTATATCACCTCGCCCCTGCGCTCGATGACCGCGACGACCGCGTCCTTGCCCATCTTTTCTATCTGCTCGACTGCGCGTGCAAAGCTCTTGGCAGTCATTTTCGCTCCCTCGCTCACCCCGAACACGACGTACCTCGCCGGCTTTTTCTCGTACTCGCCTCTTTCGTAGACCCGAAAGTCGTCGCCAAATCCGAAGCCCTCCTTTGCGACGTAGCCGCGGCTTTTGAGGTCACGGTAGACGAGGAACCGCGTCATGATGTTCCTGTCGTGCTTTAGCAAGAGCTCAAAAAGCGAGTCAAACCTCATCTCTTTTCCCTTCACCGTAAGGCGCTTTGCTTGCATCAGGTACAGTGCCTCGTATGGTTTTAGCACGTACTCGCTTCCCTCTTTATCTCCGTAGCCCCATGAGCGTAGCTCGTCTTGCACGCGCGTGTCATCGACCAGTATTCTGCCGCCGGAAATTCGCGATTCTACTGCCTGCACCTCAACTTGCTTTTCAGCAGCAGGCGGGACTGACATAACGATTAAATCACAGCAGAATTCCACATTTAAGCATTCAATCTAGTGTATCAATATGAAGGGAGTTAATTATCGCGAGACGCGTGGCATGCCGTATGTGAGGAAGGAATACATCGCCGGCAAGCCCCAGTTAAAGATAGCAAGATTCTCGTCCGGCCAGGCAGCCGACAATTACGACTACAAGCTGGAGCTCATTGTCACCGAAAAACTGCAGATAAGGCACAACGCGCTGGAGGCTGCAAGGCTTGCGGCAAACAAAAGGATGTCAACCGCAGGCGAGATGAGCTTTTTCTCGATGCTTCGGGTCTACCCACACGTGATCCTCAGGGAGAACAAGATGATTGCGACCGCAGGAGCCGACCGTCTCCAGGAAGGCATGCGCAGGGCCTTTGGCAAGGCAACAGGCCTCGCGGCCAGGGTAAGGCCGGGTCAGCCGATCTTTGAGGCGCACGTCACTGCGACAAACCTCAACCTAGCGAAGGAAGGATTCAAGGTCGCGGCAAGCAAGCTTGGGTGCCCGACGATAACCAAGGTGACCACCCTCAGACCGCAAGTTGCAAAGGTAGAGGACTAGCCCTACAGTTTTCCAACCAGTGCTTTGACTGATTCGGAGCCGCAGGCGTCGCCTTTTCCTGCGATGCTCTTGCAGACAAGCGCGGTGATGTTGTCGATTTCTGCCCGGATTGCCTTGCCTATCGCAGAATCGAGCTTGTCAAGTTCCGCCCTGACCTGCTCATGCGACATGTTCAGTATCAGCTCGGGCGAAAAGCCTGCGCCCACCTGCATGTACTGCCCGTCAACTAAGAGGAAAGGTATCATCTGGTCAGGGTTGTACATGTCAAGGATTTCATAGTCTGAATCGTCAAGCTCCTGCAGGGGCTCAAAGTTTCGGTCTGCAGTCTCCTTTCCGGCAAACTCTACATGCGCACTAGAATAATTCGCACGCGCAAGGCTGAAGGTGGGAACGTTCAGGTATTTCTCGTCGCGGCCGGCGCTCTTGTCCTCGACAAGACCCTCCCACGTGCCAAAGCGCGCCAATGCCTTCACAATGGCCCAACGCTCTGCAGCGCAGAACGGACAAAATCCAGCGCCCATGAAATAGACAAGTGATTTCCTGCCTGCCCTATTTAGCGGCTGGTCTGTAACGTGCATGAACTTGCCAAGAACCCTTCGTGGTACGAAACTACTCACGCCCAGCTCTCGCCCCCACTATTCTATTAAGTGTTTAGAGGAATTTCACAAGATAAATTAATCCCTGTAATTTTACAGGTGCTGTTGGCCCCAAGAACGATTATGGACGTCGACGACAAGAGTCTTGAAGGCAAACGCGTCCTTGTCAGGGTCGACTTTAACGTGAGCGTGAGCAACGGCTCGGTGGGCGAGGACTACCGCATACGCATGGCAATCCCGACAATCGAGTACCTGAGCAGGAGGGGCGCAAAAGTGATTCTTGCCTCGCACCTAGGTAGGCCCGACGGTCGCGACCCCGACTACACATTGGCGCCGGTGGCGCGCAGGCTGCAGGACATAGCCGGAGGGGCAGGCATAAGGGTGAGGTTTGCAAGCGACTGTGTCGGGCCGGCGGTAGAATCAGAAATATCCCAGATGGGCAGGGGCGACATACTGCTTCTTGAAAACCTGCGCTTTTACAAGGAAGAGGAGGCAAACGACGGAGAGTTCTGCAAGAAGCTCGCAAGGCAGGCCGACATCTACGTCAACGACGCGTTCAGCACGTCGCACAGAAAGCACGCGTCCACTTTTGGCGCGGCGAGGCTGTTTGACATGAGGCTTGCTGGCTTTAACCTCAACAAGGAAGTCGAATACCTCTCGATGATGAGGGAGAAACCTCCCAAGCCGTTCAAGGTGATCGTGGGCGGCGTCAAGATAAAGGACAAGATAGGCGCGCTCGAAAACCTGCTGCCAAAGGCGGACAAGGTTATAGTCGGTGGAGCCGTAGCGTACACTTTCCTGATGGCAAAAGGGGTCAAGACGGGCAAGTCGCTCATCGATCACGAGCGCCTGCCCTGGGCAGAAAAGGCGCTTGCCAAATACGCCGACAAGATAATGCTTCCCACAGATCATGTGACGGCCCAGTCGCCGGCGGACACCTCAATTATGATGGTAAAAGGCGACATACCAGACGGCATGGCGGGCTTTGACATCGGAAGCGAGACCATAGAGCACTTTTCCGAGGAGGTGAGCAGGAGCAACGGAGCTGGCATGATATTCTGGAATGGCCCAATGGGAATGTTCGAATTGCGTGCGTTTGCAAACGGCACCATCAACATTGCGAAAAGCCTAGCACTTGCATATTGGCGGGGCGCCAAGACGCTTGTCGGAGGGGGCGACACGCTTGCGGCCTTGAAAAAGTCCGGCGTAGCAGAAAACGAGGTGAGCCATGTTTCTACCGGTGGCGGGGCAAGCCTGCGCTACCTCGCTGGCGACGAGATGCCCGGCTTGTCCGTGCTTGACATCAAGTAATCGAATTATACCAGAGAGGGCAACAAGCAGCGTTGGCAAGGACCGTCTTGCATGTCGACTTTGACTACTTTTTTGCCCAGTGCGAAGAGCTGAGAACCCCAGAGATAAAAAACCGACCTGTAGTCGTATGCGTTTTCTCTGGCAGGACCGAAGACTCAGGCGTCGTGAGCACGGCGAACTACGTCGCAAGGAAATACGGCGTAAAATCGGGCATCCCAATAAGGCTGGCCAAGTCAAGGCTCGCCGACGCAAAAGACGCGCTGTTTTTGCCGCTTGATACAGAATATTACAAGCAAGTGTCCGAAAAAGGAATGTCAGTAATCAGAAATAATGTCGACCTCTTTGAGCACGTCGGGATAGACGAGTGCTTTGCGGACGTGTCGGTAAGGACCGGGGGCGACTTTGCGGCAGCAGAAAGCCTTGCGCACAGGATAAAGGACGAGGTGAGGACACACACACAGATTTCGTGCTCTGTCGGCGTCGCGCCAAACAAGATGCTTGCCAAGGTTGCATCTGATTTCAGAAAACCCAACGGCCTCACGGCAGTTAGGCCTGAAGATGCGGAAAAGTTTGTCGCCGCGCTTGACGTCGACAAGATACCTGGCATTGGGCCCAAGACCCGCGACCGGCTTGCAAAGCTAGGCTTAAAGACCGCCGGCGATCTTGCAGCGTTCGATCTTTACAGGCTTGTAGACGAATTTGGCAAAAAGATTGCTACCTACATGCACAACGCGGCAGAGGGCGTCGACGACGAGCCGGTGGAAGGGTCGGAAGGCGAGCACAAGCAGATAATGCGTATAGTGACTCTCAAGCAGGACGCGACGGTGGCCTCTGAAATGTACGGCGACCTAGAGGAGATATGCAGGTCAGTTCACGAAAGCACAGGTAAGAAGAGCCTTGCGTTCAAGAGCGTCGGCATCATTCTCATCCTAAATAATTTGGAAACCATAACAAGATCGAGGACGCTCAAGGCCCACGCTGGAGGCCTTGATGTCCTGCACTCGACTGCAAGGGCAATTCTTGACGAGGCGGTGACCGGCGGCATGAAAATCAGGAGGCTTGGAATCAGGGTGTCAGATTTTCAAGACAGTGGGGGGCAGAACACGCTTTTTGACTTTATGCAGCGCTAGCACTGGCCCGTTTCATCCGCTGCATCCTCTTACTCTCGGCGTACATAACTATTCCAAGGTAGATGGCAAGCCAAGGCAAGAACATTATCTCGCCTGCAACCGAATGGAAGGCCTCCCACTCGCTCACTTTGGTGGTGACGACCAGCGCGTAGAGCGAAAGAGCGATTATGCGCACGACGTTGATGGCCACGGTGCCAAAGGTGCCTATGGCAAAGTAGATCAGCTTTCTTTTCAGCGGGATCTCCATCTTTAGCAGGAACGCCAGCATGACCAGCGTGTAGATTATCATGCTGTGGACGCCGGCAGAGGGCCAGAACACCTGCAGCGCAAAGGGTCCCTTAAGGCCGTTCAATACAAGCAGGTTGCCCCGCGCCGATGCAGGTGGCACAGGGTTGTCGGGATTCAACGGCCCGACGTTGGTAATTGTGCTGTCGATAAAGTTGATTACTGCTTGGTCTATTTGCAGGTATATCGGGACTATGAACTGGAGCGGTCCCAGAGTGTCGTACGGGAAAAAGGCGTCAAGGGAAAGTATCACGGCACTTCCGACTAGGTAAATGGCGCCGGCAGGTGCAATCTTGTACCAGCGCCGGCCAAAGAGGACTGTGAGTGACGAGCCGACAAACAGTGCCATGACGATAAAGTCCCACATCCACACCCAGGAAAGTGCAAGCTCCACGTTGTATGCCGGCGCAGCGTCTTCGATGGACTGGCGCAGGCCAAAGGGCAGTGCCACGAAATAGACTATAGTCGCAACCGCGAGTCCGAGCACGACTGCAAACTTGGCCTTGCTGACAGGCCGATTGACGCCGATGAGCTCTGCTGCGATGAACGCCATCGCAAAGATAAAGCCGCCCCTGCCCTCGTTCCATGAAAGGCTGAATGTGTCCGGATAGGCCACCATCGTGAATATTATCGGGGTGATGAGGGCAAGTGTGACTGCTATGCTCGGGTGCACCCCGAATATGGCAGGTGGGCTTGCACCCTTGGGGACTGTCGTGTCGCCGGACAAATCGCTATTTTTCGCCCTTTTGAACATAAAAACGTTCTAGGCTCTAATTGCTTCTGAAAACCACTTGGGAACCATGTCTTGGGCGCTTCTCAGGAGGTAGTCGATGCTCGAATCAAGTACGTATGTGGTGGCAAAGTCGTCGGCGCTCCGCACGCTTCTGCCGTACGACTGGGCGAGGCGCAGGACTGTATACCATGTGTACCAGCGTGGGTCGCGTGCTTTCATCGCTGCAACCTTGCGGTCTGTCAAGTCCGGATACGGCACCTTGACTATGACTTGAAAGCGCGAAAGGTCGTCCTTCAGGTCGACTCCAAGGTGGAGCGAGGGCGATATGAGCACCGTGGGTTTCTTGCTTGCTGCGTGCTTCGCTATCACTTCTTCCCTGTCAAGCGACGAGCCGGTCTCTATCAGCCGCGCGGCGTTTTCCCTGCTCAGGTTGTCGCGGATAAACTGCAGCTGCACATACGATGTTGTATGTATGATCCCCTTTTCGCTCTTGTGTGTCGACATGATGTTGTCGACTGCCTTTGATATCTTGGGCAGGCTTTCCTGCATGGTCTTGGCGGAAAGCCACGCCACGTTCATCAGCCTTATCGGCCTGTTTTTGACCGGAAAGTCAGAGTCGCGCACCTGAATGAACTTGGCGGCGTCAGGCTTTATCCCGGCCACCTTGCATAAGTGGTCCTTGCTTAGGATAGTAGCGCTCATGAAAAACGCAATCACCCCCTTGTCAAGTATCTCGCCAAAGTAGCCCGCGGTCTCAAGCGGCGTGAGCGTTGCCCGTGAAATCTTGTTTTCCCCGTCGCACTGGGTGCTTGAAACTATCCAATTCTTTTTGTTTCCCCGCATGTCGTACAGGACTGCCGAGAGGTTCTTTTCACGGGATATCGCGTCGATAAGGTTGCGCTCCGTATACGGCTCTGCGACCCTTCCGCGCTCTATTGCGTCCGTTGCCTGCTCGATGAACATGAGCAGCTTGTCCTGCAGGTTTGAAAGAAAGTCCATCCAGGTGTCCACATCCTCGACGGCCCTTTCAGGCATCTGCACTCTTTGAAGGAAGCGCAGCGCGTTTCTGTTGACCGTGAACGAGCGGAAATCGCCCACCTCGGATTCTAGCTGGTGCGCCTCGTCAAGCACCAAGAGCTTGCGCTTTTGCGTCGTGCCGGTGTAAAAGATGTCGGAGAGGAAGTAGCGGTAGTTGTAGACCGCGTGGCTTGCCTTTGCGCCCATCCACTTTTGGTGGAAGTAGTGGCACGGCCTCCACGAAAGCTCTCCCAGCTTGGACTGTTTTTTCAGGTTGTCAACGTATCCTTTTTCCGCAAGAGGGTTTATCCTGACAAGCTCTTGGACCGTCCCCTGCCTGACAACGTCGTAGTCCATAAGCCGCGTCTTGAAGGCGCAGTCATAGTCCTCGTCCTGGACGCAGGGCCCGTAGTCGCAGCTTTCGTCAAGCCCCATGTCCTCTTTGACGACGCAGGGAAAGTTGCTCCTACCTTTCACTTCAAACACGAAGGGAAAATCGCGCCGGTACTGAGCCTGCAGGTCCTTGGTCGCGGTGCAGATATGAGAGCTGCCAAGATAGCGCGCAAACGCTATCGCAACCGGCGTCTTGCCAAAGCCGGTGGGCGCTTCAATGAAGATGTTCTTGTAGCCGGATTTTGTCGCCGACTCGATCTCCAAGAGCACGGCGCGCTGCTTGTCGCGCATCTGCTCGAATGGAAAGTAATTGAGTATTGACAACGGGCAGCGTGGTTGTCAGCTTGCCGTCTTTTTTAAGGTTGGGTCGTACAGGAAGCACCTGACGTAGCCCGTCTTTGTCGGAAACTCTGGCGGGTCACTCTTGCACACTTCCATCGCATGTGGACACCGGGCGTAAAACCTGCACCCTTTGGGCGGGTCAAGAAGCGACGGCGGGCTGCCGGGGATAAATGGGATGCTCTTTTCAGGTGAACGCAACCGCGGGACTGCAGCTATGAGCGCCTGCGTGTACGGGTGCTTGGGGGCGTTGTAGACCTCTTCGGCTGATCCGATTTCCACAAGCTGGCCGGCGTACATTATCGCTATCTTTTGGGCAATCTGCGAGACGAGCGCAAGGTCGTGCGTTATGAGGATGACTGTCAGGTTCTTTTCCTCGTGCAGCTTTTTGAGGAGTGCGATTATCTGTGCTTGCACCAGCACGTCAAGCGCAGTGGTCGGCTCGTCGGCGATGAGAAGCTCCGGCTCGAGCAAGAGCGCCATCGCAATCACCACGCGCTGCTTCATGCCGCCGGAAAGCTCGTGCGGGTACCTTGCACCCACCGACTGGTCGAGTTCCACCTGGCTCATTGACTCGGCCACTTTGTTATCAAAGTCGCCCTGGTAGCCGTGCTCTTTGAGCACCTCTTTGAGCTGGCTTGAAACTGTGTATACGGGGTCAAGCGCGTTCATGGCGCCCTGGAAGACCATCGCTATCTTTTTCCAGCGCACTCTGCTTCCGAATTCCTTGTCAGCAAGCTTAATCACGTCCTCGCCCAATAGCATGACGCTCCCGCCCACTATTTTGCCCGGCGCTTGCATCGAGCGCATCAGCGCCGAGCCGAGTGTGCTCTTGCCGCACGCAGACTCGCCGACTATGCCAAGCGACTCGTTCTTTTTGAGCACAAAGTTGACGCCGTCGACCGCCCTCACCGGCCCCCTTTCTGTGATGTAATAGGCCACAAGCGAGGACACGGCTAACTTGTCATCTTGAGGCATCAAGGGCAAAGACGCGCCGTATGTATAATATCTTGCGCTCGGCCGTAGAAAAGGTTCAAAAGATGGCAAGGGCGGTCAAAGATAGCGAGAACCGTTAGAGATGGGAGACATACACAGAACCCACTATGCGCGCGAACTTGGCGAGCACCTGGCAGGCAAGGAGGTCAGGATAGCAGGTTGGATTGAGGATGTGCGCGACATAGGCAAGCTTGCGTTTGTCATCGTGCGCGACGCAACTGGCGCGTGCCAGATTATAGTTACGGGCGACAACGTCCAGAAGGCGGTGCAAGCACAGAGGCAGAGCGCCGTCGTAATGGCCGGCATGGTGCAAAAGAGCAAGGCAAAGGACTTTTCCGTAGAAGTCAAAGTCACCGAATTCACGATACTGACGAGCGCGGTGCACCCCCTGCCCATCGACCCGACCGGCCGGGTCGAGTCCGGGTTTGACAAGCGCCTTGACGCCAGGGCGCTTGACCTGCGCAACCCAAAAGTCGCTGCCATATTCCGGTTGCGCTCTGCAGGGCTCAAAGCGGTGCGGGAGATCCTGTGCAATGAAGGCTTCATCGAGGTAAACACGCCCAAGATAATAGGCAGTGCAAGCGAGGGGGGCGCAAACCTGTTCAGGTTTGAGTATTTCAAGCACAAGGCGTACCTTGCGCAGAGCCCCCAGCTCTACAAGGAGCAATTGACGCTTGGGCTTGACAGGGTGTTTGAGATAGGCCCGTATTTCAGGGCGGAAAACTCGCATACCGTCAGGCACCTGTCCGAGTTTACGAGTATAGACGTCGAAGCGGCTTTCCTTGACTACGAAGACGTCATGGACCTCGTGGAAAAGGTGGTTGGAAGCGTCGTTAAGGAGTTCAACAATAACTGCAAGAAGGACATGGAGCTTGCCGGCGTAAAGGAGACCCGGTTGCCAAAGATAGAAAGGCTTACGTACGAACAGTGCCTTGACGAGCTTGCCAAGCATGAAGAGAAGCTGCAATTTGGCGACGACCTGTCTGACGCGGCGCTCCGCAATCTGGGCGATATCCATAGTGGCTTTTACTTTATCACCGACTGGCCGCTCAAGCTAAAGCCGTTCTACATACACGAAAAGGACGATGACCCGCGGCTTTCAAAGTCGTTTGACCTGCAGCACGGCTACCTGGAGCTCGTGTCGGGCGGGCGAAGGCTCCACGACCCGGCAAAGCTGCGTGCGAGGCTTGCAGAGCAGGGACTCAACCCTGACGGGTTCGCAGATCACCTCAAGGCGTTTGAATGGGGCATGCCGCCGCACTCGGGGTGGGGCCTTGGCTTTGATAGGCTGATGATGGTGCTCACGGGCGCGCAGAACGTCAGGGAAGTGGTCCTATATCCCAGGGACACCGACAGGCTGACGCCCTAGCGCACCACGATTTCAACTTGACGCATGCTGTCTGCAAGGATCCAGGCGGCAAACTGGTTCTCGGTGGTAGAGTAGATGACCCACACTACGGGGTTTATCTCCATGAACCTTGCGTCTGTTGACGAAGGCTCTGGTCTTGCAGGGTGCGAGTGGAATATCCCGGTAACCTGCAGCTGTCTTTCTTCTGCGATCTTGTACGCCTTTAAGAGCTCGTCGGCAGGCACCGCGAACGAGACGCGGTCGGCCTCGGCGTTTTCCACCACCATGACTTCTGATACCGTGACCTGCTCGGTTCCCCGGCCGAGCAAAAAGGCGCACGACTCGTTTGGCAGCCACTTTTTGGCATGTTTTTCAAGCTCTGCAAGCTGGCTCTGCGTAAGGATGACGCTTGAAGGTGTGCCCTGCATTTATTCAACGATTACCTTGCCGGTCATGTACGAGTGGAGTGAGCAATAATAATCATATTCGCCGGGGGACTCGAACAGGAACTGGAAGGTGGTGTCCTTTTTCATGAACGATGAGTCAAATCTGCCGTCAGGCTTTGGAGTGTTGCCCTCGACCACGCCCGAGGTAACGGTGTGAAATGTGGCGTCGTTGTTGGTCCAAGTCACCATGCTCCCTACGGTAGTCACGACAACGTCGGGGACGAAGAATTCACCGTTTGTCGGCGCAGAAGATCCAACTGCTATCGAGACAGCAGTCACGGTCCTTCATGACCGCGATGCTCCAAGTGCTTGGTCTGTTGCATTAGAAGGAGTGTTTGTTTCAGAGGCAGGCGCGCTGGACTCCTCGCCCGTCGACTCGCCTGCTTCAGCCACCTGGAGCATCGCGGTCATGAAGGGGTGCAGATAGCAGTAATATTCGTAATCACCAAGGGCAATGTTCGAAGTGTCAAGCAACCACGCCTTGCCAGCGGCTATTACGCCCGAATCAAAGGTGGCACCGTCATCCGCCTTGCTTGTCACCGTGTGCGGCACGTTGTCCTCGTTTGTCCACTCGACGCCTTCACCCTGCGCAGCTACCACGGGATCGGGATCGTAGTCAGGGTTGTCCTGCGACGAGGCGCCTGCAAGGATAGTGACTTTTACAATGTTTGCCGGAGGCTGTGGAGTCTCGACGGGAGTAGGTTCTTCCTCTTCGGCCGGAGGCTTGGGGGCCACCAGTCCGAACGCATAGAACGTCGTTCCGGCGACAATAGAGCCGCCTATGAATATGATTGCCATCGCCTTGAGGTACTCGGGCTTTCTGTAGGAAATGAAGGCGAGCATCGCGCCCGGGATGCCGATTATGGCCATGAGGCCGATGTAGGCAAAGATGCTCGGGACCTGGGCGCTCACCGTAACAGCGGCAGCGACGCCAAAGGTCACCAAAAAGCCAAGCGTGATGAAGGTGCCCGACTTGGCCCTGCCCGACGACGGAAAGCCGTCTTTGAAGAGGCCGGAAGCCAGAAATATCATGCCGATGAACATGGTCAGAAGCGAGACCGCATGCATGCCGTCAATGAAGGTCTTGGCAATGCCCGAAAGCGAAACGCCGACGCCGACTATTCCGATGGTCGTGAGTCCGATGCCGGGGGTCAGCAGATCCCAGTCAGTCATGCTCCGGTTATTGGGGCAATTTTGGCATAATTAATCTTTTCTAGACCTCTAAAATAATTGACAACCCTTCTTAATGTTGAAATTCAGGAACCACAACCACCTTGTCAATTGCAGACATGTTTGACGTCGATGACGGCGACACAGTATGGGACGCCTGGCTTGTCGCAGTCAACCTGCTTGACATGATAGAGCGCACCCACAGAGTGGAATACGACTTTGAAAATGCAAGGGATAGGATCGCTGGCGTGTGCGCTATGGCCGAGCGCCACGGCATAGATAGGAAGAAATGCGGCTGCGGGCTTTCAGATGCAGAGCATACCATCCTGAAACGCAAGATACTGAAATTTTACAGGCTGCAGGTGTCAAACCTGAAGCATTTCGTTTATTGACTCCGAATAAATTAAATGCAAGCAAGAGCAGAACACCCACGAGGCACCATCTGTGACCGCACGTGACTTTATCGAAGTTTCAAAGCCAAGGATAGTTGTAGTACTCGTAATCACTGCGGTCGCGTCCTACCTTGCCGCCACGCGCTTTGACGCGACGCCTGACATTGCCTGGGACATCAACTGGTGGCACCTGGGCTTTCTGACGCTATCAGGGGCGCTAGCCTCGATGGGCGCAAGCGCGCTCAATCACTATTACGACAGGGACATTGACAAGGTGATGGAGAGGACCGCCAAGAGGCCCATACCCGCCGGCAGGCTCTCTGCAAAGAGCGTCCTTGCCTACGGTATTGCCGTGAGCGCAATCTCGATCGCAATTGCGTGGTTTACGCTCAACCCTGTTGCAACGGGCATGATAGCGCTGGGCATATTCTTTTATGTGATAATCTACACGGCGTGGCTGAAACGCAGCAACGCGTCAAACATCGTCATAGGCGGGTTTGCAGGCTCGGCCGCATCGATGGCGGGCTGGGCCACTGCGACCGGCTCGATGGACCTGCTGGGCTTTTTGGTCGGCTTGCTGGTGTTCATGTGGACACCGCCACATTTCTGGTGCTTGGCCATTCGCGCACGCGAAGAGTATGCAAGCGTCCGGGTGCCCATGCTCCCGGTAATGATAGGCAACCAGAGGACTGCAAGCTACATCCTTGTCAATACTGCGATA
>Ga0209751_10005211_pt1 | contig 12292 bp, 12 predicted proteins | sample RifCSP13_1_FD_184019 | JGI IMG/M metagenome (GOLD analysis project Ga0209751, IMG submission 184019) | Soil microbial communities from Rifle, Colorado - Rifle CSP2_sed 13_1 (SPAdes) (version 2) | ecosystem: Environmental > Terrestrial > Deep subsurface > Rock core/Sediment | place: Rifle... | reverse complement strand
CCCCGCCTTGGCGAGGACGGCGCCGGCGGGGTCGGCCCCGGCGCGGGCCTCGCGCTCGGCGTCGCGGAACCGGGACGCCGCGGTCCCGAGATCCCCGGAGTCGACCGCGACGAGGGCACCCTGGTAGTGCACCGCCGCGACGGCCCTGGGCGCCTGGGCCTTCGTCGCGGCCTCGAGGGCGGTCGCGAGGGACTCGCGGGCCTTGGCGAGGTCCCCGCGCCGCCGGTGGAGCGCCGCTACGTTCGCGAGCTCCAGGGCCGCGCCCTCGCGGTCCCCCGCCTCCTGGAACAGCCGAAGCGCGCTCCGGTGCGACTGGAGGGCCTCGTCGAAGGTCGCGAACTCGCGTTTCAACTGGGCGATGTGCTGGTGGAGGATCGCGAGGGAGGCCTTGTCCCCGCCGCGCGCCTCCTCGAGGCGGAGCACCTCGCCGTAGGTCTCCAGGGCTGCGCGCGCCTCGCCGACGCGCTCCTGGGCGAACCCGTGGAGGTAGAGGACGTCCGGCCACAGGTCCGCCGGGACGCGTTCCCGCGTCAGCGGTCCCAGGAGCGTCGCGGCCTCCCGCGGGTTGTCCTCCGCGAGCGCGGAGATCACGTCCAGGGCGAGACGGGCGCCTCCCTCCCAGTCCTCCGCCTGGAGGCGGTGGTGGAGGGCCTCCGCGGGCTCGGCGGCCTCCCAGTACTTCGCCGCGGCCGCGTGCAGCGCGAGGCGGGCCTCCCGGGGCAGGCGCGAGTAGACGAAGTCGCGGACGAGGTCGTGGAGCTCGAGACGGCCCGAAGTCTCGTGGACCAGGCCGCGGCCCTTCAAGGGGACAAGGGCGTCCGGGGAGGCCCCCTCGAGGGCGTCGAAGCCTGCGGGCAGGCGGTGCACCGAGAGCGCACGGAGGATCGCGCGCTCCGCGTCGGAGAGCTTCTCGTAGATCTCGAGCTCGATGAACCGCGTCAAGTCCTCCGTGACGGCCCCCCCGGATGCGAGCAGACGGAGGAAGAGTGGATGTCCCCGGCTCGCCGCGTAGAGGCGGACGTAGTCCTCGGGAGAGAGATCCGGGAGGAGGCTCCGGGCCTCCTCGGCGGTGAGGTGGCCGACCTCGACCTCGACCACTGGCCCGCCGGGGGCCGCGTCCCCGCGCCCGTACACCGCGGGGAGCGTGCGGGACACGAGGACGACGTGGGTCGACGAGTTCCGCGCGGCCTCGAGGGCGATGGCGAGGAACGGGGCCGCGTCGGCGGGCAGGCGGTGGACGTCGTCGAACACGAGGACGAGGGGGAGCTCGCGGAAGTCCGCGACGAGCGGCGCGAGGAGCTCGCTCTGCCCGGACCAGCGCTGGCGGCGCGCCGCGGCGAGGCGGGTGCGCCCCGACTCCTGGAGGAGGCCGGAGACGGCGGCGACGAGCCCGCGGAACGTGTCCCACTCCGTGCAGCGGTGCCAGAGGAGGTGCGCCCGGCCCCGGCGGAGCTCCACGGCCCGGGCGGCGAGCGTGCTCTTCCCGATCCCCGCCATCCCCCAGAGGACGACCGCGGCCCGCCCGCGGTCCTCGAGGGCGGACGCGATCGCGGCGAGCTCGGCGGTGCGGCCGACGAAACGCTCCACGGTGGGCATGCCCGCGAGGGATTCGGCGAAGGTGGGCCTCGCCGGGGCCACCTCCCCTCCCGTCGCCGCCCGCAGGTCCGCGTCCCGCGTCTTCCCCTCGCGGACGGCATCGGCGAGGGCGAGGAGGTCGGGTCGCCGGCCGACGACGCGGACGACATGCTCCTCGACCGCACCCAGGGCGACTTCCTTCCGCGTGCCCTCCAACTCGACATCGACCTTCGCCGCACGCAGGCGGCGCTCCACCTGCTCCACCGTGCGCAACCCCTTCTCCGTGAGGAAGTAGGCCTTGAGGCGGCGAGGGCGGCCGCGGACGTGGGCGAGGCGCTCCTCGACCAGCCCCTCCCCCAGCAGCCCGGCCAGCGCCCGCGAGACGTTGTTGACGAGGATCCCCAGGCGCGTCCCGATGCCCTCCTGGCAGGCCTCCGCGGGCACCTCCCACTCCTCCCGGAAGCGCTGGTGCCGGGCCAAGTGGAGGAGGATGCGCTCGTCCTGGCTCAGCGCGAGGGGCATCGGGCGGCGTACCGGGGCCGACCTAAATACGCTTCGCGGCGGATACTTCCGTTTCGGAGGTGATAGAACGGGGGCAAAGTAGTAGAGCCGGGTCTTGTACTCCGTCCACCCGTGTACTGCCTGGCGATGATTCGCCGGTGAAGAACATGACGGGAAGCATGAAGGGATTCGGCTTGGCGGCGGCGGCCCTCCTCCTCGTGGGGGTGTTCGCGGCCTGGCCGGCCTCGGCAGCGGAAGTGCAGACGCCTTTGACGGAAGAGACGGGACCGACCGACCTCCTTGGCGGCGGCGACCACCGGTTCATCCGGTTCGGCGCCGACGCGGCGTTCGGCGTCCTCTGGGGGACGGCGGCCAACCCGAACAACGTGTACCTCGTCGCGATCAAGGCGCGGTACCTCGGCGTCGCCGACGTGCGCACGCAGGCCGGCGCCTCCGTGGACACGGACCGCCCGCTGAAGGTCTACACAATCTACGCGGTGAAGCTGGAGAACCTCGTCGAGTTCGACGACACGAACGGGGACGGCGTCGCGACGTTCTGGCGCGCCTTCAACGGCGAGAACTACACGCAGTACCAGTGGGGCACCGAGCCCCTGTACAAGTACGCCTCCCTGAAGGCCGCGTGGAGCGCGTCGAACGTCACGCGCACGGACGACGGCGCGGGGAACCGCACGTGGGAGTTCAGCCTCGAGGCGACGAACCTCCCCTACTCCGCGATGAACGGGACGCCCGTCTCCGCGGGGAACCTCAACAAGCTCACGTTCACCTTCCACCTCAAGGTGACGATGGTACACGTGGATGGCGTCGTCGTGCCGAAGTACACCGTCGAGGTCACGCGCCTCGGCGAGCGCTACCTCGTCGGCGAGGTCACCCGCGCGGGGACGACGACCTGGTCCGGCGACCGCCTCGCGTACGAGCTGAAGTGGGACCAGCGCATCGAGGGCTGGGACTTCGACGGCGCGAACGCGGACCCGCGGCTCTCCCTCGAGATGCACGCCCTCGTGGCGAACCGCATCCCCACGGACAAGCCGGCGTGGATGGACCAGATCATCATCTGGAAGACCAACGAGAACGGGTGCTTCCGGTGGCGGGACGGCGCCGGCGAGCGCTGCGCGAACGAGACCACGGGCACGTACACGTCCCCGCGGAAGTTCACGAGCCCCTGGCTCCGATCCGGCGGGGACTGGTCCTATATCGGGAACCTTACCTGGGTCTCCGAGGCCACGGTCGACGGCAACCCCGGCCAAGTGTACGCCCAGATCCAGGGCATCAACCTCGGCCTCGTCCGCACCGGCGGAGCGGTGTACGTCGGCTTCGTCGCCCTCCTCGGCCTGAGCTTCCCCGGCGGGCAGGACATCGACCACGATCCCACGTTCGCCTCCGACGCGTTCGAGATCACGACGGCGGCTGAGCCGCCGCGCTTCAGCGGGCTGGTCCTCCTCGTGCTCATCGTCGCCGCGGTCGCGGTGGTCGTCGCGCTCGTCGCGAGCCGCAAGAAGGACAAGAACGGGCCCATCCAGCAGGCCCACCGCCAGGAGCAGCAGCCGCGGGAAGAGGACTGGAACAAGTACTACGAACGGTAGACCATCGAACCCTCCTCCCCCTTTTTTCTCTCTCCTCCTTCTTCCTCAAAGCCTTATCCCGGCGGCTCTATGCCGCGAAGCGATGCGCTCCCGAGGCAGGGCCCACCTCATCGGTGCCGGACCCGGGGACCCAGGCCTCTTGACCCTGCGCGCCATCACCACGCTGGCCCAGGCCGACGTGATCATCCACGACGGCTTCCTCGGCGGGGAGATCGAGAAGACGTTCCCGCCCGGCATCCCCGTCATCCGGGTCTCCGGCCCCCCGCATGGGCATCCAACCGCGAAGGTCGCCTCCCTCATCGCCCGCCACGTCAGGCGCGGGAGGACCGTGGTCCGCCTCTACGTGGGCGACCCCTTCCTCTTCGGGTCGGGCGGCGAGGAACTCGAGGCGCTCCGGCGGCGGGGGATCCGGCCCGAGGTCGTCCCCGGCGTGACCTCGGCGACCGCCGCGGGGGCGGAGTACGGCATCCCCCTCACGCACCCGCAGTGCCCCGACGGAATCCTCATCCTCCCCGGCCGGGAGAGCGATGTGGACTGGGCGCATGCGGCGCGGTTCCGCGGGACGCTCGTCCTCATGATGAGCGTGACGCATCTCGCGGAGAACTGCGCGGCCCTCCTCGGGAATGGGATGCCGCTCGGCACGCCGGCCGTGATTGTGGCGAGCGGCACCCTCCCCCGCTCGCGCCTCGTGCGCGGCACGCTGGGCACTATCGCGGCGAAGGCCCGGCGCGCCCGCGTGAAGTCCCCGGCCATCGTCGTCCTCGGGGACGTCGTGCGCCTCTCGACGCCCCCTCCGAGACAACGGCGTAATATACCCCGCGGGCGTTGAGCCGCGGGAATGCGCTACCGAAAGCTGGGCGAGACGGAGCTCGAGGTCTCGGAGGTCGGGTTCGGTCTCTGGACGCTCGCGGCGCCCTGGTGGAAGCCCCCGGGGGAGGCGGACGCCCTCGCCCTCCTCCAGAAGGCCTACGACCTCGGCATCAACTACTTCGACGCCGCGCCGGCCTACGGCCAGGGCCGCGGTGAAGAGCTCCTGGGCAAGGCCTTCTCCGGGAACCGCGAGATGGTCCTCCTGGCGACCAAGGTCGGCTACGAGGACACTGGCGCGCGGCGCTGGGACGCGGACTTCGTCAGGACGTCGCTGCAGGCCTCGCTGGAGCGCCTCCAGACGGACTTCGTCGACCTTCTCTGGGTCCACCACCCCCCGCTCGAGGCCCTGAAGGACGACGGCCTCTTCGCCACGCTCGACGCCCTACGCGACGAGGGCAAGGTGCGCTTCCACGGCGTCTGCCTCGGCCCGGCGACAGGGCACTACGAGGCGGGCATGCACGCGATCAAGAAGCGGTTCGTCTCCTGCGTGGAGCACGCCTGCAACGTCCTCGAGCAGGAACCCGGGCGCCTCCTCTTCACCGCGAGCCTGGAGGGGAACACGGGGAACCTCATTCGCGAAATCCACGCCTCCGGCCCCCTGGAGGGGGCCTACGAGCCCACGCTCGCCTTCGAGGAGGCGGAAGCGGCGAAGCCACGTCGACCCGAGTTCCTCCGATGGGCCGAGGCCGCCGCACGGAACCTGCGGTGGATCCACGAGGGCCGCGACATGACGCTCGCGCAGGCGGCAATCAAGTTCGGCCTCGCCGAGGAGACCGTGGCCGGGGTGCTGCCGAACATCCGCACCGAGGCCCAACTGCAAGAGTTCGCGGAGGCCCCGGACAAGGCGGACTTCACGCAGCAGCACCTCGCGGCGATTGCGGAGCAGTTCCGCCGCGCCTTCGACGCCCCCAAGGGGTGATCTCCTGGAGGTCGGCGCCGTCGACGCGCGGGGGCGCGCCTACAACGCGGCCCTGGGCACCCTGAAGCGGAAGGTCATGTCCCCGGAGGGAGCGCTCACCCTGGGCCCGGGCGAGGCGGTGAAGGCGACATCGTCCCTCGAGGTCACGCTCCTCCGGCGAAGCGGCCGCGGGGAGCAACCGATCCTCCTCCCCTCGCGGGGGGAGTTCACGGTGACCACGCACCGTCTCTTCTTCCTCGTCGGGGAGGCGGTGGACCGCGGGGAGCTTCCGACGCTCCTGAACGTCGAGATCGCCGCGCCCCCCACCGCCGTGGCGTACTTCTTCAGGCAGGGCGGCGGCCGCGAGTTCCTCGAGATCGCCCTCCCGGAGGTCCGCGGGGTCAAGAGGGGACGCGACGCCGTAATGGTGCGTCTCCGCGCGCGGTGGCCTGCCGAGACGGAAGGCGAGTTCGACCTCCGACTGGCCCCTCGGGGCGAGGCCGAGCGGCTACTCGGGCCCTTGGCGGCTTGATTGTCGCGGACGCGACTACAGAACGGTTTTCCCCCCGCGGGGCATGAAACGCCCGATGTCCTACGACCTCGGCATTCTGAACCTGAAGTCCTCCAAGAAGAAGAAGTCGAACATGAAGCTCTACGCCGCCGTCGGCGTCGTGGTGATCGTCGTCGTGGTCGTGCTGGCCGCCGTCGTGTTCCGCGCCTTCGGCTAGGCCGCCGCGATCGCCACGGCCATCCCGAGCTCCTGCCAAGACCGCGCGAGCCCATAGAGGCACAGGAGCAGGGCCGGCAAGGTCTCCCCCTGCTCGTCCTCCCGCCAGGTCGCGTCTCCCGCGGAGAAGCCGAGGCCGTGGCGCCGGATGCGCAGGCTCTGATCCACGGTGACCCACTCGCGGCGTACCGCCCCCCGCTCCCGGAGAACCAGGACGCGCCCCGAGGGGAGTTCCACGCGATGACCCCCGAAGGCGCGGAGGTGCAGTCTCCAGAGGCGCCCGAGCCAGACCATCTCGAACTTGTCGGCGAGGTGCGCGCCACGGCGTAGGACCGCGGGTTCGCCGAGAAGGTCAGCGGCGTCCTCCCCGAAGGCCGAGATCGGGAGGCGGACCGACCGCCCGTCGTCGAGGCGACCTTCGACGGCCACGCGGAGCACGCCCTGGACAGTGAACGCGAGGCGCCGGGGGGGCAGGGCCGGGCCCACGGGAAGGGGAGGGTCCGCTGGGGAGATGAGGCCAGCGTGGGAATTCCCAGGAACCCCACGGAGTCGGATGCCGAGGGTTCAAATACGTGTCAGTGCATTACGTGTAACTATGTCACCGCCAGAGCTGTGTGCCTGTGTCGGGAGCTGCACCTGCCTCCCCGTCCTAGGGGACCGGGACCTGGACGCCTGGCTCTGCGCCCCGAGCGAGGGCCGGAAGGCCGTCGCCATCAAGGTAGACGCCAAGGGCGGCGGTTTCGCCTACGCGATCGGGGACACGGACCTCGAGAGCCTGCGCGGGGCGCTGAAGGGCCGCGGGAACATCGTGATGACGCGCGTCGCCGACGAGGATCTCGCCGCCATCGACCTCCTCGTGGACGCGGGCCTCTTCGACTCGCGCTCCGAGTGCGCCGCCTTCCTCATCCGCTCCGGCCTCGCCGCGCGGAAGGACCTCACGGAGCGCGTGAAGACCACCGCGGAGAAGATCCGGGAGCTCAAGGAGAAGCTGCGGAAGGACGTCGCCTCCTAGGGACGTTCCTCGTTCGGGTAATCAGGAAGGGGACGCGAGAGCGAAGGATTACCCACCCCCCGGCGAACGCCGTCCCGGTGAGGTCGTTGGACCGGACGAGCACACGGATCCTCGCGGCCGTCGCGAGGGAGCCGCTGACCCCCGGACAGATCGCGCGGCAGCACAACATCCCCGTCGTCGAGTGCTGGCACCGCGTTCGCCGCCTGGAGGACCTCGGGCTCCTCCGCCTCGTCCTCGTCCACGTGACCTCGGACGGGCGCACGCTGCGCTTCTTCCAGGCCCTCGTCTCCGAGGAGGCGCTCGTCCGCGGGCGTTGACCCAAAGCCCTTTGCCACGCGCGGCCATCCACCGGCCGTGGCCGCTCCCGGACCCGGCAGCCCGCCCAGGGACCGGGCGGGCCTCGCCGTCCTCGCCGCCATCCTCATCGTCGCCGCCGTGATCATCGGCGCCGTCGCCGCCCTCGTCCTCGTCCGCCGCGGTCCGGCGCCGCCCCCGGGACAATCGGGCCTCTCCGCGCCCTCCGAGCTGGGGAGCGGAGAGTACGTCCTCACCGTAACCGATGCGCCGCAGGCCCTCGAGCTCCGCCTCGTCTCCCTCGAGGTGGAGCGGGACTCCATCCTCGTCGCCTCGATCGGGTCGCTCTACGAGTGCTCCATGGAGACCACGGGCGGCAACCTCACGGCGAACTTCACCGACCAGGACGGCGGCTGCCGCCTCACCCGGGGGGACTCCATCCTCCTCCGCGGCGTCCAGACGGGGCGCACGTACACGGTCCGCCTCCTCCGAACGAACGGGGACCCCCTCGCCTCGCGGACGTTCACGCCGTGACGCTATGGAGGAAAGGCCAAAAACGCTTATATAGGACAGCGGTATTGCGCGGTCGTCACTTCTCGCCCCTTCTGAGGGTGTTTCCATGGTAGAAGGCCCAAAGGAACTCGAAACCGGGACCACGACGACCGGGCTCGTCTGCAAGGACGGCGTCGTGCTCGCCGCCGACCGCCGTGCGACCGCGGGGACGCTCATCGCGCACAAGCGCACGAAGAAGGTCTACCGCCTCGACGACAACATCGGGCTGACGACGGCAGGCCTCGTCGGGGACCTCCAGGTCCTCGCGCGCTACGTCACCGCGGAGGTGGAGCTGTACAAGCTCAAGCGCGGCGTCTCCATGCCCGTCGAGGCCTGCGCGACGCTCACCGCAAACATCCTCGCGGGCCGGCGGTACTTCCCCTACTGGGTGCAGCTCGTCATCGGCGGCGTGGACCGCTCCGGCGGCCACGTCTTCTCGCTCGACGCGGCGGGGGGTTCCCTGCCGGACAAGTACGTCTCCACGGGCTCCGGGAGCCCGTACGTCTACGGCGTCCTGGAAGACCACTACCGGGACGACATGGACGTCAAGGAGGGAATTGACCTCGCAATCCGTGCCGTGACGATGGCCATGCGGCGCGATGCTGCCTCGGGTGAGGGCATCGACGTCGTCGCGATCTCGCGGGACGGGTTCAAGGAAGTCGACGACAAGGAAGTCGAGAAGCGCAAGGCGGCGATGAAGCTCGCATAGGGCCGTCGCCACCGGCCAGAGTTGGCAGCTATGGGCATGGACGACATCCTGGCACAGGCCAGGGACGCGGTCCGCCGCATCGTTCCGGACCACGTCGAAATCACGAAGATCGAGTACGAGGGCCCAGTGGTAGCCATCTACACGAAGAACATGGAGGCGTTCTCGGAGAGCAACGACCTCGTGCGGCAGATCGCGCAGACCCTGCGGAAGCGCATCACGATCCGCCCCGACCCCTCCCTCCTCGCCCCCACGGAGAAGGCCGAGGAGATCATCCGCGAGCTCATCCCCAAGGACGCCCAGCTCACGAACATCTTCTTCGAGAGCGAGACTGGGGAGGTCACCATCGAGGCCCTCGCCCCCGGGATGGTCATCGGGAAGCAGGGGGCCCTCCTGAACGAGCTGAAGAAGAAGATCGGCTGGGCCCCGAAGGTGGCCCGCACGCCCCCCATCCCCTCGAAGACGGTCGAGGAGGTCCGCGCCTACCTGCGCAGCGTGCGCGACGAGCGCGAGGCCTTCCTCAAGACCCTCGCCCGCCGCCTGTGCCGCGAGGTCCAGAGCGGCGAGAACTGGGTCCGCGTGACGGCCCTCGGCGGCTTCCGCCAGGTCGGGCGATCCGCGAGCCTGATCAGCACGCGGGAGTCCAAGGTCCTCGTGGACTGCGGCGTCCTCATCTCCGAGGAGAACGGGAGCCCCTACCTCAGCGCGCCCGAGGTCATGCCGCTGGACTCCATCGACGCCGTCGTCGTCACGCACGCCCACCTCGACCATTCCGGGCTCATCCCCGCCCTCTACAAGTATGGCTACAAGGGGCCCATCTACACGACGGCGCCGACGCGGGACCTCATGTCCCTCCTCCAAATCGATTTCATCAAGGTGGCCATGGGGGAGGCGCGGAAGTCCGCCTACGACTCCTCGAACATCCGCGACGCGGTGATGCACACGATCCCCCTGAAGTACGGGGAGACCACGGACATCGCACCGGACGTCCGCCTCACCCTGCAGAACGCGGGGCACATCCTCGGCAGCGCCGTGTGCCACTTCCACATCGGGGACGGGCTGTACAACGTCGCCGTGACCGGGGACATCAAGTTCGAGAAGACGTGGCTGTTCAACGCCGCGGTGAACAAGTTCCCGCGCGTGGAAACGCTGATCATGGAGTCCACCTACGGCGGGTACAACGACATCCAGCCCTCCCGCCACGACGCCGCCGCCCAGCTGCGGGAGATCATCGGCCGCGTCCTCCGCCGCGGCGGCAAGTGCCTCGTTCCCGTGTTCGCCGTCGGGCGGTCGCAGGAGGTCATGCTCGTCCTCGAGGAGCTCATGCGGCACAAGCAGATCCCCGAGGCCCCCGTGTACCTCGACGGGATGATCTGGGAGGCCACGGCGATCCACACGGCCTACCCGGAGTACCTGAACTCCCAGCTGCGCACGCAGATCTTCCAGACGGGCGAGAACCCCTTCCTCGCCCCGATGTTCAAGCGCGTGGAGACGCAGGACATGCGGCGCGGCATCGTGGATGACACGGAGCCCTGCATCGTCCTCGCCACCTCGGGAATGATGTCCGGCGGCCCGGTCCTCGAGTACTTCAAGGGCTGGGCGGACAACCCCCTGCACGCCCTCGTCTTCGTCGGCTTCCAGTCCGAGGGTTCCCTCGGCCGTCGCATCCAGCGCGAGGCCCGCGAGATCACGCTCATGGACAAGGGGAACCCGCTCGTCCTGCGCATCAAGATGGACCTGGAGACGATTGACGGGTTCTCCGGGCATTCCGACCGCACCCAGCTCCTGAATTACGTGGGGACGATGGAGCCCCGGCCCAACCGCGTCATCGTGGGCCACGGCGAGGAATACAAGTGCCTGGAGCTCGCCTCGAGCCTCTACAAGAAGTTCGGGATGGAGACGCGGGCGCCGATGAACCTGGAGACCATCCGACTGAAGTAGTGCCTGTAGCCGCTAGCGGGAAGACCCCCGGCGCCTTCTCCCCCGCGTGGTCCGGAACCCCTATGACGCCGTCCGGGACCTCGTCTCCGAGGCGCAGTTCAGCGCGAACGTCGCCGCCACAGTCGAAGCCTGGGGGGGCCTCCTCGACGAGGACGCCGCGGGGCTCCTTGTGGCCGCGCAGCTCGGTCGGGACATCGTGGCATACGGACGCGTCGCCGAACTCCAGGAAGGTCTGGAGGCGACGCTGAAGGTGGTCGTCGACGAGGTCGTCCCCGTGCGGGAGTTTGCCCGCCAAGACGGCACACGCGGCCGCGTCGCGAACCTCCTCGTCCACGACGACAGCGGGCGCTGCCTCATCGTCCTCTGGGACGACGACGTGGTGATTCCGGCGAAGCTGGGGCTGAGACCCGGGTCGGCGCTCCGCGTGGTCGATGGCTTCGTGCGGCGGACGAACTTCGGGCTCGAGGTCGGGCGCGGGCGGTTCGGGCGTCTGCTTCCGGGCTAGGCCCTACATGCCCATGCCGGGCATCCCGCCCATGCCACCCATGCCGTGGTGGTCCCCGCCCTCGCCACCCGGAGGCATCGGCGGGGACTTCTTCGCGGCAATCACGTCGTCGATGCGGAGAATCATCACCGCGGCGTCCGTGGCGGAGTCGATCGCCTGCGTCTTCACGCGGAGGGGCTCCACGACATGCATTTCGCGCATGTTCGAGGGGTTCCCCGTGTAGACGTCCAGACCGAACACCTTGCCGGAGTCCTTGCCGTGGGCGGTGCGGAGCGCGACGAGGGTGTCGATGGGGTCCAGGCCCGCGTTCTCGGCCAGCGTGCGCGGCACGACTTCGACGGCGGCGGCGAACTGCTCGATGGCGAGCTGCTCGCGCCCTCCGACCGTGGAGGCGTAGGCCTTGAGGCGCAGGCCGAGCTCGATCTCGGGCGCGCCCCCGCCGGGCAGGACCTTCCCGTCCTCCACGGCCAGGCCGACGACGCGGATCGCGTCGTGGAGGACGCGCTCGAGCTCGTCGATGACGTGCTCGGTCCCTCCGCGGACGAGGATGCTCACGGAGCGCGGGTTCTTGCAACCCGTGATGTAGGTCATCTTGTCCTCGGCGATCTTGCGCTCCTCGACCTGGGCGGCGTGCCCGAGGGCGCTCTTGGTGAGGTCGTCCAGGTTCGTGATCACCTGTCCGCCCGTCGCCTTCGCGAGGGCCTCCATGTCGCTCTCCTTGGCGCGGCGCACCGCGTAGATGCCCGCCTTCGAGAGGTAGTGCTGCACGAGGTCGTCGATGCCCTTCTGGCAGACGACGACGTTGGCCCCGGAGGCCTGGATCTTGTCCACATACGACTTCAGGGTCCTCTCCTCCTCGGAGAGGAAAGCCTGCACCTTGCCGACGTCGTGGATGCGGATCTCGCTGGAGAACTCGGTCTTCTTGATCTCGAGGGCGCGGTTGATCAGGGCGATCCGCGCGTCCTTCACCACCGTCGGCATCCCGTCGTGGACGCGCTCCTTGTCCAGGATGAGGCCGTCGATCAGCGCGCTGTCGTGGACGCTGGCCCCCTGCTTCTTCTCCACCTTGATGTCGTCGTTGTCGACGACCGTGCGCCCGCCCACGGTGTG
>Ga0209751_10005206_pt1 | contig 12297 bp, 12 predicted proteins | sample RifCSP13_1_FD_184019 | JGI IMG/M metagenome (GOLD analysis project Ga0209751, IMG submission 184019) | Soil microbial communities from Rifle, Colorado - Rifle CSP2_sed 13_1 (SPAdes) (version 2) | ecosystem: Environmental > Terrestrial > Deep subsurface > Rock core/Sediment | place: Rifle... | reverse complement strand
GCACGTCGTGGTCGTCGGGGCCGGGCAGATGGCCGCGCTCGCCGTGAAGCACCTCGGGGACCGGGGCGTGGCGACGGTGCGGGTCTTGAACCGCTCGCTCGAGCGCGCGAGGGCGCTTGCCGAACGCATCGAGGCCGAGCACGGCGACCTCGAGACGCTCCCGTCGGCACTCGCCGATGCCGACCTGCTCGTCTCGGCGACCGGCGCCGCCGGCGTCGTGGTGCCCGAGACGATGCTCGCCGGACGCGAGCGGCCGCTGTTCGTCCTAGACCTTGCCGTGCCGCGCGACGTCGATCCCTCGGCACGCGACCTGCCGAACATCACGCTCGTCGACATCGACGACCTCCGCGAGACGCTCGCCGTGCGGGCGGCGCAGGCGGCCGAGGACATCGAGCGCGCGCACGCGATCGTGGCGGAGGAGATCCGCCGCTTCGCGCTTCGCCGGCGCGCCGAGCGCTTGGCGCCGCTGATCGGCGCGCTCCGCGACCGCGGTGACGCGGTCGCCGCGGCCGAGCTCGAGCGCTTCCGCTCCGACCTCGCGGCCCTCACACGCGACGAGCGCGAGGCGGTCGAGGCGCTCGCCCGCGGCATCGTCGCCAAGCTCCTGCACGACCCGATCGTCCGGCTGAAGGAGCTCTCTACGCCGGGTTCGCAGGACGCGCACGCGCGGACGCTCGCCGAGCTGTTCGGACTCGAGCTGCCCCCCCGGTGAGGCTCCGGATCGGGACCCGGCGCTCGCGCCTCGCGCTCGCGCAGGCGGCCGAGGTGGCGGGGGCGCTCGCCGCGGCCGGCTTCGGGACCGAGCTGGTGCCGATGACGACGTCGGGCGACCTCGGCGCCGACCCCTCGACGGATCCGGCGGGGTTGAAGGGCCTGTTCGTCGCCGAGATCGTCCGCGCGCTCCGAGACGGCGAGATCGATCTTGCCGTGCACTCGGCCAAGGACCTGCCCGCCGAGGAGGACGACGCCCTCGCGATCGCCGCCGTTCCCGAGCGCGCGTCGGCGCTCGACGTCCTCGTCACCCGCGAGGGCGAGCTCGTCCCGGGTGGGCGGGTCGGAACGTCGAGCATCCGGCGCCAGGCGCAGGTGTTCCGGTGGCGCCCCGACGTGCTGCTGGAGGACCTCCGGGGCAACGTCGACACGCGACTGCGCAAGCTCGCCGACGGCGAGGTCGAGGCGCTGGTCCTCGCGGCCGCGGGGCTGCTGCGGCTCGGCGTCGTCCCCGAGCACGCCGCGCCGATGTCGCTCGCCGAGATGGTGCCGGCGCCGGGCCAGGGCTGCCTCGCCGTGCAGGCGCGCGTGGACGACGCAGCGACGCGCGAGGCCGTCTCGACGCTCGATCACGCGCCGAGCCACGCGGCCCTCGAGGCCGAGCGCGCGCTCATGGCGCGTCTCGGAGGCGGGTGCGCGCTGCCGCTCGGCGCGTTCGCCGAGGCGACACCGGACGGCGTCCGGATGGTGGCGATCGTGCTCACCCCGGAAGGGAGCCGGTTCGCCCGCGCCGAGGTGGAGGCCCCCACGCCCACCGAGGTGGCCGAGCTCGCCGCGCTCGACCTGCTCGCCGGTGGCGCCGACGAGATCCTCGGCCTCGTCAGATGAAGCCGCTCACCGGCCGGACGGTCCTCGTGACCCGCCCGCGCGAGCAGGCGGACGACCTCGCCCGCCTGCTGCGACGCCGCGGCGCGCGGGTCGTGGTCGCGCCCGCGATCGAGATCGTTCCGGTGCGGAGCGCCGCGCTGACGCGGGCCCTCCGCGAGCTGGCCGACGGCGCGTTCGCGTGGATCACGATCACCAGTCCGCGGACGGTGGACGTCCTCGCCGAGCGCACCAGGCCGGGCCATGTCCGCGCGAACGTCGCCGCGATCGGGCAGGGCACCAGCGAGGCGTTCCGCCGATGGTCGCGTCGCGAACCAGACCTCGTGCCGCGCACGTTCACCACCGCCGCGCTCGCCCGCGCCTTCCCGCGGGGCGATGGACGGGTCCTGTGCGCGAGGGCCGACATCGCGGCCGAGGGCCTCGAGGACGCTCTGGCGACCAAGGGCTGGGCACCGACGCGCGTCGACGCGTACCGGACCCGGTTCCCGCGGTCGCTCCCGCCCGATGCTCGAGCCGCCCTCCGAGAGGGCCGGGTGGACGCCGTCACGTTCACGAGCGCATCGAGCGTGCGGGGCTTCGTCGACGCACTCGGCGCCGCGAGGGGCGCGCCGAAGGTCGTCACGATCGGCCCGGTCACGGCGCGCGAGGCGCGCGAGCACGGGTTGACCGTGCACGCCGTGGCCCGGCCCCACACCCTCGAAGGGCTGGTCGAAGCGGTCGAGCGCGCCCTCCCACCGAGGCGCCCTACCCGCTGACGTCCTCGGCTCCGGGACCCTCCACGTTGACGATCGACTCGCCGCTTCCGGATCGGACGACGACCGCGTCCGCCGGCTCCCCGGTCGGGTTGCTCTCCCGGTGGATGGCGCTCGGGGGAACGAACACGAAGTCTCCCGGCAACGCGTCGAACGTCTCGGCCCCGCCCGGTCCGAACTCCATCCGCACCACCCCGGAGAGGACGTAGATCGACGACTCGTAGTCGGCATGGTGATGCCACCCGGAGACCACCCCCGGCTCGGTCCTCAGCACGCCGGCCCACATCCGCTCCGAGTCCACGGCCTGTTCGCGGATCATGCCCGGCGTCGGAGGCCCCTCGACGCGCTCGTCCGCCGGTATCCGCCGCACGCGGTTCGCACCCATGAACCCCACCTCCCCAGAGGAACACGGCTCAGCGCGGTCTATCATCGAACACCATGGCCTTCCCACGCCATCGGCCACGCAGGCTCCGGCGGACGCCTGCGCTCCGTGCGCTGATCCGCGAGACCGACCTCGCGCCGCGTCACCTGATCGCGCCCCTGTTCGTGAAGGAGGGCGTGTCGGAGCCGGTGCCGATCGGCTCGATGCCGGGGCAGATGCAGCACACGCTCGAGAGCCTGCGCAAGGAGGCGGTCGACATCGCCTCCAGCGGGGTGCTCGCCTTCATGCTGTTCGGCGTCCCCGAGCACAAGGACGCCGAGGGTACCGAGGCCTGGAACCCCGACGGCATCGCGCAGCGGGCGCTCGCGGTCCTTCGCGAGGAGCTCGGCGACGACCACGTGATCGTCGCGGATCTGTGCCTGGACGAGTACACCGATCACGGCCACTGCGGCGTCCTGGACGCCGACGGTCAGGTCGACAACGACGCCACGCTCGAGCGCTACCGTCGGATCGCCCTCGCCCAGGGCGAGGCCGGAGCGCATCTGGTCGGTCCGAGCGGCATGATGGACGGCCAGGTCGCGGCGATCCGGGAGACGCTCGACGAGGGCGGGTTCGAGCGCGTCGGCATCATGGCCTACGCGGCGAAGTTCGCCTCCAGCTTCTACGGCCCGTTCCGCGAGGCGGCCGAGTGCGCTCCGCGCTTCGGGGACCGAACCGGCTACCAGATGGATCCGCCCAACGCCGACGAGGCGATCCGCGAGATCCGCGCGGACATCGAGCAGGGCGCGGACATCGCGATGGTCAAGCCAGCCCTGCCGTACCTCGACGTGCTCCGCCGCGCCAAGGACGAGACCCGCTTCCCGATGGCCGCCTTCAACGTGAGCGGCGAGTACGCGATGCTGAAGGCCGCCGCCCTGAACGGTTGGCTGGACGAGCGCAAGGCGGTCCTCGAGGTGCTCACATCGATCCGGCGCGCGGGCGCCGACCTGATCCTCACGTACCACGCACGCGACGCTGCCGGCTGGCTCCCGGGCGCCTGATCCCTCGTGTCGAGGTCTGAGGAGCTCTTCGAGCGCGCCCGGCGCCTGACCCCCGGCGGCGTGAACTCGCCGGTGCGGGCGTTCGGGGCGGTGGGCGGCACGCCCCGCTTCGTCGACCGCGGCGAGGGCGCCTACGTCTGGGACGCGGACGGGAACCGCTACGTGGACCTCGTCCAGTCCTGGGGGGCCCTGCTGTTCGGGCACGCGCGCCCCGAGATCGTGGAGGCCGCGACCGCGGCGGCGGCGCGCGGGACGAGCTTCGGCACGCCGACCGAGCTCGAGGTCGAGCTGGCCGAGCGCATCACGGCCGCGATGCCGGCCGTCGAGATGGTCCGCCTCGTCTCCAGCGGCACCGAGGCCGTCATGAGCGCGATCCGTCTCGCCCGCGGCTTCACGGGGCGCGATCTGATCGTGAAGTTCGAGGGGTGCTACCACGGGCACTCGGACGCGTTGCTCGCCAAGGGTGCCGGGTCCGGTGTGGCCACGCTCGGGATCCCGGGCTCGCCCGGGGTCACCGAGGGGGCGGCCCGAGACACGCTCACGGCGCCGTACAACGACCTCGAGGCCGTAGCCGCGATCTTCGCGAAGCGCGGGGACCTAATCGCCGTGGTCGCGGTCGAACCGGTGGCGGCGAACATGGGGGTCGTGCCGCCGGAACCCGGGTTCCTCGACGGCCTGCGCGAACTGTGCAGCGGCCACGGGGCGCTCCTGCTGTTCGACGAGGTGATCACGGGGTTCCGCCTGGGGTACGGCGGCGCACAGGCGCGGTTCGACGTCGCGCCCGACCTGACCGTCCTGGGCAAGGTCATGGGCGGGGGCTTCCCGTGCGCGGCGTTCGGCGGACGAGCGGAGGTGATGGAACGCCTCGCGCCGGTCGGACCCGTCTACCAGGCCGGCACGCTCTCGGGGAATCCGGTCGCGGTGGCCGCGGGGATCGCCGCCCTGGACCTCGCCCGGACGCTCGACCCCTACGCGGCGCTCGAGCGGACCGCGGGCGCGCTGACCGAGGGGCTCGCGGACGCCTTCGCCGAGCGCGCCCTGCCGGCGACGATCAACCGCGAGGGTTCGATGTTCAACGTCTTCTTCACCGAGGCGCCGGTGCGGGACTTCGCGGGGGCCAAGGCGGCGGACCACGAGCGCTACGCGCGGCTGTTCCACCACCTGCTCGACCGTGGGGTCGCCCTGCCGCCCTCGGGCTACGAGCTGTGGACGCTCGGCACCGCGCACGGCGAGCCCGAGGTCGACCGGGTCCTCGAGGCCGGCTCGACCTTCACCGGCTGACCTCGAGCCCGCGGATCGCCGCCTCGAGCGGCTCGCGGAGCGCGTAACGTTCGGCGGGTTCGCCGGACCATAGGGGTGAACCCACCGAAGGAGGGATGTTCCGCATGCCCACTGAGACCACCATCTTCGGCGCCGGCTGCTTCTGGGGCGTCGAGTACGTGTTCGAGCGGGTACCCGGCGTCGTGCACACCGAGGTCGGCTACGCCGGAGGCCTCACCGACCACCCCACGTACCGAGAGGTGTGCTCGCACACGACCGGCCACGCCGAGGTCGTACGCGTGACGTTCGACCCCCAGGTCGCGTCGCTCGAGCAGCTCCTCGAGGTGTTCTGGGCGATGCACGACCCGACGCAGGTGGACCGCCAGGGCCCGGACGTCGGCGACCAGTACCGGAGTGTAGTGTTCACCGGCTCCGACGAGCAGCGCGCGATCGCCGAGGCCTCGCGGGCGAAGGCGCAGGAGCGGTTCGACCGACCGGTCGCGACCGAGATCGCGGACGCCGGCACGTTCTGGCCCGCCGAGGACTACCACCAGCGCTACTACGGCAAGAACGGGCACGAGCCCTACTGCCACGCGGTGCCGTGGCGCACGCTCGAGGAGCTCGGGCTCGTCAGGGCCTGACCGTCAGGAACGTCACGGCTTCAGGACGCGGTCGGCCTTCGCGGCGAACACGAAGTCGGCCTCGTTCAGGCCGTCGATCTTGTGGGTCCAGATCGTGAGCGCGACGCGGCCCCACGCGAGCTCGATGTCCGGGTGGTGGCCGACCTCCTCGGCCAGCTCGCCCACGCGGTTCGTGTAGTCCAGGGCCTCGCGGAAGTTCCCGAACCGGAACTCCTTGCGCAGGTGGTGGTCGTCCACGACCTCCCAGCCGTTCCCGAGATCCTCGAGGTACGGCGCGATCTCCTCGCGCGTGAGCACCGGGACGCCGCCGCGGCACGGGACACACTCCATCGAGGCCAGGTCGCGACCCATCACGCGCTCCCTCCCGCGGCCAGGCGCCGCTCGACGATGACGTCGGCCGCCGCACCGGTCGAGATGCCTTCGGCCTCGGCGAGCTCGAACACCTCGCCGAGGGTGTCTCCGATCGCGCGCAGGCGCTCGTTCAAGCGATCGTCGTTCTCGCCCAGCATCTCGTACCCGACGAGGTGGATCACGCCACCGGCGTTGATCACGTAGTCGGGCGCGTAGAGGATGCCGCGTTCGCTAAGGCGTTCGGCGTCCTGCGGCTCGGCGAGCTGGTTGTTGGCGGCACCCGCGACGACGCGGCATCGCAGGCGCGGGATCGTCTCCGCGTTCAGCACGCCCCCGGTGGCACACGGCGAGACCACGTCGCACTCGGTCTCGAGGATGGCGTCGGCCGAGACCGCCTCGGCGTCGAGCTCGGCCGCGAGCTCCTTGACCCGCACGTCGTCGACGTCGGCCAGGGTCAGCCACGCGCCCGCCTCCGCGAGCATCCGAGACAGCGGGCCCCCGACCGCGCCGACCCCCTGGACCGCCACGGTTCGGCCGGTCAGGTCGTCCGAGCCGAACGCGCGGGCGACCGTCGCACGCAGGCCGTGGAACACGCCGACGGCGGTGTTCGGCGCCGAGGTTCCCGAGCCGCCGTTGCCCTCGGTCCGGCCGAACACCGAGGAGCATCGTTCGGCGATCACGTCCATGTCGTGCGGATCCATGTTCATGTCGCACGCCGTGATGTAGGTGCCGTGCAGCGACTCGACGAGGTCCCCGTAGCGGAGCATCAGCTCCCGGCGAGCCTGCCCGCCAGGGATCTCGGGCACCGCGAGCACGCCCTTGCCTCCCCCGAGCGGCACCGATGCCATCGCCATCTTGCTGGTCATCGCCGAGGACAGGCGGAGGACGTCGCGGAGCGCGTCCTCGGGCGCCGGATAGGTCTTCAGGCGTGTCCCACCGCAGGAGGGACCGAGGACCGTCGAGTGGACGCCGACGAACATCCACGCACCGCTCGGCGCGTCGAAGCGGACGACGGCCTCCTCGCCGTCCCAGGCTCGGAGCGGGTCCTCGAACACGGACTACTCGGGCCGGGCGGTCGAGGCTTGCTTCTTCGCCTTCTTCTGCGCGCGCTTCTCCTTGATGGACTTCTGCGCGGTCTTCTTGGCGTGCTTCTCGCCCTTGTCCTTCGGGTGCGCCACGACGGCCTCCGTTCGCTCGGTCCGGGGGACCCATTATGGCGCGCAGGCAGGGGGTGTACGCTGCCCGACGTGAGCAGCGACCCGCTGTTCCCGGGCACCCCGTGAGTTCGGACCGGGAACCACGGGGGACCAGTCAGGCCTCCCAACCTCGCGCGACCGGCGTGCTCGTAGGACGCGAAGCCGAGCTGGGAGAGCTCGTGCTCGCTCTCGAGGACGCCCTCTCCGGCCGAGGAAGACTCTTCCTGATCGGTGGAGAGCCCGGGATCGGCAAGACCCGGCTCGCCGACGAGCTTGCGACCAACGCGAGGCAGCGCGGGGCCAAGGTGCTCTGGGGTCGGTGTTGGGAGGCCGGCGGCGCGCCCGCCTACTGGCCGTGGGTCCAGTCCCTGCGGTCGTACTCCAGGGATTGCGAGCCGGAGACGCTCGTGACGCAGCTCGGTGGCGGTGCGCAGGACCTCGCTCAGCTCCTCCCCGAACTCCGGGAGACCACCAACCAGCTCCCTCCTGCATCGGCCCCCGTCGACCCCGAGGGAGCCCGCTTCCGCTTGTTCGATTCGATCTCGACGTTCCTCAAGAACGCCTCGCAGGCCAACCCGCTCGTCTTCGTCCTCGACGACCTGCACGCGGCGGACGCGCCCTCACTCCTGCTCCTGCGGTTCCTCGCGGACGAGTTGGCCGAGACCCACATCCTGGTCGTCGGCTCCTACCGCGACGACGAGCTTGGCCTCGACCAACCGTTGGGATCGGCGCTCGTCGAGCTGGGCCGCCAGCCCGCGACCAGGCATCTTCGGCTCACGGGCCTGAGCGAAGCCGACGTGGCTGCGTTCATCGAGATGACGACTGCGCGCACGCCCCCCGAGAAGGTCGTCGCTGCGGTACACCAGGAAACGGAGGGGAACCCCTTGTTCGTGGGCGAGGTGATCCGGCTACTCGCTTCGGAGGGACGGCTGGACCGCGCAGAGGTTGCCGTCTCCTTCTCGTTCTCGATCCCGACGGGGGTCCGGGAGGTCATCGGAAGGCGACTGGACCGCCTCTCGAAGGGATGCGAACGCGTCCTCACCCGCGCCTCGGTCATCGGGAGGGACTTCGAGATCGGGGTGCTCGAGTCGATGAGTGAGCTTCCCCGCGATGAGCTGCTGGAGGCCCTCGGGGAGGCGACGGCCGCCCGCGTCGTCACCGAGACGCCCGGCAGCATCAGCCAACAACGCTTCGCCCACGCGCTGATCCGCGACACGCTGTACGAGGGGATCGCCGCTCCCGAGCGGATCCGACTTCACCGTCGGATCGGCGAGGTGCTCGAGGGGTTCTACGAGCAGAACCCCGAGCCCCACCTTGCGGAGCTCGCCCATCACTTCTTCGAGGCGGCGAAGGACGGAGACGTCGACAAGGCCGTCGATTACGGCCGGCGAGCCGGTGACCGAGCCGTCTCCCTGCTCGCGTACGAGGAGGCAGTTCGGCTCTACCGACTCGCCCTGGAGGCACACGAGGTTCAGAGTCCGGCTGCCGACGCGGCTCGTTGCGAACTGCTCCTGGCGATGGGCGATGCCCAAGCCAGGGCAGGTGAGCAGGCCTCGGCGAAGGAGACGTTCCTCAGGGCCGCCGATGTCGCCGGGGAGCTGGGGCTCCCCGAGCACCTCGCCCGTGCCGCGATCGGCTACGGAGGGAGGTTCGTGTGGGCGCGTGCCGGGGACGACGAGCGGCTGGTTCCACTACTTCAGGACGGTCTGGCCGCGCTGGGCGACGAGGACGGGCACCTACGTGTGCGGCTCTTGGCGCGTCTCGCGTGCGCACTGCGCGATCGCCGGCCCAACGAGATGGTCGCGAGGATCAGCGAGCAGGCCGTAGGGATCGCCCGGCGCATCGGCGATCCGGCAACGCTCGCCTACGCGTTGGACGGGCAGTACGCGGCGGTGTGGTGGCCGGAGAATGCCGAGGAGCGGTTCGCGATCGCGACCGAGCTCCTCGAGGTCGCGCGGGAGGCGGGCGACGTCGAGAGGATGGCGGAGGGGCTCGACTTCCGGGTCTGCGCGCTCATGGAGATGGGTGACGTCGCGGCAGCCGACGCCGAACTGGAGGCCGAGGAGCGGCTCGTCGACGAGCTCCGTCAGCCCGCCCAGCGCTGGATCCTGGTCCACAGCCGTGCGATGCGCGCTCTGTTCGATGGACGGTTCGAGGAGGCTGAGGAGCTGATCCCGGAAGCGCTGAGCCTCGGTGAGCGCGCGCAGCGGTGGGACGCCCTGTTGTGTTTCTTCCTCCAGATGTTCCTCCTCCGGAAGGAGCAAGGAAGGCTGCAGGAGGCGGAGGCGCTCATCAAACGCTCGGTCGCCGAGTACCCCTCCCGTCCGGTCTTCCGCTGCGTGCTGGCCCATCTCTACGCCGAGCTCAGGCGCGAAGCGGTGGCGCGCAGCACGTTCGAGGCCTTGGCCGTCGATGACTTCGGCCGTCTGCCTCGGAACAGCGAGTGGCTCCTCGGGCTGAGCCTCCTCCCCGAAGTTGTGGGTTTCCTCGGCGACGTCCCGCGCGCCGCCACGCTCTACGAGATCCTGCTACCGCCTGAGCGACGGGTGCCGATGGCGGGGGCGGAGATCAGCACCGGCTCCGTCTCGCGGGCGCTCGGTGTGTTGGCCTCGACGTTGTCCCGATGGGACGAGGCCGTTCGGCATTTCGAGGACGCGCTCGACCTGAACACGCGCATGGGCGCCCTCCCCTGGGTCGCGCATACCCAGCACGAGTACGCGCGGATGCTCATGGCCCGGGACCAGCCCGGCGATCACGAACGAGCGATGCGGCTCCTCATGGAAGCCTTCGTGACCTCACGAGAGCTCGGTATGGTCGCCCTCGGTGAGAGGGTCTCGGCTCTCCTCGAGGCATCTGGCCCAGTGATCGGGAGTCCGGCTGAGGCGGATGCCACCGCTCAGCCTTCTGCCGTGTCCATCCAGCCAGGTATCTTCCGCAGGGAGGGTGAGTACTGGTCGATCGCCTACGAACGCGACTCCTTCCGCCTCAAGGACTCGAAGGGACTTCGGTACATCGCTCGGTTGCTCACGGACCCGGGCCGGGAGTTCCACGTGATGGACCTCGCGAGGGCGGGAGAGGGGTCAGGAGGGGACACGCCTCGATCGCGAGAACGAGGGCCGCGGCCCGTCGAGGAAGGCCTTCACGTGACGAGCGAGGATGCGGGGAGCATCCTCGACCCACAGGCTAAGGCCGCCTATCGCAGCCGGCTGGCCGAGCTCGAGGAGGAGCTCGCCGAGGCCGAGGCGTGGGGGGACGCAGAGCGAGGCGCGCGGGCGAAGGAGGAACAGGACTTCCTGGCGCGGGAGCTCGCGGGTGCGATGGGGCTCGCTAGACGGGACCGCAAGGCTGCATCTGCGTCCGAGCAGGCCCGGATCAACGTGACCAAGGCGATCAGGTCGGCGCTGTCCAGGATCCGGAAGAACGGCCCGGCGCTCGGCCTGCACCTCGACAGGACGATCAGGACCGGGACCTTCTGTTCCTACGTTCCCGATCCCCGCTTCCCCATCCCCTGGCAGCTCTGAACTTCCCGCCTCCTCCAGCCGTTCCCCGCGAAGGAACACCCGTTCCGCGACTTCCCACGCCTTCAGGTCGAAGGGCGAGTCCAAGGAGCTGCGAGAGCTCAGCGGACAGCGAGAGGAAGGGGTTGGGGATGGCTACGGTTCAGGCACCGCGGGTAGTGGGCAGTGGGGACGCTTCGGTCGGCCGGTGGAGGAGCCGCATCCTCCTGGTCGCGCTGGTGGTCATGGCGCTGGCCGGGACCATCGTGGGGCTGACGTCCAGCCACTCGCCGGTGAGCCACGAGCAGGCGGACGCACGCGAGGCGCCCGTGTACCTGTTCGGACGCAACCTGAGGGGCCTGTCGCCGCTCCCGGAAGAGCAGGCCGTGTACCTGTTCGGGCGCAACCTGCGGGGTCTCTCGCCGCTTCCCGAGCCCGTGTACCTGTTCGGGCGCAACCTGCGGGGTCTCTCGCCGCTTCCCGAGCCCGTGTACCTGTTCGGGCGCAACCTGCGGGGTCTCTCCCCCCTCGAGGACTAACGCGGTCCGTTCCCCCCCCGCTCGTTCGATCGAGAACGACGGTCGGCCTGGTCGCCAGCTAGCCAAGGTCTGCGAACACCGCGCGCACGTCCTTGCGGATCCCGGTCACGAACGGGATCTCCACCTTGGTGAACCGGCGCGCCTGCGCATCGCGCAGGCGGCGGATGCAGTCGACGATCCGGTCGAGCTCGTCGGCCTCGAACGCCAGGATCCACTCCCAGTCGTTGATTCCGAACGCGCTCGTGGTGTTCGCGAGGACCTCGGGGAACTCACGCCCGACCTCGCCGTGCTCGCGGAGCATCGCCGCGCGCTCCTCGCGAGGGAGCAGGTACCACTCAGGCGTGCGGACGAAGGGGTAGACGCAGAGGTAGCGCCCCGGCGGCGTGCCCTTCACGAACGCCGGCGCGTGGTCCGCGGAGAACTCGGCGGGCTTGACGACCCCCATGAACGTCCACGAGATCTCGAGCTCCCGTCCGGCCCGGGTCTTGCCGAACGCGACGAGCGCGTCCTGGACGGCGTCGGGGCTGGGACCGACGAGCCACAGCATCAGGTCGGTGTCGGCCCGGAACCCGGCGGTCGAGTAGACCCCACGGACGCCGACCGAGCCGTCCCACTCCTTGATGAGGTTCTCCACCTCCTGCGCGGCGTCGTCCGGATCGAGCTCGCGGAACCCGCGGGTCGCCTTGAAGCAGGGGTAGAGGGCGTAGATCGTCTCGCTCATGGCACTCGCTCCGTTCCGATCGGCTCGCCGGCGAGATACGCCCCCACCAGGTCGGCCGCCTCGTTCGCGCTCCCGATCGCATCGGCCACGCCGACCCCCCGGTACGCGTTGCCGACGACGAAGATACCGGCCGGAAGCGCTCGGTGGATCGCCGCCACCCGCTCGAGGTGCCCTACCTCGAACTGCGGCATCGATCGCGGCCACCGCACCACGCGGGAGGCCTGGGGGCGCTCGGGCAGCGGCAGGACCGCGGCCAGGTGCCGGCACACCGCCTCGACGATGTCCTCGTCGGGCGCGTCGATCACGTCCTCGGACCCGACCG
>Ga0209751_10005205_pt1 | contig 12301 bp, 11 predicted proteins | sample RifCSP13_1_FD_184019 | JGI IMG/M metagenome (GOLD analysis project Ga0209751, IMG submission 184019) | Soil microbial communities from Rifle, Colorado - Rifle CSP2_sed 13_1 (SPAdes) (version 2) | ecosystem: Environmental > Terrestrial > Deep subsurface > Rock core/Sediment | place: Rifle... | reverse complement strand
AACCCTCACGGGTGTGGCTCTGGCCGAACAGACCCACGTCGACCTGGTCGACACACCTCAGGCTGCTCACTTCCAGGCGGTGATCGGGGCCGGCTCGTTCCTGTCCGGCCGGACTCTCAAGGAGATCGGGTTCCGTAGCCGGTACCAGGCGGCGGTGGTCGCCATCCACCGGGCAGGGCAACGTGTGGAAGCCAAACTGGGCGACATCGAGCTCAGGGCCGGGGACACGCTGTTGGTCATCGCCGATCCCGGTTGGAAGGACCGTTGGAGCGATCGGCAGGACTTCATCCTCATCGCCCCTCTGGCCGGCACCCCGCGCATGCGCTCCCGGCGGGCACTGGTGGTGGCGGCAGTTGCCGTCGGCATCGTCGCCACAGCCGCCACGGGAGTCCTGCCGATGGTCACCGCCGCCCTGCTGGGAGGAGCGGCCCTCGTCGTGTTTGGCGTGGTCAGTCCACGAGAGGCCAAGGCCTCGGTGGATCTCGACGTGATCGTGACCATCGGATCGGCATTCGGCCTGGCGGCGGCCATGGAAGCATCCGGCCTGGCGGCCACGATCGCCGACGGACTGGTGAAAGGGCTGGGCACTCTGGGCCCGGCGGGTCTCCTGGCCGGTGTGGTCTTGACAACCGTGCTCCTCAAGGAGTTGATAACCAACAAAGCGGCGGTTCTGCTTGTCTTCCCCATCGCTATCGCAACCGCCGATTCAATCGGAATCAACCCCCGTGGGTTTGCCCTGGCTGTAGCGGTGGCGGCCGCTACTTCTTTTCTCACGCCCATCGGCTATCAGACCAACATGATGGTGTACGGGCCCGGTGGCTATCGCTTCACCGATTATCTCCGGTTGGGTATCCCGCTCACCGTGGCCGTGGTAGCGGTGATCCTGGTGGGTGTACCGATCATCTGGCCATTCTGAAGGAGCATCGTGAACGACACAGACATGACCAGGATCGAACAGGCGCTGCTGGCTGCCGGGGAGGTGGTGGCCGGCTTCACGCCGGGCGAGATCGAGTCGGTGCTGAAAGCCGGCGGCGATCCATTGACCGAGGCGGATCTCGCCGTCAACAGGGTGCTGGCAGACATCTTGCCGCAACCGGGTGAGGGCTGGCTTTCGGAGGAAACGGCCGACGACGCCGCCCGGCTCGAGTGCAGCCGGGTATGGGTGGTCGACCCGATCGACGGTACCCGGGAGTTCATTCAGGGTATCCCGGAATGGTGCATCTCGATTGGTCTGGTCGAAGCGGGACGTGCCGTGGCAGGAGGCATCCTCAATCCCGCCACCGATGAGCTGATTCTTGGTGGCGAAGGACAGGGTGTCACCCTCAACGGGCAGCCGGTCTGCGTGCGAGCGACACCGGATATCCGGGGAGCCCTGGTGCTGGCCAGCCGCAGCGAGGTGAAGCGAGGCGAGTGGAACAAGTTCTTCGAGGAGCCGGTCTCGATTCGCAATGTCGGATCGGTTGCCTACAAGCTTGGGCTGGTTGCGGCCGGCCTGGCCGACGGCACGTGGACGCTGGTCCCCAAGCACGAGTGGGATGTTGCCGCCGGCGCCGCACTGGTGCTGGCCGGAGGTGGGGTCGTCATGAACCCCGACGGCAGCCCGGCCGTCTTCAATCAAGCGAACCCGAAGCTGAGAGGTTTCATCGCCGTGGGATCGAACCTTGCGATTCCAACCATGGACTTGATACGCAGGGTTGAGGGCTGTTCAATCGACGACGAGCAGACTGTGATCTGAACGGTTGAGCCGCTCGACCCCTGTATCGGTGACGGCAACGATGTCCTCGACACGCATCCCGAAACGGCCGGGTAGGTAGATGCCGGGTTCGATCGAGAAGGTCATTCCCGATTCGAGCTGGAGATCGTTGCCTTCGACGAGATACGGGTGCTCGTGAGCCTCGAGACCGATGCCGTGCCCCGTGCGGTGGATGAAGTACTTCCCGTATCCGGCACCCTCGATGACCTTTCGGGCAGTCCGGTCGATGTCCTGGGCGGCGACCCCGGGACGGACCGCTTCGACGGCGGCCGCCTGGGCCTCTTCGAGAACGGTGAAGATGGCGCGGTACTCCGGAGCCGGCTCACCCACGTGGAAGGTCCTGGTGGTATCGGAGCAATACCCATCCAGCTTGCCGCCAAAATCGACCACCACCGCGTCACCGTCCTCGATGACGCGGTCACTCGCCTCATGGTGCGGTGAAGCACCGTTGGGACCCGAGGCGACGATGCTGAAGGTCGCCACCTGGTGGCCTTCCTCGACGGTCATGGCGGCCACCAACCGCGAGAGTTCCGCCTCGCTTCGTCCGGAGAAGCGCTGCTCTCTCAATCGGGCCGCCACCCGATCGGTCGCATGCGCCGCCAGCCGCAGGGCGTCGGCCTCCTCCGGGTCCTTCCGCATGCGCAATTGGCGCGTCAGCGGGGAGGCGATGCCGAACCGGGCCTCCGGGAGGAGCTGCTGGAGCGCCAAGACGAAGGTCGCCCAGGTCTGATCGCCGGCCACAACGGAGCCGAGCCCGTCCAAGAGCCGGGCGGCGATGCCCACCGGATCCTCGGTCTCACCCCAGGGACGAAGCTCAAACCCGTCCGGCAGATGAGCCACTCTGGGCGCCTCCAGTTCCGGCACGAGCAACACGGGCGGGCCCTCCTTCGTGACCACCAGCATCGTCAGGCGCTCGAGCGGCATCGCCTCGTAGCCGGTGAAATAGGGAAGATCGGCCCCGACCGAGGCAAGCAGAGCGTCGACCGAATGTGCATCCATCAGCCGGCGCAGCGCGTCCAACCGCGCAACGAAGTCGAAGGTCACCGGCGACCTATCTGCACGGGAACCGCCGCGCCGGATGCTTGCAGGGATTCGCGGGCGTGGTAGGAAGACCGCACCAGCGGCCCCGACTCGACCTTCGAGATTCCAATACCTTCCCCGTACTGCCGGTACTGGTTGAACTCGTCCGGATGAACGTAGCGGTGCACCGGTCGATGGCGGGCGGTGGGGCGCAAGTACTGGCCGATCGTGACGATGTCAACGCCGACGGCGCGCAGATCGGCCAGCGCCCCGATGACCTCGTCTCCGGTCTCACCCATCCCGACGATCAACCCCGACTTGACGGCCCGCGACGGGTTGATCCATTTGGCCCGGGCCAGCAACGCCAGCGACCGTCCGTAGTTGGCGGCAGTGCGAACATCCCGCTGCAACCGGAGCACAGTCTCGGTGTTGTGGTTGAGCACCGACGGCTGCGCGCTCATCACGGTCTCGAGGGCCGACCGGTCGCCCTTGAAATCCGGAATGAGGACCTCAACATCGCAAGTGGGGACCCGCTTGCGAATCTCCCTGATCGTGGCGGCGAAGATGGCCGCGCCTCCATCGTCGAGGTCGTCGCGATTCACCGACGTGACAACGGCATGGCGCAGTTTCATCTCTTCTACGGCGGCCGCGGCGCGGAACGGTTCGAAGACATCGACCTCGGTCGGCTTGCCGGTGGTGACATTGCAGAAGCTGCAGGCCCGGGTGCAACGGTCCCCCAGGATCATGAGCGTGGCGGTGCCCTGACTCCAGCACTCGTAGATGTTCGGACACCCTGCTTCCTCGCACACCGTGTGGAGCTCCATGCCCCGCATCAATTTCTTGAGGTCGGTGTATTCGGAACCCATGTGGGCTCGGACTCGCATCCATTCGGGCCGTTCCGGTTCGCCCGGCAGCAAACCCCGGTCGGTCGATGGCGGCTGGCCCGGCGTTGGCGCAAAGGTGCCTCCTTCCAGAAGGCGGTCGACCTCGAACCGGCGAGGAGGCCCCTGCCCGCGCACAAATGCACCGAGTTGGGTCTCCTGCGCCGGATACGCAAAGGTGGCTGCGAACCTCGGGACCAGCTCCTCGACGACCTCTTCGATCGTCACCGGGCGACCGAGCAGCTCGGTGATCGAGGTCACCCCCCGATCGGTGATCCCGCACGGATTGATGTGGGTGAAGTACGACAGATCCGGGTTCACATTCAGCGCAAAACCGTGCATGGTGACACCACGGGCCACCCGCACACCTATGGCTGCTACTTTGCCCGCTTCCGTCCACACTCCCGGGTAGCCCGCCTCCGTCCACGCTTCCACGCCGAACGCCGCCAGCGTTTCGACCAGCACTCGCTCCAACTGGTTCACATACAGCCTGATGCGCTTGGAGTCCCGCAACGCCAGGACGGGGTACCCCACCAGTTGGCCCGGCCCGTGGTAGGTGATGTCACCGCCGCGGTCCACGAAGAACAGCTCCGCGGCCATTTCTGCCAGCCGCTGGTCGGACACCAGCATGTTGGACCGGTCCCCGTTCCTCCCCACGGTATACGCGTGTGGATGCTCGAGCAGCAGGAGATAGTCATCCTGTGACCTGCCTTCGACGCGACCTTCCCAAAAGGCCCGCTGCAGGTCCCATGCTTCCCCGTAGGGGACACGCCCCAGCCACCGGGTTCGCAGGAGCGTCTTCACCGTGGTGTCGGACCTCGAGCCGCCGGCTTCGAGCAACGCACCGGCCGGGCCCTCAGGGGCGCCATCCGCGGCTCGCAGCTCTCTGCTCACGACAGTTCCTGCTCCCAATCCCACGTTTCGAGGTTCTCTTTGATCTTGCGCAGCAGCAACACCGCCGTCGAACCGTCGAAGGCTCGGTGATCCCAGGTCAACCCCAGATAGCCGATATGCCGGATGGCGATCATGTCCTGGCCTTCTTCATTGGTGATCACCGTCGGACGCTTGGCAACGGTGTCGGTGGACAGGATTCCCGTATTGGGCACATTGATGATCGGAGCCGACATGAAGGACCCGAAGGGTCCCGGGTTGGTGATCGTGAAGGTACTGGCTGCCACGTCATCGGGTTCCAGCTTCCCGGCCCGCGCCTTGTCGGCCAGGGCCCGGATCTGACGGGCCAGGCCGATCATGCGGAGTCCGTCGGCGTCGTGGATCGTGGCGACGATGAGGCCCCCCTGGTCGAGATCGATGGCCACCCCGAGGTTGATCTTCGTGTGGAAAACGGCTTTCTTTTCCTCGAGGTAATACGAGCTGTTGACCACCGGGAACGCCTGCAAAGCGTCAACGGTTGCTCGGGCGATGAACGGCAGGTAGGTGAGCGGGAAGCCCTCCCGTAGCTTGAAGGCGGCCCGGTGGGCGTGGCGGACTCTCTCCACCCGCTCGTAGTCGACCTCGACGGAGGTCCACACGTGAGCGGCCGTTTGCTTGGCGAGGATCATGTTGGTGCCGATCCGGGTCCGGATGCGGTCCAGATCGCGCACGTCGTCTCCCTCCAACAGCGGGAACGGCACACCCTCTGCGGCCGGGGAGGCAGGGACGGGAGCGATCGAAGAGGCGACCGGGGCGGGGACGGCAGCATCCCCCGGGGCGGCCGCCGCACCGACATCGATGAACTGAAGCACATCCTTCCGGGTGATCCTCCCCCCACGACCGGTGCCCTCTATCTTGCTGAGATCGAGGGCGTGCTCTTTGGCCAGCTTACGAACTACGGGCGAGAGGAAGCTCGCTACTTCCCCGCCCTCCTCACCATCCTGGGGAGCCACGCCGGCACCTGTCGGAGCTGGGGCCACCGGGACCGCTTCCACCGCAACCGGTTCGGGCGCGGGAACGGGAGGCGGTGGAGAGGCCGGTTCGGGCTCCGGTGCGGGGACAGGTTCGGCTACCAACGGAGTGGCTGCACCCCCAGCAGCCGGCACCTCCCCTACCTCGCCGATGACAACCAGCGGTGTGCCGACGGCGACGGTGACGCCTTCCTCCACCAGGATCTCGAGCACCGTGCCGCTCACCGGGGAAGGAACCTCGGTGTCCACCTTGTCGGTGGAAACCTCGAACAGGACCTCGTCGGCGGCAATGGACTCTCCCGGTTTCTTCGCCCAGCTGAGAATGGTTCCCTCGGTGACCGTTTCGCCCAACTGCGGCATGCTGACCGTCGTGGCCATGCTGTCTCCCTTATGCGTTGTGATCGTTTGTCGATGAGCTCAATGCAGGCTCCGGCCGGCCGCGGTGAGCAGAGTCTCGCCGACCGCCTCCGACAGGGTCGGGTGAGCATGGATAAAGGCTGCCGCTTCCTCGGGAAGCGCTTCCCAACCAACCGCGTACATCAGTTCGTGGATCATCTCGCCTGCCTGGGGGCCTACCACCGAAGCCCCGAGAATCGGACCGTCCTTTTGGGCGACGACTTTGACCATGCCCCGGTTCTGACCGATGATCCTGGCACGACCTACCCCGGTGAAAGCGTGCGAAGTCGTCTCGACTTCGAAACCCATCTCCCGGGCTCGCGCCTCGGTGTAGCCCACTTCTGCCATCTCCGGATGGGTGTAGACGACCAGCGGGACTGCCCGGTAATCGACCGGGGCGGGGGTTCCCGTAGCGATGAACGTGACCGCGGCGATCGCCTCGGCAAAGGCGGCGTGAGCCAGCTGGGGAGTGCCGGCTACCACATCACCAACGGCGAAGACACCCGGTTCGGCTGTCATCATCGTCGCCGGATCGACCTCGACGAATCCGCCGTCGACGACTGCTCCGGTGGTCTCGAGACCAATCCCCTCTGTCTGCGGTGCCCGACCGATTGACACCAGGACCACGTCGACCTCAACGGATGCATCACCGTACGGGACGACCACCGAAGCGTCCCCTACCTCGGCTGCGCCGACCGTTACGCCCGTCTTGATCGTCACGCCGCGGCGTGCGAGTTGTTTGTTCAGTTCCCGGGCCGCATCGGCATCGGCGCCCGGCACAATCTGATCCATCAGTTCGAAGAGGTGAACTTCGCTACCGAGATCCACCAACAAGCTGGCGAACTCGCACCCGATAGCTCCGGCCCCGATGATCGCTACGCGCTCGGGCTGTTGCGCCCAATCGAGCGCATGGTCCGAGCTGGCAATGCGCACCCCATCCAGGGGATACCCGGGGATAGTGCGCGGAGCCGAGCCGGTAGCAACGATGATGTTGCGGCCCTCGACGACCTGCTCGCCTTCGCTTCCGCTGACGACTACCTTCCCGGGTCCGGCCAGCCGCCCAAAGCCCGACAGGACGTCGACCTTGCGCGCCTTGAGCAAAGCGGTGAGACCCCGGACCAACCCTTGGACAACCTCGTCCTTCTTGGCTAGTGCCGTGCTCCACTCGAGGACCGGCTCACTCGCCTTCACACCAAACGTTCCGGCGTCCCGGACCGTCGTGAACACCTCGGCCGTATGCAACCAGTGCTTGGCGGGGATGCAGCCGCGCAGCAAGCAGGTACCACCAACGGTGGGATCCTTCTCGACGAGAGCCACCGACAGTCCGAAATTGTGGGCATACAGACCGGCGGCATACCCGCCCGGTCCTCCACCGATGATAACTACGTCGTGCAATGTGTCCTCCGTGTGAGAAACCTGAGACTAGTTGAGCGCCGGACATTGTTCTGGGTCGCGGCCGCCCTTCGAGGGTGCGGCGAGACGGAGGCGGAATGGTGCTACCGAGGTACGCTGGCCTCGTGAAGACCCGCTCTCTGCTGCTCATGTCCCTCGTTGCCGCCCTCGTGATTCTGGGGGCTTCGGCAGTGTGGTTGCTCATGGCGGCTACCTAGGGCGGCGAGTTCGTGCGCGCTCCGCCGGGCCCAACCCATCATGTTGCCGGGAGGTCTGCCCTCACGGGCACACCCGCAGAAAGGCTGGGTAGGAACGGCGAGAACGACATCACAGGATGGCCGCGCCCCATCAGGGACTTCCGACCCTGGTCAAAGCCGGTTGGGTTCCGCACAGTAAGAGTGAGACGCAAGGTCTCCGCGGCCCCCGTCGGCCGGGGTCCAGCCCGACGCTCGGTGTCCGGCTACCGGCCACGGGGGCCCGGTCGTGGGCGGGTACGCTCATGGTTTCGATCAGGAAGGAGCAATCGGTGGTACCCATATCCAAGACGGTTCGAGTGAGCGGCAGCTCGCCCCGGTCGATCGAGGACGCCATCACCGGCATTCTCGGACGAGCCGCCGAAACACTGGAAGACATCAGGTCGTTCAAGATCGTCGACGTCGAAGGCACGGTCGACCAGTCGGGAGCGCCGGCCGAGTACACCGTCACCCTGGACATACGCTTCGTCGTCAAAGAAACTGCGGCCGAGCACGGTTAGCTTCTTGCCGCTCACCTCCGAAAACCACCGGCTGGGAGACGGTGTGTATCGGGTCGCCCTGCCCCTCCCCTTCCCCAGCCCACCGGCCGTCAACTGCTACCTCTTCGAAGCAGACGACGGGTTGACGCTGCTCGACTGCGGCGTTGACGGCGACCCGCAGCTCGAGCTACTGGCCCGGGCGCTCGAGAGTCTCGGCTTTGGTCTTGACGATCTGCACCGGTTGGTTGCCTCCCACCTGCACGTCGATCACATGGGCATGGCCAAGCGCATCATCGAGATCACCGGATGCGAGTGGGTCATGCACACCTCGGCGACGGCTGAGATACCGCACTACAACGACTGGGCCCATCGTCGCGAGGAGCTCGCCCGCATAGCAGAAGTGGGCGGAGCCTCCGCCGAGGAGGTCGCTCGCTTCCGCCGGGAAGCGCATCGCCCGGACTGGTTCTCAGAGGCGATCGAGCCGACGCATCCTGTTGAGGACGGCGACAGAATCCCGCTGGGCGAAACGCGACATCTGGAGGTCATCTACACCCCCGGCCATCAGGCCAATCATCTATGCCTGCGCGATTCGAGAACAGAACGACTGTTTTCAGGCGACCACGTACTCCCCCGCATCAGCCCCTTCGTCCCCTACACAGGGGAAGAGCACGATCATCTTGGCTCATACATGGCTTCGCTCAACCGGATCGTCGAACTCGATGCTCATGAGACCTATCCCGGGCACGGACCGACCATCGAGCGGGGATCAGCGCGAGCGCATCAGATATTGCTGCACCACCAACGCCGCCTGGACACGATGCTGGCAGAGCTGGCCGAACGTCCCCGAACGCCCTGGTACGTCATGCAGACCGTGTTCCGGCCCAACTTGAGCCCCATCGAGGAGCGGCTGGCCCTTCAGGAGACGATGGCACATCTCGAGCACCTCAGGCGGGCTGGACGGGTGGAGCGAAACTTGGTGGAGGGCTGCTGGCGGTACAGGAAGTTGGAAGCGGAAAGTTAGAAGCGGGAAGTCACCAGTTCGTGTTGGCGATCATGCCATAACCGGCTACACCACCGATTTCCTCTTACCCCTCAACCTCCGACTTCCGACTCTCTAAACCCCCGATTGCGGGCCTCCGATAGCTGATCCGGAGCGAAACTCGACAGCAGATTCCTGGCCACGAGATCGTCGGACTCGACCCGCTCGAATAGCTCGCTGTATTGCTCGTCGTCGTCGCAGTCGTAGACGGTCATCGTGTCCCGCACACCAACGTATCTGAACCCGGCAAATCTCCGCAGTCGGCCCATCATTCTGCTCCCTGCCTGCCACCGGCTTCTTCTCCGGTGTCCCACTCCCCCCAATCCTGCCATTCGTCCATCTCATCCGCATCGGGCTCTTCGACCAGCAGATCGCTCCCCGGCGTGTCGACATAGGTGATCCGGTCAACGAGTTCACCTTCGGTCGACAGTTCGAGGTAGCCCATGAGCCCATAGGACCCTTGCTCGTCGGGGACCCACAGCGCCACGATCGGCTGGTTCCCGTCTTCACCTCTGGTGGCAACGACCTGGGGGTAACGGCGTAGCAGTCCCGCCAGTCCTTCGACGGCGCTCTCGACACCCTCCCCGTCGAACAGATCGGAGGTCACGTCGGCGGTGACCAGGTCGGCCAGACCGTCCAGATCACGAGCATTGAATAGGTCGACGAACTCGTCGCTGGCGTTTTCGACCGCGGCATGGGCGGGATCATTGGTCATCTGTTTCCTCCGCTGAAGATCCATCGCACCGGATCACCCACCAGGAGCACCAGGGCAGGAGGGGGCGAGGCAGACATTCTCCACTCCGGGACCGAACTCGGCGCCAGAGCCAGGAAGGCTGCCAGCATCAGCCGGCCGGCCAGCGAGCGGAACTCAGAAACGACTGGACTCACGATAGGTCCCGAATATCGGCTTCAATCTCGACACAATCTCCCCCTCGGTGGCCCGCCGGCGAGCCGCCTCAACCAGGAGGGGCATCAGGTTGGTGGTGTCGCGAGCGCCCACCTCCAGAGCCGAAAGCGCCGCCTCGACCGCCTGCTGATCTCGGGTACCGCGGACTCCGGCGACCCGCCTGCGTTGCGTCTCCTCGACCGTCTGGGCGATTTGCAGGACCTCGATGGGCTCCTCCTCGTCTTTCACGAACCTGTTGACCCCGACGACGGATCGGTCGCCGGTGTTGACCGCCTTCTCGAACTCGTAAGCGGAATCGGCGATGGCGGACTGGAAGTAGCTCTCCTCGATGCCGCGCAACACGCCGTCCAGCATTGAGCCGCGGCCGAGTCGGTCTACAACCTGCAGGATGTCTTCGACACGCCGTTCCATACGATCGGTCATCTCCTCGACGAACCAGGAACCTCCGAGCGGGTCGATGGTATCCGCCACACCGGTCTCCTCGGCGATGACCTGCTGGGTTCGCAGGGCCAGTTCGGCCGCCGCCTCGGTAGGCAGGGCGTACACCTCGTCGAGGGCGTTGGTGTGCAAGCTCTGCGTGCCACCAAGCACTGCGGCCAGGGCCTCGACGGTAGTCCTGACAACGTTGTTGTCCGGTTGCTGGGCCGTCAGCGAAACACCGGCCGTCTGCGCATGAAACCGCAGTTTCAGCGAAGGCTCATCGTCGGTTCCGTATCGCTCCTTCATCCAGCGAGCCCAGATCCGGCGCGCCGCCCGGAACTTGGCGATCTCTTCGAAGAAGTCGATATGGGCGTCGAAGAAGAACGAGAATCGCGGGGCAAAATCCTCGATGCGCATCCCGGCCCGCAGGCAAGCCTCCACATAGGCGAATCCGTCGGCCAGGGTGAAGGCCAGTTCCTGGGTGGCATTGGCTCCTGCTTCCCTGATGTGATAGCCGGAGATCGAGATCGTATTCCACTGGGGCACCTCTGTGCGACAGAAGTCGACCATGTCGACGATCAGCCGCAGATGGGGTTCCGGCGGAAACACCCATTCCTTCTGGGCGATGTACTCCTTCAAGATGTCGTTTTGGAGCGTGCCGCGCAGGTTCTTCCAGTTCACGCCCTGCTCTTCGGCGGCCACCAGGAGAAAAGCGAAGAGGATCACCGCCGGGCCGTTGATGGTCATGGAAACGGACACATCTCCGAGTGGAATCGCCTCAAAGAGACCTGCCATGTCGTCCGCCGAGTCGATGGCTACCCCGCAGTGACCGACCTCTCCGAGGGCGATCGCATCATCAGAGTCGTAGCCCATCAAAGTCGGCATGTCGAAAGCAACCGACAGTCCATGCTGGCCTTCCGCCAGCAGTTTCCGAAACCTTTCATTGGTGTCGGCCACGCCGGCAAACCCGGCGAACTGACGTATCGTCCAGAGCTTGCCGCGATACCCGGTGGCATGAATGCCGCGCGTGTACGGGTAGGCACCGGGGAATCCGATACGTTCGTCGACGTTCCCACCGTCAACCAGGGCCGGGACCTCTTCGAAGGAAAGGCTCACGAATCGTTCACGGCGCGGTTGCTGCCCTCCGTAGTCGCGCTCCCAGTCTTTCCACCCGCTCAAGGCTTCCTCCCGACGACAACCTCCGAACCGCAGTTGGGACATGGTGCCACTTCAATGTCTCCGACTATGAAGCTGAAAGAGCACTCCTGGCAGGTCGTTTTCGGCGACGGCTTCACCGGCTCGGGGGCAACCGGTGGCACCGTCAATGATGGCTCCGGCGCGGCCGCCGGGCGAACCTCGTTGACCGCCCCGCAGGCCGGACACGGGTATCGGCCGACCCCTTGCACGGGAAACTCGGTACTGCATCGCCCGCACCGAACGGTCATCATGGCGCTTCCTCCACCGCTTCTCCCACGGCCCCGATGGCCGCTAGATACCGGGCCTCACCGGCCAGCACTTCACGGACATCCGCCAGGTCGTAACTAACTCCGTGGCGGCCGCTGATTTGCCCGGCTATGTAGGCGACCGCCGGTTCGTGACCACCCGCAACCACCGTTACCTCCCGGGCGTGCTTGCGATCCGCCAGACCCTGCAGGTAGTACACCTCCCATTCGAGAATACGCCGCACCCCCGCCTTCCCGAGACGCCCACGTACGTCTTCATCCAGGTCTGCCAGTGCGAAGTCGACGGCATCGTCAACGGAGTAGACGAGGTAACCGGAGTCGGATCGGCGTTGGGCTTCCTGCCAGACCATGGCCGCAATCACCACCAGAAAGGCGGCCAGCAGCAGTGCGCCGACG
>Ga0209751_10005204_pt1 | contig 12302 bp, 7 predicted proteins | sample RifCSP13_1_FD_184019 | JGI IMG/M metagenome (GOLD analysis project Ga0209751, IMG submission 184019) | Soil microbial communities from Rifle, Colorado - Rifle CSP2_sed 13_1 (SPAdes) (version 2) | ecosystem: Environmental > Terrestrial > Deep subsurface > Rock core/Sediment | place: Rifle... | reverse complement strand
CACGGTCGTGAACTTGTTCGCCTTCAGGTCAATCGCATCCAGCCATTGCTGCGAGTAATGCTCGACGGCCTCCGGCGAATTTTCCGGCCGCAGGAGCGGGTGGCTGAGGAAGATCAGGCGCGGGTAGTCCTCGCCGATGCGCTCCACTGCGCGGGTCCCCAACCCCATCACCAGCCGCACAAACCCTTCTTCGCGCCGCAGGCGCGGCGTCCACACGATCGGGCTGCAGCTGAAGGCCACCCCGGCCAGCGTGGGGAAAAGATAGCCGCGATACGTTTCGCCCTGAACTTCTTGCAGCAGGATCGCCATGCGCTCGTCGTAGTCGAGCAGGCCCATGCGGCGGCGGTAGATGAGCGCGTCGGGGCTGTAGACGCTGGCATAGACGCGGCGGACGGCGAGCGTGAGGTCGCGCAGGTTCTCGCTGAGCCGGCCCTGATTCGGGCAGAAGTAACTCGCGTATTTGCCGGCGAAGGTCGTGCCGAAGTTGTCCTCCAGCAGGCTGGAGGAGCGCACGATGAGCGGCGTCCGGCCCAACTCGCTCAGCAGGCTCCGCAGGCGGTCGGCGATCGCCTCCGGGAAGCGCCCGCGTTCGTAGGTCTCCTGGATTTGCGGGTACTCGGCGCGGATTTGCTCGACGGGCTTGTACTTCTGATTGATGTACTCCAGGTCGTTCACCGCCTTGAAGTCGTAGAACACGTCCGCGCCCACGAACCACGAACGGGGCAGGATCACCTGCTCGGCCAGGTGCGGCGCGGCGCCTTTGAGGATCTTGTGCGCGAGCAGCATCCCCGCCGCTTTGCCGCCGACCTTGCCCCCGCCGATCCGGTGAGAGAGGATGGTTTTGAAATCCGCCGCCGTGAACCAGGCTTTCGCCACGTGCACAAAGCTCAGCTGGTCGCTGATCATCGTCTTAGTGAGGACGACGATGATCTCTTCGAGGTGGTGGCTGATCTGGGCGCGCTCGGAGGGCGGGAGGTCTTCGTATTGCTCGGCCTGCCGCAGGAGCAAATCCACTGGCGCCAGTTCGGGGTTGAAAGTGAGGCGCACGTCGCCCGGCAGGGCCAGCACCCCCCGCCGCTGGCGGCTTTCGATCACCAGTTCCTCGATGATGCGATGAAACAGGTCCATCGGCAGGTTGTAGGCGAAGTAGAAATCGGTCAGGTAATCGCGAATCTGGCCGAGGCGCTGCTCCCAGATGTGCGCTTCCTCCTGCGCGTAGGGGTCGCTCATGCCCTCGCGGTGCTGGGAGAGGACGGCCTTGTCTTTGGCTTCCTGCTCGAGCTGCTCCGGCGTGATCACGCCCCGGCGGTAGAGTTCCTCGCGCATGCGCTGGCGGATCGGCCGCGCGAGGATGGGGTACTGCGCGATCTGCAGGTAGAGCGCCAGGATCTGCGGGGCTTCGAGCGGAAGGTCGGGCATGAGTCAACGTTCGACGACGATCTTCACCGCATCGCCCACACGGATCGGGCCGCCCGTCACCACGCGGGCCACAACGCCCAGCCCTTCGGCCGCCTGCTCGCGCGGCCTGCCCTGGACCGCCTCGAACCGTTCACAGCCGGTGCGGGGCTTCACCACTTCCACGCGGGCCGCCTCGCCCAGTTGCAGAACCGCGCCATGCGCCAGCGCCGCCACGTCCAGGCCCTGGACGACGATTTGCTCGCCCATCTGCCCCGGCTCAGTATGGAAGCCCTCGGCGCGCAGGCGGCCCAAGGTTTCGAGCGACATGATGTTCAACTGCCGGTCGGGGTGTTTCCCCTTGCGATCACCTTCGATGCCGCCGCCTACGACGAGCGTCGCGCTGGCCAGAGGGACGCGCGTGTAATGCTCAGGCGCATCGCGTTGAGCAGATTCCGGTTTGTAAACGATGCTGACGATTTCGCTCATGATCGGCCTCCCATCGGCTGAGTCGTCCTCGCGCGGAGAACTCACGCCCCTTCCATTAACTCCTCGCGAGACCGTTTCCACAACTTGCCGCGTTCTTCGGCGTCGAGGATGCGCTTGCGGATGCGGATGCTCTGCGGGGTGACTTCGAGCAGCTCGTCCTCGCCCAGGTACTCAATGCACTCGTCGAGGCTCATCCGTCGCGGCGGGGTGAGGCTCTCCAGCACTTCGGCGCGCGCGGCGCGGATGTTCGTCAACTGCTTCTTCTTGCAGATGTTGACGGGTAAATCTTCCGGGCGCACGTGCTGGCCCACGACCATGCCCTCGTACACTTCCGCGCCCGGCTCGATGAACAGGCTGGCGCGCGCCTCGGCGTTGCGGATGGCGTAGGCGGTGGCCCGGCCCGCCTCAATCGCCACCACGCTCCCCAGCTCACGCTGGGCAATCGCCCCGCCGAACGGCAGGTAGTCGTGAAAGAGCGCATGCATCTGCCCCGTGCCTTTAGTGGCGGTGAGGAACTGGTAGCGGAACCCGAGCAGGCCGCGCGTGGGGACGACGTAGGTGAGATAGACCGAGCCGTCGCCGCCCTGGTACATGTGGGTCATCTGCCCGCGCCGCTTGCCCAGCATTTCGATGACCGCGCCCATGTGTTCCTCCGCGACCTCGACGTGGACTTCCTCGAACGGTTCGAGCGTCTCGCCGGCCTCACCCGGCTGGTAGATGACCTCCGGCTTCGAGACCTGAAACTCGTACCCCTCGCGCCGCATCGTCTCAATGAGGATGGCGAGGTGCAATTCGCCGCGCCCGGAGACGAGGAAGGTATCGGCGCTGTCGGTCTCTTCCACTTTCAACGCGACATTGTGCTCCACTTCCTTGAACAACCGCTCGCGGAGCTTGCGCGACGTGCCCCACGCGCCCTCGCGCCCGGCGAAAGGCGAGGTGCTCACGCCAAAGGTCATGCGGACGGTCGGGGCCTCGACGCGAATGATAGGCAGCGCAATGGGGTCCTCCGGGTCGGCAACCGTCTCGCCGATGTGGACTTCGTCCAGCCCGGCGATTGAAACGATGTCGCCCGCGGCTACCTCTTCGACCTCAATGCGCTCCAGCCCCTGAAAGACGTACAGGTAATTGACCTTGCCCGTGTTCACGTGCCCGTCGCGTCCGATGCGCGCGACCGCCTGGCCTCTGCGAAGTCGGCCATTGAACACGCGCCCGACGGCCATCAACCCTTTATAGTCGTCGTAACTCAACGTCGTGACGAGCATCTGGGTCGGGGCGTCCGGGTCCACGCGCGGCGCGGGGATGTGGCTCAGGATCGCCTCGAACAACGGTTGATAATCCGCCGAGAGATCGGGGGTCGGCCCGGCCTGCTGGGTCAGCGCATTGCAGTAAAGCACGGGGAAATCGGCCTGCGCGTCGTTCGCGCCCAACTCGATGAACAAGTCAAAGGTCTTGTTGACGGCGTTGGCGGGGTCGGCGTGCTTGCGGTCTACCTTGTTGATGACGACGATGGCCTTGTGCCCCATCTCCAGCGCCTTGCGCAGGACGAAGCGCGTCTGCGGCATGGGGCCTTCGGCGGCGTCTACCACGAGGAGCACGCCGTCCACCATGTTCATCACGCGCTCCACCTCGCCGCCGAAGTCGGCGTGGCCGGGCGTGTCCACGATGTTGATTTTCACCCCCTGGTAGGTGACGGCGGTGTTCTTGGCGAGGATGGTGATGCCGCGCTCGCGCTCGAGGTCGTAAGAATCGAGCACGCGCTCGGCGACGCGCTGGTTCTCGCGGAAGATGTGCGCCTGCTTGAGCAGCCCGTCCACGAGCGTGGTCTTGCCGTGGTCCACGTGGGCGATAATGGCGATGTTGCGGAGGTCGGTGCGTTCGACGAGCATAGTAGTCAGTGAGCAGTGATCAGTCATCCGTCTATGTCTGTTTACTGGCGACTGACGACTGAAACAAAAACCCCGGCCAAAAATGCGGCCGAGGTCGTTCGGCTTACGGGCAGGATGGATGATACCACGAGGCGAAGCGGTTGAGAAGGGCGAAATCGGTACGGTCAAAAGGAGAAGAGCGCGCGTGGCTGGGAGGCGAGCCGGGTGGTCAAAGGGTAGCTGGAAATTCCCGCTTGACGCATCCCGGTTTCCCGATTATAGTTTGCGACTGTAGGATGCTCGTAAGTTCGTTGGAAGCAGGAAGACGACGGCCCACAGGAGTATCCCCGTGTGGGCCGTTTTGCTTGACCGCTTCGATAAGAACACAGCGCCTAACACTATTTTTCTTTTTGCCAAAAGGAGGCAAATTCTAATGTCTGAGCGCATCATCGGCACGGTCAAGTGGTTCAATAACACCAAGGGCTACGGCTTCATCGGCCGCGAGGGCGGGGAGGACGTGTTCGTTCACTTCTCCGCCATCAAGGGCGACGGCTACCGCTCTCTCGAGGAAGGCCAGAAGGTGGAGTTCTCCATCCAGCAAGGCCCTAAGGGTTTGCAGGCAGCTGACGTCGTGAAAGTGTAAGATCACTTCTCCGCGCGTGGCGGGGGTTTTTGATTCTGCATGTATGTGATAGAGACGTTCCGACGGAACGTCTCTACGGCGCGGGCCGGGGCTGCCAGACGGGGTCGGTGTCGTGCACGTTGGCCGGGGTGTTGCTCAGATTTCTCTGATCGGTCGCGGCCAGCGTCATCACGTAGACCTGGCGATGCTGGTCGCGGGTGGAGATGAATACGATCCACTGTCCGTCCGGGCTGAACTGCGGAGCCGAATTGCCGAGCGTGATCGTCAGTTGGATGTTGCTCAGCCGGTCGTCCACGGGTGTGAGGATGACTTCGTTCGACCCGCTCGTCCGGCGGGTGTAGGCCACGTACTGGCCGTCGGGCGAGACCGCCGGGTCTTCGAGCGTGGCGCTGAACTCGCGCCCGCTGCGGAAGGTCCGGTTGCTGCTCCCGTCGAGGACGATGCTCCGCAATTCCTGGCCGTCGAAGCTCGTCGTCACGAAGATTATGCGCTTGCAGTCGGGGAACACGGTCGCGTCGTACTCGGTCGGGCTGCCGTGTGTGGCGCTGAAGTTGACCGGCCGCCGCTCCGCCTGCACGTCTTCCAGCGTGGTGTAGAAAAGCTGCTGGGAGTTATTGACCCTCCGCGAGGTGAACCAGATTCTGCCGTCGGCGCACCAGGCCGGGTGGTAATCGTCGCCCGCCGGGCGGCCCGGCTGGACGGCGGTGAGGTCAACCGGGCTGGAGCCGTCGGCGCTGATCATCCAGATGTCCAGGCCGTTGGCTGCGTCGCCCGGCGCGACGTAGAGCAGTTTCGTCCCGTCGGGACTCCAGGCAAGCTGCGTGCCGTTGAACTGCCAGCGCGCGTCCCACTTGGGGGCCGGGTCGAAGGTGAGCTGCTTCACGTCGCTCCCGTCCGGGTTCATGGTGTAAACCTGGTACGTCTGGCCGTCGCGGTTGCTGATGAAGGCAATGCGCCCGCCGCCGCCAATGGGCGGATTGGTGGCCGTCGGGCTGGGTTCCACAGTCGGCGTGTGCGTCGGCGGCGCAGGTGTGGGTGTGTCGGTTGAGGCAGGAGTCTCGGTCGGAGGCGCGGGCGTATCCGTCGCCGGGGCCGCCGCCGGGGGTTCGGTCGCCTTCACTTCTTGTGTGGCTGTCGGCGCGGGCGTATCCGTCGCGCCTGAAGCGCCCAACCCCGCTAAGCCGAACAGGCCGAAGAGCGCTGCACCGGCCAGGACGACCGCGCCGATCCCGGCGGGGACGAGCCAGCCAGGGCGCGCCGGGCGTGTTGCCGCGGCGGTGGGCGTGACCTGCGCCGACGAGGCCACCTGCGTCCTGGCCGCCGACTGCGCGACGACCGTCGGGGCGGGCTCGGCGCGGACAGTCGGCGGATAGGTCACGATCTCGCCCGTGAGCGCGGCTTTGAATTCGGCAATATCCTTGAAGCGGTCGTCGGGTTTGACCTGGAGCGCGCGCTTGAGCGCGGCGGCGACGTGCGCCGAGAGGCCGGGCCGCAGCGTCTCGGGCGGCGGGAGCGGTGTGTTGCCGAGCAGGCGTTCCATGCTCTCGGGCGGGGACCGGCCGCAGAGCAGGTTGAAGATCGTCGCGGCGAGCGCGTACTGGTCGGTGCGCGCGTCGGTGCGCGCCATGCCGTACTGCTCGGGCGGCGCGAAGCCGGGCGTGAGGGCCACGGCGCTGGTCGTCGTCTTCTGCCCGCTGGGCGTGGCCTTGGCGATGCCGAAGTCCACCAGGATCGCCTCGCCGGCTGCGTTCAGCTTGATGTTCCCCGGCTTGATGTCGCGATGGATGACCGGCGGGGTGCGGGCGTGCAGGTAGGTCAACGCGTCGCAGATCTGCCCGGCCCAGCGGAGGACGTCGGCCTCGGGGAGTCTCTCCTCCCTGGCAAGGCGCTCTTTGAGGTCTTCGCCCTCGACGTAGTCCATGACCAGGTATTGCTGGTCGCCGAGGATGAAGTGGTTGGTGACGCGCGGCAGGTGGTGATGGCGCAGCGTGGCGAGGAGCGTCGCCTCGCGCTTGAACAGCCGCTCGGTTTCGGGGGAAACGCTGAGGTTTTCTTTGACGGCGCAGGGAATGGCGAGACTTTCGTCGGTGGCGAGGTACACCGCGCCCATGCCCCCCTGACCGAGGATGCGCTCGATCCGGTAGCGCCCGTTGAGGAGTTCGCCGCTGTTGAGGGTCATGCAGGTGTCTGTCTATCCTTAGCTCGGATTTGCCAAATACCTTGGTGATTCCACACGCCTGGCTGGCTTGCCGTCCGCGTCCCCGCGGACGGCCCGCGAGGACGCGGGCCTGGAGCATCTATGGACAATCACCAGAAACACTGGGTTGACCGTGAGGGGGCCAACTGGCGAAGGATAGTATACCACCTGCTCAGTAGGGCAAATTGCCAATTTGCCCTACCGCCTCTAGTGCTCTCGAAACCCGTACGCTTCAATCAGCCGTTCGATGACCTGGAGGCCTTCCTGAGGTATATCCAGCAGTTGAAAACCGGCGGCGTAAAAATCCGGGTTAACATCCCGTTTGCACCACAGGCTTTTGGCCTCAAACTTCAGGTGCAGGTGGTCGGAGACGTCGTCCGGCAGTTCCATGTGCAGGCTGAACACCGCGTCGGTCGCGATTGGGCGCTCGCTGAGCAACATCGCCCCCTCCGGCGTGAGGTCCACCAGATGCCCGACCAGCTCGCCGGTCTGCCGGTTGAAGACGCGCGAGTAGAACATAAGGTATTTGCGCTTGAAAGCTCGACGTTCTTGCACCATGACGACCTCTGGCGACAAACTGAATTCCAAAGCAACAATCAGCGGGGTGAGCCCTCACCGGCCGCGTGATTGTATCGTCCTTTAGAGTAACCGCTTGACGGCGGCGCGAAGATACGGGCAGGAGGATGACAGGAGCTACTGCGTTCAATCTGCTGCGCCCGCCGCCAGCGCCGGCCTCCCCGACTCGCGCGTCGCCTGCGCCACGTTGACGAAGAACAGAATCGCCAGCCCGGCCACGAAGAAAATCACCACCGATAGAATCGCGGGGCGGAGGTTGCCCAACTGCTGGTTCACCGCGCCGAAGATGAACGGCCCCAGCCACGACGTGCCGCGTTCGCTGATCTCGTAAATCGAGAAGAACTCGGCCTCTTTCTCGGCCGGGACCATCTGCGCGAACAGGCTGCGGCTCAACGCCTGGCTCCCGCCCAGCACCACCGCGATGAACAACCCCAGGATCCAGAACTCCAGCTCTTGCATGGGGATGCCCAGCGCCGCGACGACCGCCGGGTTGCGCATCCCTGCGTAAGCGTAAATCACCGTCCCGGCCCAGATCACGAGGCTGACGACCAGCGCGCGCTTCGTGCCGATGCGCCCGGCGAACCAGCCGAAGAACATCGCGCCCGCAAACGCCGTGAACTGAATCACCAGAATCAGAATCGTCAATCGCTCGGTGGGCATGGCGATGCCGCCGCGCGCCACGGGCGCCGCCGCAAACGTCGCCGCCACCCCGATCACCGTCTGAATGCCGTCGTTGTAAATCAGATACGCCGCGAGATACTTCACCGTCTCCGGCAGGGTGCGCGCCTTGCGCCACAAGAACAGGCCCAGCATCAGGATTGGGCCGAACAGCACGAAGAACGCCCACTCCGACGGCAGGCCCAGCGCGGGCATGAGCGGGATGGTCACAAACACGCCGAGCGGAAGGAGCAACAGCCCCGCGATGAGCGCAGACGGGAACTCCATCGTCTCCGAGAGTTGCCTGAAGGCTACGCTCAACAAGTTCTCGCCGGGGGGCAGCGCGCGCGCCGCGTGCCGGGAGCGCAGCGTGCGCCACGTCCAGAAGGACCACCCCAGCCACCACAAACCCGCCGAGGCCAGGTTGATCCGCACCGCCAGACCCGTGCTCAGGCCAATCCTTTCCCGCATCAGAAAGATGACCAGGTTCACGACCAGCAGCAGCCCGCCGCCGAGATACCCCATCGCCCACCCGAACGACGACACGCGGTCGCGCTGGTCGGGCGAGGCGATGTCGGGCAGATAGGCGTTGTAAAACACAATCGCCGCGCCGAAGGACAGGTTGGCGATCACGAACAGCACGCCGCCCAGCCACCACAGTTCGCCCTGCACGAAGAACAGAGCCGTCGTCGCCGCCGCGCCGATTGTCGCGAACAGCCGCATCAACTGCTTGCGCTGGTGCGAGTAATCGGCAATCGCGCCCAGGATGGGCAGGAACCCGGCCTGGAACACGACCGAAAACGAGATCGCAAACGGCAAAAACGAGTCGGGCGCGACGGGGACGCCGAAGAACCGCGCCAGCCCGTCGGGATAGGCCTTGGCCGCCTCTTCGACGAGGCCCGCCAGATACGGCCCCAAAAACACCGTGCCCACCGTCGTGCTGAACGCGCTGTTAGCCCAGTCGTACATGGCCCAGCCGGCGATCTCGCGCCGGTCATTCACCAAAGATGCGGTTGCCATACGTCGTCCTCCTCCGATGCGGGTTTGGGCGGATATAATAGCCCTGCCTGGCGCTTGCTCCAAATACTGATCACTGATTACTTTTCACCCCCGTCTTCCCAGACACCATGAAACGCCCCGAAACCCTCGCCATCCTCGAAGCCGTGTTGGCCATCACCCTCTGGGCCGTCTCGTTCGTCTTTATGAAGATCGCGCTGCGGGAGATTTCGGCGGCGACGATGATCGCGATCCGCTTTGCGATGGGCGCGGCGCTGGTGGGGCTGGCCGCATGGCGCAAGGGGGACTTTGCGCGCCTGAGGCGCGCGGACATCCCGCGCCTGGCCCTGCTCGGTTTCGTGGGCATCACATTGCAGCAACTTTTACAAGTAAGCGGGCAGGCGACCTCCGACGCGAGCGTGGCCGCCTTCCTCGCCTCGACCGCCCCAGCCTTCACCGTCGCGCTGGCGGCGCTCGTCTTGCGCGAAAAACCTGGGCTATGGCAGATATTCGGGGTTGCGCTGGCGACGGTGGGCGCGGTCGTCGTCTCGACCGGGGGCGACGTGGCCGCGCTGGCTCGCGGCCAGTTCGGCGCGCCGGGGAACCTGCTCGTCCTGCTCTCGGCGGTCGTGTGGGCGGCGTTCACCATCCTCAACAAGCACGTCGTCCAGGACCGCCCCTCGACGCTCGTCACCGCCGGGATGTTCTTCTTCGGCTGGCTGTTTGCGCTGCCGTTCTTCGTGGCGCAGGAGGGTTGGCGCGAAATCCCTAACCTGAGCCTGGCGGGGTGGGGCGCGGTGCTCTACGTAGGATTGCTGGCCACAGCCGTCGCATACCTGATCAACAGCCACGCGCTCAAGCACATCCTGGCCTCGCGCGTGGCGGTGATCCAAAACCTGGAGGCCATCATCGCCGTCGCCGCCGCAGCGCTCTTTCTTCAGGAGCAGGTGACGGGCGCGATGCTGCTTGGCGGCGCGGCGATCATCGCAGGGGTGTACCTGGCCGAGCGCGGCGCGGCTGAAGTCGAGGCAGTGGTGGAGGCCGAGGTGCGATAGTTCTTTTGCCGCGAATTTAGCGAAGCGGCCTTTTCGTTCGTTTGCTTGCGCCCGGCCCGGATGGGGCTATAATCCAACCCACCAGACCATAAGCAGACGCCTGCGACGTATCAGCATCCGGGCAATCGCCTACGCGATAGGGGCGCATGGCATGGGGACAGTAACAGAGTCCGAGCCGTTCGCAACTTTCGCGGACGGCTCGTCGTGTTTTAGGCAGGAGGGTGCGTCACTGGCCTGGAGGCAGGTAATTCATCGCGGCGTGGGCCATTGTGGGGCTATAGCATTCAGACGGCATTTTTCTTTTCCTCTCCGAGGACTTGGGCATATAATCCACTCCGGCTGACCTGTAGCCCGCGTGGTATAGTCAGCCGTTCAGAGCGAGCAGTCACGCATGGCAATGTCCGAAGCCGACACGCGCGCAAATCTGATTGACCCTGTCCTCCGCGACAAGGGTTGGGTGTACCCCTATGTCAAGCGCGAGGAGAGCGGCAAGGCAGTGGACATCGTCAACGGTCAGCCGCGCCAGCGCAATACGGTGTACGTGGATTACACCCTGCGCGTCGAGGTCAACTCGCAAACCCATCCCGTCGCGGTAGCGTTGATCGAAGCCAAAGCCGAGGATTTGCCGCCCAATCACGGCTTGGAGCAAGCCAAAGCCTACGCGCGCTGTAAACGCTTCAACGTCCCCTTTATCTATTCGTCCAACGGGCATCAGTTTGTCGAGTACGACCGCTATACGGGGTTGACGAGCAGGCCGCGCCCGGTGGCGGAGTTCCCGGCCCGCGCGGAACTGCGCGCCCGTTACGAAGCGAAGATGGGGTTCAGCCTGGACGATCCCGCCGCCCGCCCACTGATCACGCCCTACACGGGCGGCGAGGCGGGCCGCCGCTACTATCAGGATGCGGCTATCCGCGCGGTTCTGGAAAAAATCGTGCGAAGCGATAAAGCGGGCGAGCCGAAGCGCGCACTGCTCTCACTGGCAACCGGCGCGGGGAAGACGTTCATCGCCGTTAACTTGCTCAAGCGCATCGCGGACGCCGGACAGTTACGACGCGCGCTGTTCGTGTGTGACCGGGACGAGCTGCGCGGGCAGGCGCTCACGCACATGCAGAACGTGTTCGGCGCCGATGCGGCGGAAGTCTATCGAACAGCCGAGGGAAAGAACAGCGCGCGGAACGCGCGCCTCCACATTGCCACCTATCAGACTCTGGACATAGCGACCGAGGAAGGCAGGGCCAACTTCCTGACCACCTATTACCCGCCCGACTATTTCAGTCACATCATCATTGACGAGTGCCACCGTTCGGCGTGGGGCGCGTGGAGCCAGGTGCTCAAGCGCAACCCCAACGCCGTGCAGATTGGCCTGACGGCCACGCCGCGCCAACTGGTCATCAAGACCAACACGCCGGAGGCCGAGGCCGACGCGAAAATCACCGCCGACAACCTCAAGTATTTTGGCGAGCCGGTGTACGAATACGATTTGGCGCAAGGCATTGAGGACGGTTATCTCGCCGCGTGCGAAATTCAGAAGAGCGGCGTAGATATTGACGACACGGGCATCGCCCTTGACGACGTGCTGGCCCGCAGGCCCGTCAACACGCGCACCGGCCAACCCGTGACGCGGGAAGAACTGGAAGAACTCTACCAGAAGACGGATTACGAAGACCGCATTCAACTGCCTGACCGCGTGCTGGCGATGTGTCAAGACCTGTTCGAGCATCTGCTCAAGATGGGCGGGCCGGAGCAGAAGACCGTCATCTTTTGCGTGCGCGACACGCACGCCGACGCGGTAGCCGTCGAGATGAACAACCTGTACGCCGCGTGGGGCGAAAAGAATGGCCGGCCGCGCGCCGAGCCATACGCCTTCAAATGCACGGCGGCGGGCGGAGGCCATGACTATCTGCCCGACCTGCGCGGCAGTTCGCGGACGCATTTCATCGCTGCGACCGTCGAACTGCTGACGACAGGCGTGGACGTGCCTGCTCTGCGGAACGTGGCGTTCTTCCGCTACATGAAATCGCCCATCTCGTTTTATCAGATGGTCGGGCGCGGCACCCGGCTCGACCCCGGCACGGGCAAGTTGATGTTCCACGTATACGATTACACCGACGCCACGCGCCTGTTCGGGGAAGACTTCTTCACCAAGCCAACCAGGCCGCACGCGCCCAAGCCGACAACGGTTGACAACGGCGAGGAGGGCGACGAGGCCGAAGAACCGCTCATCATTTCCGTCGAAGGCTTTGACGTGCACATCTCCGAAAAGGGGCGGTACGTGGTGACGATGGTAGATGAGAGAGCCAAAGCCGTGCCAGTGGAAGAATACAAAGCGCAGTTGGCGGAGCGGTTGAAGCAGGAAGCGCCGACGCTGGACGACTTCCGCGCGCACTGGATTGACCAGAGACCGCGCCGCACGCTAGTGCAGAAATTGG
>Ga0209751_10005203_pt1 | contig 12303 bp, 12 predicted proteins | sample RifCSP13_1_FD_184019 | JGI IMG/M metagenome (GOLD analysis project Ga0209751, IMG submission 184019) | Soil microbial communities from Rifle, Colorado - Rifle CSP2_sed 13_1 (SPAdes) (version 2) | ecosystem: Environmental > Terrestrial > Deep subsurface > Rock core/Sediment | place: Rifle... | reverse complement strand
GGAAGTTGTGCCCAAGTTGTGCCCAACTCCAGCACATTCCTGATCATTCGAGCGCACTCCAGCCCACGAGGCCGTCGTGACCCTGCTGATCCATATCAAACAGTTACGCACACTTGCACGGACCGGGGCCTAGGACTGAAAATCCTCTGCGCATTCCAGCACACTCCTGATCACTCCAGCCCACTCCTGACTACTCCGGCACAGGTAGTTCGCTCGGTAAGTCGAAGGTTTAGCGGGTAGCCCCGGCTCCTGGTGTGCCGACGACCGGCCCGACCAAGTGACGGCCGGCCGGAGGAGCACAGGACTTCTAGTCCTCGGCCTCCCGCCTCATATCTGATCGAATTCCCCAGGTTCTTGACGTCACGCTCGGGCGCTGTGCCTGGATTGTGCCCGTCCTTGCCCCTGTGACGGCGCCGGGTTAAGCTCGGGCCACCGTTCTGGCGTTAAGGTCCCCGCCTTCTGGGAGGCTCCCAGCATGAAGCGTCCCGGGTGCTTGCTTCTTCGGCTTCCCCTGCTTGCGTTCTTCACCGCGCTCCTACTTCTCGCCGCGCCGCTCGAGACGGACGCGCAGCAGGCAGCAAAGGTCGTAACGGTCGGTGTCATAGCTCCATCAGAGCGCCGCAATCCGATCGATGTCGCGTTCGAACAGTCACTTCAAGATCTCGGTTGGGTCATGAATCAGAACATCAGGATCGAAACGCGGTACGCGGCCGGGCGATCAGACGCATTCGCTCCGCTCGCTGAAGAACTCGTCGGTCTCGGCGTGGATGTGCTTGTCGTATGGGGCGTGCAGGCGGCTGCCGCGTCGAAACGCGCGACGAGCCAGATCCCCGTGGTCTTCCTTGCCGCTGCTGAGCCCGTCAGATTCGGTCTTGTTTCAAGCCTGGCCCGCCCTGGAGGCAACCTCACCGGAGTTTCGTTCGACATCTCGGCTGAGATGTACGGAAAGAATCTCGAGATTCTCAAGGAAGCCGTCCCGGCCCTCACCCGCGTCGCGATTCTGGTTCCATCAGAGCATCCGCGGTCGATGGATATGCCCATGGTCATTGGGACAGCCAAGCACGCGCTGAATTTGGAAGTCCGCACAATTGAGATGCGGGCGACGACGGACTTGGAGGCTGCCGTTCGCAGGGCCAAGGAGCAGGGAGCCCAGGCACTGTACGTCTGGTCGACGAGTCCCATTGCGTGGGGAAGACAACTCTCAGAGCTTGCGATCGCGCAACGGCTGCCGTCGATCCACTGGTTCAGAGAGAGCGCAATTGCAGGCGGGTTACTTTCCTACGCGCCCAGTCTCACGGACATTGCGGCCCGCGGCGCTGCGTACGTCGATAGGATTCTCAGAGGTGTGAAGCCTGCTGATCTTCCGGTCGAGCAGCCCACGAAGTTCGAGCTGGTGATCAACATCAAGACTGCGAAGGCCCTTGGGCTCAAGATTCCGCCGTCGCTGCTGCTGCGCGCGGATCAGGTGATTCAGTAAGAGCCGAGTTTGTGCCCAAACTGTGCCCAACTCCAGCGCATTCCTGATCACTCCAGCACACTCCAGCGCACGAGGCCGTCGTCGCACTCTCTTTCCACCGCAAGCAGTTACGCACACTTACACGGACCGGGGAATAGGACTGAAAATCCTGGTGTCGGCGGTTCAATCCCGTCCCTGCCCACCATTCTTTTCAAGCAGTTGCCCACTTCGAAATTGTCCGCAGATTGAGTTTGTGCCCAAATTTCTGTCCGCCTCGCGCACACTCGAGCGCATTCCAGCGCACTCAGGGTGCAGGCCGTCGCGATCCCTTCCTTCCAGATCCAACTTGAACGTGCCTTACTGACCGGTGACTCTGACTGTCCGTGTTCCGTTGTCCCAGGGTTCACACGGGGCGTGGCGAGCGCTCAGCAGGCCCTGCAGAGTCGCGTCGATCTGGATACTTGAGACATCTTGGAAGCGGCAAGTCGCATGCGTTACTTGTGGCGCGACCACCGGCTGCTCGTGATGTAACGGGGAGAGCAGCAAGCTTCCGGCTGTCGCGCTGCAGGTGCGGACCGACTTCGGCAACCCGGGCTCCGGCGGCCCCAGCCGGACAGGATCAGTAGGGAACGTCGATCAGCCGCTCCCGTGCCGAGCGCATATCCTCCTCGAGGAGCTGGCGGAGGGCCCTGGCGACCAGGCCCGGCTTGCCGTCCCCGATCGGCTTCCGGTCCCACTCCACGATCGGCGCCACCTTGACGGAGCTGCCGAACAGCATCATCTCGCGGGCCGCGCGCGCCTCGGCGACCGGGATGTCGCACACTCGGACGCTCCTCACGAGGTTCCGGGCCTCGAGCGCCCCGGCCAGCTCCAGGAGGCGGAGCGACGTGCAGCCGGAGAGAATGTGGTCGAACTTCGGGTGCTTGAGCATCCCGTCGGCGGTGACGAAAGCCACGTTCATGTTGGAGCTCTCGCCGACGTTGCCCGCCTCGTCGACGAAGACGCCGTTGTCCAGCCCGCTTTCTTGCGCTTCCATCTGCATGAGGACGTTGGGCAGATAGTTGGTGCTCTTGGTGACCGCGTAGAGGGGCGGCTTGATCGGATACGTCGTGGTCATGACACGGAGCCCCTCCGTGTACCACTTCTCTGGATAGGACAGGCCGCCGAAGATCATGACGAAGAACCCCGGCTCCGCACCCGCGGCAGGTGCCAAGCCCAGGCTCCCCGGACCTGAGGACGCCCAGTAGCGGATCGAACCGTTCCGCGTCCCGCTCGCCGCCGCGGTCCGCACGATGAGATCGCGCATCTCCTCCCGCGCCGGGGTCGTGAGCTTGGAGGTTCGGGCCGAACGCACGAACCGGTCAAGGTGAGCCTCCAAGTCGTAGATCTTCCCCTCGACGATCGCCGCGGTGTCGAAGATCCCGTGCCCACGGTGCACCATGTGGTCGTCGAAGGGGATCACCATGAGCGCGGAATCGGTCACGATCCCCCCGACCTGGCTGGAGTAGAAGGCCGAGTACTGCACCGGCTGCCGAGTCCTGAGGGCCCGGAGTCCCTCGAGCAGGTCTTCGGCCTTCAGGATTCGAGGGCTGGTCGTCGCCGGCATCGCGGCACCTCCTGCGGGGCGGATCGCCTTCCCCCCGCGAGCCTCCGGGTTCACTGCAAGGGCCCAACTCTAGCACTTTCACGGGGGGCAGGGCGCACGTCCGTTCAGTGTTGCGCGGCATCCCGGTGTGCCCTAATGTTGGGGCCTCCTTCGGTTTGACAGCGAGCGGTTCGATGGCAGCATCGTCCGACCAAATGTTCGCAAGGAGCCCGCGATGAGCGACCCGACGGCAGCGATGACGCTGGACCAGCGTATCCGGCGGCTGGAGGATATTGAGGCGATCCGCCGCCTGCGCAACCGCTACCATTCCTGCCTGAACGAAAGCCGCTTCGGCCAGGTACGCGCGTTGTTCACCGACGACGCGGTCGTCGAACTCGGCTACCTCGCCCGTTACGAGGGCATCGAGGCGATCGACCGTGGCTTTCGCGCGATGGCGGAACGCGAGCGGTTTTTCATCAAGCAGTTCATTCACAGCCATGACGTGGAGGTGGAGGGCGACAGCGGCACCGGCACGTCCTATCTCGAAGCGCGCTACGGCCGCTTCGGCGTCAGCTATGTCGTCGCCGGCCGGTATGACGATGTGTATATACGCGCCGGCGGTGTGTGGAAGTTCCGGTCGATGATCGCCGAATTGTTCTACACGGTGCCGAACGGCGTCGGTTGGACCGGCGATGAGATGCACTATCTGCGGCCGAAGGGGTAGCGGACCTCAGCCGTCCTCGCGGTCACGGCTGTGCCGTCGGCCCCCGGGGCGGATCGCGTCCGAGTTTGGCTCTTATGTTATCTGCGCTTCCTGGCCTGGATTGCTGTCACCGGGATTGTCACTCACACTCCGCGACAGGCCGCAATTGGCCGCAACAAAGCGCGACGACACGTGCGCGCCGTCGAGAGCGCAACTCATTGAAAGGACGAGCGTGGCGGGCGAGCTGCGGAACGAACTGAAAATCCTGGTGTCGGCGGTTCAATCCCGTCCCTGCCCACCATTCTTTTCAACAGGTTGCCCGCCTCGAAATTCTTCCCGGATTGAGTTTGTGCCCAACTCAGGCACACTCCAGCGCATTCCAGCGCGCGACCTGCTGTGACAAGGAAGACCCGGGGGAAGACCCTCGGGCGAGGCGGGCCATGACTGAGAACGGGTTCATGTTATCTACGCTCCCGAGGCCGAGCGGCAAATTTTTGCGGCTCACCTCCACTTTGCGAGCGCCGGATGTGTCAGTTCCGTATCCCATCAGCCCCAAAATCAGGTACTTGCGGCCCCGATGCTCCTGGCATCCTGGTTGCTAGAACCAGTAGCGTATGAGCCCGGGAGGCCATCTCGTCACCACGACCATTACCTGCGCCGCCGTGTACGCGGTTACGGGAAGCGTCGGCCTCGCCGCCGGTCTGGCGGCCGGCGGCTTCTTCATCGACGTCGACCACATCTTCGATTACGTCGTCTTCGAGCGGCGGCGCGACTTGCGGCCGTCGGCCTTCCTCAAGTACTACCTCGAGGGCCGGGTCCGGCGGGTCGTGTTGCCGCTGCACTCGTACGAGCTGCTCGCCTCGCTGATCGTCCTGGCCTGGGTGACCAACCGCGAGTGGTTGTGGGGATACGTGCTCGGCATGGCGCTGCATCTGCCGCTCGACATCGTCTTCAACGGCCGGCTCGTGCCGGGCGGGCTCGTTCACTTCTACAGCTTCGCGATTCGGGCGCGCGCCGGCTTCCTCGCCGAGCGCTTCGCCGATCCGACCCGCCTGGCGCCCCTCGCGGAGAATTTCTGGGTGTCGTTCTTCAGGGGATCGCGGCTCAAGAGCACGCGGGCGAGCACCGCGCGACGGGCCAGCGCGCGGCCGCGCCCCGCGACGGTGCGCGAGTCGCCGGGAAGCTAGACTGAGCCACGACAGACGATCAGCCGTTCCCCCGGCGGCTGTGGCACTATCACCGCGTCGCCCGGCGACGAATCCGGTGGACGGCGCCCCGGCGATGGGAATCGGATAAAGCCTTGTGCAAGGAGGGACATCATGGCGTTCGACGGTGAGATATTCGTGGCGCGGTTCAACGAGGTGTGGAACGGGCACGACGTGACCGGAATCCTCGACATGATGACGGACGACGTCGTCTTCGAGGCGTCCTTCGGAAAGGATCCGTGGGGGAGCCGCGTGGTCGGCAAGCAGGCGCTCCGGGACTTTCTCGTGGATATGTTCGACCGGATCCCCGATGTGCGCTGGGACGAGATCCGCCACTTCGCGCGTCCAGAGCTGGCCGTGGTGGAGTGGCTCACGACCGGGACGCCCCGGGGCGGCCCGCGCTACGAGGTCCAGGGGTGCGACATCCTCGCCCTGCGCGACGGTCGCATCGCCGCCAAGCGGTCGTACCGCAAGGGCAGCCTGTAGCCGGGTTGCCCGGGCGCGCCTTCGGAGGCGCCGGCGGGCAAGGGGAACCGGGTGCGGGTGGTCGCTACGGAGGCGGGATCCTCCGGAGGGCCTCCTCGCGGAGCTTGGCTTTCTGGATCTTGCCCGAGGAAGTCATGGGGTACTCGTCCACGAAGATCACCCGGCGCGGGATCTTGAAGGAGGCGATCTTCCCCCGGCAGTAGGCCAGCACCTGCTCCTCCGTGAGCGCCTGACCGGGCTCGAGCCTGACGAACGCCACGCCGACCTCGGAGAGGCGCGCGTCCGGGTAGGCGACGACCGCCGCGAGATTGATGGCGGGGTGGCCCATGAGGTAGGCCTCCACCTCCATCGGATCGACGTTCTCGCCGCCGATCTTGAGCATGTCCTTGTAGCGCCCGACGAAGCGGAGGTGGCCGTCCGGGCGGAGGATCCCCATGTCGCCCGTGTGGAGCCAGCCATCCGTGTCGATGGTCCTCTCGGTCTCCTCGGGCTTCTTGTAATAACCCTGCATGAGCATGTAGCTCCGGACGAGGATCTCGCCCGGCTCGCCCCGGGGCCGGTCACGGCCGGTCTCGGGGTCCACGACGCGGATCTCGTAGCCCGGCGCCGGGTAGCCCGAGGCCTCGACGCACTGCTCCTCGGTGGAGTCGAGGAACGACAGCGTGGCGCCGACGCCGAACTCGCTCATCCCGTAACCGGAAAGGAACGACTTGCCGAACACCCGCCGGGCCCGGCGCGCCGTGGGTACGCTGCTCGACATGCCCGAGGCGAGGATGCCGGTGCGGATGCTCGAAACGTCGCGCGGCCCGCGCTCCTGCGCCTCGCAGATCTCCTTGAAGTGGGTGTCGAAGCCCGAGAGCAGCGTCGCCGCCTCCTGACGGATCAGGTCGAGCACCTCCTCTGGGGCAAAGGTTTCGGTGAGCACCTGGCGCGCACCCGTGAGCATGGACATCAGGAGCCCCTCGGAGAACCCGTAGAGGTGGAAGAGGGGCAGGTAGTTCATGATGACGTCCGTCTCGGTGATGCCCATGCGGCTCGCGCGATCGATCACGTTGCGCACGATGGCGTGGGAATGCATCACACCCTTGGGGAAGCCGGTCGTGCCCGAGGTGTACATGAGGAACGCCGTGTCGTCGGGAGACACGGCCTCGGCGCGCCGCTCGAGCTCTCGGTCTTCGCCGCTCGCGCCCGCCTGGCGCATGTCCTCCCAATGAACCGTTCCCGGGTGACGGCCGTCGCCCACGACGATGACGCGCCTGAGCATCAAGAACCGTGGGTCGGCGAGCTCGCTGTGGCCGGTTCCGAGGGATGGCACGGCCTCGCGGAGCATGGCGACGTAGTCGATGGGGCCCGAGCGCTCCGAGATGACGAGCGTGGTCGAGTCCGACTGGCCGAGCACGTAGGCGACGTCCTCTGTGCGGAAGCGGGTGTTCACCGGGATGAGAACGGCGCCGATCTTGATCACCGCATACGTCGTCTGGATGAACTCGGGGCGATTGACCATCCAGAGTGAGACCTTCTCGCCGGGCTCGATGCCGAGCACCATCAGCCCCCGGGCCGCGTCGTCGATGGAGGCCGAGAGCTCGGCGAACGACCAGCGCCGCTCCTGAAACCTCAGGGCCTCGCGGGAGCCCCATCGGGCCGCGGCCTGGGCCGGGAGAGACCCGATCGTCCGCTTCTCGAACCAGTCGGCCATGGCGGGCCGATGATAGCGCACCCCGCGCGCTGCGCTGGGTACAGATTACGTCGTCGGCTTGGGCACCGCGCCCGCGAATCGCAATTCGCCACCTCTCTGGGCGATGATCGTCACGAGGAGGTGGCCGATGGTCCGCGCTCTGCTCGTCATGGCGATCCTGTCGGGCCGGGCGGTTGCGCAAGCTCGAGGCTGCCGTATACCCCGGTGGAGCAGCCCCCCGGCGCCCGCATCTCCGCCAGCTGTCAGATCATCGAGGATCGGCTCAAGATAGAGATCGACTGTGCCACGGCAGACCCCGGGGGAAGGCCCTCGGGCCAGCGGGCCATGACTGAGAACGGGATTGATATTATCTACGCTCTCCGACATCCCGGAGGGCAGGGCGGAGGCAACTGGGAGCACGGGAGTCTTCGTGCTCGGCCAACTTGCATGTCACCTCTCGTCAATTCGACATGCGAGGCCAGCCAGAATCTGTTGTGCCCGGCTGTATCCAGCCGGTCGATGCCTTGCCTTGGCCTGGCCGTGCCTGCCAGGGCTACGATTGCCGAGACGGGATAGTCCGATAGTCCGCTCAGTTCGAAAGCCCAAGGCTCCCCAGCCAGGCAGTGCCAGGACGTGGGAGCCCCCTGGGTACGGAGTAAGGGCAGCGATGACCTCTGACACGGCCGCCCAGCCCGCCTAAACTCCCGTCACGTCCGACCAGGTCACCATTCGGCTCTCTGTGACAATGCAGACCCCGGGGGAAGACCCTCGGGCGAGGCGCGCCGAGTGCTAGACTCCCGGCTCATGGAGATCCGCCTGGCCGCCGCATGCCTGATGGGATGGGCGGCCACCACCAACTACACCAACCACGCGGCGGTGATCCCGCTCCTGATGGCGGAGCTGGGTTTCGGTCCCGTCCAGGCCGGCCTGCTCTCGACGGCCTTCTTCGTCACCCTCGCCATCGCGTGCGTTCCCGCCGGCATGCTGAGCGATCGCCTCGGGCCCACGGGCGTGGGCACCGCCGGCCTCGTCGCCGTGTTCGCGAGCAACCTGGCGCTGGGCTACGCGCGCCACTTCCCGGACCTGCTGCTCATCAAGGTGGTCGGGGGCCTCGGCTGCGGGCTGGCCTTCATCGCGGGCATGCGCTACGCCGCGCTGGTCGTGCCGCCGGCGCGCGTCCACCGGGCGCTCGGGCTCTACGGGGGGTTCGTCCAGCTCGGCGGCGGCACCTCGCTCTATCTGATCCCGCTCCTGGCAAGCTTCGTGGGCTGGCGCCGGGCCTTCATCGTCTCGTCGGGGTTGATCGCGCTGTCGAGCGTGGCGTGGCTCGTGCTGGCCCCGCGCGTGCGCCCGTCGATCGCCGTCGCGCCGCTCACCGAGGCTGTGCGCAGCCCGAAGGTCTGGGCCCTCGGGTTCGTGCACACCGCCACCTTCGGGCTGGCGGTGCTGGTCGGGATCTGGATCACCACCTTCCTGGTCCACGAGTTCGGCCTGTCGCTGGTGAGTGCGGGCGCCGCCGGCTCGACGATTCTCGCGCTCGGGGTGCTCTCGCGTCCGCTCGGGGGGCTGCTGGTCGACCGGGGCGTGCTGGGCGCCCGCGCGGTCATGAAGCTCACCGTGCTGACCGGCGCAGTCGGCCTCCTCGTGCTCGCCTGGCCCGGACGGCCGCTCATCGTGGCCGCCGCCGCCATCGTCGCGCTCGGCGTCGCCTTCAATGCGCCCTACGCCGCGGTCATGCACACGACCGGCGTCATCCTGCCACGGGCGCCGGGGGCCGCGGTCGGGCTCGTCAGCGCCGTCGGCGTGCTCGGCATCTCGGTCGGGGCCCCGGCGGTGGGCGCCCTCTTCGCCTCGACCGGCGGCTTCTCGCTGCCGTTCGGCTCTCTGGCCGCCTTCTCACTGCTGGTCTTCTGGGCGCTCTTCTCGCTCTGACCGCGGCTCGCGCGCCGCCGCGTACGTCGCCAAGATCCTTAAGGGCGCCAGGCCCGTCGACCTCCCGATCGAGCAGCCCACGAAGTTCGAGCTGGTGATTAACTTCAAGACCGCCAAGGCCCTCGGGCTGACGATCCCGACGTGGATCATGGCGCGGGCGGATGGGGTCATTCAGTAGGAAGCTAACCCGTTTGTGCCCAGATTTGTGCCCAACTCAGGATCATTCGTGATCACTCCAGCGCATTCCAGCGCACGTCGGTGGTCCGGTCCGTCGCGACCCTTCCTTCCAGATCCAACTGGAGAGCGAGCGCGTTAGTGACCGGGCCTGTCGTCTTCTTCGGGTCCCCGGTTTGACTTGTCCCGCGCGCTCTGACAGGATCGGCGCGAGATGCCACGGGTCATCCGCGCTGTAATACGGCACCCAGGCCCGCCGTGTCCGAGAACAGGCGTTATCTTACTTACGCGCATGGACGAAGGCGAGACCCTTCTCAGGGCCGGCGACTGCCTCGTCCAGCGCGGAACGAACCACGCATGGAGCAATCGCACCGACAAGCCGTGCCGCGTGGCCTTCATTCTCGTGAGCGCCGACGCAGGCAGCTGAAAAAACGGTCGCGGCTACGTTGGCGCTTGACAGCCGCGCGAACTCGCCCTAACGTGCGGGCGTGTCTTCCCTGGCGGGCCCTCGCCGACGCTGCGTGATGCCTATCGTCTCCCCACTCTCGCCCGTTGCGCATTCCGCGCAGGAGACCGCCTAGGGACTGCATGCCGCTGGATGCTGGCGCCGAGTGAAAGCTCAGAGCCTCCGTCTCAAAAATCCTATCACCAGAGCAGGAAGGAGGGCGGATCGTGGCCATGGGAGAGCTTGGGGATTCCCGGGAGCAGGTGGTGCGGTGGCTCGAGGAAGGGCAGCGGCAGCTACCGGCGCTCGTCGGGCTGGTGCACGAGAACGAGCGGCTGAGAGAGCGGCTCGAGATGTCCGAGAGCGAGTGCGAGAAGCTCCGCGGCCTCGTCTACGAGGTGGAGCAGCTCCGCGACCGCTCAGAGACGACGGAGCGGTTGGGCGACCGGCTCCGCGAGCAGCTGAGCGGCGCCGAGGCCGAGCTCGAGCGGCAGAACCGGGAAAGGACGGAGCTGGCGGAGCGGCTGACGGACTTCATGAACGACGTGCTGCTGCGGCTCCGGCCGCGTTCCAGCGTGGCCGAGGCCGCGTAGCAGGCAAGCTCCCAAAGGCCCATCTGTTTTGTTGGCGCCCTCGGCCGCAGGCTCAACGTACAGAAAGTACGCCTCGCCTGCGGCCGTCGTCGCGCCCGCCTCAGCGAACCGCTTCCAGTTGCGGATTACGCTGGGCGCGATGTCGAGTTCACGGCTGAACTCGGCGACCGCCTTCTCACCCGTTAGGATCCACTGGACCGTGGCCCGCGTGAACTCCGTGCTGAAGACCCGTTGCCCGTCCGCCTTCCGCAGATGTTCGCCCATGGACCCTCCCGCCGCATCTTACGTCCCCACGGTGAGCAGCCCAAACGGGGGCACTCCACGGCTATGAATCGTCCGATCGATATCGTATGGCTGCCGAGACCGGTCTTGACATCGATCGGGCTGACTATACTGCTCAGCGTCGTTCTGTCCGCCGGCATCTCCAGTGTCCAAGCAGACCAAGCCTTCGATTCCTTCAGGCAGGCTCGAGAAGCGGCTCTAATCAGGTGTGACGGCGCCTTTAAAGGCAAACGCCCCACTACTCAAGAGCTTGCCCAGGTGCTGGAGCACCACCAACAATGGGTCCGCGACCTCCCCGACATCCGCCATGTCCATAGAAGCGAACGAAAGAACGACCCACGAAGAGCCAATCTCTGTGGCGCGACGTTGCTCGATTTGAAGGCGGTTCGTCTAGACGGGGCGAACCTAAGCGCCGCGAATCTTGGGCAGACAAACCTCACCGACGCGAGTCTTTGGGGCGCGGATCTAAGCTACATCTTCGCAACGCGGGCAGTCTTTTCCGGGGCAGTGATGAACACCGGAACACTCGAGGGCGCATGGCTGCAGGGGGCCAAGTTCGACAACGCGAACCTTCCTTTGGTCAATCTCCGCAGAGCCTTCCTGCAGGACACCAACCTGCGGGACGCGAGTCTCGCAGCGGCTGATCTTGCTGATGCCATCTTCGAGCCGGAGTTGGGCTCGCTGCCGCGCTTCTTCACATTAATAGGCGTGAAGAACCTCGAGAAGCTACGATTCAACATTTCTCCGCACGGCCTGGTCGAACTTCGCGAAGCGTTCAATAAAGCGGGGTTGCGGGCGCAGGAGCGTCAGGTCACATACGCGATCAAACACAACGAGCGATTGAGAGCCGGTAGGTTAGAAAGCGCCCTGAACTACGTCCTCTTCGAGGTGACGACCGAGTGGGGAATGGTTCCTTCGCGAGCTCTGCATATCCTCGCATACCTGATCGCTCTGTTTGCGTTTCCGTACGCTGTTGTCCTGAGAACTCGGGGCGACGACGGCATCTGGCGCGTTTGGGCCGTCCCGAGATTGCGCGACGATTTGGGCCAAGAGGATCCAGTACGGCTACGCCTGGGATGGCTGGGCGCACTTGGGCTTGGCCTTTACTTCAGTTTTCTTTCCGCTTTTCACATCGGCTGGCGTGAGTTCAACGTCGGTGACTGGATTGCACGAATCCATCCGCGCGAATACACCTTCCGAGCGACGGGTTGGGTGAGAAGCGTAGCTGGCGTTCAATCTCTCATCAGCGTTTATCTGCTTGCCATTTGGGCGCTCACTTACTTCGGCAGACCGTTTGAGTGATGAATAAGAGGCGTTCAAATCCGAAAGGACGGCGACGCGCTGCATAACTTCTCGCTCGAGTCGAGCGCGCGCTAAAGCACTTGCCGCTCAGCTTAAACGTTAGCCGTCACAAGCCGTACCATGCGTCGCGTAAATGGGTTCGTCAGCTGCCCTAACAGGAGTCTCTGGGAGGCAGAGGCATGAGTACCGACCCTATCTTGGAGGGACCGCCTGTCTTCATCTTGCTCGCGGTAATATTGGGGCTGACAAGGGCAAGAGCTGTGACAAGGAGGGAAGAGCCTGGGCCGCGGGGCGCCATGGCTGCGAACGGGAGTTATGTTATCTAACCTCAGGCCTTATTCACCGCCCGCCGCATCGATCTGGGCGGGAAGACCCTCGACCAGTATCTCGAGCAGCTGCGTGTCGCGGTCCGCTTCCAGGAGCGCGAGTCGGCGTCCCTCGTCGCCTACCTCGCCAGGGTCATGA
>Ga0209751_10005201_pt1 | contig 12306 bp, 12 predicted proteins | sample RifCSP13_1_FD_184019 | JGI IMG/M metagenome (GOLD analysis project Ga0209751, IMG submission 184019) | Soil microbial communities from Rifle, Colorado - Rifle CSP2_sed 13_1 (SPAdes) (version 2) | ecosystem: Environmental > Terrestrial > Deep subsurface > Rock core/Sediment | place: Rifle... | reverse complement strand
GGGGCTACTATTACGGATACCCTTGGAGATCCTACTATCCCTACCCGTGGTGGTACTACGGCTACGGCTATGGCTACTGAGGGAGGGACCGGCAGCGGGAGAGGGCGGACGCATGAGAGCGCAACTTCGGAAGGATCCGGTAGTCAACCGGTGGGTCATCATCGACCCGGATCGCGAGGAGCGAGAGGCCATCTTTCGCTCGGAGGCGCTCATACCTCCCCATGGAGGCGTCTGCCCGTTCTGTCCGGGCAACGAGGGACAAACACCGAAGGAGATTTTCGCGCTCGGTCAGCCTGGAAGGCGGCCCAACGGGGCAGGGTGGTGGGTGCGGGTCGTCCCCGATAAGCACCCCATCCTAAAGATCGAGGGAGAACTCGATCGAGAGCCAGAGGGGATGTTCGATTTCATGAGCCCTGTGGGAGCCCATGAGATCGTCGTGGAGACGCCGCAACACAGCGTCGAATGGCCGGACCTGGACGACGCCCAACTGGAGGGGATTCTACGGACCTATCGTTGGAGGAGCCTGGATCTACGAAATGATCGACGCTTCCGCCAAGTTATGGTCGTCAAGAATCACGGCGATTCCGTGAGCCGATATGAACATCCCCATTCGCACGTCATCGCCTTCCCGATTGTTCCCAGGGGGATCGATGAGGAGATCCAGGGCTGCCTGGAATTCTACCGCCGCAAGGAACGATGCATCTACTGCGACATCCTGCGCGAGGAGCGGGAGATGCGGCGAAGGGTCATCGTCGCCTCCAAGTATTTTTGCGCCCTCGCACCCTTTGCCTCCCGCTTCCCATTTGAGAGCTGGATCATCCCGATGCGCCACAGTTGCGACTTCGGCGAGATTCGGTCCGAGGAGATCAGCGATCTGGCGAGAGTCCTGAAAGTGATGCTTGGTAGGATGCTCGAGTTCCTCCCGAGACTGTCCTGCAGCCTCATCATGCACACGAGCCCGCTCAATAACTTCCGCAGGGAGGAGTACCATTGGCATCTGGAACTGATCCCCAAACTCTTGAAGGCGGCTGGCTTCGAGTGGGGGACCGGCTTCTTCGTCAACCCGATTCCCCCCGAAGAGGCCGCGGCGAGCCTTCGGGGTGACAAGGGGCCCACGGGAGGCAATTGGGCGAAGTCGCCCCTGGATTGCTGGAGACCCACAAGGGAGGAGTTGGAAGGTGGAAGATGAGCTCACCGCCTTGACTCGCCGCCGATACGACCGCCTGGCGAAGCTGTATGATCGGAGAAACGCTTTCATGGACCGTCTCGTCCTTGCCAATTGGCGGAGGCGTCTCTGGGCAAAGGTTGAAGGCAAAGAGATCCTAGAGGTCGGCGTCGGCACCGGGCTCAACTTCCCGTTCTATCCACGAGACGTTCGGGTGACAGCCATTGATTTCAGTGAGGGCATGCTAGCCCAGGCATGGGCAAGAGCAGCGCGCGAGGGTGTCGCCGTCGATCTCTGGCAGATGGACTGCCAGGCCCTTGAGTTTCCTGACGAGTGCTTTGACGGCGTGGTGGCCACGTGGGTCTTCTGCTCGGTCCCAGAGCCGATTCAGGGCCTGAAGGAAGTGGGTCGAGTGTGTCGTCGGGATGGGAAGATTTTCCTTCTGGAGCACGTGCGGAGCGAATCATGGTTCGGCTGGGTCATGGATCTGCTCAATCCGCTGGTTGTCCGCCTGACGGGGGCGAACATCAACAGGCGAACGGTGGAGAACATCTTGCGCGCGGGCCTCCGGTTCGAGAGCGTCGAGTCGTATGCGTTCGGCATCGTGAAACTCATTGTTGTGAGGCCGGGGAAAGCTTGGAGCCTCCTCTCAGTCAAACAGTGTGAGCGGTCCGTCGAAGATGATCAGTCGGGTCGTTCGAGGCAAATCGAGAAGGGGCGCTGAAGAGGGAAGTTTTCGAGAGGAGTGGAGAGATGACGAAAGATCCAGTGTGCGGCATGGAGGTGGACGAGAAGAAGGCGGCCGCAACCTCTGTCTACCATGGCCAGACATATTACTTCTGCACCCAAACTTGCAAGAAGGCGTTCGAGCGGGCCCAGGAGAAGTACGTGGGGAAGGAGCGAGAGGAGGCATAAAGGCAGATTGGGGGGCATGAGAATCGAGGATTCTCAAATACTGGATGAAGCGCAATAAACGTACGTCCGGTACCGGCTGACAAGTTGAGTACCGTTATGCAGACCGTGATCTAGTATTTCATGGAAAGTCCCGGCGAATCCCCGCGCCCTTGGCAAGCGGGCATTTGCTACTGACCTCCATGAAACTTTGCTGCCAGCAAGAGGTCGAGTCTAGCCGCATAACCCGCGTTCAACCACCTTCCCACTGCTGGGACATCCTGTTTCGCGTTGGGACACGTCTGTCCTAGAATTCATTTCTTGGGTTTTCACCGGGTTACTTCATTGGCAAGCTTAAAAGTAGGGGACCTTCTGCCTCTCCCGTAATAAAAAGGTGCGAGCCCTTGCAGCCGATAGGCGAGCTGAGTTAGTGTAGGGAACAAAGGGATTCAATCTGCAAGACTCAGTGTTGATATTGGCGCTGCTAGGAAGTGTGAACTCCGCCTTCGGAATATTGCGTTTCCGTCGGGAGTTTGCGCGACTGTGCATAGAGTCCATTTTGAGGTCAGGAGCGAGAGTGGGGACTGGAGCATGAGCCATTCATTGTAAGACCTGGTTAACATTTCGAATGGGAATGTGGCAGACAGGAGAAGTGAAATGACTGAAAAGGAGGAATCCGTCTCGGAGGGCGACAGCGCCACCAGCTTTGATCGCCTCTTCAAGGCATGGCTGGGACGCCTCACTCTCGGTGTGTCGCCGGCTGGGCTGATGCTTGCCTAGCTCGACTGGCCGGTGCACATGGCCCTGGCTCCGGGAAAACAGCAAGAGCTCGTGAGAAAAATGCTGCGCAAAGCGTTCCGGTTCGGTTTCTACACCGCCCGAGCCTGGACACGAAGCAGATGGCGGGCGCCTTCCAGCTCTTGCGGTCCAATGACCTGATCTGGTCCCGCATGGTGCACGACTATCTGCTGGGCCAGCGGGAGCCGATGACCGACCTGATGGCCTGGAACGCGGACGCCACCCGGATGCCCTATCGGATGCACTCCGAGTACTTGCGAAGCCTCTTTCTGAACAACGATCTGGCCGAGGGACGGTACAAGGTTGGCGGCCATCCGGTCACCCTCGCTGACATCCGCGCGCCCATCTTCGCGGTGGGCACCGTCAGAGACCATGTTGCGCCCTGGCGCTCGGTTTTCAAGATCCATCTGTTCGCCGACACCGACGTCACCTTTGTCCTGACGAGTGGCGGCCACAATGCCGGGATCGTGAGCGAGCCGAGCCATCCCCACCGGAGCTACCAGATGGCGACCCATAAAGAGGGCGAAAAACACCCAGATCCCGAAACCTGGCAGGCTGTCACGCCCCAGCATGAGGGGTCCTGGTGGCCGGCATGGGAGGCTTGGTTGGTGGAACATTCGGGCGAACGGGTGGCGCTCCCGCCGATGGGTGCGCCCGACCGGGGCTATCCTCCGCTCGGCGACGCGCCGGGCAGCTATGTGCTGCAGGACTAGGGCTGGCCTGACCTGGCCTGCCTTCGAATCAATATGGGAGGAACCGCTCCATGGAATACATCGAGAACCGAACTTTCGATGAGATAAAGATCGGCGATTCAGCCAGCCTGATCCGCAAGCTGACAATGGATGACATCAACCTCTTCGCAGTTATGTCAGGCGACGTCAATCCCGCCCATGTGGATGTGGAGTACGCTAAGAGCGACATGTTCCACAAGATCATTGCCCATGGCATGTGGGGTGGATCGCTGATCTCTACCCTCCTGGGCACCAAGCTCCCTGGCCCGGGCACCATCTACCTTGGTCAAACGCTGCATTTCAAGAAGCCCGTGGCCCTGGGAGACACGGTCACTGTCTCCGTCACCGCCGCGGGAAAGGACCAGGAGAAGCACCGGGTCACCTTTGATTGTCGGTGTGTCAATCAACACGGCGAGGAGGTCATCAGCGGTAGCGCCGAGGTGATCGCTCCAGCCGAGAAGGTCAAGCGGCCGCGCGCCATCCTCCCTCTAGTTCACATGCACGACCGAGGGGCACGGTACACGCAATTGATCGCCCTGACCAAAGGGTTGGAGCCGATCCGCACGGCGGTCGTGCATCCGGTTGACAGACACTCGCTCCTGGGCGCGATCGACGCGGCTCGGGCCAACCTGATCATTCCGGTCCTCGTCGGCCCCGAAGCCAAGATCCGCGCAGTTGCTGAAGCCGAGGGAGTGGAGCTATCGCCGTACACTTTGGTCGCGACCAGGCATAGCCATGAGGCGGCCGCCAAGGCCGTCGCCATGGCGCGCGCAGGCGAGGTCGAGGCCTTGATGAAGGGGAGCCTGCACACCGACGAACTCATGCATGAGGTGGTTGCGAAGGAGACCGGTCTCACCACCGCCCGTCGGATCAGCCATATCTTTGTGATGGATGTCCCCACCTATCCGCGGCCGCTGTTCATCACAGATGCCGCCATCAACATCTATCCTGACCTCGATGACAAGCGCGACATCGTACAGAATGCCATTGATCTAGCGCGTGTCTTGGGGATCGAAAACCCAAAGGTCGCGATCCTATCGGCCGTTGAAACGGTGAGCGCGAAGCTTCGGTCCACCATCGAGGCCGCGGCCTTATGCAAGATGGCGGATCGCAAGCAGATCACCGGGGGCGTGGTCGATGGTCCGCTGGCCTTTGATAACGCCGTCTCGGAGGAGGCGGCCAAGATCAAGGAGATCGTTTCGCCGGTGGCAGGGAGGGCCGACATCCTGGTGGTCCCGGACCTCGAATCAGGCAATATGCTGGCAAAGCAGTTGGAATACCTGGCCGAGGCGCAGTCCGCGGGCATCGTCCTCGGGGCACGGGTCCCGATTGCGCTGACGAGCCGCGCGGACAAGCCCATCAGCCGGATGGCCTCCTGCGCGATTGCCCTGTTGCTGGCGCGCCACAAGAGGAAAACGGAGATATGACCGAGGTCATCCTGGTGCTCAATGCCGGCTCGTCGAGCATCAAATTCTCAATTTTTGCTCTTGAAGGCGAGGAGCGATCTCTTGCTCTTGTCTACCGGGGGGAGATGGAAGGGATCGGCGCCCAGCCACGCTTCGTTGTAAGTGATTCTACGGGCAAGCACGTGGTCGAGGAGCGTGTCACGGCAAGAGCCGCAGGCGATCTCAACCACGAAGATGCCCTCGCGGTCTTGCTCGGGTGGATCGATGGCCATGCTGCTGGATTGGCCATCATGGCGGCGGGTCACCGCGTGGTCCACGGCGGCGTGCTCTTTTCGGCGCCCGTGCTGATCGAACCGGCAGTGATCAGCCGATTGGAGAAGCTCGTTCCGCTGGCCCCGTTACACCAACCGCATAACATCGCCGCCATCAAGGCCCTGGTCAAGATCAAGCCGGAGCTGCCGCAGGTGGCCTGTTTCGATACCGCATTCCATCGGACGCAGCGGCCCGTCGCCCAGGCATTCGCGTTGCCACGCGCCCTATCAGCGACGGGTGTCAAGCGCTACGGCTTTCACGGGCTTTCCTACGAATACATCGCCCACGCCCTGCCCGGGGTCGCTGGCCCTGCGGCCGATGGTCGGGCTGTGGTCGCCCATCTGGGGAATGGGGCCAGCATGTGCGCCATGAAAGGTCGCAAGAGCATCGCCACGACCATGGGGTTTACCGCTCTCGAGGGCCTGCCGATGGGGACGCGCTGCGGTGCCATTGACCCAGGCGTCATCCTCTACCTGATGAGTGAGCAGGGGATGGACGTCGCCCAAGTGACGGACCTGTTGTACCACAGGTCGGGCCTTCTCGGCGTCTCTGGAATCAGCAACGACATGCGCGAACTGCTGGAGAGTCGAGACCCGCGCGCCGCGGAGGCGGTTGACCTCTTCGTGTACCGGATCGGGCGGGAGCTGGGATCCCTTGCCGCGGCTCTGGGGGGACTCGACCTCCTTGTGTTCACCGCCGGCATTGGCGAGCACGCCTCCGCCATCAGGGCAAGGGTCTGCGAAGACGCGAAGTGGCTGGGGGTTCGTCTTGATGAGGCGGCCAACCTCAGAGGCGGACCGAGGATCAGCCGAGACGACAGCGCTGTCTCGGTATGGGTGATCCCCACCGACGAGGAGCTGATGATTGCGCGGCACACGATCACGTGTCTGCATCAGGCAACATCTTCCCGAGAGGTTGAACGGACGACATCAATGTAGGTGGCGTGTGCATGATGTGAAAGCGCCATTGTCCGAGGTCCATCGTCTTGTTGTAGGCTGTTGCGCCCGCCTTGCTCGCCTCCATCCGCATACCGCTGTGAACCGGCGCTTCGTCGCTGCGGCACGTAAGCCGCAAACGATCTGACAGGGTCCCCGGTCCTGTAGGCACTCTGGGCGGTCCCGTGCATACCTCTGATGCGCCGCCGGCGCGGCGTACCCAATAATCGGGACAACCTGGCGTGAACCCCAGCCCATTTCCCCGATTCCAGTGGGATGGGTGCTGCCCGGCAATGCATTCTGCGGGGACATCTTGTCTCTCAGTGGGGCACCCCTGTCACAGAAACCCTTTCGTTAGTTTTCAATTGGTTAGTGCTCTTACTGAGCTTCGAAGTGGGGCAACCCTTCCCTGACTGACGAGGAGATCCTGGTCTTTCCTGCCGCTGGTTGGTCGGGCTCTCCGCGCGAAAGCTAATGGATTCAGAGAATTAGGCCGACAATTGATCAGTGCGCGCATGATGGCATCGTTGGCACCGGCATTGCTTTCCGTGGGCATCCAACGAGGGATTCAAGGGAGACCGGCATGGTGGATCGTCGGATGATCTTGATCGCCACCCCGGAGCCGTTAACAGGGGAGGAGCTCCGGGGACGCTTCTCAGGCCAGGGGTACAAGACCATTGCCGTGGAGCGGGGCAGCGATGCTCTGCTCTCCATCGCCGAGAGTAATATCAGCCTGGTCATTCTGGATATCTCAATCCAGGATCCCTCCTGCCCCAAGACGGTTGAGATCCTTCGAAAGATGCGGCCTCGCCTTCCAGTGGTCGTCCTTTCCGGCGACCCTTCCGTCGAAACGGGCCGCGAGATCCTTCAGCACGGCGTTTTCTATTACTTTCTCAAGCCGCTTGATTTCGAAGAGCTAGACCAGATCGTCCATGTCGCTCTTGCGCCCAATAAGCGACTCGCAGCGGGAACGGATCAAGGCGGCCAGAGAGCCAAGCTGGGAGGAGAAAAAGGAGCAGCGGCATGACCGGGATACGAGGCGCCATGAAAATCGGCCTCCTGGCAGCGGCCTGGTTGCTGGTGCCCGTTTCGGGAACGTTCGCGCACCGGCCTGGCGTTCGCGGGACACACGCGCTCTATGTCGCGAATGAGGGCTCGAATTCCGTGTCGGTCATCGATGTCGAGTCGATGAAAGTGACAGCAACCATCCCGGTGGGCGCGGGACCCCAGCATGTTGCGATCAGCCCGGATCGGCGCTCTGTCTTCGTGGCCTGCGGCCGCTCCAAGGAGGTCTGGATCCTGGCCCTGCCGGCCCACACGGTTGCAGCCGTCGTGCCTGATGCCACGGGGCTCGGTGGGCAAACCGTTTTCGGGTATGGCGGGACATATGCGTACGTGACCAACAGCATGGATAGCCGGGTCACCGTTATCGAAGTGGACACGGGGAAGAAGGTGGCGCTGATCCCGGTGGGAGAACTGCCCACAGAGATCAACATCTCCCCAGACGGAGGCCACGCGTACGTCCCAAGCGAGCGCTCCAATACCGTCGCCGTCTTGAACCTTTCGCTGAACGTCGTTGCCTCGGAGCTGCCGGCCGGCGTGAGGCCGTATGCCGTCGCGGTCTCCACCGATGGCAAGTACCTCCTGGTTTCCGGGGCCGGATCGAACACCATCACTGTCATCGATGTCGGAACCCACAAGGTGCTGCGCCGGATCCCCGTCGGCGACGATCCCCACCATGTCGTGTTCGGCCCTGGCGGAGGGTTCGCCTACGTGTTAAACCGGGCGTCGAACAATGTAAGCATCCTTCAGATGGCGAATCGTCAGGTGATGGCCACGATCCCGGTGGGAAAGGAGCCAAGCGACGGCGACATCACCCCATCGGGGAGCTACATCTACGTGACCAATATGGGCTCCAACGACGTATCGATCATCTCCACTCGGACCAGCGCCGTGGTCGGGACGATCCCCGTCGGGTCCCATCCGCACGACATCGTGATCTCAGGCGACGGCCGGTATGCCTTTGTGGCCAACACCGGATCGGATGATATCTCCGTGATCAATCTGTTGTCCCAGGAGGGAGTAGGGAGGATCTCGGTCGGCAAGCGGCCGGGGGGGATCGCGCTTCGCTGAGGTGGAGATGGCGGCAGAGGTGACACACCTGTCGGAGATCATGCATCGTGACCTGGTGACGGTGGGCAAGGGGGCCTCGCTGCGCAGGGCCCGGCGGATTCTGGACCAGCATCGGATTCGCCACCTGCTGGTGGTGGACGGCAAGCGTCTGGTCGGGATCGTCACCGACCGAGATATTCGGACGGCGGCTCCCTCTTCCAAGTCCCCCCTGACCATCGCTGAGCGCGAGGAGTTCATGGACGAGCTGAAGGTCGTGGAGGTGATGTCCCGCAGGCTGATCACGGCCTCCCCCGACACGAGCGTCCGCGAGGCGGCCAGGGTGATGGTCAGCGAGAAGATCGGCTGCCTTCCGGTGGTCATAGGGAATCAACTGGTCGGGATCGTGACAGAGAGCGACCTCTTGGAGATGCTGGTCCGAGGAGAGGAGCCCTGATCACCTTCAGCCAATCCCCGCCGATTACTGTTCAGCAGCATCTTTGTCCTGGATCTAGAGGCCGAGAAAATCGTCGAACAGATCGGTGCGGTCGGCCCTCGGGCCTGCGATGTCATCTTCGCGCAATGATGCGGGCGCGGCCCTGAAGGGTGTCGGGCGAACCGGCCGATGTCTGGATCCATGAAGGCGAGGAGATGCCGAAGCAGAAGCTACCGATCCCCTTCGGTGAAGGGATTTCTCAAATGTGCCCTTAGGGCATCGTCCCTGGTTATTTTTGTCCAAAGCGGAGCGGGAATTGTTGCGGTCCGCGGTGGTAATCGCCATCCTGATAATTGTGGGCTTCGTCGGCTGCCGAGACGCTCCCAGGCCGAACAAGATCGGTCTGACCTCTAAGGCGGGGGAGAGCGCGCAGCGCCAGGCCAGGCCGGCCCAGGCCGCGGTACGCATCGCCGTAGCTCCTGTTATTTCGCACCGGGAAAATTTCCGGTTCTATGCCCCAATGATGGATTATCTTGCCCAAAGGCTTGACCGTCCCGTCGAGTTCCTTCAGCGACCGACCTACAGTGAGATCAACGACCTGCTCCGCTACGACCTAGCAGACCTTGCCTTCGTCTGTACCCGCGCCTATGTCCAGGGCCAGAAGGAGTTCGGGATGCAACTTCTTGTGGCCCCTCAGGTCATGGGGAAGGTCACCTACCATTCCTTGTTGATAGTACCGGCTGACAGCGAGGCAAGGTCACTTGCCGATCTTCGTGGGAAGCGATTTGCCTTTTCCGACCCGCTTTCCAGTTCCGGCTGGCTCTACGCCACCTACCTGCTTGCGCTGAAGGGCGAGCGGCCGAAGACCTTCTTCAAGAATACTATCTTCACCCATAGCCATGACAACACGGTCCGGGCAGTGGCGGACAGACTCACGGACGGAGGGGTGGTGCACAGCCTGGTCTACGACCGCATGGTGGGCCGGTCCCCCGAGCTTGTCCGAAAACTCCGGGTCATCGGGAAATCTCCCGCGTGGGGGAATCCGCCGGTCGTGGTCAATGCGCGCATCGACCCCTCGCTCAGAGACAGACTGCTTCGCCTCTTCCTGGCGATGGATCAAGATCCGGCGGCGAAGCGACTCCTCGCAGACCTGAAAATCGAGCGGTTCGTCTCCCTCGACGACACCTATTACCAGGATGTGCGGGCCATGGTCGCGCGCATCAGGGCTCAGCGATGATCCCGGGTTGGTCACGCTTTTCGTCCTGGGTCCTGGCAGTCCCCGTCAGGGTAAAGATCATGGGCATTGCGCTCTGCATGGTGGGCATCTTGGGGCTCGTTGTGACCGTTCAGGTCCGTTCGAGCATGCGCGGGACCCTGGAGAAGGAGCTCCAGCAACGAGGGTCTGCCATTGCCCGCGATGTTGCTGGACGAGCCACGGATCTCATCCTGACCAATAACCTCTTCGCCCTTCACGAGCTGCTTCGAACGACGCGGGAGCACAACGAGGACATCCGGTATCTACTGGTTCTCGACGGGGCCGGGGAAATCCTGTCGCACACGCTGGCTGCAAATCCCTCGCCTCAGCTCTTGATGGCCAACAACCTCCCTGCTCCACGCGAGAACGCCCAAATCCAGCCCTTGGAGACCGACGAGGGGCGGATCTATGACGTGGCCCTCCCGATCTTTGGGGGTCGAGCCGGGGTTGTCCGGGTCGGGATGTCCGAGCGAAGAATGGAAGACATCGTGGGTGCCATGACCCGCCGCCTGCTGGGTGTCACGGCCCTCGTTTCCCTCGGCGGGATAGCTGCGGCCCTGCTCCTCACCTTTGTCCTGACTCGCCCAATCCTCACTCTAAGGAAGGTAGCCCAAGCCGTCGAGCGTGGTGAATTTTCCGAGAAGGCCCCAGTCTGGTCTCGCGATGAGATAGGGCAACTCTCTCAAGCCATTAACGCGATGACAGAGGCGCTCGATCGCTCTCGCCGCCAGGTCTTGCGTACGAACGAAGAGCTCTCAGCACTCAACGCAATCTCCGTCACGGTGAGCAGGTCCTTGGACCTTGGCGAGATCCTTGAGGGGGCCCTGGCAAAGGTGCTCGAGATGATGGGGCTCCGGGGTGCCCGGATCTTCTTGAACACGGAGGGACAGAGCGTCCTGGCCGCCCACGCCGGAAGCCCGCCGGGTACTTCCGAGCAACCAGCCTATGCATCGGTCCCGCTGCAAGCGAAGGAACGGGTGCTCGGGACTATGGAGGTTATCACAGACGAAACCTCCCCGCTCGGCGAGGAGGACCTCAAGCTTCTGTCTGCGATCGGTCACCAGATCGGGTTGGCAGTTGAGAACGCCCACCTCTACGAGGAAGTCCAGCGTACGGAAGGACTCCGACGCCAGCTTCTGGACAAGCTCATCACCGCTCAGGAGGAGGAGCGGAAGCGGATTGCCCGGGAGCTGCATGACGAGGCCGGGCAAGCATTGACTTCGATCCTGTTGGGTCTCAAGCTCATTGATAGCGCTTCTGATACCCGAGAGGCTCATCACCAGAGTGCCAGCCTGAGGGCCCTGACAGTCGAAACGTTGGAAGCCCTCCACGATCTTGCCTTGGAACTGCGTCCAAGTGCGCTGGACGAGCTCGGCTTGGCTGCGGCACTGGAACGATACGTGAAGGATTTCGGGGCGAAGCACCGGCTGGGAGTGGACTTCCAGGTGCATGGCTTCGACGGTGGGCGGCTCCCGCCCTCAATGGAAACGACCCTGTACCGGATCGCGCAGGAGGCCCTGACCAACGTCGCGCGACACGCTGGTGCGGCAAACGTCAGCGTGCTGGTGGAGCGACGTGGGGACTCGGCGATCTTGATAGTGGAGGATGATGGCCGGGGATTCGACGTAGAAAGAGCTCTTCGTCGGGGCCGAGATGAGGGCAGCCTGGGCCTCTTCGGGATGCGGGAGCGAGCGGTCCTGATTGACGGGATTGTAACAATCGAGTCTCAGCCCAGTGGCGGCAGCACAATTTTAGTCAAAGTTCCGTTGTTCTCGGCGGGGGAAGAACAGAATGGCCAAAATCCGAGTCCTCCTCGCGGATGACCACGCCGTCCTCCGGACTGGTCTTAAGTTGCTGCTGAGCGCCCAGCCAGACATTGAGGTGGTCGGGGAAGCCGCAGATGGTGGCGAGGCCATGGCGAAAGCGCGTGCGCTGCGGCCTGACGTCGTCCTGATGGATCTGACCATGCCAGGGATTGGCGGCTTGGAGGCCACAGGGCGCATCAAAGACGAGAGCCCCGGTATAAAGGTCCTGGTCCTCACCATGCACGATGATCCGAGTTACCTAAGGCAACTGTTAAAGGCAGGAGCCTCCGGCTACGTCGTAAAAAAATCGGCTGATGCCGATCTCCTCTCGGCCATCCGTGCCGCGCACCGGGGGGAGGTCTTCCTCGACTCTTCATTGGCTGCAGGCTTGGTGGATGAGGTGATCCGCCCCGCGGGGCCTCGCCGACCGCGCGACGCCTATGAGACGCTCAGCGACCGAGAG
>Ga0209751_10005200_pt1 | contig 12307 bp, 14 predicted proteins | sample RifCSP13_1_FD_184019 | JGI IMG/M metagenome (GOLD analysis project Ga0209751, IMG submission 184019) | Soil microbial communities from Rifle, Colorado - Rifle CSP2_sed 13_1 (SPAdes) (version 2) | ecosystem: Environmental > Terrestrial > Deep subsurface > Rock core/Sediment | place: Rifle... | reverse complement strand
CCCAGAATCCATGGACGTTTCATTCTTTAATGGAGAGTTATACTGGATGAATATTTTTTTTCCCTCCTGAGAGAACCTTAACTTATCCTTCAGGTCCTCTGCCTTTCCGGGGGTAAATAATCTCATCCTCACCGTGGTATCATTCCATTGATACAGAAAGATATTCCTGATGATGTCATCCCCTACGTTGACCCATTGTTTGGGCGGGTCCACATAGGTATCCGGAAGTTCAATCTGGACAAAATCCCCCTGATAGGTTATCCCCTTCTCATTTGGGGTCCTGTTGAATCTCAACTCAATCCGGGTATTGTCTGTGGCTGCCGCCACATTGACATTCCTGAGCAGGATAAGGTTGGAAGGCTGTGCATTGGCACAGAAAGGCGCCCCAAGCCAAAGCGCTAACAAACCTGACAGCCATAGAATTTTTCTCATGGTATCCCCTTTATCTTATCTCTTCACCATCTCAGCTAAGCTGCTCAACCCTCTCTGAGGGGCTCATAATATCTGTCAGTCTGATGCCGAATTTGTCATTAACAACCACAACCTCTCCCCTGGCAATCAACCTGTCGTTCACCAGGACATCCATAGGTTCTCCGGCGATCTTGCTGAGCTCTATGATGGAACCCTGTCCTAACTGGAGCAGATCCTTGATCAGCATCTTTGTGGAACCGATGTGGACTGAGACCTGGAGAGGGACCTCAAGGATAAAATCAAGATTGTTCATGCCGGAAGGTGTGCCCGCGGCCTTCAGCGGTGAGAAATTAGCCGGTTTGACATTCTCCGCACTCACCTCTTTTTTATCATCCGGTTTATTATCCTGCGTTGCATCCGGCTTCGCGGCATCCTCCTGCACCTGCTGCTCCCATTGAGCTGCCAACTCCTTCTCGTCCATTCCAGCCACCTCCCATTTAAGATTGATAATTCCCTGATGTCTTCCTCAACGCTACTTTATAGCGACAATATCTGAAAGGCTAAATTGCCCCGGTAGACCCCGGGACGCCCCTGAAACTTCGGTGTCCTTTCCACCCTTGCCACCATCTGCTCGTCCACAGGCCTGTCCAGCATGATGACATCTCCTATATTCAGATTTAAGATGTCCCGGACTTTCACCTTCGCCTCACCCAATTCGACCGTAATGGAGACCTGACACTCCAAAAGTTGTTGTTTGAATCTGTCCATCCACTTATTGTCCACCTCATAATGATCGCTCTGGTAACCGGCCTGCAGCTTCTCTTTGATGGGTTCTATGCTCGGATAAGGGATGCAGAGATGGAACTTGCCCGGTGTAGAATCTATCTCAATGTCAAACGCCACAACGACAACAACCTCTGTGGGGGTCACAATGGATGCAAACTGGGGATTGATCTCTGTCCTGCTGAGTTGTATCTTGATGGGATGGACGGGTTTCCATGCCTTCTCCAGGTCCTGAAAAGAGAGAGTCACAAGCTTGTTAATAATTCTATGCTCTATAGGCGTAAAATCCCTTCCCTCTACCTTGACATGGGTCTGCCCTTTTCCCCCGAAGAAATGATCTACCAGCAGATAGGCCATACGGGGATCTATAACCAGGAGACTGAAACCCTTAAGAGGCTCCATCTTGAAGATGTTGATGCACGAGGGCAGGGGGACCTGTTTCATGAATTCGCCGAACTTCACCACCTCCACTGAGGCGAGGTGCACCTCCACGATCTTTTTCAGGGCAACAGACATGCTGATCTGAAATATCCTTGCAAACCGCTCATTGATGATCTCTAAGGTGGGCATCCTGCCGCGTACGACGCGATCATGACTGGTAAGATCATAATTATGAGGACTCTTGTCGTCTGTCGGGGCAGCGGCCGTGGAGACATCACCGCTATCTATCCCCTTCAGCAGCGCATTAACCTCTTCCTGTGATAGAATCTTTTCCATTATTGCATCACGAATTCTGTAAAATAGACCGCCTTAATCTTCCCTTCTTTCAAATAATTATTCACCCTTGTAACCATCTCATCCTGTAGTTTGAGCTTGCCCCCTATCTCTTTTACATCACTGGATGTCTTACTGGTCAACAGCATCAGCAGTCCGTCCCTGATCTGCGGCATCCTTGCCTGCACCTCTTCAGAAGCCCCTTCAGCGGGCACCTCAAGGTTTACCGTAACCTTGAGATATTTAATCTCCGAAGAATCCGCAAGATTCACAATAAAAGACTCTAAGGGAATCATCTGGCCTACGGCCACGCCATGCTCTTCCTCCTTTGCATCTGGTTCCGGGCGGTGCCCGCTCTCCGCTCCCCCTTTTTTAGAAAAGACCTTCCATCCGAAAAGCCCTCCCCCTGCCACAACAATTACAATAATCCCGATGAGCCCCCATTTGATCAATCCACGTTTTCCTTTACTCTTGGAAGCCTCCCCCTCTGTCGTCTCTTTTACCTCTTCTTTATTTTCCTTGTTTGCCATTTTCCCCTCTGCAATTTTTTATCTTTTTAAAAGATGACCGGTTCTCTTCTCCGTCTATACAGTTAGACCTGAATTTGCAATGTATATGCCACCATGATGATTTATTTTCACTGTAAATTATTCTTATAAATCAATATGTTACAAAAAGACTTTCCTTGGGAATGATTTACTGTCCGTCAAAGCCGCATGGGGTGTGTCATGAGTTTGACTGTTCTCCATCCCCTTTTAGAAAGGGGATGGAGAACTTAAGTGGTCTTACCTTTTGAGATTGACTAACTCCCCGAGCATCTCATCCGTTGTCGTAATCACTCGTGAGTTGGCTTGAAACCCTCTTTGTGCGGTAATGAGTTTGACAAACTCTTCTGCAAGGTCAACATTGGAAAGTTCTAAGGAATTGGACAGAAGCCTTCCACGACCGCCCCCATTGGGGGCGCCTATGATCGGCTGGCCGGAGTCATACGATTCGCCATAAAGATTTTTACCCATCTTGCTTAGGCCATGGGGATTATTAAATATCCCCAGGACCACCTCTCCGAGGGTCCTCGTCTGACCATTGGTATAGAGCCCGCTGATAATCCCTTCCTGATTAAAGCCGAGACTCCTCAGGGAGCCGGAGGCATACCCGTCCTGGCTCTGGTATAGCGTACTCGATACCGATCCGAATTGCGTTGTCCCATTGAGACCTGAACCGCCGCTCGCAGTCCCGGTTCCAAAATCAAATGCGATGGCCTGACTCTGTGCTACGCCCCCTGTGAAATCAAAATCAGACATGGGATCAGGCAGGTTCAGGCCCGTGGGACTTGTTGGATCCACATCCATATCTGCGATGTCCTCAGCCACAAGCGCGCCGCTCTGATCAAACTGGAGGTAACCCAGCCCCATGACAGCATCCCCTGCGGCCCCTTCAGATACCGCGTTCCATTGCCAGTAGTTTCCGGTCCCCCCTGCGGTGTCCTCATAGACCTTCGTAAAATAGGTGGTCACAAGGTGCTCATTCCCGAGCGAATCATACACGGTTAACGAGGTAGAAAAGTGAGAGGTATCCGCGATGTCATTCACGTCAAAACCTGTGTTGAGGGCAGAGACCCTGGAGTCTAAATTTGCCGTGACCCGCACCGTTGACGTCACATTCGGGGGTGTGGATGTGGATGAGACATCAATATTATCAATGGTCCCGGTGATGGCGCCAGAGGCATCCGCCTGATAGCCCTGGACAAAAAGCCCTTCAGAATTAACCAGGAAACCGTCTCTGCTGATACTAAACTCTCCGGCCCTGGTATAGTAGGTCGCCCCTGCCGAGTCTCTTACCTGGAAAAAACCATCCCCGTCAATCCCGATATCCAGTCCGCTTGCAGTAGACTCCAAAGATCCCTGAGTAAATATGGGGGAGACATTACTCAGATAAGCGCCCCGGCCTATCTGCGTTCTGCCCGATGTCCCGGACAAGCTCTGACTCAACACATCGGCAAAGGATGCGCGGCTCGACTTAAACCCTACGGTGTTGACATTGGCAATGTTGTTGCCAATCACTGAAAGCGCAGCGCCATTGGCATTGATCCCGCTGATTCCTGAATATAAAGATGTTAAAACAGCCATTCTTTCACCTCCCTTTCATCTTAGATCGTATTATTGTTCAACGCCTTCACCTCTGTAACATGGTCTAAAGGAACCTTAATTCCGCTGACCAGGAGATAGGAAATCCCCGCTTCAAACGAGACCCCCGTGACCACCCCGGCAATATTGGTCAGGGCGTCAAAACTCTTCCCTTCAGCGTCCTTAGCCATTACAGAAAATGTATACTCCCCCTGGGATACAGTCTCTCCGAGGTTGTTCTTCCCGTCCCACTCAACACGATGGACACCGGCCTCCTGGGGGTCAATCTCAAGGGTCCGGACATCCTTCCCTTCCTGATCGTAAATGTTCACGGTGACCCCGGACACGTCCTTATCCAGGGAATACCCAATCACAGAAGGGGCTGCTCCTCCCCCTGCATAAACCTTATTGCCGGATGCCTTCACCTCCTTGTTTATAAAATTGACGGCCTGCCCGCGGTTCATCCCGCTCTGGGCATCAGAAAATGACTTCACCCCTTCATTGATGCCGGAAAGCTGGTCGAGACTTGAAAACTGGGCAAGCTGTGCCGTAAATTCAGTGTTCTCCATGGGTTTTAACGGATCCTGAAACTGCATCTGAGTGACCAGGAGGCGCATGAACTCCTCCTTTCCGAGGGTCTTTTTGATCTCTCTCTTTCCTGTATCCGATGTATAGTTATCCAGTTTGTTAACGGATATAATCATTGTCTCACCTCCCCTCTTTCAAACAAATATATTTACCATCCCTCTGCCCGTGAAATCAGGGATCATTGAATACCACTGATCTGCACCATTATCCATGGTGATCCTGCCAGGCGCCCCCTGGGCAGCACGATCCCCCCTGCTATGAGACGGGGCATCTTCCTCTCTGAAACCTCTTCCCCCTGTTTCCACTGTAAACTGCTCTATGCTCAATCCCTGATTCTTTAGTTCTGCTTCAAGCCTGTTCAGGTTTGCCTCGATGATCTCCTTTACATGGTAATTCTCAACGCTGATAAACGCCCTGACGCTGTTGTTTGTTACAGAGATGTCCAGAGACAGCTCTCCCAGTTCATCCGGATGGAGTCTTATCCTTGCCGAATGTGTGCCAGTCTCCCGCACCCGGGCCATTCTCGCGGATAACTGCTGCAGGATGTTTTCCTGCTCTATATGCATCTGGAAAGAGTGCAGCCGGGTGTCTGCCAGGGGGGAAACCGGATCCATCGTCACGGAGACCTTGCTCGCACTTCCCATCCACGGACATTCCCCCTGAGGATCACTGTTCGCTCCTGGATTATTCTGGCAATCACTCTCTTTTAAAAAGGCAGGGACGACACCTGAGTCTATAACGACCGGCGATGTCTGATTCTCCAATCCATATAGCGCCGGGATAGATATTCTCCCCTGATCTGTAAATAATCCGGCGGCCGCATCCTCCCTGGTCTCCCCTGAGTGTCCGTCATTCCCACGCAAGTGGGAATCCAGATCACTGCCTGCGTTCTGGATTCCCGCTTGCGCGGGAATGACATTTTCATGTTCCTCTGTGAGCTTGCAGCTCATGGATGTTTCACCAAGATTTCCCGGCCGCATCCCGGCATCCTCTCCCTGGAGGACATTCCGCACAGGGTCTTGCCCCCCATTCTTGCCCATGAGGGATAAAAGGAACAGGAGAGAAAATATCCCCTCTCCGGCATCCGCACCGTTATCTCCGCCTGCCTGGGGCTCTTTCGCAACAGGACCGTCCGGCGCAGGGCTCACTTTCTGTAATGCCATATCCAAATTATTTATCCCCTTTCTTTTCTGCTATCCTCTTCGTCAGCGTGGCTGCCGTTTCCACAGGAATGGCGCCGAGTATCTTCCCTGCCTGCTTGCTCTTGATCCTGGACAAGAGGGCAACCGCCATATCGCCATCCATCTTCTCGATCCGCTGAGCGGCCTCCTCAGGCGCCATGGATTCATAGATCTTTGCAACATATCCTATCCATTGCTGGGACTGGCCGCTTTTACCCGCATCTGCAGCAAGCTCTTTTTGGAGCTTGTCCCGCATGTCAGCGTATTCTTTTAAAGACAGATCCAGTGAACTTTTCAGGACATTCAACTTCTCTTCCTCCCTCTTCAATGCCTCCTCCCTCCGGATCAACTCCTTCTCCTTATCTTCCAGCGCCTTCATCATCTCCTGCAAATTCTGGTTATCCCCATCCTCATCTAACACTTCCAGCTTCCCCCCCTTGCCAGAGGAGGGTGAGGGTACAGGCTGGTCGCCCTGCCCCTGTTTTGCCGCTGCCGGTATCAACAGAAACGCCCCTGCGACAAAGCAAAGAAAAAGCGCCAGATAGATTATGGAAACTTTATCCCTCAGCAATTCTCCCTCACATATCTGTTTTTGGCTGTCTCATCCATGACCTTTTTCTCTGCCCTGTTCGCCGCTTCATTGACCTGCTGTTTATCCTTCTCCCTGACCTTCTCTACGATCTTCCGCTCCTGCGCCGCACCTATAAGGGACTCCCTCTTCTCCTGGTATATCTTTTGGATCTCGATCACCCTCTCCCGCTGTTTTCCCATTTCCAGGGAGAGATGCTGGAGATACGTGTGATACATCAGTATTTCATGAGAAGGAATATGCCGCGTCTGTTTTTCTTTTAACTCCCCGACGGTCTGCCCCCATATCCCCTCCAGAGTGGAAAGCTTCTTCTCCTCGGCTTCCATCTTCTCCGATACATCTGATAACTCATGCCTTATCGCCTCCTCGATAAAGGCCTTGTACTTGAGGAGCGATCCAAACCTGAAGTTCTTCGGTTTCACGACGGCGCCCTCTCAGCAAAAAGAGTGTTCAGACCCTGGATACTCCTGTCAAAGTCTACCTCCTCGTCAACGCCCTGGCGCAGAAAGTTGTTAATCCGGTCCATCATCTGGATGGCGTAGTCTATCTGAGTGTTGCTCCCCTTCTTATAGGCCCCGATATTGATCAGGTCCTCCGCCTTTTTATACCTGGCCACAATCTCCCGCACCCGCCTGGCATAATTCATATGTTCCGGCGGAACAATATCAATCATAGTCCTGCTGGTGCTGTGGAGTATGTCTATGGCGGGATAGTGATTATGGGCCGCGAGATCCCTGGAGAGCACAATATGGCCATCTAATATAGACCGGACCGAATCCGCAATAGGGTCATTAAAATCATCCTCCTCGACCAGGACCGTATAAAGACCAGTGATGTTTCCCTCTCCTTTACAGGTCCCGGGCCGTTCCAGCAGTCTTGGCAGTGTCGAGAAGACCGAGGGTGTATACCCCTTCGTCGTCGGAGGCTCCCCGATCGCAAGCCCAACCTCCCGAAGCGCAGTGGCAAACCGTGTCACAGAATCCATCATGAGGATCACCTTATTCCCGCGGTCTCTGAAATATTCTGCGATCGCCGTAGCAATATAGGCCCCTCTGATTCTGACCAGAGGAGGCTGGTCAGAAGTTGCAACGACCACCACGGAACGCGCTAATCCCTCTTCCTTCAAATCCTTCTCGATAAACTCTTTGACCTCCCTCCCCCGCTCACCGATGAGGGCGATGACATTCACATCTGCAGACGTATTTCTTGCGATCATCCCGAGCAGGACGCTCTTGCCCACGCCGCTCCCTGCAAATATACCCAGCCTCTGACCCTGACCGCAGGTCAGCAGGCCGTTCATGGCCTTGATCCCGAGATCGAGAGGCTGGCTGATCCGCCGCCTCTCTAATGGATTGAGAGGGGAACCATAGATAGGATACAAGACCTTCTCAGAGATCCCCCCCTTGTCGTCAATAGGATTTCCAACTCCGTCCAGAATTCTGCCCAGAAGCCCTGCGCCTACCTTCACATAGGCCTTATGTCTCTTTGCCACGATCTTACTGCCGGGAGAAAGCCCCCTTGTCTCGCCCAAGGGCATCAACTGGATACGCTCTCCCTTAAACCCTACGGCCTCGGCCTCTATGGGCCGGGCGCTCCCTTTCGGATAGATATCACAGAGTTCCCCGATGGAGGAGCCGGGACCATGACCCTCGATAATGAGCCCCACAATCTGGGTCACCTTGCCATAGACCTGTATTGGGTCTGCCTCTTCAATGGCCTTATAATATCTCTTAAGATTCACCATCCCCGCATTCACCCCTGCCGGCTGCTGTCTGTCACCTTGCGGATATCTCCCTCTATCACCCTGACCTGTGATTCAAGCCGTGCGTCGATATCCCCCTGATTTGTCTCGATCAGACACCCGCCCGGCTGAATAGAATCATCCTCTTCAAACAGGATGCTCCTGATGCCGTCAAAACAGTGCAGCAGCTCACTCTTCTTTTGATTCAGAATCCCATGGTCCACCGGATTTATCTTTATCTTGATCATCTCCCGGTCAGAGGCCTTCCTGATAGATTCCTGGGCTGCAGCCACGACGATTCCGCGTTCCCTTTCTGCCGCCTCGTATATAATCTTCTTTGCAATCGCAAGGGCCATCTCCACCACATCAGCCTCTATCTTTTCATAGATCTCCGCCCGCGCCTTCTCGATCCCCTCGATAACGGACCTCAATATCTTTAACTCAGTCTGGATGTCCCCTAATATCTGCAACCTGCCTGTATGGATACCGTCGGTAAGCCCCTTCTGGTAGGCATTCTCCCCGATCTGCGGCCCGGAATCCTTGTCCGTCCCTTGCGCAGAACGATTGCCATTTCCGGGGATGTCTACAGACTCCATTGAAAAGGGCCTGACATCATGCCCATGATCACCGGTCTTAAGAACCCTGTTATGATTAGACAAGGACATCCTCTCCACCTTTGCCGCCGATGATGATCTTTCCCTCTCCTTCCAGCTTTTTGGCGATCTTTAATATCGCCTGCTGCGCCTTTTCAATATCGCTCAACCGGACAGGCCCCTTGGCCTCTATGTCATCTTTAATGCTCTGGGCAGCCCTCTCTGACATGTTCTTGAATACCTTTGTTTTCATCTCTTCGTTTGCACCCTTGAGGGCAAGGACAAGGTCGTCTTTTCCGGCCTCTTTCAATATCTCCTGGATACCCCTGTCATCCACATGGATGAGGTCTTCAAAGATAAACATCATCTGCCGGATCTTCTCTGCCAGCTCAGGAGAGCTCTGTTCAATACTGCTCAATATGGCGCTCTCATTGCTCCTGTCTAAATAATTTAATACCGAGGCCACCACATCAGGCCCGCCTACCTTTTTGTTCACCACACTGCCGCCCATCTGAAGCTGCTTATTGAGCACCTCCTCGATCTCACGGATAACCCCGGGCGGGATACTCTCGATCGTGGCCATCCTCAGCATGACATCAGCCCGCATGGCCTCCGGTAATAATGCCACCACCGGACCTGCGTGATCTGCATCCAGATGGGCCAGGATCAGGGCAACCGTCTGCGGATGCTCCCCCCGGATCAGGTTGGCAATTCCGCGGGGGTCTATCCACCGCAATGCCTCAAGCCCCTTCTCTTCTGTAGTAATCGCAAGATTCTCGATAATCTTGGTGGCCTTCTCCTGCCCCATGGCCTTGGTGAGTACCGCGCGGAGATAGTCTTCACCTCCGAATACAAACCCTTCCGGGGATTTGGCTATTTCACAGAACTCTCTGACAACAGACTTAACACTGGAAGGTTCTAACTTGGTCGCCTTGGACATATAGTTCCCGATAAGACGGACCTCTTTGGCATCTAAATTTTTCATGATCTCCGATGCAACATCTTCACCCAGGCTTAATAAAAGGACCGCCGCCTTTTCATAACCAGCCTGCTTTTCTTCAGCCATTATCCCGGGATCTCCTCACATCCAAAATCCTGCTTCCGGCCGGTGACTCCTGAAGCCAGAAAACCAGCGCTATGACTCATTGATCCATGCCTTTAACAGCTTGGCCGTCTGCTGCGGATTGTCCCTTGCAATCTTGATGGCCTCCTCCTTCGCCTTGCCGTCCGCACTGACCTGAAGCTGGGGATAGGCCGACGCGGCCTCAAGTTCACCCAGCCTGGATAACGGCGCCCCGAGGGCTGTGAATCCGGCAAGATCCCGGAGCCCAGCCTGGGGGGACAGGATCGTCTTCATTAGGGGTTTTACGATGAACAGGAAAACGAGTAAGATAGCGACGACGGCAACTGCATATTTTATGAACGGCAGCAGGGCCGCGAGCTGAGAAGATTTTGCTGCCACTGTCTCTTCCTCATTATTCGCGGAAATATTGGACTCGAAGGGGATGCTGACGACTTCAACCTGATCTCCCCTCTCTGCATTATAGCCAATGGACTTCTTGACGATCTCTTCATATTTCCTGAGCTCTTCATCCGTACGCGGGATATATTTCATCGTCTCCTTCCCGTCTGCACCCTTTACGGCCTCATAGCTGCCGTCTATCAGCACCGCGGCTGATAATTGCTTTAATGTGCCCACAGGCTCGAGGATATGGTTTACCGTCTTATTGATCTCATAATTGATCGTCTCCTGTGTCTTGTTGGACTGGGAGGAGTTCCCGCCCTTTCCTCCCGCTGCCTGCGGATTCTCATTCTTTGCCCCCGGCAGATTTGAAAGGACCCCCGGAACCCCGGAGGCCGTGGTAGAAGACCCCGAGGATTTTTCCTCCATTCTCTGCTCGCTCCTCACGGCAGTGGCATCCGGGTCGTACTTCTCTTCTGTCCTCTCGACCTGCTTAAAATCGAGGACGCCGGAGACACGCACAACGACCTTGCCTGAACCCACAGCGCGCTCCAGCATGCTCTGGACCCTCTCCTCAAAGGATTTCTCAAGGTTTCGCTGATACTCTGTCTGATAATTGGTGAGGTGCGTCCCATAGGGGTCTTCTGACGGCCTTGAGAGCACATTCCCGCTGGTATCCACGATCGTGACATTCTGCGGATTCAACCCCTCCACACTGCTCGCAACGAGATGGACAATCCCCTGGACCTGATTCTGGGAGAGTGACCTTCCGCCCCGAAGCTTTAGAACCACAGAGGCGCCTGCCTGCTCTTTCTTATCAGAAAAGAGGGCCTTTTCAGGGACAACCAGATGGACCCTGGCATGCTCCACCTCCGTCAGCTCGCTGATGGTCCGCGCAAGCTCTCCCTGCATGGCCCTCCTGTAGTTGAGTTTTTGCACGAAATCGGTCATCCCTAACTGGGTCCGGTCAAAAATCTCAAACCCCACCCCTCCGCCTGTCGGAAGACCCTGGCCTGCCAGCATCAATCTCAGTTCATGAACCCTGTCCTGAGGGACCATGATCGAACCGCCATCTCTGATCTCATAAGGGACCTTCTGCTCTTTCAGCTTTTCAGTCATGGTCGCGGCATCTTCAGCGGAGACGTTCGAGTACAGCAGGTGGTAGACAGGCTGGTTAGACCAGAGGACCACGACGATCGTCACGGCGATTGCCGCCGCAACTCCGGCGATCGCCAGGATCATCTTTGTTGTCGCGGCTGCGGTGATCTTATTTTGCAACTCTGCCGGGGATATTGCCATTTTCTTGTTACTCCAAATTTAGGATTTAAGTTAAACCTGAACCCGCATCATCTCTTCATAAGCGGTTACAATCTTATTCCTGACCTGCATCATCAGTTGAAACGATAGATTCGCCTTCTCCACGGCAATCATCACCTGATGGATATTCTTGTCCTGGCCGAGGAGAAGCTCCTGCGATGCCTGGTCTGCCTCCACTTGCAGTTTGTTGACCTGTTCTATGGAGTTTTTGAGCACCTCTGAAAAAGATTCACCGGGCACCGCGCCTTTCTCCGGTCCTTTGATCCCGATCTCCTGCACAATGCCACGGATCCCCTTCATGCCGATATCATTCATCGTTCACCCCTTACCTCCCGATCTCCAAAGCCTTACGGGCCATACTCTTTGCCGAATTGATTGCAGTCACATTGGCTTCATAAGACCTGGAAGCTGACATCATGTTCACCATCTCTTCAAGCAGATTCACATTGGGAAGCTGCACATACCCCTCTGCATTGGCATCCGGGTGCTGAGGATCGTAGACCATCTGGAAAGGACGCTGGTCTTCTATAACCCCGCTGACCTGAACCTCCCCGGATCCCTTCCCGCTCATGGAATCCAGGATCTCGGAGAAAACAACATCCTTTCTCCGGTAGGGCCCGCCTTCAGGAGAGTGGGTTGACTGGGCATTGGCCAAATTGCCGGCAATGATATTCATCCGGAGCCGCTGCGCCTCAAGCCCTGATGCGCTGATCGTCAAGATCTTTTCGATATCCATCCTCAAACCTCCTTTTAATTATCTGCTGTCTCTGATAGCGCTCGAGAGCGCCTTCAATTTAGAGGAGAC
>Ga0209751_10005198_pt1 | contig 12308 bp, 14 predicted proteins | sample RifCSP13_1_FD_184019 | JGI IMG/M metagenome (GOLD analysis project Ga0209751, IMG submission 184019) | Soil microbial communities from Rifle, Colorado - Rifle CSP2_sed 13_1 (SPAdes) (version 2) | ecosystem: Environmental > Terrestrial > Deep subsurface > Rock core/Sediment | place: Rifle... | reverse complement strand
ACGACGCGAAGAGCGCCCTCGAGCTCGGCGACCCATTCGGCCGAGAACGCCCACGGCCCAGCTCGCACAACTCCCTCGGGGTCACCGTCGAGCACGAAGCGCAGCGACTCGACGAGAACGGGCGCGTGAATCGTCGCCGAGATGTCCCCACGTTCGAGGAGCTCCATGCGGGCCTCGTCACGGTGTCGCGGAGGCGACGGATCGAGAACCGTTCCACCGCCGAGGGTGGTCTCCCCCCGAAGGATCACACGATCTCCGCGCGCTGCCACAACCGGGCCGACGAGGCGAAGCTGCGCGAAGCGATCGCCGATGCGCACGACGCGCCCGGCGGCCTGGCTCGTGCCGACATGGATCTGCAGACGGGCATCCGGCGGGATCGACTCGAGCTCCTCCAGCTTCACGTCGAGCCGGTAAGAGGTCGGATATGCACCCGGTTCCGTGAGCGCGTCTCCCCGCTTCAACTCGCGGCGCTCGATGCCGGGGAGGCTGACGGCAACACGCTGTCCGGACTCGGCCCGGGCGACATCGCGATCGTGAACCTGCACGCTCCGGACGCGGACTAAACGGCCGGCGGGCTCGACGCAGAGCTCGTCGCCGTCGCCGATCGACCCCGACCAAAGCGTGCCCGTGACGACCGTGCCAAACCCACGAACCGAGAACGACCGGTCGATGTAGAGGCGCGTCGGCCTCTCCGCGCGCACGCGCTCGACTCGGTCAGCCGCACGCGCCAGCGCAGCTCGGAGCTCGTCGAGCCCCTCCCCGGTCTTGGCGCTCACCGGCACGACCGCGGCTCCCGGCACGAGCTCCTTACTCTCCTCGACGGCAAGCTCGACCGTCTCGGGATCGACGGCATCGATCTTTGTCACCGCCACGACCCCGTTCTCGACGCCGAGCAGTTGGAGGATGGCGAGGTGCTCGTGCGTCTGCGGCCGGGCGCCCTCGCCGGCATCGACGGCGAGGAGGAAGAGATCGATTCCGGTCGCCCCGGCGACCATCGTCCGCACGAAGCGCTCGTGCCCGGGAACGTCGACGACCGAAAGCGCGCGCCCGTCGTCGAGCACGAGCGGCGCGTAGCCGAGGTCGATGGAGATCCCGCGCCTCTGCTCCTCCGGAAGGCGATCCGTGTCCTTCCCCGTGAGCGCCCGGACGAGCCAGGTCTTCCCGTGGTCGATGTGCCCGGCGGTCCCGACGGTCAGCGGCATCAGCGGTGGTGCATGACGTTGACGACCGCTCCGGTCGGGTCGCGCACGAAGAAGCGACGCACGCCCCACGGCTCGTCTGCCGGCCCGTACACGATCTCGTATCCGGCGGCCACCGCGCGGGCGTGTACCGCGTCCATGTCGTCCACCTCGATCGAGAGGTCGGGCGCCACGCCAGCGCGCACGTCTGCGGACATCACGGTCACCTGCGCAGCTTCGTTCGCCGGCGACACGAACGTCGCGATCCAGCCCATATCCATCCGCAGCTCCAGGCCGATCACGTCCTCGTAGAATGCGCGGCTCTCGAGCGGCCGCTCGCCGTGGAGATCAGGGACGACGCGTAGAACCGTCATCGGCGTGCAACCGAGACGGCCGCCGCCACGGCGTCCACCTCGGCGTCCGTCAGCGTGCGGCAGTCGAGGAGCGTGCGGCCGTCGCGAACCAACGCGATCACAGGAGGCTCGCCTAAACGGAGACCCTCGGCCAGCGCCTCCTCGACGGCGCACGCGGCGCTCGGAAGCTCGGTGAGCGGGAGTGCACCACCGCCGACGCGCGAGACGGTCTCCTCGACCTCGCCACCGACGAGCACAGCAAGACGCTCGGCTCGCGCGCGGATCGTCTCGATCGGCTCGTGGAGCATGCGAAGCACCGGGATCAGGTCTCGCGTACCCGGATCGAGGGCGAGGGCAAGCGTCCCTTCGAGCGCTGCGAGCGTGAGCTTGTCGGCGCGAAGGGCCCGCTGCAATGGATGGCGCCGCAACCTCTCGACGAGATCAGCCCGCCCCACGACGACTCCGGCTTGCGGCCCGCCGAGGAGCTTGTCGCCCGAGAAGCAGACGAGATCCGCACCCGCGCGCAGGCTCTCTGCAGGTGTGGGCTCGTCGCCGACAGCAGCGAGCGCACCCGAGCCGAGGTCGTCGACCAGCGGCAGCTGATGCCGCTGCGCGATCTCGGCGAGCTCGGCAAGCTGTGGCCGCTCGGCAAACCCGACGACGCGGAAGTTGGACTGATGCACGCGGAGCAGAACTGCTGTCTCAGGCCCGATCGCGCGCTCGTAGTCGGCCGCCCTCGTTCGGTTCGTGGTACCCACCTCGACGAGACGGGCCCCCGAACGTGCGAGCACGTCGGGGATGCGGAAACCGTCGCCGATCTCGATGAGCTCGCCCCGCGAGACGATGACCTCACGCCCCTCGGCAAGCGCAGCGAGAGCCAGCAAGACCGCCGCCGCGTTGTTGTTGACGACGAGGGCGGCCTCCGCTCCTGTCAGCCGGCGGAGAAGCGGCGCGAGGTGATCCTGACGTGAGCCGCGCTCTCCGCGCGACAGGTCGTACTCGAGGTTCGAGTAGCCGCGTCCGACCTCCACGACGCGTTCGAGGGCGGCTTCGGGGAGAGGAGCGCGACCCAGATTCGTGTGCACGAGAACCCCGGTCGCATTCAGCACACGACGCAGTGAAGGCTCGCGCGCGCCGGCCAGCTCCGCGAGTACTGCATCGACGAGCGGGGCCGGGGTGGCGCCGGCCTGAATCTCCTCGCGAGCGCGATCGAGCACGGTGCGGGCCGCCGCGACCGCGAGCTCGTGCGGCTCGGACGCCAACCGCTCGTCGCGCAAGAGCTCGTCCACCGAGGGCAGGTCGCGAAGTTTCACGCAGAGAGTGTAGGAACGAGCTCGCGCAGCAGCGCGGTCAGCGACCCCGCCGCGCGCGCACCGACCTCGAGCACCGCGTCGTGGTCGATCTTCTCGGGGAGGACGCCCGCTGCCATGTTCGTGACGACCGAGATACCGAGACAGCGAATGCCCATGTGCCGTGCGGCGATGACCTCGGGCACCGTCGACATCCCGGCGAGGTCGGTGCCGACCGTGCGCATGAAGCGGATCTCGGCCGGTGTCTCGAATTGCGGACCCAGCCACGCCGCATAGACACCCTCGGCAAGCTCGATGCCGATCTGTCCCGCCGCCTCGTGAGCGCGGCGCCGCAGCTCGGGGTCGTAGGCGTCGCTCATGTCCGGGAAACGTGGCCCGAGCTCCTCGTCGTTCGGCCCGACGAGCGGTGAGGTTCCCTGAAGGTTCACGTGGTCGGTGATGAGCACGAGCATTCCCGGCCGGAACGTCTCGTTGATCCCGCCGGCGGCGTTCGTGACGACGAGCGTCCGCACGCCGAGGCGTCCGAGAACCCGAACGCCGAACACGGCCTGGTCGGCGCCCACCCCCTCGTAGAGATGCGCGCGTCCCCGCATGACCGCGATCGGGACGCCTTCGACCTCTCCGAGGACGAGCACGCCGGCATGCCCGACGGCAGTCGCGACCGGCCAGCCGGGGATCTCGCTGTAGGGAATCTCGACTCCGTTCTCGAGCGCGTCAGCGAGTCCCCCGAGCCCGCTACCGAGCACTACTCCGATCCGCGGCTCGGCACCCGTCTCTTGCCTGATGCGTGCGACCGCCTCGTCCAGCACGGCGAGACCGTACCTTCGAGCCGTCGTCAGGGCGCGCTCGCGCCGTTCCGCTCTGCGTGTGCGCTCAGGACGATGCGGACCGCCTCGTCGGGGTCGTCCGTCACCGTCACCAGCCCGAAATCCTCCTCGGAGATCGTCCCCCGCGGCAGGAGCTCCGCTCGAAGCCACGCGAGCATCTCCTCCCAGTAGTCCCCGTCGAAGAGCACGAGCGGGAAGTCCTCGATCTTCCCCGTCTGGATGAGGGTCATCGTCTCGAACAGCTCGTCGAGCGTGCCGAAGCCGCCGGGGAAGATCACGAATCCTTCCGCAGCCTTCACGAACATCGTCTTCCGCGCGTAGAAGTGGTGGAACGTCAGCGCGACATCCAGGTACGGATTCGGGGCCTGCTCGTGAGGAAGCTCGATGTTGAAGCCCACGGAGAGCCCGCCACCGTCTCGTGCTCCGCGGTTGGCCGCTTCCATGATCCCTGGGCCGCCCCCCGTGATCACGGCGAAGCCCGCCTCCGCAAAACAGCGCCCGACCTCGCGGGCGGCCGCATACGTGGGCGTTCCCTCGGCAGTGCGCGCCGACCCGAAGATCGTCACGGCCGGGCGATCGATCTGTCGCACCGCCTGGAAACCGGCCAGGAACTCCGCCGCGATCAGCGAAACGTCGCTGGCGGGAGTCTCGACGCGGGTCTCGAGCGTCCGAGTGTCGAGATCGCGCGTCCCCGCCATCAGAAGTCCCGCTCGACGTACGTCGCGGACATCGCGAGCGCGAGCACGGCCACGAGCCCGAGGTAGACGATGCCGACCGTCACCCGCTGGCGCACCGGGAGGTCGTAGTAGCGCACGTCATCCCCGCGCTCTCGCCATCGTCGCCACAGATCGAGCCCACCGATGATCACGATCAGGACGAGGATCGGGTTCGGCCGCAGGACGACCAGCGCGAGCATCATCAGCAACCCGACAAACCAGAAGACCGGGTGCAGCGCGCCGACAGCCCGGCCGCCGTCGAGCGGGATGATCGGAATGAGGTTGAAGAGATTCAGGAAGAACCCGACGAACGCGAGCCCGACGAGCAGCTCGGAGCCGGTGGCCTCGCCGGCGATCCAGCACGCGGCCGCTCCGACGGACCCGAGGATCGGTCCCGCAAGCGCCACCCGCGCCTCCTTCCAGGCGTCGTCGGGCAGCTGCTTCATCCCGATCACGGCCCCCAGAAACGGGATGAAGAGCGGCGCGCTCGCCGGGATGCCCTGTCGGCGCAGCTCGAGCACGTGCCCGAGCTCGTGGACGAAGATCAGAAGGACGAAGCCGATCGCGAACGGCAGTCCCCAGAACCAGGCGTAGGCAGCGACCGAGACGAGCATGGAGGCGCCGGTCGTGACGACCTTCAGCTTGAGGAGCAGTCCTCCGAACTTCACGAGGAGGAAGCCGAGACCGATCAGCGGTGCGGCGAGCTTCCGGACGAGATCGCCGAATCCCCAGCGCGGCTGCACCGGCTCGTAGCCACGCCCGCCGGCATCCGACGTCTCCGGGTTCGGGAAGCTCGAGGCCTCCGGTGCCTCGACCGGCTCGAAGCGCGGGTCCGGCTCGCGATCTACGACCCCTGGCCGATCCATTCCTCTCCTCCCACGTATGTCTCTTTCTTCCAAAGTGGCACGGACACCTTCAACTCGTCGATCGCTTCCCGGCACGCGGCCAGGGCTGCGGCGCGGTGCGGAGCCGACACCGCGATCACGACACTTGTATCGCCGATATCGACCCGGCCCACGCGATGGTGAATCGCCACCTTGCACAGCTCGTGCCGGCGCGTGAGCTCGTCAGCGAGATCCGCCATCACCTGCTCCGCCATGCCCTCGTACGCCTCATACTCGAGGTAGAGCACCTCGCGTCCCCGCGAGCGAGCTCGAGTCGTGCCGACGAACGTCGCTATTCCTCCAGCCTCGGCGCTTCTCACCTGCTCGACCGCAGCCTCGACCGAAAGCGGCTCGTCGCAGAGCCTGAATCGACTTTGTGGCTCAGAGCCACTTGGTGGGTCGGCGCCGCCTGACACGGGTGGGATGACCGCGATCTCGTCGCCGTCCGAAACCCGCTCACCGCGATCCGCGAACGATCGGTTGACCGCGTAGAGCAACCCCGGCGGCTCGTCACCCAGGCCGAGCAATGCAAACACATCGCCCACGGTCGCGCCTTCGAAGAGGTCGACATCGACGCTGCCGGATCCGGCGCGCTCGCGCAGAGCTGCGAACAACCTCACGTTCACCTTCACGCGAGGAGGGTAGCCGCCGGTTGCCTCCAGACCCGGGACATGTTATGTCCCGCACATGGCGACGGCCCTCACCGGGGTGAATCTCAACGAGCAGGTGTACGACGAGCTGCGCGCACGGGTCTTGACCCGCCAACACCCACCGGGAGAGAAGATCAGCCTGCACGTGCTCGCTGAGGAGCTTGGCGTCTCCCGCAGCCCCGTTCACCACGCGCTCACGAGGCTCGTCTCCGAAGGCCTGCTCACGGTGCGGCCGCGCCGCGGCTACTACGTGACGCCCGTGACGGCACAAGCCGTGGCCGAGGGGTACGAAGTGCGACTCGCGCTCGAGCTGCTCGCCGCAGAGCGCACCGTCGGAACGCTCGACGAGCCGGCTCTGCACGCGTTCGAGACCCTGCTCCAGGGAACGGCCGCCGCGATCTCGCACGAGGAGTGGGACTCTGCGAACGCCGCCTTCCACGAGTTCCAGATCGACATCGCGGAGAACGCGCTCCTCTCGAGCTTCTACCGCGACCTCTCGGTGAACTTGATGATGCAGGTGATCCGAGCGGGCCGCGTGGAGGGCCACGCGAACCTGGTCACCGAGCACAGGAGAATCGTGGAGGCGTTCGCGGCCGGAGACCGCGAAGCCGCCGAGCGTGCGATCCGAGCGCACATCGAGACCGGCCGCCGCATTGCGCTCGAGGCGATCGAGCGCGCCGGCGGGGTCCTTTGAGTGACGGCCTACTAGCCGACCAGCTGCGGGCCGTTGATCCGCATCCAACCCCGCTCGAGCTCGTTCTGGCTGAGCGCCTTGTCGCGCGGGATTCCTTCGGGCGCTGCCGAGACCAGCCGCCTCATTCGGTCCTGCGCCCGATCCACTGCAGCAACAAGATCTGCATCTGCAGAAGCACCGTAGGACGTCGTCATTAGTCGAAACCGGCGCCTCTGCTCGGGGAGCGAGAGCTCGAGTAGGCCGAGGTTGAGGTGCTTCCAGATCGCATAGCCGAGATCGTCTAATCGCGCCCCCGGAGCAGCGCTGTCGAAATCGATGATCCCGACGGGCACTCCTTCGCGCCACACGAGGTTCCAGGGCCCGAAGTCGTTGTGGCAGACGACCTCGGCGTCAGCAGCGACGTTGCTTCCTGTCGTTGCATCGTGGAAGCGTCGGAGCAGCGCCGCCGCCGCTTCGAGCTGATCGTCGCTCCAGACGCTCGACCTGCAATCGGAGGGCACTTCGCCCTCGATGAACGTCAGGATCTCCCGCCCTCGTTCGTCGAACCCAAGAAAGCGGGGAGCCGCGTCGAAGTTTGCCTGCTCGAGATGCGTTAGGAGCTCATGCACGCGGCTGGCGTTTGGACCAGGCGGACGTCGGACGGTCTCACCGACCCGTAGGACGCCGCACGCAACCCAGCCGCCGGTCAGAGCGGTCTCAGCTTCGGGCTCCATCGACATGGGAGTCAGCTTAGGGACGAGCCAGAGCCTCGGCGGCGCCCGTACCATGCGGCGATGGCGACCACCGACCGCCGGCTGACCGATTCCGGCATCGAGATCAAGCCCGTCTACACGGCGGTGGACCTGCCGCCCGGGGAGTTCGAGCTCCCGGGCGAGTACCCGTTCACACGCGGCCCCTACGCGACGATGTACCGCGGCAAGCCGTGGACGATCCGGCAATACGCGGGCTTCGGCTCGGCGGAGGAGACGAATGCACGCTTCCGGTACCTGCTCGAGCGCGGGCAGACGGGGCTCTCGGTCGCTTTCGACCTCCCCACGCAGCTCGGCTACGACTCCGACGACCCGCTTGCAGAAGGCGAGGTCGGAAGAACCGGCGTTGCCATCGACTCGCTCGCTGACATGGAGGTGCTCCTGGAAGGAATCCCGCTCGCCGAGGTCTCGACCTCGATGACGATCAACGCACCCGCGGCGCTCCTGCTCCTGCTGTACGAGCTCGTGGCCGAGAAGCAAGGCGTGCCCGGCGAAAAGCTGCGTGGCACGGTTCAGAACGACGTGCTCAAGGAGTACGTCGCGCGGGGGAACTACATCTTCCCGCCGCGGCCGTCGATGCGGCTCGCGACCGACCTCTTCGCGTACTGCGCCGAGCGGCTCCCGGAGTGGAACACGATCTCGATCTCCGGGTACCACATCCGCGAGGCGGGAGCGAGCGCGGCGCAGGAGCTCGCGTTCACGCTCGCGAACGGGATCGCCTACTGCGAGGCGGCTGTCGCAGCGGGTCTCTCACCCGACGCCTTCGGCGAGCGGCTCTCGTTCTTCTTCAACGCGCACAACCACTTCTTCCAAGAGGTCGCGAAGTTCCGGGCCGCACGCCGCCTGTGGGCCGAGATCATGCGGGATCGCTTCGGCGCAACCAACCCACGGGCGATCGCCCTTCGCTTCCACGCCCAGACCGGTGGCTCCACTCTCACGGCACAGCAGCCGGAGAACAACATCGCGCGTGTCGCAGTACAGGCGCTCTCCGCGGCATGCGGCGGCGCGCAATCGATCCACACGAACTCGTTCGACGAAGCCCTCGCTCTCCCCACCGAGCATGCCGCGACGATTGCGCTCCGAACCCAACAGATCCTCGCGTCCGAAGCCGGGACCACGGACACCGCGGACCCACTTGGCGGCTCGTTCTTCGTCGAGGCGCTCACCGAGGAGCTCGAACACCGAGCGCGCGAGCTGATCGCCAGGGTGGACGACCTCGGCGGCGCCGTCGCGGCGATCGAGCAGGGGTTCGTGCAGGCCGAGATCGAAGCGTCCGCGTTCCGCTACCAGGCAGAAGTCGAATCGGGTGAACGCGTGATCGTCGGTGTGAACAGCTTCACCGAAACCGAGTCCCCGGGAGTCGAGCTGCTCCATGTCGATCCCGAGCTCGAGCGCCGACAGCGCGAGCGCCTCGCGGCCGTTCGCGCCGAGCGGGATTCGGCCCTCTCCGAGCAGGCTCTTGCCGAGGTGCTGCAGGTGGCCGAGAGCGACGCCAACCTCCTTCCGCCCATCCGCGAGGCGTTGCGCGCTCAGTGCACGGTCGGCGAGATCTGTGGCGAGCTCCGTGAGCTATGGGGTACATATGACGCCCAACATGGCTAGGAGCCGCACCAAGATCGCCGTCGCTGCCGCAGTGCTCCTTGCACTCGGGGTTCCGCTGGCGGCAATGGCCATGTCACGAGGCGGTCAGACCAAAGCGGCTCCCGAGGCGACGCCGAGCTTCCAGCGCGACATCGCGCCCATCATTCGCGACAAGTGCGCGGGTTGCCACCAGACCGGCGGCATCGCCCCGTTCGCGTTCGAGACTGCCCGGCAGATCTCGACGCGAGCCAGCCTGATCGCGGCCGCGGTCGAGGCGCGACTCATGCCTCCGTGGCCCCCCGGAATCCGCTCTCCGAACTATGTCGGGGAGCCTGAACGTACGCTGAGCTCCCGCGAGCGCGCCACGATCCTCGCCTGGGCGCGCGCTGGCGGACGGACAGATGGACCTGCGCTTCGACCAAAGCCGAAGCAACCCGGCGCGTTACGGGACGGCGAGTCCGCGCTCGAGATGAGGCTGCCGAACGCCTATAGGCCCAGCGCACGGAAGGGCGTGACGGACGACTACCGCTGCTTCCTCCTCGACCCGAAGCTCACCGGGGACGTTTCGATCACCTCGGCACGTATCGAGCCGGGCCAGCCCAAGGAGGTCCACCATGTGATCCTCTTCCGCGTCTCGCAGGCACAAGTCGCGGCGGCGAAGGAGCTCGACTCTGCCGCGCAGGGCATCGGCTGGACGTGCTTCGGCGGAACAGGCCTGCCCGCGGGTGACGGCGTCAGCGCCGGACAGGACTCCTTGAACGATGCGAACTGGGTCGCCGCATGGGCGCCTGGCGGGAGCGGCAACCGGCTGCCCGACGGAACCGGGATCCCGCTCCCCGCTGGAAGCCAGATCGTGATGCAGGTCCACTACAACCTCCTGAACGGTCGGGCGCCGGACCGCTCGCGCGCACTGCTGACCGTCGCGCCGGCTTCGGCAGGGCTCACCCCGATGCAGACGATCCTGCTGCCGGGTCCCGTCGAGCTCGCGTGCGCGACGAGCGAGCAGGGCCCCCTGTGCTCGAGAACGGAAGCGCTCTTCGAGCTTTCGCGCAAGTACGGCTCGGGCGCAGCGCTCGTTCCCGCCGGCCTGCTCTTCCTCTGCCGCGGAAGCGCGGCGGCCCCGAAGCCAAACGCGGTTTCGATCTGCGACCGGAGGATCACGACACCGACCACGATCCATGTGGCTGCGGGACACATGCACCTCCTTGGCGCCTCGATCAAGCTCGAGCTGAATCCGGGTACGCCGCGCGCCCGAGTCCTGCTCGACATCCCCCGCTGGGACTTCCACTGGCAGAACGCGTACACCCTGATGCAGCCGGCACGTGCGGAGCCAGGTGACATCCTCCGCGTGACGTGCCGCCATGACGTGCGCAAGCGGACACGCGGCGAGCACGGCGTTCCGAAGACGCCTCGCTACATCCTCTGGGGCGAGGGGACGACCGACGAGATGTGCCTGGGGATTCTCCAGGTCACGCGCGGCTAGGCTCGGCCAGCCTACGACTCGCGCCGGCGCCTGAGGTACTCGCGAATTACCTTCTCGCGGCCGCGCTGGATGATCGCGAGGGTCTCGGGGTCATGCTCGCGCTTCGGCCCTCGCGGGGGAGCAGGCACCCGATAGAGCACGCCCTTTCGCAGGATCCCCCGTTCGGGCAGCAGCGGAAACTCATCCATCGTTCGTGTCTTTCGGCATCGACCACTCATAGTAGTGGCGCCACACCTCGTCCAACTGATCGCGGAGCTCAAGACCGACAACCGGTGAGACGACGGCTCGAGCGACGAGGACGCTGCGTGACCGCTCGGGAACGTCGCGAATGAAGTCGACCGTGAACTCGTCCCGCCCGCGGTGCACTCGTGTCCGGTTCGCCCAGACCCCAACAAGCACGGCGGGATCCGCGACGTTTTCGTCGGCGAACTCGTCGGGCTCGCTCATCCGCCGATCGTAGGGTGTCGGTGATCACGTGACCGTCACGAGATCGTGCCGAAGCCGTCACGATTGATCCCCTGATGCGAATCCTCCTCGTCTCTCAGATGTACCCGGGGCCAGACGATCCGGACCTGGGTGTGTTCGTCGCCAACCTCGAGCGCGAGCTCGAGGCTCGCGGCCACGAGATCGAGCGCGCCGTCGTCGACCGGCGAACCGGGGGACGGAGACGCCACATCGAGCTCGCGCGCGACGCGCGGCGAACAGCGAGGCGGTTCCGCCCGGACGTCGTTTACGCGCACTTCCTCGCGCCCGCAGGCCTCGCCGCCGCACTCGCCTCACGCGCGCCGCTCGTCGTCACGGCGCACGGCCAAGACGTCCGCAACGTCGGATCGATCCCGGGCGCGCGGGCCGCAACGAGATACGTCGTCAAGCGGGCGGCCTCGATCATCGCCGTGTCGCGTTGGCTTCGAGACCAGCTCGAGCTGGCCCTGCCCGAGGCGGCCGGCAAGACCGAGGTCGTCGACTGCGGCGTCGACCTCGAGCGGTTTGCACCACGTGCCGCCGAGGAAGCTCGACGCGAGGTCGACTGGCCGGCGAGCGGGGCGTCGTTCCTCTGCCTCGGCGGGCTCACGGAGCGGAAGAACGTTCTCCGCCTAGCGCGCGCGTTCGAGCGCCGCGGTGAAGGCACACTCGCCTTCGTCGGTGACGGCCCCCTGCGCGAAGCACTCGAGGGACGCAGCGGAATACGCGTGGTCGGACGTGTCTCGCACGGCGAGGTGGCCGCCTGGATTGCGGCGTGCGACGTCCTCTGTCAGCCGAGCCTCGTCGAGCCGTTCGGCCTCGCGACGCTCGAAGCCATGGCGGCCGGCCGGTCGGTGGTGGCAACCAAGGTAGGCGGCCCACCGGAGTTCGTGACGCCCGAGTCGGGCGTTCTCATCGATCCCGAGGACGAAGACGCGCTCGTCGCCGCGCTCACCGCTGCAGCGGCATTACCCCGGCCCAACGCTGCCGCCCGTAGCGCAGCAGCAGGCCACGACGTCAGGCTGCAGGCGGAAAGGGTGGAGGCGATCCTCCTGAAAGCCTCTCGAGGTCGGCAAGCCTGATCGCCACCAGCGGCCCGACCGTCTCCTCGAGCCCAGCCTCGCGGGCGACGACGAGAGCCTCTTCGTAGGTCTGCCGCACCTTGTCCGGATCGACGCCCTGCTTCAGGCGATTGTCGCCCGTCACGAGTAGTTTCTGAATCCGCGCGCGTGCCTCGTCCTCGGCCACGGGTTGAGCGTACATCCGCTGCTACCCTTGCGCCCCGATGCCTTGGCTACAGATTATGGCGGTCATCCAGGTGCTCCTGAGCGCATTCCTGATCACGCTCGTGCTCATGCACTCGGGCCGCGAAGCCGGGATGGGCGGGCTCGGATTCACACCCCACTCTCAGGGCGGAACGC
>Ga0209751_10005197_pt1 | contig 12308 bp, 9 predicted proteins | sample RifCSP13_1_FD_184019 | JGI IMG/M metagenome (GOLD analysis project Ga0209751, IMG submission 184019) | Soil microbial communities from Rifle, Colorado - Rifle CSP2_sed 13_1 (SPAdes) (version 2) | ecosystem: Environmental > Terrestrial > Deep subsurface > Rock core/Sediment | place: Rifle... | reverse complement strand
GCGCGCCCCGTGCGCGAAGGCGAGGCGGTGGAGGGCGTCGTCTCCCGCGCCGGCGGCGAGGGCCCGGGAGAGGTGCACGGAGGCCTCGTCGAGGATCGCCTCCACGGGGACCCCGGCCTGGAGCGCCGTCACCGCGGACTTCGCGGTCCCCTCCGGGTCCCCCGAGGCGAGGGCCTGCTGGAGCCCCGCGGTGTCCCCGCCGGACCTCCCCGCGTTCCGTCCCGCTCTCTCCAAGTCCACGGATTCGGCCGCGATGGCTCTGCTCGCGATCTGAAGCACCGCGAGGTCCCTCGGCGCGCTGGCGACGTAGTGGATCGCGGGCCAGAGCGTCACCGCGGCGTGGGCCCACCCCGACTCCCGCGCGAGGACCCAGCCCAGCGTGGCCAGGGAGAGCTTGTGCCCGCCCCCGGAGGTGTCCTCTGCGGCGGCCTGGAAGAAAAGGTCCCCGACGAGCGCCCGCTCCCGGCGCCCGAGGAGGCCGTTGAGGATCCGCACCGCCTCCCTCGGGTTCCCGCGGCGGATCTCGAGGAGGAGGGACTTCGCGAGGTGGACCTCCTCCCCGACGATCCGGGACTCGTGCTCGCGGTGGGGCTCGCGCTTCGGCGCTGCGGCGGCGTACCAGGCGGCCTGGGCCACGGGGAGGAGCGAATCGTGAGTCATGAGGGGGACGAGGCCGGCGGCCGCGGCGAGCGCCTGGTAGGCGTGGTAGTGCGCGGGCACCGGGGCGCGGTCCACGTCGATGCGGAGCGCCGCAGCGCGGGCGGCTTCGCGGAGGATGCCGGGGAGGCCGACTCTCGGGGCGCTCTCCTCCAGGGCCGCAAGGGCGGCGGTGGGGTCGCTCGCGGCGATTGCCTCGTCGAGGGTCTGCATGGGGCGCGCGACCATGGAGGGCGCGGACTTAACGCTTTCCCGCGCGCCGCGCGCTCGAAGTCGTCCTGTCCCGAGACAAGCTCGTTGGAGAGAACGGAGGTTGCCCTTGGACAGAAGCCATCCTCGCCCCGCGCGCGGCCACCCTGACAACCCGTTCCCGTCTCCGGGCGGGGCACGAAACCCCCGTTGCGGGAGAACACCTTGAGCCTGGGGCCGGGGAGGCCACGGTGGCGGGAGGTCCTCTCCCCCTTGGGGGGAAGCCTCCCCCCGCGGCGGGAGGGCGGGAACCGGCGCGGGGATGGCGACCTGCCTGCGGGGCGCTCCTCCCCGAACCCGCGGGGACTCGCCCTCTTCCCGCGGCGGGATCTCCACCGCGAGCGGCGAAGTTCGCCTTGATGACGGGGGAATGCCCCTCTGCCGGGGGTGGTCACGCCGACGGCGGAGGGGGCTCCGACCCGGGCTCCACCGCCGTCCCCGTCTCGGGCTTCCGCCGCCGATCCCGCCGGATGGAGGCCCGAAGCTCGAGGAGCACCTGGGCTTCGGCGGTGGTCTTCCCCAGCGCACCCGCGATCATGTCGAGCACGCTGGAACCTTCCATGTACCCCACGTCGATGTCCTGCTCCACACGCTCCGTGAGGTTGCGGAGCTTCGCCTTCAGCGACTCCTGCTCCGTGTCGTCGGCGAGGAGGGCGTCCAGGGACCGCTGCACGCGCTCCCGGGCCATCGCGACGTCCATGCCGCGCTTCTGCAGCCGGGGAGCCCACCCGTCCAGGTGGCTGACGAGCGTCGTGAGGTAGCCGATCACTTGGGACGTGCTCATCTTCGGCATCGGCGACCCCGGAGGCGAAGAGGGAGAGGGCGCACTTGAAGGTGTCGAGACTCAGCGCGCGGCAACGTTTATCTCCCCCTCCCGGCTTCGGCCCCCCACCGCGGCTGTAGTGTAGCTGGTTATCACGTAAGCTTGCCAAGCTTACAACGCGGGTTCGAATCCCGCCGGCCGCACTCCCCTTTCGGGCAAAGGCTTTACGGCCCCGGGCCATGCCGCGCCGCGTGAAGCTCGAGGACCTGGGGGAGCGCGGGGCCATCGAGGTCCTGAGGAAGATCTACGACCGCGGGCACCCCATCGGGATCGGCGACGACTGCGGCGTCCTCGAGGTGAACGACCTCTACGTCCTCATCACCACGGACGTCGTGAACCAGCAGACACACATCCCCGCGGGCGCGACGCCCTATCAGATCGGCTGGTACCTCGTCGCGATCAACCTCAGCGACATCGCCGCCATGGGGGGCATGCCGCTCGGCTTCCTCACCGCGCTCTCCCTGCCGAGGGCGACGACGGTGGACTTCCTGCGCGAGCTCGCGCGGGGCATCGAGGAGTGCTGCCGCCAGTTCGGCATCCCCGTGCTCGGCGGCGACACGAAGGAGTCCTCGGCGATCTCCCTCGCCGGGACCGCGGTGGGCCGCGTGAAGAAGTCCCAGATCCTCCTGCGGCGGGGCGCGCGCGCGGGGGACCTCCTCGTCGTGACCGGGGAGCTCGGGCGCAGCGGGCTCGCCTACCGCGACCTCGGCGCCCCCGAGCGGCAGCGCGCGGCGCTCGAGGCGGTGATGCGCCCCTACCCCCGCGTCGAGGAGGGGAAGCTCTTCGCGGAGAGCGGCGCGGTGACGAGCTGCATGGACATCTCGGACGGGCTCGGGACGACGCTCGCCCAGATGGGGCGGATGAGCGGCGTGCAGTTCGAGGTCTCGTGGGAGAAGCTGCCCCTCCCCGCGGACCTCCGGCGCCTCCCCGCCAAGGAGGCGTTCGAGCTCGCGCTCTACACCGGCGGGGACTACGAGCTCGCGGCCACCGTGGACCCCGCGAAGTTCCCCGAACTGAAGCGCCTCTGCGAGGCTTCCCGCCACCGCCTCACCGCCGTGGGCGGCGTCGCGGAGCACGGGGCGAACGTCCTCCTCACCGCGGAGGGCCAGCAGCCTTTGGAGGACCGCGGCTGGGAGCACTTCCGCTCGAAGTAGGCCGTCCTGCGGCGGCCTGCAACGAGGACGACGACAATCCCCACGATGAACTACGCGAGGAAAGTCGCAATCATCACCGACGTTACAGCGGACGCCTCGGGCTCGGCCCACGGCCCCGCCAGGCGGCGATTCGCGGTGTCGGCACTCAGGCTTCGACCGTGGCTTCTCTCGCAGGTCGCCTTGGGGACGAACTCAGAGACAGAAGGTACTCAGGTGTTGAAGACTGTCGATGCCACCGGCGAACCGTCCGGGCCCCACGAGAGGACCACGGTATATGAGTTGCCAGGACCGACTCCGTCGAGCTGGAGCGTGTCCCCCGCGGTCAAATTCCCCTCGCCGCCGAGGTCGGTGTAGGAGAAGGTGAGTCCTCCGCCCGTGGCCACGACCCCGTCAACGAGGAGGGCGGCGGAGATCACCTCGGTGGTGCCGTTGAGGACCGTCACGCGGTAGTAGGCCAAGGGGTAGGAGGCCGAGGCTGCGGCCACACTTGCCGTGCAGTTGGTTCCGACGCACCCCCCGCCCATGAGTGCGATTGTGGGTTTGGCCAGCGCGAACACGAGGGTGACGTTGGCGACCAGGGTCCCGTCCGCTGCCCAGAGGACGCGCAGGGTGTAGTTGGATCCCGGAAACACCCCGGACAGGCGGAAGGAGTCGTTCGTGTTCAGCTCGCTGGGGTACCAGGTCTCATTGAACTGAAGGGTCAAGCCGCCGCCCGTCATCGATGACGGGGACAACACGGTAGGCCCGATCACCACCGTCGTTCCATTCAGAACGGCAACGTGATAGCGACTGTAGGGGTAGGCGTTGGTCACGTTCTGGACCTGGGCATCGCAGTCGGCACCGGAACAACCCTGCGGGCTGAGGTCCAGGCCCGGCTTCGGGGGAGGGTAGTCCACCGTGACGGACCCCAGCTCGCCGCCGTCCGCGGTCCACAGGACGCGCACGGTGTAGTTGAACCCCGGGGCCGCGCCACTCAGCCGGAAGGAGTCGTTCGTGTTCAGCTCGCCGGGGTACCAGGTCTCGTTGAACTGGAGAGTGAGGCCCCCGCCGGTCACCGGGGATGTGGTGAGCGCGGTCGCGGCAATGGCGAGGGTCGTCCCGTTGAGCACGACGACCTCGTAGCGGTTGTACGTGTAGGTCAAGGTGACGCTCTGCACCACCGCGTCGCAGTAGTCGGCGGAGCAGCCTGCCGGGGCGAGGACCAAAGTGGGCTTGGGAAGCGGGTAGTCGAACGTCACCGACGCCAGCACACCGTTGTCCGAAGCCCAGAGGAGGCGCACGGTGTAGTTGAGCCCCGGGGCCGCGCCGCTCAGCCGGAAGGTATCGTTCGCGTTCAGCTGCCCCGCGACGCTGACGTCGTTCAGCTGGAGGCTGAGCCCGCCACCGCTGACCGGCGAGGTCGACAGAGGCGTTGGAGCGATGGCGACCGTCGACCCGTTGAGCGCGCTGACCTTGTAGAGCTCGTGGCCGTACGCGATGGACACGCTCTCCACACGGGCATCGCAATGATCGAGTTCGCACCCCGACCCCGAGCCGGAGCGTGCCAGAACCGCGAGGGGGGCCGGCGGGGGCGTCGTCGGGGGCGCCGGCTTGTAGAGGAAGTAGAGGCCGATGGCCGTGATCAGGATGATCACGATCACGACCGCGGCGATCTTGCCGCCCGATCCCTTCTTCGGCTCGACAGGCGTTGGACCTTCATTAGTCATAGTCTCGGCTTCCGGCAAGTTCATCACTCCGTACCCGGGGGTTGGGGGATGACGAGGCAGGGAGGGGCCATGATAAGACGCTTTCGGTACACCTTTTGTTTCGTCGCGATGAAGGATATCGCCGGGCACGGTCCCACGTGGAGCCCCGCGCGAGGGGGGCTTCATGCGGGATGTCGGAGTTCGTCCGGAGCCGGATTCGTGGGAGGAGGCTGCGCCCATCCGGCTCGATGGCACGGTCTTCTCCGGCTCGGGATTCAGCGGCGATAGTATTTAGCGAACGGCGGGGATGAACAGGGAGTCCCGATGGTCGTCGAGCCGGTCAGCGTGCGCGACAAGCCGCCGACGGAGCCCGTGGGCCGCGTCGCGACGCTCTGGAAGCGCCTGGACGGCGGCAAGATCCTGTGCACCGCCTGCGCGCGGTACTGCAAGATCGGGGAGGGGCAGACGGGCCTCTGCGGGATTCGCGGCGTCCTCCAGGACAAGCTCTGGCTTTACGTCTATGGCAAAATAATCACGGGACACGTTGACCCCATCGAGAAGAAGCCCGTGATCCATTATCGGCCAGGGAGCAAGGTCTTCTCCATCGCGACCACCGGGTGCAACTGGCTTTGCCGCTACTGCTTCCTCCCGGGGACTCGCATCCTCACGGATCGGGGGCACGAGAAGATCGAGGACATCTTCCTCGGGGCCACGCTGACAAGCAACCCCGAGCTCCGGAGCGTCGAGGACCGCACCGCGTACACGCACCGAGGCCGCTGGCGCCGGGTCCGCAAGGCTTTCCAACACCTCTACTCCGGCAAGGTGCTGACCGTACGGCCATATTACTTGCCCGCGATCGAGTGTACGCCCGACCATCGCGTCTTCGCCTCGATCGGCGGTCGCGGGGTCGAGAAGGTCAAGGCTCGGGAACTCAAGGTGGGAGATTTCCTGGCGATTCCAAGGCCCTCTCCTGGGCGGGACGAATCGGTCCTGGATGTGGAAGGGCTCCTCACAGGGCGCGTCGCGCCGGCATACAAGGGCCGAACGGCCTTGGTCACGGAGCAGGGCCGAATCCGCTGGTCATCGGAGCGTGGCCATGGGGTTCCCGCGAAGCTGCGTCTCACGCCCCGACTCGCCCGCCTCCTCGGTTACTACTGCGCAGAAGGCTCCGTGAACTGGCACCCCGGACGTCCGAACAGCGGCGCGGTCTGGTTCAGTTTCAGCCACCTCGAAGAGGAGCGCATGCGGGAGGTTGAGAGGCTCCTCATGACCGTCTTCCGGGGTAAGGCACGCCGCGTGCGCCAGCGAAGCCGCGTTGCGGTCATCGCCCCGGGAGCGTCGCTGGCTGCCCTCTTCCAGCAGCTCTGCGGGGACTCCAGCGCGACAAAACGGGTGCCGGCGGTCATCCTCCAGACCGCGGACAGCTCCACGAAGAGGGCCTTCCTCGCGGGGTATCTCAATGGCGACGGATACGTGACCTCGCGCAAGGGTGGCGGGGTCATCCTGGGGAGTTCCTCCATCTCCACCGCGCTGACCTATGGAGTAGCCCACCTCGTGATGTCGTTGGGGGATGTCCCCCGGATCTACCTAGCGAGAAACGAGCCGGAGTACGTCATCGAGGGGAGAACGGTATCACGCTCCGACGACGTGATGCTGAGGTTGTGGGCCGACCGGGTGGCCATGACCCCGGAGGTGGTCGCCTGGCAGCCTTCCCGAATCCGCGTGATCGAGACCCCGGAATACTTCCTCGTCCCCATCCGCAGCATCGAGGACCGAGACTACGTGGGTCCCGTGTACAACCTTGAGGTCGAAGAGGACCACAGCTACACCGCGAACTTCGCCGCGGTGGCGAACTGCCAGAACTTCGACATCTCCCAGCGACGGAAGATAGAGGGGATCGACGTCGAGCCACAAGACGTCGTCAGAATGACGCTGGAGCAGGGTTGCCAGGGCCTCGCCTACACCTACAACCAGCCGACGATCTGGATCGAGTTCGCGCGGGACATCGGGGTCGCGGCGCGCAAGGCCGGCCTGTTCAACATCTTCGTCTCCAACGGGTACGACACCCCGGAGACCGTGGGGCTGATGGGGGACTTCCTCGACTGCATCACCGTCGACTTCAAGGGGAGCGGGGAGACGAACTTCGTTCGGAAGTACATCAACATCCCGAACGCGGACCCGATCTTCCAGACCATCCAGGAGATGCGGGACAAGACGAAGATCCACATCGAGATCACGGACCTCATCGTGCCTAGAGTGGGCGACGACCTGGAGGCCTGCCGGAAGCTCTCGCGGTGGGTCCTCGACGAGCTCGGGCCGGACGTCCCGATCCACTTCCTGCGCTTCCACCCGGACTACAAGATGATGGACTTCGAGTGGACCCCGGTGGAGACCCTGGTGAAGCACTGCGACGTCGCGCGCGAGGCCGGGCTGCGCTACGTGTACATCGGGAACGTGCCCGGTCACCGCTACGAGCACACGTACTGCCCGGGGTGCGGGAAGATCGCGGTGAAGCGCTACGGCTTCGACATCACGGGATGGTACCTGGACCGGCACAACCGCTGCAAGGCCTGCGGCTACCAGCTCCCCATCCAGGGCGGGCTGGAGCGCACGGTGAACCAAGACCGGTTCTACGGCGTCCTGCTCCACCGCTAGGCCCCGTCGCTGGATCCTCCGGCGAGCTCAGAGGGCCAGGCGCCCCCGCTCCACGAGGACCTGGCCATCCACCTCGACGCTGGGCTCGCGGATCACCGCGGAGACGCGCACCCCGCAGCTGATCCGGCCGCCGTAGATCGTGTTGTCTCCGAAGGCGAAGTTGGCCGTGCCAAGGGATTTCTCGGCCTCCATCGGCGGCCCGGAGGCGCGCGCCTTGGGGTTGAGCCCCAGCCCGAACTTGCCGAGGATCCGCCCGTCCTTGCCGCCCTTGTTCATCTCGAGGACGGCCCCGTGCGCCCCCTGGATCTTGCTCGCCACGCCGTCCTTGACCTGGACCGTGGCCGGCGTCCCCAGGGGCTCGTGGAAGGAGACGTCGATCACGAGACGCCCCTCCGTCCTCGCCTCGACGGGGACGACGAAGAGCTCGCCCGCAGGGAGCGTGGTCATGTCCCCGGCGCGGCGGCAGGTGCCCGTGTCCTCCGTGTTCCACGCCCGGCCACGCACCTCGAGGGCAAGGTCCGTGCCCGCCGGGGAGGTGACCCGCAGCCCGCGCGAACCTTGGACCCGCCGCTCCAGCTTCCGCATGAGCTGCTGAATCTCCAGGTAGTCCGCGGTGAGGGCGCCCTCGGCGAGCATCTCGTCGGTGACGCCGGGCAGGGAGACGACACGGGCCCCCGCGCGGTTCGCCGCGCGGCGCGCGCGCGAGTGCGTCATGCTCTTCTCCGTCGCGAGGAGGATCACGTCGGACTCCTCCATCATCCTCCCCAGGTGCCAGGGGGGCTCCGCGTGCGGCCTCAGGCGCGGCTTGATCATCACGAGGACGGGGTCGCCGCCGGCCTCGCTCGCGGCCTCGAAGAGGGCCACGCCGACGGCGTCCCGCGTCGTGTCCGCAACGACGAGGACCTTCTCGTGGCCCTGGAGGTTGAGGCAGTTCCGCACAATCTGCCGGGCGCCCTCCTCGAGTCCCATCGGCCCTCGCAGCGACGAGGCGCACATTAAGGTTCGGGGCGCGGGCCCGCGGCACGGTTAAATACGGGCCGACCCATCGCGCGACCCCACCCATGGCGACCTCCGCCGTCGCTGAGATCAAGCAGGTCCTCGCGGATTTCAACCGGGCGAACGGCGCCCTGCTCTCCGCCGTAATCTCCCGCGCGGGAGTCCCGATGGCCTGGAACATGCCGTCGGACGTTCACTTGGAGAACTTCTCCACGCTCACGGCGACCCTCCTCGGCGCCTCGGAGGTCCTCTACACGGGCCTCAAGCGCCGCTCCCCGGAACGCGTGGTCGTGGAGTCCCCGGAGGGGACGCTGATCACCGTGGGGTTGGGGCCGAAGGCCTTCCTCGTCGCGCTCGCCCCCGAGGCGACCGGGGCGTTCCTGGAGGCGACGGACTCCGTGGTCGCGTCCCTCAAGGAGATCCTGAAGACCGCTTGATCCGCATCAGGGCGGAGAGCTTCGCGAGGAATCGGTCCTCCGCCTTCTGGTAGAGCTCCGTGCGGAACAGCCGCGACGCTCCGAGGCCGAGCCCGGTGCCGAAGGCCCAACCCCCGACGACGTCGGACGGCCAGTGGACGCCCACGTAGATCCGGCTCAGACCGATGGCCACCGCGTAGGGAACGAGGAGGAGAAACCCGGGATTCGTCGTGGCGAGCCACGTCACCGCGGCGGCGGCGCGCGAGGCGTGGCCGCTGGGGAACGCGGACTCGATGGGGGAGGCGTCCAGGGGGACGGGGATCGCGGCGGCTTCGGGACGTGGCCGCGCGACGACGACCTTGAGGACCGCGACGACCGCGGCGTCGAGCAGGAGGAGGAGGACCATGCGCAGGGCCGCGCGCCTCCCGAGGCGGATCCCCAGCGGGACGGCGAAGAGGAGCCAGAAGTACAGGAGCCCCAGGATGCTGAGGACGACCATGACGGGGTCCAGCGCCGGCGACCGCCAGCCCTCGTGGACCGCCCTGAAGAGCTCGTCGTCGAGCCCCATGCGCCCTGTATCCGCCATCCCCTCTTGGTTTCTCCGACAGGGCTAAGGCGCGGCGGGGGCTGGCGGGGGCGTGCTCTCCGCCCCGACGACGTTCCGCCTCCTCCTCGAGCGTTACGGCCCGCAGCGGTGGTGGCCCGCGGACACCGCCTTCGAGGTCGTCGTCGGGGCCATGCTCATGCACCGGACCTCCTGGCGGCGCGTGGAGGAGGCCATCGCGAACCTGCGCTCGGCACGCCTCCTGAGCCCCCTGGGGATCGCGGGCTGCCCCCTGCCCCGCCTGCGCACCCTCCTGCGCCCCGCGGGGCTCTACTCGACGAAGCCGCGGCGCCTCCGGGCCCTCTGCCGCGCCATCGTGAGCGGTGGCGGGCTCCCCGCGTTCCTCTCCGGGAGCCTGGAAGAGGTCCGGACGCGGCTCCTCGCGCTCGAAGGGGTCGGCGAGGAGACCGCGGACTCGGTGCTCCTCTACGCGGCGGGGCGACCGACCTTCGTCATCGACGCCTACACGCGACGCATCGCACGGCGTCTCGGCTGGTTCGACGGGGGCTCGTACGGCGAGGCGAAGGCGTGGTTCGAGGGCCGCCTGCCGCGCGAGGCCTCCGTCTACAACGAGCTCCACGCCCTCCTCGTCGCGCACGCGAAGGCCCTCTGCCGCCCGCGGCCGCGTTGCCCGGAATGCCCGCTCCTTCGGAGCTGCCCGCACGGGCGGGCGCAGGTTTATCCCCGGGCCTCCGCATCGAGACCGCGATGAGGCCGCGCGGCGTCACGCTCGACGCGTTCGGGACGCTCCTCGACCACGGCCTCGGGACGATCGAGGACGCTGCGGCGGAGATCGCACGGGACTTCGACCTCCCCGTTGGCGCCGGCGGTTTCCTGGAGGCTTGGCAGGAGCGGTACTTCGGGCTCCTGAACGGCGGACCGTTCCGGACGATCGCCGAGGCGAACGGGATCTCGCTCCGAGAGACCGCCTCCGCGTTCGGCGCCTCGGGGGACCTCGGGCCCTACCTCGACCGCATGCTCGAGCGGTGGACCCGCCTCCGCCCGTACCCAGAGAGCCCCCGCGTCCTCGAGGCGCTCCGCGGCACCCCCGTGGCCGTCGTCTCCAACGCGGACCACGCGCTCCTCCTCCAGGTCCTGCGGGACGGCGGCATCCCGCTGCCGCACGTGATCTCCTCGGAGCGCGCGCGCTGCTACAAGCCGGATCCCCGCATCTTCCGGGAGGCGCTCCGGGAGCTGGGGCTGGCCCCCGGCGAGGTGCTCCACGTCGGGGACTCCCTGGACGCGGATGTCCGCGGTGCCGCCGCGGTGGGGATGCGGACGGCGTGGGTGAACCGTCGCGGACTGACACGCGGCGACGGCCCGCAGCCCGACCACGAGCTCCGTGACCTCGACGGCCTCCTCGACCTCCTCATTTGACGTTTTCGCGGGATGCCAACAGCTCCGTTTATGTACCCGTAAAAGACCGTTCAAGAGAGCGGATATACCCCGTTCGCCCTGCACATTCCCATGGAGGGATGCCCTGTGCGTCCGACGGTATCCGACCGCGTCCTCGTGCACCTCGCCGCCTTCGACCGCTACGCGAACGAGATCGACTGCCCCGCGGAGGTGACCCAGCACGGCATCGGGCGCGCCCTGACGATCAGCCGCGCGCACGCCGCCCTCGAGGTGAAGAAGCTCGTCGTCGCGGGGCGCGCGCTCCAGCGCCTCGCCCACGTCCGCGGGTCCCGCCACCGCCGCAAGGTGTACTTCCTCACCGCCACGGGGCACCGCCGCGTCGCCGAGGTCGCCGCCGCGATCCGCGCGAAGCGCGTCACCGTCCTCTTCTCCAATGGGGACCGCCGGGACCTCCCGGGGTCGGACGCCCTCGGCCTCCTCGCCCAGGCGGGCGTGCGCGAGCACCAGGCCCTCCTCCGCCTCCTCGACTCGGACGTCGTGAGCCTCTCCGGGGGATCGGGGCCGAAGCCGCCGTCGCACTTCGTCGGCCGCGTCCGGGAGCTTGCCGTCCTCCGCGCCTTCGCCGCGTCCGCATCGGGGCTCCTCTTCCTCTACGGCCCCGCGGGCATCGGGAAGAGCGCCCTCGCCGCGCGCGCCCTCGTCGACCACCGCGGGCCGTGGATCTGGCACGCGTGCCGCCACCCGGAGGGCCCGGAGGGGGCCCTGCGCTCCATCGCCAGGCACCTCGACGCCTTCGGCCGGCCCGCACTCTCCCGGTGCCTCGACCGCGGGGATTTCTCGGGCAACGTGCTGGAGGCTCTGCGACGGGACGCGGGGGACCTCGTCATCGTCCTCGACGACGCGGACCGGTCCCCGGACGCCCTCGCGTTCGCGAGGGGCTGTGCGCGTTCCGGGGTCCCCGTGCGCTTCCTCGCAATCGTCCGCCACCGACCTCCCGAGGCGTTCGAGGAAGGCCTGGAGCTCGGGGCCCTCGCCGGCGCGGAGGCCGATGCCCTCCTCCACCGCCTGAGGCCCGACCTGGGCCCGACCGCGCGCGCGGAGATCGCGGCCTCCGCCGGGGGCGTCCCCGTCCTGCTGGAGGTCGCCGCCGCCTGCGGGGCCGCGGACCGCGATCCGCTCCAGGTCGTGCTCGAGCGACTGGAACCGCGCGAGCTCGACGCGCTCCGGTACGCCGCGGTGTTCCAACGCCCCTTCCCGACGGAGGCCTTCGTGCGGTCCTACGTCCCCCTCCATCGGCTCCTCCGCCTCCGCGTCGTCGTCGCCCGGGCCGAGGGGTACGAGGTCCCCCGCCTGGTCGCGGACCGCGTCCTCGCCGGTGTGGACCGTGGCCGGCGCCTGCGGATGCACTCCCGGGCAGCCGCGTACTTCGCCGAGGACGGCGACGTCGTTCAGGAGGCCATGCACCTGCTGCAGGCCGACCGCCCTGCCGAGGCGGCCTCACGCCTCTCGGAGGAGGGCCGCCGGCTCGTGGCCGGGGGCCGCGCTCCCACGCTGGTCAGCCTCCTCGAGGAGTGCGCCCGGAGCGGGGTCGAGGAGCCCGCGTACCTGGCCGCCCGCATGGAGGCCTGCCGGGGAGCCGGCCTGGAGGCCTCGGCCTGGGACCTCGCGGAGCGGCTCCTCACGCGCCTCGACGCCGAGCGCACCGACCCCGGC
>Ga0209751_10005192_pt1 | contig 12318 bp, 9 predicted proteins | sample RifCSP13_1_FD_184019 | JGI IMG/M metagenome (GOLD analysis project Ga0209751, IMG submission 184019) | Soil microbial communities from Rifle, Colorado - Rifle CSP2_sed 13_1 (SPAdes) (version 2) | ecosystem: Environmental > Terrestrial > Deep subsurface > Rock core/Sediment | place: Rifle... | reverse complement strand
CCTGGAGAAACTCCTCGCGAGGTCCGCGACTGATGCCGCCCTTGTCATCGGCGAGGCGGAGGACGGACGATACGTCCTCGTGAGCCCGCCCCTTGCCAACGACGCCTTGAAGGAGCAGATCGACGGTGGGGTGGCCCTCGTCCTCGAGCGCCTGGGAGGACGGTGGCCCCAGCCACACGTGACGGACTTCGGCCTCCGGGAGATGTACGCAAACGCGCGGGAGCCGTGGATGGCCCGCCGCGGTTTCGAGGACCTCGTCAAGGACGGAAAGGTCGGGGTCGTGACGATCTTCTGCCACGAGTGGGTCTACGAGGTTTGCGCTCGGGTGGCTTCAGAGGCCGGCGCCGAACTGCGCAGTCCTTTCGAGGAATACCTCCGCACAGGGAAGCTGCGGCTTGCGGGCAGGAACGCCTTCCAGCTCGACGTCTTCAGGAACCTGCGAGACATGGCCGCGAACTTTGACGCGATCGAGGACCTGGCGACCAGGGTGATCGTCCTCGTCGGGCTGAGGGACGACGACACGCTCGCCGCACGCCTTCGAGGCGATCACCCAGGATCGTGACGTTCGGTTGGGGATCACTTGGCACGCGCGTTCGGGAGCACGTGGAGCATCACAAGCACGAGGGTGAGGCCCATGAGGAAGGAGACGATGCCTGGCAAGATGCCCCCGAGGGAGACAAGGAGGAACGCGCCGGCGAGGAACGCGACGCTGGAACCCGCGACCGTGGCGGTGTAGAGAAGGGATAGCTGCCGTCGGCGGCTCTCACCCGGCGTCCGGATGCGAACGGCTTGCGTTTGCCTGGGCGGCGCGAACGGCGGAGACGCGCGCACCGTCCGGATGACGGTCTTCCGCGTGGCGATGTCGTCCCAGCCCCGCAGTGGCTCGGAGCGCTCGTCGTACTCCCGACGGAGGAGAGGGTTCGTCAGGGTATCGTACGCCTCCTTCACCGCCAGGAATTCCTCGTGGGACCCCCGGGCGCGGTTCACGTCCGGGTGGAGCTTCTTCGCGAGGCGGAGATACGCGGTTCGGATCTCCTCCTCGGATGCGCGCCTGGAGACGCCGAGGCGACGGTACAGGTCCGGGCGGGGCACAGGGCGGATTGGGAGGCGACGCGCGATATACTTTGCCCCGAAGATATCATGACCGAAATCCTCGCCGCGACGTGTCGCGGGTGAGCGCCAGCCCAATACCGCCAACGTTGAATACGCGAGGGCCGGTCCCGCGGCCGGGCCCGTAGCTTAGCCTGGGGGAGCGTCTGGCTCATAACCAGATGGTCGTCGGTTCAAATCCGGCCGGGCCCATGGGCGTCCGGGTCAGCCGAGTCGCAGGTGCTTCTTCACGAGATCGCGGATGCCGAGAATCGGCTCCATTCTCCCGCTGAACTGCGCGAGCTCCGGTCCGAACTTCTGTTCGATCTCGTTCACGGCGTCACGCGCGCGGCTCGCGAGTTGATCGACGTCCGAAGAGGAGGCGACCGCGAGGTACAGGTTCGGGCCGCGCTCGATGAGGATCTTGTAATTCCCGAACTCCAACCTGTTCAAGTCTCGGTCCCCGCCGTACCGGAAGGAGTCCTTCACGAAGTCCTGCACGACGGTGAACATGGAGCCGAGCACGTCCTTGTCCTTGTCGTCCGCAGTCTTCATGCTGCGGCCCAAGTGGTACAGCAGGACACCGCTCGTGTGGACGACGAACACCTCCTCGATCACGGGGGGTCGCGTCTTTCGGTACCCGTAGGCGGCGACGGGCACGAGGCCGATCGCGAGGGGCACGAGGAAGAGCAGCCACGGGGATGAGGGCCCGTCCGTGGGCGGGGAGATGACCTCCGTCGCCTGGATCGAGAACGTCGCGCTCCGCGGCGGCAACCGGATGCCAAAGGAGTCCGTGTAGTCGATCCGCGCGGTCGCGTTCATGTACCGACTTGGTGTAACCCCGACGGAGACCGCGACGGAGAATGAGTGGGCGCCATTCCCGAGCGAAGGGAAGTACCACGACGTCCCGTTGCGGACGCCGCCGAGCGGCCCTGCAGTGTCGGCCTCGTACGTCAGCGGGGCGGGCAGAGTCAGGTTGAGCCACGCGCCCATCGGCGCACGGGATCCCGTGTTGTTGACGAACACGGTGTACGTCTCCACATCACCGAGCGCCACGAACGGGCGGTCCCCGTCGAGGTCCAGCGTGAAGTACGGCTCAAGCCGCAGGCCGTACGTTTGGTACGTGAGGTCCTGGGAGATGAACGTCCACCCGGAGCCGGTGTCCCTCAACCCTTGTCCCGGGACGACGTCCGCCCCCGAGTGCCGCCAGTCGTAGCCATCCGACGGCGACTCCGGGCTGTCAGCAACGATCCAGTACGTGACCCCCTGCGCGAGGGCCAGCGTGGGCGTGATCGGGAAGACGCGCCACCCGGTCCCCCCGTAAACGAATTCCGACCATCCGAGGATTGTCCCGCTGGGGGCGCCTCCGGCATTGGACTGAATCGTGACGTTGAGCGTGTCCCCCGTGGGCGGGTCGTTGAACAGGTAGAGGCTGACGCGCTGGAGCAGGAAGGACTCCCACGGGACGAACGACTGAGCGAGGGTCGAGGAGTTCGAGAGCTGGAGGCTGTTCCCGGAAGTGTTGAGGTTCTGGTTGAAGTTGAGTTCCCCGAAGGCCGCCGCGGGAGGGCTCGGGGTCAGCAGGAAGAGGAAAGCGGTGACGAGGAGGAGGAGCCCTCCCCGACGAAGGCTCACGGTTTTTGAGGGCTTGCGCCGCCCTATTAGCCCTTCCTTCCCGTTATCACGGACGCCACCGAATCCCGGTCCGCCGCCGTCGCGGGAACGTATATGAGGAGGCCATCCGTAGGCGGGGATTCCGTGCAGGACCTCGGCCTCGACCCCAGGATCGTGGAAGCCGCGAAGGCGCTGGGCATCGCCGAATTCACCGAGCCCCAACTGCGTGCGATCCCGCCAATCCTGGCCGGACGCCACGTGCTCCTCGTCGCTCCCACCGGGATCGGCAAGACGGAGGCGGCCGTCCTGCCGATTCTGCACCATCTCCTCCGGGAGAACCCGAAGCGAATTGCCGCCCTCTACATCACGCCCCTGCGGGCGTTGAACCGCGACATGCTCCGGCGTCTGACCTCCTTTGCGGAGCGCCTGGGGCTCGACGTCGCCGTCCGACACGGGGACACGCTGCCGAAGGAGCGCGCACGTCTCACGCGAAAGCCCCCGCAGCTGCTGATCACGACCCCCGAGACGTTCCAGATCCTCTTCACGGGGGAGACGCTCCGTTCGCAGCTCGCAAACGTGCGTTGGGTCGTGGTCGACGAGATCCACGAGCTCGCGAACGACGACCGCGGGTCGCAGTTGGCGGTGGGGCTCGAGCGTCTGGCGACGCTCGCGGGACGGGAGTTCCAACGGATCGGGCTCAGCGCGACCGTGGGCTCCCCGGACGAGGTGGCGGCGTTTCTCGGAGGCGTCGGGCGCCGCGTGGAGGTCGTGAACGTCCCGATCCCCAAGGGCATCCGGATCGCGGTCGAATGGCCCGAGCCTGCGCCGAAGGACGATGAACTTGCAGAGGCGCTCCACCTCACACGGGAACACGCGCACGCGCTCCGGCGATGTCGCGACCTCATCCGGAGCCATCGCTCGACCCTCTTCTTCACGAACACGCGGGACAACGCCGAGTTCCTCTCCTCCCGCCTGCGCACATGGTCGGACGATCCCCCCATCGGCGTACACCACGGCTCCCTCTCAAGGGACGTGCGGATCCAGATGGAGGACGACTTCAAGGCGGAGCGGTTGCGGGCGCTCGTTTGCACGTCGTCCCTCGAACTCGGGATCGACGTGGGCAGCGCGGACTTCGTGCTGCAATACGATAGCCCCCGCGAGGTCGCGCGCCTCATCCAGCGGATCGGGCGTTCCGGGCATGGCGTCGGCGAGGTCAGCGAGGGGGCGGTCTTGTGCATCCGCGAGGATGAGTTCGCGGAGGCGTGCGCAATCGCGCGACGGGCGCTGGCGGGAACGCTCGAACCCCTCGTCGTGCGGGAGGACAACTTCTCCGTCCTCGCGAACCAGCTGGCCGCGATGGCGATGTCCGGCGACACAGTGGACGTCGGCGAGGCGTACGAACTCGTGCGGAGGTCCCACCCCTTCCGCAACCTGAGGAAGCCAGACTTCGACGACCTCGTGAACCAGCTCGCGGACCTGCGCATCGTCTGGGTGCGCGAGGGCCGTCTCGGGCGGTCCCGCGGCACGATGACGTACTTCTTCGAGAACATCTCGATGATCCCGGACGTCAAGACGTATCGCGTCGTCGACATCTCCTCGCGGCGCACGATCGGGACGCTCGACGAGTGGTTCGTCGCGGAGAACGCGAAGCTCGGGGCCTCGTTCGTCATGCGCGGTTCCGCGTGGCGGTTCGTCGAGTTTCGCGACAACGGGGAAATCCTCGTGGAGCCCGTCCGCGAGCTCGGCGACATCCCCTCATGGGTGGGCGAGGAAATCCCCGTTCCGCACGACGTCGCCCGCGAGGTCGGCGCCCTCCGCCGCACGCTCGATTTCGGGGGCTATCCTGCGAACGACCACGGCGTCGAACGGTTCCGCGCGTACGTCGCGAGCGCGAAGGACCTTCCGGTGCCGACGGACGAACTCATCACGATCGAGTCGACGAAGGGCGCGATCGTCATCAACGCGTGTTTCGGCACGAGGGTGAACGAGACCCTCGGGCAGCTCGTCTCCTCCCTCCTCAGCGCGCGCCTTGGCGAGTCCGTGGGCATGAACACGGATCCGTACCGGATCGTCCTGCAGGTGCCGCGCGCGGTCGACGCGAAGCAGATCGTCGCCCTTCTGAAGCCGGACGACCCGGACGCCCTCGAGCCGCTGCTGCGCGTCGTGCTGAAGAACTCCTCGTTCCTCCGGTGGGCGTTCGTTCATGTCGCGAAGAAGTTCGGCGCGATCCGCCGAGACGTGGACTGGGAGTCCATCCACCTCGGACGCCTCCTGAAGGCGTTCGAGAACACTCCGCTGTTCGAGGAGGTTCTCGGGAAAGTCTTCTGGGAGCGGATGGACCTCCCGAACGCCGCCAAGGTCCTCCGCGCGATCCGTGACGGAACGGTCCGCATCCACGTGGGTCGTCTCTCTCCGATCGGGAAGGTCGGCCTGGAGCGGGGACGCCACCTCGTCGTGCCCGCGAAGGCGGACCGGGCGACCCTGCTCGCGCTCAAGACGCGGATCGAGGGCGACACCATCCTCGTGATGTGCATGAGTTGCCGCGCCGCGAGCCGCGCCCTCGTGCGGGACCTCGCCGCCAAACCCGCATGCCCACGATGCGATGCGCGCATGGTCGCGATCCTCCGTCCGTACGAGCGGGAGAAGGCGCGTCTCCTGTCGGCGACCCATCTCTCCAAGGAGGAGCGCGCGGAACTCAAGCGGCTGTACACGAGCGCGAGCCTGGTGAGCGCACACGGGAAGAAGGCGGTGTATGCGCTCGTCGCGCGCGGCGTCGGACCGGACACGGCCGCCAGGATCCTCCGAAACCTGCACGAGACGGAGGACGACTTCCTCCGGGATCTGTTGGCGGCGGAGGTCAACTACGCCCGGACGAGGCGGTTCTGGGACTAGACCGGCGTGCGGCGCGGCGGAGCGACATCAGGTTCCGATCGAACTGCGAACGCACGGCGCGGAGCACGTCCTCCTGCGGACGCAGGCGATACAGGTAGGCGAGGCGGTTCTTGGCGGTGACGACCGGACGCCGCTCGAGGAGGCCGCGTCGGACGAGGAGCGCGATGTTCCCGCGCACGGAGCGCTCGCTCATCTTCACGCGCTTGACGATCTCGGCGATGGAGAGGTGACCGGACGTGCGGACCAGGAGGTCGACGATGGCGGTCGCGGTCCGAGGAAGGCCGAGGGCGTTCCCGAGCCCCCTCGCGAACCGACGCACGCGCGCGCCGCTCATGAGCCCGCGAACGGTTCCCCCATATATCAATCGTTCGGCCCCAGCCGTACGTATGCAAATCCATTTTCAGTAGTCGCGACAAAACCCTAAAGACGGGTGAGCGCCATCCGCCGCCAGGTCGGGGGCAGGTCGAATGGTTCAATTCGATTCGCGTGGGGTGAGAATCGTCTTGAGCGCCCCTCGCGGGGAGATGTCCTCGTACAGCGGGGACCCCTTCGCCGCGTTCATCGCCGTGTTCCCCGAGAAGGTCATCCCGCGACCTCTCCTTCGGCCCGAGTGGTTCAACCCGCGGGACAACCCCGACGGCAGCGCGAAGTTCGTCCCGTACGGCCTCCGGAAGATCGAAACCCTCCTCCTCGAGGCCGGGTTCCCGCCGGAGGACGTCGTGTGTTGCCACCCGGACAACCTCGAGCGGTTCGTGGGTCCGAACACGAAGATCGTTGGCATCACGAGCATGGACCCGATGGGGCTCGCGTACGTGTCCGTCACGTACAGCAGCATGATTGCCGTCCCGGGGGAGACCGCGGACGCGGTCGAGTTCCGCCGGGTCATGGAGAATCCCGTGTTCCAGAAGTACGACCCGATCGTCGTCGTTGGCGGCGCGGGCGCGTGGCAGGTGCGCCATGCGGGGATGGTGGAGGAGTGGGGCATCGACGTCCTCGTTCATGGAGAGGGCGAACTCACCGTCGTCGATCTCTTCCGCCGCCTCCTCGCGGGGGAGACGGTCGACAAGGAGGTCCACGGGTCGAAGGTCCCCATCGACTTCATCCCCGCGATCCGGAGGGCCGCCTCGTACGGGGTCGTCGAGATCACGCGGGGCTGCGGCCGGGGGTGCCAGTTCTGCTCCCCCACGAACCGCCGCCGCCACTCCCTCCCGCTTGACCACATCATGAAGGAGGTCGCGACGAACGTCGCGGCGGGATCGAACGAAATCTTCTGCGCGACCGAGGACCTCTTCCTTTACGAGTGCGGATCGCGCTTCGAGCCGAACCCCGCAGCGCTGGAGAAGCTGTTCACGACGATCGCCCGCCATCCCGGCGTCGACTACGTCCACCTCAGCCACATCGCGATCGCTCCCGTCGTGTACGACCCGACGGCCGTGGAGCGAGTCACGCCCATCCTGCTGGAAAAGACGCGGTACACGCCGAAGTTCCGCCCGAACTACAAGGAGTCCTTCGTCACAGCGCTATTCGGGATCGAGTCCGGCTCGATCCGCATCATGAAGAAGTACATGCGCGGCAAGATCTGGCCCTACCCGATCGAGGAGTACCACGAAGTCAACGTGCAGGGCGTCGGCATCCTCAACGACAACCACTGGCGGCCGATGGCGACGCTCATCACGGGGTGGCCGGACGAGACCCCCGCCGACACCGTGCAGACCCTCGAGCTGCTGGACAAGCTGAAGGGGAGCAAGATGTTCCTCGTGCCCCTCCTGTTCATCCCCCTCGAGGACACGAGGCTCCGGAACGAGAGGCGCGTGAGCACCGATCAGCTCACCCCGGAACAGTGGGACGTGTTCGCCACCTCTTGGCGGCACAACATCGACGTCTGGGACCCGAAGAAACAGCCCCTCTTCACGTTCGCTGCGCTTTTCGCCTATTACGCGTACTTCCGATGGAAGCACGGGAAGAAGGTGTTCGCGCCGATCATGAAGATCGCGAGGTTCCCGTCGTTCGCGACGCTACCGCCAAAGTTCCCCCTGAAGGCGGACGGGGGCATCGACCCCCAGTATTGCCGGGAGGATGAGAGGACGATCGCACGCGAACAGATCCGGACGCTGCCCGTGCTCCAGGAAATCCAAGCGACGCCCCCGGAGCGGAGCGCGCCGCCGACCCCCTAGTCCGCGAACCGCCGGAGCGCCTTCACCGCCCTTTCGTAGTTCTCAAACGCATCGCTGCGGGTGAAGTCCTCCACGACCTCGTACGGCATCCGCGTGAGCGCGGCATCGACGACGAGGAGCGCCTTCTTCGCGTTCACGATCTCCGCCTTCACGCCCGCGAGCCTCCCCTCCTCTTCGCGGACCTTCCGCTCGACGCTCTCGATCTCCTCCGCACGGTGCGCGGCCTCCGCAAGGAGGGCCTGCGCTCGCGATTCCCTCGTCGCAGCGGAGGCGGCCGCGGTCTCCATGACCTCGCGCAGGGCGAGCACCCGATGGAGCGCATCCTCGAGGGGGGCCTGAGGCGGTGAGTCCCGTGGCACGTCCGCCCCTTGGGCGCGCGCCTGCTCCCACAGACGCTCGTTCGCGTGCGCAATCTCCTCGCGCGCCGCCGCGTATGCGACCTCGTGGCCGCCCTGCAAGGCCTCCAGATCCTTCCGGGACTGTTCCGCGGCGGCCTCCCGCTCGGCGAGGTCGCGTTCGAGCTTCTCGAGGGACTCTTGCCTTGTGTTCAGCTCGTCCCGGGCGGCGTCCAGTTCTCGGAGGCCGGAAGCCAGGGACTGCGACTCCCTTGCGAGCGCTTCGCGCCGTTCCGTGACCCTCCGAACTTCCTTCTCCACCGCCTCTAATCGCTCGGCCGTATCGCGTGCCGAGACGTCGGCCGCCCTCCTTGTCTCTTCGATTCGAACTTCACGCTCCGTCAGGGCCTTCTCTCGGACCTCGAGCTCGTCCTTCCGGCGCGCGAATTCCCGCTCCGCATGCTCGAGCCGCACGCGCAGGGCCGCAAACGCGCTCTGCGCCTGCTCGTACCAATCGGGGGAGAGGTCCAGGGAGACCATATCCTGACTCACGCGGTGCCTCCTAAAAAGGACGCGCCGTGGTCGGACCTGCCCGACCGCCACGGTCGCGTCAAACCCCTACCCCCTCTCGTTACGAAAGAATCGCGAGCGTTCCATCCTCGGCACACGGCCGGAACTCGGACCCACTCCCCACATCCGCGACGCGATGGGTGGGAGGCTCCATAAACGTTTCCCACGGGGGCGGCAAAGTTCGTTTCCGGAGACCCGCCGCGGAACGTTTATATGGAGTCCCTTGGGTAGGGACGGCCCGAGGCCGTGGCCGAAGAGGTCAAGTGCAACGTCTGCGGGGCACGGAACGCCCCGGGCGTCCAATTCTGCGAGTCGTGCGGCGTCGAGCTCGCCGCGACGACCGCACCAGCGGAGCCCGAAATCGACCGGCTCCTCGAGGAGCTTGTGGAGATCAGGCCGGAGTCGGGCGCGGGGGACAAAGAGACCCTCGACATCGACAAAGAGATCGTGGACGAGTTGCTCGACTCCCTCCTCGTCGAGGAGGAAGCCGCGGAACAATTCTCCTGTCCCCTGTGCGGGACGAAGCTTCCGGTCGACTCCAAGGCATGCTCGAAGTGCGGCGCGACGTTCGTGGCGGTCGAGCCCGGGGCCGTGGCGCCACCGCCGCCCGAAGAGGAGAGTGCGAGGGCGGGCCCGAGACTCGCGCCCACGAAGGGCCCTGTCTCCGTCGCCGTCACGGAGGAGGAGGCCAAAGGCCTCCGCGCCCTGAGCGGCAAGCTCATCGACATCGTCGTCCTCGGCACGATCATAGGCCTCGTTGGCGTCTTTGCGGGGTTCCAGATGTGGTCGTGGAACGCCGTCACCACAAACCCGGGCAGCGTCGGCGTGTTCCTCGGGGTGGCGGCGGGCGGGTTCCTCGCCGGATTCGTGCTCTTCCGGCTCTCCACGAGCGCGATCGCCCAAGGCGACCGGCTCGTCAAGGAGGGGCGGAACGACGACGCGCTCTTCTACTACGACCGCGCGATCCGCATGGGGTCCAAGCCCGCGAGCGCGTGGACGAGCAAGGGCGTCGCTCTCCGACGCATGGGGAAGCTCGACGACGCGCTCCGGTGCCACAACGTCGCCCTCAAGATCGACCCGGACAACGAGATCGCCTGGTGCAACAAGGGGGACATCTACTTCCGCGTGGGGACGTTCGACAGAGCGATCGAGTGTTACGACAAGGCGATCGAGGTGCGACCGAAGTACGCGATCGCTTGGAACAACAAGGGGGCCGCCCTCGCGCGCATGGAGCGGTTCGGGGAGGCTCGGAAGTGCCACGACGAGGCCGTCAAGATCCGCCCGAAGTACGCGGCGGCGTGGCTGAACCGCGGCGAGGTCCTCGCCCGCCTCGGCCTCCGCGAGGAAGCGGAGTACTGCCTGGAGAAGGCGAAGGCGCTGACCGCGTAGGCGACGCCCCGCGGAACCCCTTGCCGACCACGTAGATCTCGCGACTCTCCTTTCTCGAGGCCTCCGGGGTGTGACCTTGCACCACCTCGAAGTGGGCGGAGACTTCGCGCAGGAAGACGTTGTACTCCTCGCCCTGGAGCACCTTGCAGAGGAGGTTGCCCTTCTTCTTCAGAAGCCTCCGGGCGAGCTGCAGGGCGAGCCGCGCAAGGGCGATGCTCCGTGCGTGGTCGAGCGTCCGGTTCCCGCTCATCCGGGGCGCCATGTCGCTGACGACGACGTCGGCGGCCTCCACCTCCCGCACAAGGGTCTCGACGAAGGTCGGGTCCTCGAGGTCCGCCCGCCACACGTCCACGCCCTCGATCGGCATCATCCCGACGCGGTCCACCGCCACGAGGCGGCCGGCATCCCCGACCAACTCCTTCGCGACCTGCGACCAGCCGCCAGGCGCGGCTCCCAAGTCGACGACCGTGTCGCCTTCGAAGATCAAATCGAAGCGCGCGTCCGCCTGGATGAGCTTGAACGCCGCGCGCGACCGGTAGCCCTCCTTCTTGGCGGCGCGGTAGAACTCGTCCCTCTTGCGCCGCTTGACCCACGCCTTGCCCACGACGGTCCGAAGGGCGGGGCCGTCAAAAGGGTTTGCCGCGGAGAGAAAAAGGGGCCAGATGCCGAATGCCCATTCGACCGCTCGGCCCCGGTCGAGTGATAGGGAACCGTGCACCCTTAAGCAGATTTGTGCACCTTTTTGTGCCACCGACAGCCCTTCACCGGCCCGAGGCGAGGCCGAGCCCCGGCATCCGGTTCCGCGCTTCCAGCCAGCTCGTCAATCGACTCAGTGGAATCGTGATCGCCAGGTAGACGACGGCGACAATGAGGAACGCCTCGATTGGATGGCCCAGGTTGCTCCCCACGTGGTTCGCCTGGAACATGAGCTCCTGAATCGTGATGAAGCTAAGGATAGCGCTCGCCTTGAACAGGCTGATCCATTCGTTAACGAGGGGAAGGGTGACGAGTCGCAACCCCTGGGGCAACGTAACATGGGCGAAGACCTGGATTCGGCGCATGCCGATCGATCGGGCGGCGTCGATCTGGCCTTGGGCGACGGACTGAAACCCTGCGCGGAACACCTCCGCCTGGTAGGCGACGGTGTTCAAAGTGAGGGCGAGGTACCCCGCGAGGAGGTACACGTAGTCGAAGGTCGGCCAGGTGAAAATCGCGACGTAGAACACAATCCACATCTGAACGAAGAAGGGCGTACCTCGGAGGCCTTCGACGTATCCCGTCGCGCCTACGTACCCTCCGGCGACGAGAGCCTTACGGACTCCGCGGCCTGGACGGCCCGCACCCCGGACCGTGGTCCGCGCTCCGAACCCCGGCGGGCCCTGGGCGCGCAAGGCGCCGATTGGAACCGCCAGCGCGAACCCCGTCGCGAAGGCGACGGTCGTCAGTCCCACGGCGATGACCGCGGGTCCCCCGAAGATGCTCCAGTGACGCCCGAGGAACGCGAGGTCCACGACCCCCGCCAACCCAAGAAGGTAGACGAAAATCAATGCCAGTTCTAACGTGATCACGAGGGCCAGAGCCGGCCGTCCAGACTTGACGGCCGCTTCAACTAGGCGCGCATGCGCACCCTGGATTCGTCGAGTTGGCGGTTTCTCGCTGTCCATCGCCTACCTCAGGATTTTGCTCATGAAGGCCCTCGTCCGTTCGTGCGTCGGTCGCTCGAAGATGTCCTCGGGCAGGCCCCGCTCGATCACGACCCCTTCGTCGATGAGGACGATGTTGTTCGCGACGTTCCTCGCAAACCCCATCTCATGGCTCACGACGATCATCGTCATCCCCTCGTTCGCCAGGGCCGTCATGACGTCGAGCACTTCCCGGATGTACTCCGGGTCAAGGGCGGAGGTCGGCTCGTCGAAGAGCATGACCTTGGGGTCCATCGCAAGTGCGCGCGCGATGGCGACCCGCTGTTGCTGGCCGCCGGACAGCTGGGCGGGGTAGGCGTCGACCTTGTGGGCGAGGCCCACGCGCTCGAGCTCGAAGATGGCCTTGTCGCGCGCGGCGGTCGCCTCCATCCTCTTCACCTTCGTGAGCCCGAGGGTGACGTTGCGGAGCGCGGACAAGTGGGTCAACAGGTTGAACGATTGGAACACCATACCGATCTGCTGCCGGACCCACTCGGGACGAATCTGGGGGTCGGTGATGCGCACCTCCTCGAGGAAGATGTCCCCGCGGTCGGGCTCGATGAGCAGGTCGAT